>Ga0189286_100002_pt1 | contig 330100 bp, 343 predicted proteins | sample UW69minimetaG_FD_130330 | JGI IMG/M metagenome (GOLD analysis project Ga0189286, IMG submission 130330) | Marine microbial communities from the Costa Rica Dome - UW69 mini metaG | ecosystem: Environmental > Aquatic > Marine > Oceanic > Photic zone | place: Costa Rica: the Eastern Pacific... | reverse complement strand
GTGAGCTGGGTTTAGAACGTCGTGAGACAGTTCGGTCCCTATCTGCCGTGGGTGTAGGATACTTGAGAGGAGTTGCCCCTAGTACGAGAGGACCGGGGTGAACGTTCCACTGGTGGACCAGTTGTCGTGCCAACGGCAGTGCTGGGTAGCTATGAACGGACAGGATAACCGCTGAAGGCATCTAAGCGGGAAGCCCCCCTCAAAACAAGGTATCCCTGAGAGCCGAAGTAGACCACTTCGTCGATAGGCCGGAGATGTAAGCGCAGTAATGCGTTCAGTTGACCGGTACTAATTGCTCGATAGGCTTGATTTGATCCAGTAATAGACAGACTGGAAATCAAGTGCACTTATGCAAAGTCACTGACTTGGAGATGTTGTTTTTTTGGTGTGGTGGTTATAGCGCGAGCAAAACACCCGATCCCATCCCGAACTCGGCCGTTAAGTGCCGCTGCGCTGATGGTACTGCGTCTTAAGGCGTGGGAGAGTAAGTCACTGCCACACCTAATAAGCAACATCTGCTGATCTCTCGACGATGTACTTTCCTAATTTGGTGTTTCCGCAACGTGCTTAGTGCCTATTTTGCACGGGCAAACCTAAAAATTAACCCGTCTGAAGGTCAAAAGTTTGCCAAATTAGTTCTTCATGATAACGTTAACGGAAGACCACTCAAAGGATCTTGGACAAGTGTCATGACGGACGTTTTCCTAGCTGAAGATGACAAATACCTGATTGAACTCCGTGAATTGGCACCAGCGGGTTTTGTTGTCGCGCTTAATGTAAACTGGTCAGGACCTCAGATACTTCATTCAGAATTTGATCCTCAATGGCGCAAAGAATACGAGGATAAGAATTATTTTATTCTTGATCCTGTCTTTTATTGGACCATCACAAATCGCGGCGGCATCCGCTGGTCGGAAATCAAACTTCCAGATGTCGCTAAGGTTGCGCACAAAGCTTCAGAATATGGCATGAAATACGGTGCCGTATTTTCGGTTCGAGAGTCTCGCAACAGGTCTTTCTTGACCGCTGCACGCCCTGATCGTGAGTTTACTGAACCTGAAATGGACCGGCTCAACACAATTTTTCAACACTGCATTAGTACCTTGTTACCGACGCCGAATCTAACAGACAAAGAACTTGATACCGTTCGCTCGATACAAAGCGGCAAGACGACTTCTGAAGCTGCTTCGGACTTAGGTATTTCGGAAAATGACGTAAAATCAGCACTCGAAAGTGCAATGAAAAAGTTAGATGTTAAGAACCGCCCTCAACTAATCGCAACTCTTGTCGCGCGAGGGCTAGTTTGACAATCGCCTCCAAGGTTTTCCGAAAAAGTAAAAAATAGGCTCGCGTGTCTGTCGTTGACGCGTTATCCATTTTGAGGGGGCTTATCTGGGGAAGCCAAAATTGAAGGATAAGGTTGAAGACGACGGTGCTCTAACCGTCGAGTTCCTTAAACTGCCTGAAAACACCGAGAAATGGCCATTGGTCATGAAATTTCTACGTTTGCGAACGCATGTTTTTGTCGAACGTATGAAATGGGACCTTTTGGTGGATAAGGAAATCGAATTCGAACAGTATGATACAGCAACTGTTGCGACCTATATCATTGTTCATCGCGATGACTATGTGCTTGGTGGCGCACGTTTGATTCGTTGCGACACTCGTATCGGCAATGAGGAACATGGTTACACCTATATGATTAGAGACGCGTACCGTGGGCGCATCCCTTTGCCGCGTGAAATTTGTTCTAGCCCACCTCCGACGGATCCGCATTCTTGGGAGCTGACCCGTCTCATCTCCATCACTAATGATCGCCAGACTGCACGACTTATTTTGGATTCGGCCAACGAGTTTATAAAGCGCGAGGGTGGAAGGCGTTGTCTGTTTCTTGGCCCTCCAGCTTTTCTTAGGATGGCGAGTAACTATGGATATGATCCTCAGCCCATGGGTAAAGTATGTGGGAATGAGACCGGACGTTTTCTGGCGTTTAGCTGCGATGTCATTTGATAGAATCAGGACAAAACTTTGCACCAAAAATGTTCTGAAAAGGTACAGAATCAACTTGTAGTCCCAATCACTTCGTCATAAGTCTCTCACACTTGGCGCGGGATGGAGCAGCCCGGTAGCTCGTCAGGCTCATAACCTGAAGGTCGTAGGTTCAAATCCTACTCCCGCAACCAAAAAACGCCGCCCTTTGGGGCGGCTTTTTTATTCCTCAATCGGTCTTGGATCTATGAGTAGGGCGCCTATCCAACCAGCGATAAAGCCGCCAAGATGGGTCTGCCAAGCAAGTTGACCGTCCATTGCCCACCAGAGAACAAGGTTTAGGCCTACGAGAAACAATGCCGCCCTCGCGACTGGCCAAAGCGCTTCGTTCAGATTGAATCGGTCAATATAGCTCCAAGCCAGCAACCCGCCCACGAGCCCGAAGAGAGCCCCTGATGCGCCTACCATGGGTGCTAGGGTGGGGGCGAGAAGACCATAGCCAATGCCTCCCCCAACGATCGACACGCTATATAGGATAAGAAAGCCTTTGGTCCCCACGCGATCCACCACTAGGTTGCCAGCCGTCACGAGCGTGATCATATTGACGGCCAAATGACCCAAACCAGCGTGCAGGAAACCGTAGGTCAAAAACATTGTATAAGGCTGAAGTGGGTAGTTGGGATTCCAATCTCCCAAGAGCCCGGACCAAAACCCTGCATACTCGTACACTCTAAACCTGAGCGATGTTGAGAAGAGCACGCCCCAATCAGACAGCGTCAAGACTGTCTCAATTGCTACGCATATGAAAACAATGGCCCAAATCGCGGGATTGGTACCGCGGAGCAAGGACGCTATCTTTTCGTTGTCATCGGACATCCGCCGCTGCCCGCCCTAAAGGTCAATCAGTGTGCACCTTAAGGGCGCCATTCGAACGCTCGGTCCACTCCGAAGAATATCGTATTGGAATCTCGATCCTCCAAACCGTCAGAGGTCGCAAAGGAATAGGTGTACCCGCTGACCAATCCCCAATCACGGCTGAGGCTGTGCCGATACCTGACGTTGAAATCCCACCGCGTTGCGTCTTCGATATCGCCACTTAGGCTGTTTGTGTCCCGATACGCAAGGCTCGTCGATACGTTGGACACGCGCGACAGAGCTTGGCTGTACGAGACCGTTAGGTTCGTATTAATTGCCTCATCTCCATCGGACTCTATGTCGTAGGCTTGGTTCAGACTGGCACTAAGATTGCCCCCACGTACGAGTTCTGTGTTGTAGTTCAAGCCGTACAAGGGTGAAAAATCGGTATCAGAAGAGTCGCTGCCGCCAACGGTCAATCCAAATTGACCATTCTGAAGTTCCCAATTCCGGCTGACTGAGAAACTGTTGCGACGACCGTTTTGTTCGATGCTGGATGACACTCTTCCGCTCAACCCGCCGTTGGGCAATGTCTGGCTAGCTGTCGCAGTAACACCGAATCCATCCTCACGATCGACAGCTCCGTTTTCCCGACTTTCGATATCGAAGTAGTTGAGATCGACACCGACAGTTAGGGTGGGGTTTACCAAGAGCGAGACGCCAGTCCCAAACCTCAACGTGGTTTGGTCTGTCCCGCCGTCTTCATCAACCTCAGTCCAACCGGCAGTAAGGCGCCCTGTAATACGATCGTCAAACCGTAGGTTAAACACGCTGTTCGCGGAAAGTGTGGTCATGTCCAAGAGATTAGGGTCGATGGTATCGGTGTAATCTCGGTTAGACCCGGAAAGTGTAAATGACCCACCGAATGGCCGATCTCTTCCAAATGCCATCAGAATAGAGCCGCTAATGTCGGTTCTTGTTCCAGCATCTAGAACTGTCAGACCAGTTTCCGGATCTTCATCATCGATGAAGGAGTTTAATTCGACAGAACGATAAAAACCGGAGATGTTGAATTCGGCGGTTCGACTGGTCCGCCCGTAAGAAAACCGTAGTGATGGATCAATGATACCAGTGTCGACGTCGTCATTTGGTGAGAACACTAATCCCGTGTTCGCCGAAAAGGAAAAGGCTTCGCTACGGGTTTGAGATGAATAGCTCAGACCCAAATTGGTTTGAGCGCTGAATGCTGAACTCGCATCCACTTCCAAGTCGGTATTATCGGAGTATCGCAAAGTCTGTGAAACAGACAGTGAGAGGTTCGAACCGCCAGAATCCTGAGCGTCCGCCATGGTCGTGGCGAACGCTGTCATAAATCCTAAGGTCGGATATTTGATATAGTTCTTAATTGTCCCACCCCGAAGATAGGTTTACTCGAATAGACGCCGTTCTGGTACCAGAATGACATCGCCGTCCTGTAGCGCTACGTCGCTGCGCATCTGAGCGCCGTTTTCCAACGCTTCATAGTTAATTTCATACACAGATTGCAGACCATTGGAATCCGTTCTGCGCAATTGGACGCGTTTTGTTGCAGCGAAGTTGGTAAATCCGCCACTAGTCGAGAGGGCCTGAAGGATTGTCGTGCCTTGCGGTAGAGTCTTTGGGCCAGGCGCGCCGACTTCACCTACGAAGAAAATATCGATTGTCGCAGGCGCAGCAGCAGTCCCAGAGGATAACCCAGGGCGCACCGCAGGTGTCACTGTCACAAAGACGTCTGGCGCAGCGTTAAAGTTGTCGGCAATAGCATCGCTGATCGCAGCTTCGATTTGCCCAATCGTACGACCGCGAGCGGTCAATGTGCCGGCGAAAGGAAAGCTGAAGCGACCATCGCTCAGAACCAAAACTTGGCGGTTCAATGCAGGATCTTGCAGCACTTCAACGGCGAGTGTGTCACCTGACTTAACCCGATATTCGCTTTGCGCCATCGAAAGGGTTGCTGTCATAACCAATGCAACAACAGCTGCAATATATTTCATCAACTTCATCTCAGTAGCCTTTCTGCCCCTTTGGACACCGTTGTAACTGCAAAATAGTCAGGGAAAAGAAGATTCTGTGTCCAAATCAGGAACAATGCAACTTTGTAGTGAAACCATCACGACCTTGGACTTATTGTTCGACTGGCGCTTGCGAAAGCTCAGCCAGTTTCAATCTGGCGTCTTCGATCTGCGGGCGAGTATCGACTGGGCCTGCGACATCCAATACCTTTTGAAGTTGTACTTTTGCCTTCTCTGTATCGCCTATCGCTATGTAAGCCATGGCAAGGTGATATTGAGCCAGGGGATCATCATCGAGTTCTTTGGCCGCATTCTCAAGATAAGGCACGGCCTCTGCCGACTCGCCTTTGCGATGCAGAATCCAACCGTAGGTATCTTGAAGCGCAGGGATGTCGGTATCTTTGAATCGGCGCGCAACTGTGAAAGCGCGCTCTAAGCTCTCCTCGTCAGTCCGATATACGGAAAGAAGGCTGGCAAGGTTGTTTGCGACGATGATCGAATCCGACGCGCGTTCGTAGAGCTGTTCATAAATTCCGATAGCTTCTTCGATCCTATTGTCCGTTTCTAAGATTGAAGCTCGTGCCCAGAGAAGGTTTGGATCGTCATTGTTCTTAGCCAGCCCTTGTTGAATGACTTCTTCGGCGGCTGTCGTGTCTCCAGTCCTGGCCAAAATACGGGACAGCTCAAGCCAAATTCGCGGACTATTTGGGTTTTCTTCTAAAAGCTTCCGATAGTCTGCCGCCGCTCCGTCCAAGTCACCAGACGCACCTTTCACCGCAGCTAGGGCGTAAGGCAAATTTCTGTTGTTTGGATTTTCTTCAATTAACGTTTGAACCAGTTCTTGTGCTGCGTCAGTATCGCCTGCTGCGAGGTGGCCGCGAAGCAGTAACAGTTGGGCATCTAGTCCCCCTTCACTGCTGGCGGCAAGCTGTTCAAGAAAGACAACCGCTTCGCCAATACCACTGGCTGATCTAAGTTGATCGGCCTGCAACGCATTTGCGATTTGATTGGTTCGGTCGGTATCGAGACGCCTTAGCGTGTCAATAACTTGCTTGGCGCGGGGCTGGTCATCCATTTCCAGATAGAGGCGCCCCAGAACTGCAAGCAAATCTGGGTTCCCTGGCGAGAGACGGAGTGCAGGAAGCAAAACGTTTTCCGCTGGTAGGAATTGCCTTCTTTCCATAAGCGCTGACGCGTAGCGAATTGATTGCGCTGGAGCGTTTCCTGATGTTTCGACGGCGCGGGACAGGCTTTCTCTCGCGAGTTCATGGTTGCCTGCACGCTGATAAGCTTCGGCCAGCAGCTCATGCGCCTCCGTGTCATCGGGATTTGCATCGAGAGCGGTCCGCAAGCTGAGCAAAGCCGAGTCCGTGTCGTCAGCTTCGATCTGCCATCTTGCTTGCAGCTTTAGGGCTTCAACTTGAAGAGTATCCTCAGCCAAAACCTCTTCTACAAGCCTACGAGCGCCGACTTCATTACCGGTTCCAATCAGCATCTTTGCCAAACCGACCTGAATCCCGCGCCGCTGCTCAGAAGGTTCAATTTCGGAAATAATCCGCTCCATGTTGGCGATCGCTTCAGAGGTTTTGCCTTCCGCAAATTTGATACTCGCAAGCAAGGCCTCGAATGGGGCTTTGTTCGGATTTGAAGCGATGGCGCGTTCGATTTCGGCCTTACCGGCTTCTGGTCCCTGCACCTCAGTTACGAATCTGATCAAATCTAAGAATTTAGATGGATCTTCGTCAGATGGGTCACTGACACTCCGAAGAAAGTCTTCGGCAGCCTGCGTGTTCCCCGTTGACGTATAGAATCGAAACAAGGTGCTTTGAATTTCATCGTCTTCTGGGAACGTCTCGATCATTGTCAGCAATTGCTGTTCAAGCAAGTCCGAGTCCTGCTTCTGTGCCAAGATCGCAAGCCTTTGCTGATGCAGTCGTAGGTTTTCAAGATCTTGCGAAATCATGTGGTCTACGTGTACGAGAGCATCATCGATCCTAGAGCCTCTGATCGCATTATCGATCAACATGTTCCGAAGTATTGTGTTGTTGGGTAAATCAGAGACCAGGTTCTCGGCGTCGGCCGCAAGCGCGTCAGCTCTGAGCATATCTTCGCCTTCGATCGCTTGCTGGTACTTCAGTCCTAGATCGATCGCGGCAACTTCTGGGTCATCTGGCAATAGTTCGACGGCACTCCCACCATGCCGCTGGAATTCGTCCCAACTCTGGTTGTCAAAGGCTAACCTGGCGAGCTGAACGCGGAAGCGAGGTTCCCGCGGGTTTTGTTCGGCCAGGCTCAAGAGTTGGCCGTAACCCGCGCCAGTATCTCCTTGATCAAGGAAAATCTTAGCGAGCGTCTCACGAGCGCCTATATGGCTACCCTCTACTTCTAAAACGTTCCGGAACTCGATAATTGCACGTGCGGCGTCCCCAGACTCTAGTAAGCTTAGCCCTGATTGATACCTTTCTTCGGCCCTTTCTTCCGCAGTCTTACAGGCGGCGAGAGAGAAGGCGAGGATCGCGATAATTGCAATCTTGCTGGTACGATTCATCATACGAGGCTCCAAAAGGACATCCGTTCGCACAGTCTACACTCTGGGAAGACTGGGACAATTACCGAAAATTTAGATGGAACTAGTAACCAGTTCCCCTGATTACAACGAGAACGGTCTTCAAAAGCGTTTTTACGTCGGTTCTGAAAGACATTGACTGTGAATACGCGTCGTCGAATGCAACTCGATCAACAAAGCTGGATTCATTTCTTTCCGAAATTTGCCAAAGGCCAGTCAAACCGGGGCGAAGTGAATAATATGCTGAGCCAAAATAGTACTGCTCCTGATCCGGCATCATTGGGCGCGGCCCAACCAAAGACATCGACCCTTGAAGGACGTTAAAAAGCTGAGGAAGCTCGTCTAACGACGCTTTTCTGAGGAAACGACCGACACTCGTAATTCGTGGGTCATTTTTCAGTTTCTGATGCTTATTCCATTCGGCTCGCGCTTCTGGATTGCTTTTCAAAAAGCTTTCCAAGCGCACATCTGCGTCCACGGTCATGGTGCGTATTTTCCAAATCCGAAAGAAGCGACCATTCATTCCGACCCGGAGTTGGCTGTAGAAGGGGTTGCTTCCGTCAAGTGCAGTTACTGCAGCCATTATCAGCACAAGTGGGCCGAAGATCGGAAGGAAAAGCAAAACAAGCGCAATATCTAAACCGCGCTTAGCGTATCTTTTGTAGAAAGATTGAGATTTGAATTGATTTATAGAAGATGTTGGCGAAACGGCAACGTCTTCGTTAACTCGTACATGTAAAGTCATAGCAGCAAAACGGTCGAAACACCGACCTCCAAACTTGTTGAACCGCGCACCAAAGTGGCACGCACACTCGTTAGCCCCTGAGGGACTATAGCATCTGGCTCCAAATCTTCAAAGCTTAGATTCAATTTCGATCCAACGTGGTTAACTGCTTCTTTCGCCTAACAAATAAGGCTCAGATTGTGTCTTTGTCAGGTCCAGTTAAAATCAAATGCGGGGAATTTTTTTAGCCTTGCTATCAAAATATGGGAACAATGTGTTCAAAAGGCCCCATTTGTTTGCGATTCTCCTTCAATTGACGAATAACTGCACAAAAATCAAAGCAAAGATGCGAATCGATATTTCATTAGCGGTTTAAACCTTTACCCAGCATCGCCATATCAAATCCGCAATTTCGGCGTCTTGCAGGTGTAATGTGTGCAAAGTTAAATTGTTTAACGTGTAAAAGAGAAGAGCGTTACGCGCGTGTCAGGCGATCTTTATTCAGAATATTTTGGGTTCTCCGAACGCCCCTTTAAGATTCTTCCCGACCCAGATTTTTTGTTTTGGTCAAAGGATCACCGCAGGGCATTTGCCATCCTAGAGTATGGGATGGTGACGCGTGCGCCTCTTACAGTGGTTACTGGTGAAGTCGGGACTGGCAAGACAACCTTGATTCAAGCGTTGTTAGGGCAGATCAGCGACGACGTGACCGTGGGATTGATCTCCAACGCTCAAGGCGGTCGAGGTGACTTGCTTCGTTGGGTATCAAGTTCTCTTGGTTTGCCCTTCAGCGCTGAAGAAGATTACGTGACCTTGTTCAATCAGTTTCAGGAATTCGTCATCAATGAATATGCACGTGGTCGATATGTCCTTTTGATTATTGATGAAGCTCAAAACCTAGAGAAGGAAGTTCTGGAAGAGCTACGGATGCTCACCAACATCAATTCTAACAAGGATGAATTGTTGCAACTGATCCTTGTCGGCCAACCAGAATTGCAAGATATGATCGCTTTGCCAGAACTCAGGCAATTTGCCCAGCGGGTATCGGCAACCTATCACCTTGATCCAATGGACACGGTGACGACACATCAATATATCGCCCACAGATTAAAACATGTTGGCGGAACAGGGCAGGAGTTCACGCCTCAAGCGATCCAATATATCTTTTATCAATCCCAAGGTATTCCACGGATTGTGAATAAACTTTGCGACCTTGCGCTAGTTTACGCCGCGTCCGAACAGCAGACCCATGTAGATGTTGGTACAGTTGAAGAACTCATCAAAGATGGAATAGTGAAACCGATGTCGCCTCCTCCTTTGTTTTTGACCAATCGCACCGACTTGGGTGAAAGAGCAGCAAGATGAACCTCGATCTCCGTTTTTATTTCTCCCTGTTTCTTCGCCGTCTACCGGTGATGTTGACGATCTTTCTGGTTTGTTTCGTTTTAGGCGTTGCGACGGCCTACAATGCCGCGCCGACCTACACGTCCTCGGCGAGGCTCTTGATCGAGGAAGCCCAGATCGAGGTGGGTGTCGCGAACAGTATTAATCCTGATCAGCAATTGCGGCTCATTCGCGAACGACTGCTCACACGAGCAAATCTCATTGATATTGCCAATGAACTAAACGTTTTCGAAGACATGCAAGACATGACGCCCGATGCGATCTTTACCGAGATGTTGGCGAATACAACCGTTCGGCTGAATGGCGGCCGCAATCAGGTGACCTTAATGACGATTTCCTTTGAAGCGCGAACAGGTCAGATTGCCGCGCGTGTGGTCAATGAATACTTGACTTTGATTCAGGCAGACAACTCATCAAACACCAACGCACAGGTTGAAAACACCTTGGCCTTCTTCCAGCGTGAAGTGGATCGCTTGTCGGCAGATTTGGATCAGCAGAGTGCGCGAATTGTGTCTTTCAAAGCTGAAAACGCGGACGCTTTGCCTGAAGATTTGGATTTTCGCTATGGTCGTCAGGCGCAACTTTTTGAACGTATTGACCGTTTGGAAAAAGACTTTGCCGATCTCGAACGTCAACGCGAAGAGGCGATAAGGTTTTTCGAAACAACTGGTCGTTTAAACCGACCTGGTGGTGGGACTCTTTCACCAGAAGAGCAGCAGCTTGAACAACTTGAGTTGGATTTGCGTAGAGCGCGTGCCGTTTATAGCGATACCAATCCGCGCGTCGTCTTGCTCCAAAACCAAATTGATCAGTTGCGCGAAGTTGTGAGTGAATCGCAACCCAACGACGTGGATGATACGTTTCAATTTCCTGAGAACGCGCTTTTGCAGCTTCGCGTTGCGGAGTTTGAAGATCGAATGGCGAGCAATGTGAATGAGCGGGCGGAGATTGAAGCAGAGCTCGCTCAAATCGACAGTTCGATACAAGCGACTGCAGCAAACGGTATCGCTCTAGCAACGCTTGAGCGTGACTTTGCAAACCTCCAAAGCCGGTATAACGCTGCAAACAACAATTTGGATCGATCGCGGCTCGCTCTTGATGTTGAGGCATCAAACCAAGGTCAAAAATTGACAATCATTGAAAACCCGAACGTGCCTCAAGATCCGTCTGGACCTAACCGGATCAGAATTGCTGCGATTGGCTTGGGTGCCGGTCTCGCGCTGGCGGCTGGTTTCTTTGTTCTTCTTGAGATCACAAACAGGACGATCAGGCGGCCAGAGGAAATAGAAGCAAAGTTCAACGTGACGCCCATTGCGTCCATTCCCTACATGGAAAGCAAAAGGCAGCGCCGTATGAGAATGGGCTTGCTCGCCGGCGCGCTCCTTGTGGTCTTGATCGGCGTGCCCTTGATATTGTGGTATATCGACACCTACTATCTCCCGCTCGATGTTATCGTCGCGCGGATCAACAACCGGCTGGGACTATAGTATTCAACCCTCCCGAGACGTTTAGAATAGAAAGCGGAACAGCCAATGGAAAAACTTCAGGCCGCACTCGCCACAGCACGTCAGAACCGAACCGGCAAAGCGCCAGAGCGTCGGCTGACAGAGGATTTAGCTCGGAAGAAACAGCAGCGTAGCGCTGGTTCGGTTGTTTGGAGTCAACTCGAAGAATTTCATCCACCGGCTGACAAGCTTCGCGAGCATCGTGTTGTAACGCAGACGGCCTCATCCGCGGCAACCCCGTTTGATATTTTGCGCACCAAAATTCTTTTGCAGATGCAGCAGAATAGATGGACGCGCTTGGCGATTACATCGCCCATGCCCGACAGCGGAAAAACGACAACGGCGTGCAACCTCGCGCTCGGCTTGGCGCGTCAAAAAGAGCTTCGGTCGATGTTGTTCGATATGGATTTGCGCGATCCTTCGGTGAACCAGTTCTTCGAGAAGAACCCTCGAAACTCGATAGGTTCTTTACTTGAGGGGGATATCAGTTTCGAAGAACAGGCTCTGCGTATTGGAGATAACCTGGCAATTTCGATGGCAAGCAGCCCAGAAAGTGACCCATCGCGGATTCTTCTGTCTGAACAGGCGACGACAGTGCTGGATGAGGTCCAGCAGCGGTTCCAACCCGATGTTATGATTTTTGACCTACCCTCAGTCCTAGTGAACGATGACACGCGCGCCTTTCTTAAGAACGTCGACTGTGCGTTGATCATCAGCCGCGCGAATACCACGAAGTATAGCCAATTCGACATTTGCGAGCGTGAAATTGCGGAACATACCAACGTTTTAGGTGTGGTACTAAACGCCTGCCGCCACGGACGTGGCTCGACCGACTACGCTTAGTGCGTCATGAAAAGCATAGCTAAAGCGGCACTGGTCCGGGCATCCGGGTGGTCAGTCTCGCTTTCCCTTCTTGCATTCCTGCGTTAGTGCTACTCCAAACTGGAGGGGGTCAGCGTGTCGTCCATCGTTTCTGTTCGAGATGTGAAAAAATCCTACGCGGGCGGTTTTGAAGCGCTGAGCGGAGTCAATTTGGAGATCGAAGAAGGCGAAATCCTTGCCCTTCTTGGGCCAAACGGCGCTGGAAAAACCACATTGATTTCAACGATCTGTGGAATTTCCATCCCGACTTCTGGCACAGTGAGCGTGGGCGGTCATGACGTTGTCACTGATTTCCGAGCTGCCCGAAATCTGATTGGGCTTGTCCCGCAAGAGATTAACCTTGAGCCTTTTGAGACCGTTATGAACACGGTTCGGTTTTCTCGTGGCCTATTCGGAAAACCTCGGAACGACGCCCTGATCGATCAAATTCTCAAAGACCTCTCGCTCCACGACAAACGCGACAGCAAAATTATGATGCTTTCAGGCGGAATGAAGCGTCGGGTGCTGATCGCTAAGGCACTTAGCCATGATCCTTCGATCCTCTTTCTGGACGAACCCACAGCAGGCGTTGACGTCGAGCTACGCAAGGACATGTGGGATGTCGTGGCAAATCTCAAAGCCTCGGGCGTCACGATCATCCTGACGACGCACTACATCGAAGAAGCAGAAGCGATCGCGGATCGGGTCGGGATCATCAGCAAGGGGTCAATACTTCTGGTTGAGAAGAAAGAAGACCTCATGCAGCGCATGGGCAAGAAACGCTTGAGGATAGAACTATCAACCCCAATCTCAAAGCTACCTGCAGAGTTGGCGGGCAGGGGACTAATTATCTCCGAAGATGGAAATGCCTTGGTACACGAATACGATACAAAAGGCGACCGAACAGGAATTACCTCGCTGCTATCGGATTTGCAAAACGCCGGTCTCAAAATGACCGATTTGGAAACGCAGCAAAGCAGCCTTGAAGATATCTTTGTCGATCTGGTGAGAGAAACGTCATGAATTTTATGGCAATCGCATCAATCTATCGATTTGAGATGGCGAGGTTCTTTCGTACGATCACGCAGAGTTTGGTATCTCCTGTCCTGTCAACCTCCCTCTATTTTGTCGTGTTTGGCGCCGCGATCGGAAGCCGTATCGACGAAGTAGAAGGGGTCAGCTACGGCGCCTTCATTGTTCCCGGCTTGATCATGCTGACGGTGATGACCCAAGCTACCTCTAACGCCTCTTTTGGGATCTACTTCCCAAAGTTCATTGGAACAATTTATGAGCTTCTCTCGGCCCCGATTAGCTTCATTGAAGTGGTCATAGGCTATGTCGGCGCGGCCGCGACAAAGGCTTTATTTATAGGCCTCGTGATTTTGGCGACCTCATTCTTCTTTGTGGATATTCAGATCGCGCACCCCATAGCGATGATCTCTTTCCTTGTCTTAACCTGCGTCAGCTTTGCTTTGCTCGGGTTCATCATCGGCATTTGGGCTGGAAACTTCGAGCAACTGCAATTGATTCCGCTTCTGGTCATCACCCCATTGGTGTTCCTAGGGGGCAGTTTCTATTCGATTTCGATGCTACCGACCGTTTGGCAACATATCACCTTGTTCAATCCCGTGGTCTATTTGATCTCAGGATTCCGCTGGGCATTCTTCGATACGGCGGATGTGCCCGTTGCGATCTCTCTCTTCGCGATCGGACTATTCACAGCCATGTGCCTTGGCGTCATTTGGTGGGTTTTCAGGACAGGATGGCGCATCAGGCAATAAGCTCCCCCTTGCTGGGTCTTGTTCGGAAACCTAAATCAACAGCATGAAAAACATTCTTCCCTTTATGAAATCCGACCCGTTGGTCAATGTCGTCCGCTTGCAAGGCGCGATAACCACAAGTGGTAGCGGATTGGACGACCCGTCGCTTGCACCCGTGATCGAAAAAGCCTTTCGCAAAGGAAAGCCTAAAGCGGTTGCTCTGCAGATCAATTGCCCAGGTGGGTCTCCTGTCCAATCCTCACTCATAGCTGCGAGAATTCAGCGACTGTCGGTAGAGACTGAAGTTCCTGTCTACGCCTTTGTGGAGGACGTCGCAGCGTCGGGTGGATACTGGCTCGCCTGCGCAGCCGACGAGATTTATGTCGACCAAGGGTCTATAGTTGGCTCAATTGGTGTGATCTCAGCGGGTTTCGGATTTCAGGACGCAATTGAGCGGTATGGGGTTGAGCGTCGAGTTCATACCGCGGGTAAGTCGAAATCAATGTTGGACCCATTCAAGCCACTCGCGCCAGCCGATGTGAAGCGTCTCAAAGGATGGCTGGAAGATTTGCATGGGATTTTCATTGATCACGTGAAGGCGCGTCGTGGAGACAAGCTTGCTGACAACCCTGACCTCTTTACGGGCGAAGTTTTCATCGGTCAGAAAGGCGTGGACCAAGGATTGGCAGATGGGATTGAGCATCTTGTCCCCTTCATGAAAGCTCAGTTTGGCGACAAGGTTCGTTTCCGGCGCTTTGGCCAGCGTAAATCGCTTTTGCAACGGGTAGGTGCACGCATTGTTGGCGACGCGATTGGGTCACTCGAAGAACGCGCCGCTTATGCGCGGTTCGGCCTCTAAACATGCTGGCAAAAATAATCTTCCTTTTTATGGCTTTTATGGCCGTCCTCGCTATCTTTGGGAAATGGCGGTTTCCAGGTCAGGACAAACTGGAAGCTGCCAAATGCAAATCATGCGGACGATACCGCATCGGCAAAGGCAGCTGTCGCTGTGGAAGGGGCTAATCTTTGTTGGATTGGATCTACGTAGCACTCGGCCTTGTGCTGCTGCTGCTTGCGGGCGACACGCTCGTGCGCGGCGCGGTGAATATGTCGTTGCGCGTAGGAATTCCGGCATTGATCGTGTCACTCACGATCGTGGCGTTCGGCACGTCCGCACCAGAGCTGTTGATCTCAATTCAATCGATCTACGAAGGTGTTCCTGGGCTCGCGCTAGGCAACGTTGTCGGATCCAACACGGCGAATGTCCTGCTTGTATTGGGTGTTCCTGCGATGTTTGCCGCGATGCACACGAGCGACTGCGACACTAAGAAATCATACGTCCAAATGCTCGTAGCGACCATACTCTTCATGGTCATTTGCTTTCTTGGGCCAATCACATGGCACGACGGCCTTATTTTGCTCGCTGCTTTGGCAGGAATGCTGACATGGGCTGCGTTTGAAGCAAAGAAACATCGAGAAGCCGAGCCAGACGATGAGGAAGAAATCGAAGGCGCGGACCCGAATTTGGGTTGGGGCAAGATACTGTTTTTCCTTCTGTTGGGAATCATTGGTTTGCCGCTTGGCGCCGATCTTCTCGTTAACGGTTCGACCAACATCGCGCGTGGGTTTGGGGTAAGTGAAACGGTGATAGGTCTGACACTTGTAGCGGTCGGTACGTCACTTCCTGAGCTTGCGACAACAATGTCCGCAGCGATCCGTCGCCAAGCAGATGTGGCGCTGGGCAACGTCATCGGTTCGAACATGTTCAACCTACTTGGCATTATGGGTGTGGCGAGCTTGTTCGGGACCATCCCAGTAGATGACGAAATCCTGAGCTTTGATATCTGGATAATGCTCGGCGCATCGCTTCTGCTCATTCCATTTGTCTTCCTCAAAATGGATATCAGCCGTATCTGGGGCGTAATTCTGTCGGGGCTCTACGCGACATATATCTTATTGGTGCTGGTCTAATGCTTCAGAAGAGCGCGCTCGTAACCGGTGGCGCGGCCCGGCTAGGGCGCGCGATCGCTCTTTATCTTGGCGGGCGTGGGTATGATGTCGCGGTACACTTTGCAACGTCGGCAGAGCAGGCGGAAGCGACTGTCGATGAGATCAAGGCATTAGGTGTTCGGGCCGTCTCGGTTCAAGCTGATCTTTTGCAGGAGGGCCAAACCGAAACGCTTATTCAACGCGCAACGGATGCGCTGGGCGGACCTTTGAGTGTTTTGGTCAACAACGCATCGATTTTCGAATACGACACGTTAAAGACAGCAACGCGCGGGAGTTGGGACCGCCATATCGAAAGCAATCTACGTGCACCGTTTGTCTTGACCCAGCGATTTGCCGATCAGGTGCCCGATCCAATGGAAGACGAAAACGGCGAGCCCGAGGCGCAAGGTCTCGTTGTGAATATGATCGATCAGCGCGTTCATAAACTGACGCCGGAATTCATGAGTTACACCTTGGCGAAGGCAGGGCTTTGGACGCTGACGCAGACCTCTGCTCAAGCGCTCGCCCCAAAAGTACGTGTGAACGGGATCGGGCCGGGGCCGACACTCAAGGGCTCCGCTCAATCCGAAGAACAGTTCGCGCGACAGCGTAAGGCAACGCTCTTAAAGCGCGGCGCCAATCCTACCGATATAACCGCAGCTCTTGGATACCTTCTCAATGCACCATCTGTGACCGGTCAAATGATCAATATAGATGGGGGTCAGCATCTAGCGTGGCAGACGCCTGATGTAGTCGGTTTGGAGTGACTGTCGGTCAAGTTGTGCACCGCTGGATGTCGAGTTCACATTTCGTTTACAAAAGCTAATAATTTCAAACTCTTGGCCGAGTGTTGTGTTTTTTGTCATTTGTTTTCAGAGGTTTAATTTGCTGCCTAAAAATTAGGCAAATCATTGAAAGCCCCATAAAACAACGGAAATTCGCAATTCGCTGAGATTTGCCCACGGAGTTATCCACATAAACCGTGGATGCCTTTTATCTTGTCACTGGCACGCTATCGTTGCAGGACGGCAGAGAATCATGGGCTTCACAGAATGAGTCACAACACCCGAGCATCTCAGACAGTTGCGCTCAAAGGGTATGAGCGCATTCAGAGCTATCTGAAAACCTTGGATAGTTCGCCTGGTGTGTATCGGATGTTGGATGAGGACAGCCGTGTCCTTTACGTCGGAAAGGCGAAGAACCTGAAGGCGCGGGTCAGCAGTTACGCTCGACCAACCGGTCATTCCGGTCGCATCGCTCGAATGATTTCAGAAACAGCATCGATGATGTTTCTAACGACTGGCAGCGAGACAGAGGCGCTGTTGCTAGAGCAGAACCTGATCAAGCAGCTCAAACCGCGATACAACGTTCTGCTTAGAGACGATAAATCGTTCCCAAACATTCTGGTGCCGTCAGAGCATCCGTTCCCTCAGATCAAAAAGCATCGGGGGGCAAAGAAGGAGAAGGGCAAATACTACGGGCCGTTTGCGGGGGCAGGGTCGGTCAACCGTACGCTAAATCAGCTGCAACGAGTTTTTCTTCTTCGAAACTGCAGCGACTCCGATTTTGCCACGCGCACGCGGCCGTGTCTTCAGTACCAGATCAAACGCTGTTCAGGTCCATGCGTCGGGCTGATTTCTGAAAACGACTACGCGGCTAATGTAAAATCGGCCAAGAAGTTTCTGTCAGGTCGAACCAAGGGCATACAGGAAAGTTTGGCCAAGGAGATGCAAGCAGCCTCTGAAGCGATGGAATTTGAAAAGGCCGCAGCGCTTCGCGATCGGATCAAAGCATTAACGCAGGTTCAGTCGTCGCAAGGTATCAATCCGCAGGGTGTGGCAGAGGCAGATATCTTCGCCTTGCATATCGATGGCGGCCAAGCTTGCGTGCAGGTCTTCTTCATTCGCGCTAACCAAAACTGGGGGAACCACGACTATTACCCTCGGATCAGTGGTGAGGAAGATTCGATGGAAGTCATGGAGGCTTTTGTCGGCCAGTTCTACACGACGCGAGAGCCGCCGCGGATGGTGCTGTTGTCCCATGGCCTTGACGATCAAGACCTGATGGCTGCTGCCTTGGCAGAGAAAGCGGGTCGCAAGGTCGAACTGCAAATCCCGCAGCGTGGCGAGAAAGCTGACTTGGTCAAAGGCGCGCTTCGCAATGCGCGCGAAAGCCTCGCTCGGAAGATGTCGGAATCAGCCACACAGGGCCGTCTGCTGAGAGGAGTCGCAGAAGCATTTGATCTGCCCGAACCGCCCAAGCGGATCGAGGTGTATGATAACAGCCACTTCCAAGGCGCTCATGCCGTGGGTGCGATGATCGTTGCAGGCCCAGAGGGATTTGAGAAAAACCAATACCGAAAATTCAACATTAAAGGTGATAATCTAACCCCCGGCGATGATTTCGGCATGATGAAAGAAGTGCTCACCCGGCGGTTCAAGCGATTGATAAAGGAAGATCCAGATCGGACTGAGGGGACATGGCCGGACCTTCTGCTGATAGATGGCGGCGCAGGTCAGGTCAGTGCTGTTCGTGAGATTATGGACGAACTTAAGGTAATTGACGTCGCCATGGTTGGGGTGGCCAAAGGCGAAGACCGCGATGCGGGCAAAGAGGAGTTTCACCGCACTGGAAAATCCGTCATGGCGCTGCGCCACAACGATCCGGTTTTGTACTTTATCCAACGGATGAGAGACGAAGCGCACCGATTTGCGATTGGAACGCACAGGGCAAAACGCAACAAGGCCATCGGCGCGACGCCATTGGATGACGTGCCCGGAGTTGGGGCGACACGGAAGCGTGCGCTTCTGGCACACTTTGGGTCGGCCAAAGCCGTATCTCGGGCCAGTTTGCCTGATCTAAAGGCCGTCTATGGAATTTCAGAAGCGATGGCGCAAACAATTTATGACTTTTTCCACGAAAGCAGTTGAAGGCATGGTCAGAGCCCGCGCTAAACGATAGTGAAGAATTATGAAGCTTAATTTGCCAAACATTTTGACGATCCTGCGATTGCTCGCAGCGCCCGGCGTGGCGGTCATGTTTTTGTATTTCACGCGCCCTTGGGCAGATTGGTTTGCCTTGGTCCTGTTTGTTGGGGCCGCGATTACCGACTTTCTGGATGGCTACCTTGCGCGGGCGTGGAAACAGGAAAGCCGCCTTGGTGCGATGCTGGATCCGATTGCCGACAAAGCGATGGTTGTCATCGCGCTGCTGGTAATTACCGGCTTCTCCGGTATGAACCCGTGGCTTCTTTTGCCTGCAACAGCAATTATCTTCCGAGAAGTCTTTGTGTCTGGCCTGCGAGAATTCCTAGGCGACACTGCTGGAACTCTGAAAGTGACCAATCTGGCGAAATGGAAAACATTTACGCAGATGGTCGCGATTGCGGTTCTATTTGCCAAAGGCGCGTTCGAACATTTCTTGATCGAGCAAACTATAGGTATGGATCAAGAACTCATTGATGCAATTCTGGCTGGCGAAGTTGCTGATGAGGTGGGCTTGCGCTGGAAAGAACTCGGTTGGGATATCTGCTGGTACGGTGGGATCACATTGCTCTGGATCGCAGCGATACTTACGCTAATCACAGGGTGGGACTACTTCCAGAAAGCAAAACCATACCTGCGGGAGAATGAATGATGGACGTCGTTTATTTCGCATGGGTGCGCGAACGGATTGGGCTTCCGAAGGAATCCATCGAGACGAAAGCGCAAACCGTTGCGGAGTTAGTCGCCGAGCTTTCAGACAAAGAAGAACGATACGCTGCTGCCTTTGCTGACACATCCGCCTTGCGCGTGGCGCTCGATCAAGAACTCTCCGATTTTGACGCTACATTAGAAGGCGTGCGCGAAGTAGCTTTTTTCCCGCCAATGACTGGTGGATGATGTGAGCGTTCTTGTTCAGGAAGAGCCCTTTGACGCCGGTCAAGTTCTTAACGAATTTTCGACGCAGCAAGAAGGCGCCGGCGCGGTTGTCAGCTTCACTGGGATCGTCAGGGATGTCGCTGCCGGCCTCGACCACATGGAAATCGAGCATTATCCAGCGATGACGTCAAAAGCGATTCAAGCGATCTGTGACGAGGCCAGCGCGCGCTGGGCTTTGACGGGCGTTCAAGTGATCCATCGCTATGGAAAGCTGCGCGCAGACGATCCGATCATGATGGTCCTAACCGCATCAGCGCACCGTGCAGACGCTTTCGCTGCGGCTGACTTTTTGATGGACTACCTGAAATCCCGCGCACCGTTCTGGAAAAAGGAAACGACGTCTGATGGTGCGGATTGGGTGGCTGCGAAGGATGAGGATGAAGACGCGCTCAGCCGGTGGTCACGCGGATAGTTTCGCGTGGCAATGGCAGTCGACCACATGATCGTTCACCATCCCGGTCGCTTGAGTAAACGCATAGACGATCGTCGGCCCACAGAACTTGAAACCGGCTTTCTTTAGATCTTTGGAAATCTGCACCGAAAGGTCAGTTTGTGCAGGCACATCTGCTCTCGTCTTTCGATTGGGTTGTAGCGGTTTGCCGTCGACATAGTTCCAAAGAAACCTATCAAAGCCTTGGTCCGCTTCTATGCGTTGCCACGCCTGCGCATTCCCAATTGTTGCTTCGATCTTCCCACGATGCCGAATGATCCCTTCATTCTGCAGCAATGCTTCGACTTCTTTCTCGCCCCACGTCGCAACTACATTCGGGTCAAACCCCGCGAACGCTTCTCGAAAATTATCGCGTTTCTTGAGAATGGTGATCCAGCTCAACCCGGCTTGAAAGCCGTCCAAAATCAACTTTTCCCAAAGCGCACGACTATCGTATTCGGGCACGCCCCATTCGGTATCGTGGTAGTCTACATAAATCGGGTCAGTCCCCGCCCAAATACATCGATTTGTCATCGTTTTCCTCCGAAAGATGAGAGGCCTTAAACGCTCATTAGTATTGATGTCGCAAGTTCTGTCCATGGATCTTTCGCCCCAATCCACTGAACCGACAGGATCAGACCCGCTCAGCTTTGCCTTAGCCAGCCGCGATGCGGATATTCTTGAGCTGGTGCGCAGTGCTTTGGCCACAGGTCGCGCTCAATTGGCGTACCAACCCGCCGTCATTGCGGGAACTCCCAAACGGATCGCATTTCATGAGGCGTTGATCCGGGTCTCTGACGAAGGCGGCCGTGTGATACCTGCGGCTCACTTCATGCCAATCATTGAGGAGACCGATCTCGGGCGGCAAATAGACGCCGCGTCGTTGGAGCTTGCGATAAAGATGTTGAAGCACCAACCAAGGGTTCGATTGTCTGTGAATGTCTCGGCACGGTCGCTGGCAGATTGGACTTGGCGGCAGCAACTCGAACTTGGATTGGCGAGCGGAAGTAGTTTGTGGGATCGTCTGATCTTTGAAATCAGCGAAACCTCAGCCATGCAATTGCATGAAGTTGTCATTCGTTTCATGGAAAAAATGCACCCGAAAGGTTTGAGCTTTGCGCTGGACGGATTTGGGGGCGGACAAACGTCTTTCAGACATTTGCGTGATTTTTTCTTCGATTTTGCAAAAATCGATAAGAGCTTCGTAAAAGATGTTCACCAAGACCCCAACAATCAGGTTCTGGTCGAGGCTCTGATCACCGTCGCCCATCAATTCGAGATGTTCGCAGTGGCAGATGGGGTTGAAGCCGCTGAAGATGCTCGATTTTTGCAAGCCACAGGAATTGACTGCATGCAGGGATTCCACTTTGGCGTGCCAAAACCAAGTTTCTAGACGGCGCAAAATGAGTTTTGCCGTTGCGGCATAGCCGCTTTGCATGCGCAGAATCTCAGTTGCCCTAACGGTATCGACCTCCTACACAGATAGCGAATTTTAGCTTTGGGTCGGTTATGACGACCGATCCATCGTTTTCGAGACTTCGTGGAGGACATCACATGACCAACGTTGTAATCGCTTCTGCTGCCCGTACCGCTGTCGGCAGCTTTGGCGGATCATTTGCTAACACATTTGCGCACGATCTGGGCGCTGCTGTTCTTGAGGCCGTCGTCGAACGCGCCGGTATCGAGAAGGGTGAAGTCAGCGAGACCATTCTCGGTCAAGTACTGACAGCCGCTCAAGGTCAGAACCCAGCCCGTCAGGCGCACGTCAACGCGGGCCTTCCGATTGAAAGCGCCGCTTGGGGCATCAACCAAGTGTGTGGTTCCGGCCTGCGCGCCGTAGCACTGGGGGCACAGCATATCCAACTGGGTGATGCGGATATTGTGGCAGCTGGCGGTCAAGAGAATATGACTTTGTCCCCACATGCAGCGCACCTTCGCGCAGGCCATAAAATGGGTGACTTGAAATACATCGACACAATGATCCGCGATGGTCTGTGGGATGCGTTCAACGGCTACCACATGGGTCAGACGGCCGAGAATGTCGCTGACCAGTGGCAGATCACACGCGACATGCAGGACGAATTCGCTGTTGCATCCCAGAACAAGGCAGAAGCTGCTCAGAACGCTGGCAAGTTTGATGACGAAATCACAGCCTTCACAGTTAAGACCCGCAAAGGCGACATCGTTGTCGACAAAGATGAGTACATCCGCCACGGCGCAAACCTCGAAGCCATGGCAAAAATGCGCCCGGCTTTCACCAAGGAAGGCTCTGTCACAGCCGCGAACGCCTCTGGCCTGAACGACGGTGCTGCTGCGACTTTGCTAATGTCTGCGGATGAAGCAGAAAAGCGCGGGATCGAGCCTTTGGCCCGTATCGCGTCTTACGCAACGGCGGGTCTCGACCCATCCATCATGGGTGTCGGCCCAGTTGTGGCAAGCCGCAAAGCGTTGGAAAAAGCAGGTTGGTCCGTGGGCGATCTTGACCTGGTCGAAGCCAATGAAGCTTTCGCCGCTCAGGCCTGTGCCGTGAACAAAGACATGGGGTGGGATCCTGCGATCGTGAACGTCAACGGCGGTGCCATTGCGATTGGTCACCCCATTGGCGCATCGGGTTGCCGCGTGCTCAACACACTCTTGTTCGAGATGAAGCGCCGTGATGCCAAGAAAGGGCTCGCCACACTTTGTATCGGCGGCGGCATGGGTGTTGCCCTGTGCGTTGAGCGCTAGGTTCAACAAATCCAAAAAGACGTAATGTCATAACGATTTCATTACGCAATAATGTTGCGTGGTGAAGATTCCGATCCTAATAAGATTTCAAACTCAATTTTCCTGAAGGAGAACCCAATGTCCCGTGTTGCACTTGTCACCGGCGGCTCGCGCGGTATCGGCGCAGCGATTTCAACAGCTTTGAAAGAGGCAGGCTACACCGTCGTAGCGACCTACGCTGGCAACGATGAAAAAGCCGCGGCCTTTACCGCTGAAACTGGCATCAAAACCTACAAATGGGATGTTGGTAACTACCAAGCTTGTGCCGAGGGTATCGCTCAGGTCGAAGCTGATCTTGGTCCAGTTGAAATCCTCGTCAACAACGCGGGCATCACTCGCGACGCGCCATTCCACAAAATGACACCTCAGCAGTGGAAAGAAGTGATGGACACAAACCTGTCCGGCGTCTTCAACATGACACACCCGCTGTGGCCTGGCATGCGTGAGCGTAAGTTCGGTCGCGTGATCAATATCAGCTCGATCAATGGTCAAAAGGGTCAGTTCGCCCAAGCCAACTATGCGGCTGCAAAAGCGGGCGACATCGGCTTCACCAAGGCATTGGCTCAAGAAGGTGCACGCGCTGGCATCACTGTAAACGTCATCGCACCGGGCTACATCAACACAGAGATGATGAGCACGATCCCAGAAAAAGTGATGAACGAAGTCATCCTGCCTCAGATCCCTGTTGGCCGTTTGGGCGAAGCATCCGAGATCGCGCGCGCTGTTGTCTTCTTGGCCTCTGACGAAGCAGGCTTTGTGACTGGGTCCACAATGTCCGTAAACGGCGGCCAGTACCTGACATAAGAAAATCTAAGTATCAAAATGTAAGGGCCGCGTTGATCAGAAGCGGCCCTTTCTACGTTCGGTCCCCAATACTGGCACCGTAGCGAAGAATTTTATCTACCTATCATCCAGCGCCACACTTCGCCGAGGATTTTTCCACGTTCTTTATGAGCGTTCTCAATGGCTTGGCGGGTCTGGCGGGATGTAGCGAATTCTAACATGGGAAGCTCCTATTCAGTGTTTCATCTTTGATTTGAATATGGGCTTTGCTGCGCTTTCTGACAAACGAGACTTTTCAATGCTTCAGGTAAGGTATATTTAACTGAAAATGGAGCGCTTACCCTCTCTCACCGCACTACGCGCCTTCGAAGCCGCGGCACGCCACATGTCTTTCGCCAAAGCTGCGGAGGAGCTCTTTGTGACCCCAGCTGCGCTTTCGTTTCAAATTAAATCTTTGGAAACAGAGTTGGGTCAGCCCCTTTTCCATCGTTTGAACAGGGCCGTGACCTTAACCGAAGCGGGCCGAGCACTGGCGCCCGGTGCAACGGACGGTTTTTCCATTCTTCTCTCCGCATGGAGAAACGCTGCGCGATTGTCAGACAACGGTGTCTTAACTGTCACAGCTGGGCCGGCCTTTACGGCGAAATGGTTGGCTCCACGGATGTTTGATTTCGCCCAAGCGCATCCAGAGATCGAACTTCGGTTCTCGGCAAGCTTGCGGATCATTGATTTCGACCATGATGAGGTCGATGTCGCGATCCGTTTCGGCCTTGGGCATGACAAAAAGGTTTATTCCAATCCCCTCATCAAGGAGTGGATGACACCGATGATGACGCCTGAGATGGCAGAGACATTTGGCTCAAATCTCAGCGGCGCGACGTTTGTTCACGACGATTCGATTGGTTTCTTTAAGACACCATGCGATTGGCCAGCTTGGTGTCGGGCCGCTCAAATAGACCTTGATACCAGTCACGGCCCTCGATTTTCACAAGCCGACCATGCGCTCGATGCTGCGATGTCGGGGGCGGGTGTGGTCTTGGGGCGTGTATCTCTAGCGACCAGAGCACTGGAAACAGGGCGCTTGGTCGCACCTTTCAAAACCGGCCTTGTCGCTGATGCGCAGTTTAGGTTCATTTGTCCCGAGGGCTCAGAAACGCGCCCTCAGGTGCAAGCCTTTGAAACTTGGGTGAAAAAAGAAATATCGGCGTCTACTAAATTCGAAGAAGGCCGAGTTCTTGTCAGATCACGTGACGTGTTGCCTAACTAGTTCGCGCTAAGTCGCGAGATTTCTTCTTTCAGTATAAGTTTTTCTTTTTTCAGACGTGCGATTTCAAGATCGTCACTTGCCGGACTGCGTTGAAGCGTTTCAACCGATGTTGATAGGTGTGCGTGCTTTTTCTTCAGTTCCTGCAGGTGTGAACTTAAGCTCATAGTCGTCCTCCAATGTTCGGTTATGCACATAGTCCACCACAAGTTGCGACATATGTCACGCCGCAGGGCAGCGATGGTTTTGAAACCGAGTTAATCGGCAATTTCTTGCGAATGAGTTAAGCGTCCCAGCCCAAGTGCGCGCCATCGCGCAAAATCGCTTTCACCTCAGACCTGTAATTCTCAAAATCGCCTTCATGCACGCCCCCTTTATGCATCACGAGGGGTGAAAGCAGTCTAAACGGGGCCCGCCCAGAATGTCGTGCCTGCATCAGAAACAAGTTCGGTGAACGCCCCATGCGAGGGGCGATCGGGCGGACAACGATCGAACCGAGCTTGCCATATGCGGCACCTAGAACTTCCGGTAGTCTCTCAATCCGTTGGATCAATGTCAGATAACCTTTGGGCAAAAGGCGCTTCGCCCCGACAGAAATCCATTCCGCAAGGTCCGTAGCCCCACCCATCGCAATATCGCGACCGGGGTCATCTGAAGACGCACCTGCCGCACGATCAAAGTATGGAGGGTTCATTATGACGTGTTCGAATTGAATTTGCCGAAGCTCAACTGGCAACACTCTCAGATCGGCTTGAATCACCGTCAGGTCCGAGTCGTTTGCCACGGCATTTTCGCGGGCAAGTTCGGCATAACTATTCTGAAGCTCAACACCGGTAAGTGAAAGCCCACTCACCCGAGCATTTAGACAAAGGCTCGCCGTTCCCACACCTAGACCCAGTTCCAGAATGTTTTGGCCAGCACTAGCTTGAACAGACGCCGCCAAAAGAACCGCGTCCACCCCGGCGCGATAACCATTCTTCGGTTGGAGAACCTTTACTTTTCCACCCAGAAAATCGTCTTTCGTGATTGTCTCAGACGCGGCCAAGGTCGATCTCGGCATCTCGCATAATGGCTTCGGCCATAAACAAATCACGGTCCGCGACCATCAACCGACGCGGCATAATTCCGATGCTGCCTTCGAGCACGCTCATGTTTACGTCGAAGGCAAAGCAAGCTATACCCTCGCCGTCCAAAAGGGCCGTCGCAAAAGCGATGACAGTAGGGTCATTGGTGCGTAAAAGCTCTTTCATAACTCCGACGTAAGACCTAGACCTGTCTTTGTCCATTGATCTGACGGAACTGTGCATGAGCCTCGACCACGCAGCGACAAAACCGCATGAAAGACTGGCAGACGCTTTGTCCGAAGACATGGCGGCTGTAAATGCGATGATCCGTGAACGGATGGCTTCAGAAAATGCCCCGCGCATTCCTGAAGTGACTGCGCATTTGGTCGAAGCAGGCGGCAAGCGCGTGCGCCCGATGCTCACCTTAGCGGCGGCGCGGATGTGCGGTTACGAGGGCCCTTATCATGTGCATCTGGCGGCGACGGTGGAGTTCATTCACACCGCGACGCTGCTCCATGACGATGTGGTCGATGAGAGCTCTCAGCGGCGTGGGCGGCCCACGGCGAACCTGTTGTGGGACAATAATTCCAGTGTTTTGGTAGGTGACTACCTCTTTGCGCGGTCCTTCCAACTCATGGTGGAAACCGGTTCAATCCGCGTTCTCGACATTCTCGCTAATGCGGCTGCGACGATCGCTGAAGGTGAAGTGTTGCAGCTTACTGCGGCAAGCGATCTGAAAACCACGGAAGAGACCTATTTGAAGGTTGTCCGTGGCAAGACCGCAGCGCTGTTTTCAGCCGCCACAGAAGTTGGCGGCGTGATCGCTGGGATGCCAGACGACAAAGTTCAGGCGCTCTTTGATTATGGTGACGCGCTCGGAATTGCCTTCCAAATTGTTGATGACCTTTTGGATTTCGGTGGAACCGATGCTATCGGGAAAAATATCGGTGATGACTTCCGCGAACGAAAGCTAACTATGCCGATCATTCGCGCTGTCGCTCAAGCAGACGCTGAAGAACGCGCATTCTGGGAACGGACGATCGCCAAAGGGCGCCAAGAAGATGGCGATTTGGAAACTGCGATTGCTATTCTGAAGCGACACGGCACCTTGGATACAACGCGGGAAACTGCACTTTCTTGGGCTGCAAAAGCGAAAGACGCGCTGACGTCGCTGCCTGATCACGAGATCAAGGATATGCTCAGCGACCTAGCGGACTATGTTGTCGCGCGGATCACTTAAGTATCTGCGTCGGCACTACCCACCAATTCATGTGACTGATTTGTATGGCTCTCGCCACTTGGCGCGCTGCTCCAATGTCACGTACCAAGCCAAAGCAGGTAGCGCCCGATCCTGACATACCTGCGGCTAGGACTAGGGGATTGTTTTCTAAAGCGTTCAAGGCTGCGTCGATCTCTGGTGCCATCTGTCGGGCTGGTGGCAGCAAATCATTGCGTTGATGCTTCAGCCAGTTTGCAAGTTCGTCGACATTGGCTCCGTCAGGAACCGAGCTCATCGGCTCGTTATTCTTTGACGGAAGTGCGTCGAAAATTACACCGGTCGGCACGTGAACCATTGGGTTTACCAAAACCATAGCGCACTCTGGCAAAGTAGGGACAGTGCTAATGACCTCGCCGATCCCCGACATGCGCACGGGCGTAGGGGCGTGCATACAAACGGGAACGTCCGCGCCAAGCGCGACGGCGGCCGGCGATGTCGGCGCAAGTTCAGGGACGTCCCAAAGCTGCGCAAGCATCGACAGAATCGTGGCAGCATCCGACGAACCGCCTCCAATCCCGGCGCCATTTGGAAGGTTTTTGGTCAGGCGGATGATTGCGCCATCCTCAACGCCGTGCGCATATCTGAGGGCATTGGCAGCCTTCAAAACGATATTCGAGGAATCTGCGGGAACACCTTCTGTAAAAGGGCCCGAAATAGTCAATTCAATGTTAGGTGCAGAGGCAACCTCAATCTCATCTCCGGCATCTGTGAAGACGACCAAACTGTCGAGGAGGTGATACCCGTCCTCTCGTTGTCCCGTCACATGGAGCGTCAGATTAATCTTCGCGGGTGCGAGACCTTTAAGAATCGTCATCAGCAACCTTGATGGGTTCGCCGCCTTCGGCTTCCAAAACAGCATCAAGGCCGACGTCCAGTTTGCGGCGAATACGATCCGCAAGCTCTTCGTCAGGTCCAAATGATAGGGCGCGATTCCATTGGAAAACCGCTTCTATCTTGCGGTCAACAGACCAATAAACGTCGCCTAAATGATCGGTGATGATCGGATCGACAGCCTCCAGAGAGGCAGCGCGCTCCATGTAGCTTACCGCCTCTTCGTAGCGGCCGAGCTGGAACAATACCCATCCTAAGCTGTCAACGATTGCCCCGTTGTTGGGTTGTGCCGCGACTGCGGTTTCGATCATACCCATCGCCTCATCAAGCTTCTCTTTGCGCTCAACAAGGGAATAGCCAAGGTAGTTCAGGACCTGAGGTTGATCTGGGTTGATATCCAGGGCCGCGCGAAAATCTGCTTCGGCTTCCGGCCAGCGATCAAGTTCGTGGTTGGTGATTGCGCGGGTGTAATAAACCAGCCAGCGCGCCGTGTCCGCGTCACTAAACAGATCCAAAGCATCAGAGTAAGCGTCGGCAGCCTCTTCATACCTTTCTAGTCGGCGGAACGAGTCACCGAGCTTCGCGTGAACCGCCGGAATGTCTGGGTGAAGCCGTACCAAGTTCGACGCAACTTCTGCAGCGGCATCGTTCCTATCTGCACGCCTCAAAACGTCAACGCGCCCAAGTTCTGCTGCAACGAAACTCGGATCATCTTGCGGAATGCGAGAGTAGGTTTCACTCGCAAGGTCATACTGTCCCAGATTGTCCAACAATCGACCGCTGGAAAGGATCGCACCAGTGTTGCTCGGGTCCAAGTGTTCCGCCGCGCGCGTATACGTCAAAGTATAGCCATCTGGGGTATCACCTGACAGCAACTCTGACACCATGAACATGACCTCACCGACCCCTTGTTGCGCCGTCTGTACAACGCTGTAAGGAACGGTTTCGCCATTCTCCAGCTTCGCGCGGAGGTCCAAAACACCCGGGTTGCGCGTTTGGCCAAAGACCTGCCCTAACATGATAAGGGCGTCGTCATTGCGTTCGAGCTGGCTCAATACTTGGGCATGGGCAATCGCAGACCGCGCGCTAAAGGCTTGCCCATTGTCGCCGGTCCGAAACAATTCTTCCGCAGCCTCGAAATCGCCAACGGCGGCCAGCGCAAGCGCCTTGTGGTAAAGAGCGAAGGTTCTGGTTTGAGGGTTCTCAATAGCGCTGTCAAATGTTGCCATTGCAGCGGTAACGTCGCCGCGACCCAATTCCGCCCAAGCTTGGATCAACATATCAACCAACGGGCTGATGGTTTGGCCCGCTTCGAGGTTGAAAAAGATATGATCCCAATTTTCTGCGCCAGCGGCACCAGACTGCCTAACAATCGAAGCGATCTGGCTTTTTTCGCCTCTATCAAGCAGACGGACTGCAAGCGGTTCTGCACGGTCAAGCTGACCGAGGCCCAAATAGGCCGTTAGTGCGTTTTCGAGAAGTTCGGGATTGAAGGGATCAGATAGAAGGCTTTTCGTGTAGTAACGCGCGGACCCTAAGAAATCATTAGACATCGCTGCATGGCGAGCCGCCAAGTACGAACCGGGGTCGATTTCTGCGCTGACTGGCGCAGAAAATGTCGTCGCTGAAATCAGCGCTGCTGCTCTCAAAAACCTGATCACCAAGTCAAGCTGTCCCTTCGTCTTGTGGCTTAGGCAAGCACGTTAGGAGTGCGAAAGGATTCTGGCAACCAAAGATACGGGGTCGTGGCGGGATGTCGCGACGACACCCCGCCCAAACCGATCACATATTCGGGTAGTTTGGCCCGTCGCCACCCTGCGGGACTGTCCAAGTGATGTTCTGACTTGGATCTTTGATGTCGCAGGTTTTGCAGTGCACACAGTTCTGGAAGTTGATCTGGAACCGCGTGTCTTTGCCTTCTTCCTCGACAAATTCATAGACGCCTGCAGGGCAGTACCGCGCAGATGGTCCAGCGTATTTGGCAAGGTTCACGTCGACCGGGATTTTGTCATCCGTCAGCTTGAGGTGAGCCGGTTGGCTTTCTTCGTGGTTGGTAAAGCTGAAGGACACATTGGTCAGGCGATCGAACGATAGCGTCCCATCCGGTTTTGGATAGTCGATCGGCTTATGCTTGCTCGCGGGTTCGGTGCTTTGCGCATCGGTTTTGCCGTGCTTAAGCGTACCAAACAGCGACCCCTTAAAGATCGTCTGGAACCACATGTCGAAACCACCAAGCGCCATGCCACCGATAGGGCCGTATTTGGCATTGAGTGGCGCAACGTTGCGCACGATTTTCAGGTCTTTCCCAACAGGGCCGGTTTTCAGCGCTTCATCATAGGCCGTCAACGTATCGCCTTCGCGACCCTCTTGGATTGCTGCATGAGCTGCTTCAGCCGCCTCAATACCCGAATGCATCGCATTATGGTTGCCCTTGATCCGCGGCAGGTTCACCAATCCCGCAGAACATCCAAGCAGCACGCCACCCGGGAAAGCAACCTCAGGAATCGACTGGAATCCACCCTTGGTCACAGCACGCGCACCATAAGCAACGCGCTTACCACCTTTTAGCAGTTCTGCGATTTTCGGGTGATGCTTGAGGCGCTGGAATTCCATGTAAGGGAAGATGTGCGGGTTCTTGTAGTTCAGATCGACAATGTAGCCGACGTACACTTGGTTGTTGTCGAGATGGTAGATGAACGATCCACCGCCATTCTTGAACCCAATCGGCCAGCCCAATGTATGCGTGACTTCGCCTTCATTGTGCTTTTCTGGATCGACTTCCCAAATCTCTTTCATGCCGATGCCGAACTTCGGTACATCGCATTTTGCGTCGAGATTGTATTTCGCGATCACTTCTTTGGAGAGCGAACCGCGCACACCTTCCGACAGCATCACATATTTACCGTTCAGGATCATGCCGGGCTCATAGGATGGCCCCGGTGTACCATCAGGGTTCTTACCGAATTCGCCAGCAACTACGCCTTTGACCTCGCCATTGTCGCCGAAGACCAATTCAGAGCAAGCCATGCCTGGGAAGATTTCGACACCCATTTCTTCGGCTTGCTCAGCCATCCAACGGCACACGTTGCCCATGGAAACGATGTAATTTCCGTGGTTGTTCATCAGCGGCGGCAACAGGAAGTTTGGCAAACGAAGCGAACCTGCCTCGCCCAGCATATAGAAGTTGTCTTCTTTGACAGGCACGTTAAGTGGCGCACCTTTTTCTTTCCAATCTGGAATCAACCGCGTCAGGCCAGCAGGGTCTAAAACCGCACCTGACAGAATGTGCGCACCCACTTCGGAGCCTTTTTCGAGAACGACGACATTCAAGTCGGCGTCAAGTTGCTTAAGACGGATCGCCGCAGACAGGCCAGCAGGGCCTGCACCAACGATCACGACATCACAGTCCATTTCTTCGCGTTCAATCTCGGACATGCTAGTTCCCTCTATTTCGTCTGGGCATTCTGCCCGGCAATTATGTTGCGCACAGCACTACATCACATGCTGCAAGGCGGCAATCGCGACACGACGTTAAAACGGCGCAGTGCGACAGCATTACGCTCTTGACCTTGACAATGCGCCTGCAAAGTAAGGTAAGTACGCTCGATCTATTGATTTGTCCGTTTAGAAAGGTGCTCAAGATGGAAAAGATCCCACTGACACAAGCTGGCTTTGACAAGCTGGATGAAGAGCTCAAGCACCTAAAGACCGTCGAACGCCCTGCGATCATCAAAGCCATTGCTGAAGCACGCGAGCATGGTGACCTTTCGGAAAACGCCGAATATCACTCAGCGAAAGAAAAGCAGTCCTTCATCGAGGGACGCGTGAAGGAGCTTGAAGGCGCTATTTCGCTGGCTGATGTGATCGACCCCGCCAAGCTGTCCGGCAGCATCAAATTCGGCGCGACGGTCGAATTGGCTGATGAAGACACGGATGAAGAAAAGACCTACCAAATCGTGGGCGAGTATGAAGCCGACATTGATGCGGGTCGCCTCAACATCAAGTCACCGCTTGCGCGGGCATTGATTGGCAAAGACGAAGGCGACAGTGTTGACGTTCGCACACCAGGTGGGACACGGTCATACGAAATTTTGTCGATAACCTATAAGTAAGTTGCGGGTGTTTCATGGTGTTGGATCGCAAACGGCGCGTTGAGAACGACACTGGGATCAGTTCGACCGAAATCATCGCAATCACGCTGTCAGTCATCTGGATGGCCGCCGTTGGGTTGTTCTTTTTGATCCTCCCGCCGCAAAGCGATCCATCCGCGCCGTTCGACAGTTTACGGGTTGTTCTTATTCTAATGGCTATTTTCCTGCCGGTCGCGATGATCTGGGTTGCGGCAGCGGCGTCGCGGTCTGCTCGGATCATGCGGGAAGAATCCAGTCGCTTACAGCGCGCCATTGACGGGATGCGCGAAACCTACATCGCTGATCGGAACGCCCAAAACGGCGGGTCGGCTCCGACAGTTGAGCGTAAGCTTAACGAGATCGCGCAAACCGCCAAAAAGACCGAAACCACGCTCGCGACCTTTGCATCGACAAGAGAAGCCCAACCACAACGTCTTGCGATAACCTCCGTCCGCAGCACGGATAGCGAAGATCAACCGACCTTGGCTTTGGGAACATCAACCGAAGACATGACACCGGTTTTGGCGCGGCCTGATCTGATAAGGGCGCTGAATTTTCCGGACACCGATCAGGATACCGAGGGGTTCACCGCTTTACGCCGCGCGCTTCAAGACCGCAGTGCCCGCCAATTGGTTCAGGCCGCACAGGACATCCTGACGCTTCTATCGCAAGATGGCATCTACATGGATGATTTGCGCCCTGACCGCGCCCGTCCGGAAATCTGGCGCAGGTTTGCCAAAGGCGAACGCGGACGCGCGATGGCCAGTTTGGGTGGTGTGCGGGATCGATCTTCTTTGGCTCTAACCGCTGGTCGGATGCGGGAGGACACGATCTTCCGCGATGCCGCTCACCATTTCCTTCGTCGGTTCGATCAAATGCTGATCACCTTTGAAACCGACGCGACAGATGCCGATCTTATCGCGCTCTCCGAAACACGCAGCGCGCGGGCGTTTATGCTCCTCGGTCGGGTCGCAGGTACATTTGACTGAGATCTTCTTACAAACGCTGCCCCTCTTTGGAGTCATCGGTCTGGGCTATTTTGCAGGCCGCATCGGCTTCTTTGGAGCAGAGGCAACAGCTTATCTAACGCGTTTTGTCTTTTACTTCGCCCTGTCTGCGATGCTGTTCCTTTTCGCGGCACGCTTGTCGATTGCTGAGGTTTTAGATTGGTCCTTTATCTTTGCATACCTCTGCGGCGACATCACCGTTTATGCGATCGCAACGGCCGTCGTAGCATTTCAAGGGAAAAGCATCGCTGAAGGCGCGGTCGAGGCACAATGTGCGATTATCGGCAATGTCGGCTTCCTTGGTATCCCAATGCTTGCGCTATTGCTTGGCGAAGCAGCCATCGGATCGATCATGATGGTTCTCGCCGTTGATCTTGTTGTTTTCAGCAGCTTGATTGTCATTTTGATCACGGGTTCGCGGGACGGAAAAGTCGGGCTTCGCACTCTGCGAACCGTTGGCCTTGGGTTGCTGAAGAACCCGATGGTCGTTGCAATCTCGCTTGGGCTGGCGTTCTCGTATTTCTCATTGACCTTGCCGAAGCCAGCAGAAGAATTCTTAACCATACTTGGTGGGGCAGCGACGCCGGGCGCGCTTTTTGCAATTGGGGCGTCTCTGGCAGGCAAATCAGCGGAACGCATAACAACCGCCGTTTGGCTATCAGTGTGTAAGTTAGGCCTGCATCCACTTGCCGTTGCCGTGTTCGCGCTGTTGATCTTTGACGTCCCGACCTATGCCGCGGGTGTCATGATCGCCTGTGCCGCGCTGCCAGTTGCTGGTAACGTCTTTATGATCGCACAAACCTACAACGTCGCCCCGGCACGCGCCTCTGCTGCAATCCTATTTTCGACCGTTGCCAGCATTCTCACGCTTCCGTTGGTGATTGCGTGGGTGACAAGCCTTTAGGTCTGCGATAGCCCTTTCTCAAAAGGAAGGGCGAACCATGGAAACCATCTCAGAGAACCGCTGCTTTGACGGTGTGCAAGGCGTCTACACTCACGCGTCAGATGCTTGTAATTGCGACATGACCTTTGGGCTGTTTCTGCCGCAAGAGGCGCAGTTCACCAAAGTTCCTTTGCTTTGGTATCTCTCTGGCCTGACTTGCACCCATGAAAACGCGATGACCAAAGCGGGCGCACAGGTTTGGGCCGCGGAGCAGGGGATTGGTCTGATATTTCCCGATACATCGCCGCGCGGTGAGGGTGTTGCCAATGACGACGCCTATGATCTTGGTCAAGGTGCCGGTTTCTATGTGAACGCCACGCAAGACTCATGGGCGCTGCATTTTCAAATGTACGACTATATCGCAGATGAACTGCCTGCGCTCGTGGCGAAGAACTTCTCGGTCGATATGGATCGCCAAGGGATCACGGGCCACTCCATGGGTGGCCATGGCGCGCTTACACTTGCGATGACCCGTCCCGGACAGTTTCAATCCGTCTCTGCCTTTGCACCGATCTGCCATCCGACCAATTCCGAATGGGGCAAGAAGCAACTCGGCGCCTATCTGGGTGATGATACGTCAAACTGGGCTGCGCATGATTCTACGCTGCTGATGAAAGAACGCGGTTTTGATGGTCCCATTCTGATCGATACCGGCACAGATGATCAGTTCGGCGATCTGCTCGGTACCGAACACCTCGCCGCCGCGATTGCGGAGCGTCGTCAGAATGCTCAGATCAGGCTGCAACTGGGCTATGATCACAGCTACTTCTTTGTCTCGACTTTCATCGAAGATCACGTCGCCTTCCACGCACAGGCGCTTTACGAATGATCTACGTCGATGCCGATGCCTGCCCTGTCAAGGCAGAGGTTGAACGCGTCGGCACACGGCATAAGGTCAAAATGTTCATCGTCTCGAATGGCGGCATCCGACCATCGCAAAACCCGTTTGTGGAAACGGTTGTTGTGCCCGACGGGCCCGACATTGCCGACATGTGGATCGCGGATCGCGCGACCAAGGGCGATGTCGTCGTCACCGGCGATATCCCCTTGGCCGCCAAATGTATCGAAGCCGGTGCATTGGTCATCAAACACAACGGCGAGGCGCTGACTGAACGCAACATTGGCAACGTTCTGGCCACCCGCGATCTGATGGCTGACATGCGCGCTGCTGATCCGTTTCGACAAGGCGGTGGAAAACCATTTAGCAAGGCTGACCGCTCGCGATTCCTTGATGGATTGGAAAAAGCACTCAGGCAGGCCAAGGCGCCATGACACAGCGGCAGACCCTGTCGCCCAACATTGTGGGTAGCCTTTACGCGCTGGGGTCGACCTTTGTTTTTTCCTTTAACGATAGCATCGTCAAATATTTCTCCGACGCCTATGCGCTGCATCAAATCATCCTGACCCGATCTTTGTTCGGCCTGTTCTTTGTGATGGTGTTGATCGCGCCGTTCTCGGGCGGTCTTGGCATCGTCAAAACGAAGAAGCTCAAACAGCACCTACTGAGAGGCTTGTTTGTTGTCACCGCCAACATGACCTTCTTCCTCGGTTTGGCAGTGATCCCCTTGGCGGAAGCCGTCGCAATTTTCTTCATTGCGCCGCTCGTTATCACAGCGTTTTCGGTCATTTTTCTAAAGGAACAAGTCGGCCCACGACGCTGGGCCGCCGTGGCAGTCGGGTTCTTGGGAGTCCTGATCGTCATGCGACCAGGGGCGGAGACGTTCCAACTTGCCTCACTGCTACCCGCCATCGCCGCTGTCGCTTACGCCAGTATCCACATCATGACCCGTAAGATTGGAGCCACTGAATCCGCGGCAACGATGACGTTCTACATTCAGATCGTCTTTATCGTTGTCTGTCTTCTGATCGGATTGGCGCTGGGCGACGGCAGATATAGCGATCAAGACAATGCCTCCCTTGCATTTCTCTTTCGCGCCTGGGCGTGGCCCGAACCCTTCGATTTGTTCCTCATGGGGCTGCTCGGCCTTGGGATTGCAATCGCAGGCCTTCTGATCAGCCAAGCCTACCGCGTAGGCGAGCCGGACTTTGTCGCCTCCTTTGAATATGTCGCGATCCCGATCTCAATTCTCATTGGGTATTTCGTCTTTGATGAAATTCCTAATCCGGTAGCGCTTGTTGGTGTGGCGCTCATCCTAGGGTCCGGTCTCTACGCCATCGCACGAGAACGGAAAGCGGCTGAGCGATAGGTGCTTGCCAAGCCCCGCGTTCTTTCAAATAGTCTTGGGAAACCAATCAGAAGGATCTGCGCCATGGTGGAAATGATCAGTTTTGAAGAGGCCGATCCGTTACTCGACTGGATTGCCCTGACCGATGCGCTTGCGTCAGGACATGATGCCGCCAAGGCAGAGATCGCAGATATTTTCCTCTATCAAGATGAGAACACGCTTCTTAACCGATCAGCTTGGATCAAGGGCATGGGTGTAGCGGTGAAATGCGCAACCATCTTTCCCGGCAACCCGTCACAAGGCAAAGGCATGATCGATGGGGCGGTGAACCTCTTTTCAGGCGAAGATGGACGACTAGAGGCGATCTTGGATTTTCATTTGGTGACTAAGTGGAAAACCTCGGGCGATAGCTTGCTCGGTGCGAGAAAACTGGCGCGCAAAGACTCTCAGAATATCCTGTTGGTGGGGGCTGGAAACGTCGGGCAGGCACTCAGACATGCCTATGGATCGCTCTTCCCAGACGCGATATTCTCAATCTGGAACCGGTCAGAGGCAGGGGCAGAGAGGTTTCACGCCGCGAACCCAGACGTCGCCATAGCGACTGACTTGGAAACGGCTGTCAAATCAGCCGACATTATCGCATCGGCGACCATGACGACCGACCCGATTATCAAGGGCGAATGGCTTCAGCCGGGTCAACATGTCGACCTTATCGGCGCATACCGCCCTGATATGAGGGAAGTTGATGATACCGCCCTGTCTCGCGCCCGGATCTTCGTAGACAATATGCACACGACCGCCGACCACATCGGCGAACTCAAAATCCCAATCGCCGAAGGAAAGCTATCGCGAGACGACATCGTCGCAGATTTCTACAATTTGGACGCCTTCGAGCGGCAATCAGATGATGAGATCACCCTATTTAAGAACGGTGGCGGCGCTCACTTAGATCTGATGACAAGCCGCTATATCTTGGACGTATGGAAGAACAGATGATCAGTAAGACCGATATTGAGGCCTATGAACGCGACGGCGCAATTGTTGTGCGCGGCGTGTTCAAGGACTGGATCGAGACAATGGCCGAAGGCGTGGCGCACAACATGGCGGAGCCGGGTCAATATGCGTCAGAGAACGATGTCAGCGAAGGCCGGTTCTTTGATGACTATTGCAACTGGACCCGCATTCCTGCCTTTGAAGATGTGGTGAGAAACAGCCCAGCGGCGGAGCTTGCCGCAACTGCGATGCAAAGTGAAACGGCCCAGTTCTTCCATGATCATGTCTTGGTCAAGGAACCGGGCACGCCAAAGCCCACGCCGTGGCACCAAGACTCGCCTTATTATTTTGTCGAAGGCTCCCAAACAGTGAGCATTTGGATCTCCCTCGATCCGGTGAAAGAGGCGTCACTTCGCTTTATTGCTGGCTCGCATAAGTGGGAGAACCTTGTTCGACCTGTGAGTTGGGCGGACGATAGCGATTTCTACGAAGGCGATCATGAATGGACGCCAGTGCCTGACCCCGATGCCGATCCATCGCAAACTCAAGTCCTTGAATGGGCGATGGAGCCGGGCGACGCGGTTCTGTTCGACTATCGAACGGCCCATGGGGCACGCGGGAATACCAGCAATACGCGCAGACGCGCGTTGTCCTTGCGCTGGGTCGGCGATGATGCGCGCTATGTTGAACGGCCCGGCCGCACCTCTCCCCCATATCCGGGGCATCAGATGCAAGATGGCCAAAAACTGCGTGAAGATTGGTTCCCCGTGATTTGGCAAAAGTCTGAATGACCTATCTCGCCCTGTTTCTTGTCATTCTTGGGGTCATCTTTGCTGTCCCGATTTGGCTCGAAAACAGGTTGCGACCCGTCGACGAAATCTATCGGGAGAAAGCGCCAGGAACTTTTGCGAAACTGTCCCAAGGCGTCACCCACTATCGTTGGCATGGCTCCGCACGTGGGCCTGTTCTTGTCGCCATTCACGGCCTCACAACACCGTCTTTGGTGTGGGAAACCTTGGCCGAAGATTTTGGCCGATTGGGATACCGTGTCTTGACCTACGACCTATATGGTCGAGGGTTTTCGGATGCTCCTAAAGGTGTGCAAGACGCCGATTTCTTTACGCGCCAGCTCGATGATTTGCTTGCTCATCTCAACATAGAGGGCAACATCTCGGTCATGGGCTACTCAATGGGAGGATCAATTGCGGGAACATTTGCGGCTGCGAATACCCATCGGGTCGACCGAACCTTTCTGATTGCCTCAGCTGGTTTTGAAACCGTTGAAACTGAGTTCGACAGCTTTTGTCGCCGCAACACCTTGATCGGAGACTGGGTGCACGATGCTTTCGCGGCAAGGCGACTGCGCAGGGATTTACTCGCGGATGATGCACCTTCTGATGTGCCGGGACTAAAAGAGGCACAACTTGCCGAGCTGAGTCGCCAAGGCTTTATCAGGGCGGTTTTGTCCAGCAGACGCGGTATGCTTTCGCAGTCTTTGGAAGGGGCTATGAAAACTCTGGCGGCGTACGACCTTCCAGTTTTTGCAATTTGGGGCGACAGCGATCCAGTCATTCCTATTCGCTCGGTGGAGATGCTGCGGAAATGGAACCCGAAGGCAAGCCAAAAGGTGATCGCCAATGCCGATCATGCGCTGCCCTATAGCCACGGTGACTTTGTCTCTGATGCCTTTGAAACGATGCTGGCCGATGAAAGCTAAGCTGCCACAGGCTGCCGGTTTTCTTTGATTGGCAAATGGACGATGGCGCTGAAAGCACCAACGGCAATTCCAACCCACCAAACCGCGTCATAGCTGCCGTAAATGTCGTAGAGACGCCCACCAAGCCAAACGCCCATAAATGACCCGAGTTGGTGCGAGAAAAAGACGATGCCGTAAAGGGTGCCCATGTAGCGCAGGCCATAAAGATGGGCGACCAACCCAGATGTCAGTGGTACGGTCGCAAGCCAGAGCATCCCCATGAAAATGGAGAATAGGATGACCGTCGTCGGGGTCATTGGTGTTAAGATGAAGGCAAGTGCGACGAGGGTCCGACCGGTATAAATCCCCGCCAAGAGGTACTTCTTAGAATACCTATTACCGGCCCAGCCAGCCAACAATGTGCCTGCAATATTTGCCAGTCCAATCAGCGAGATCGCGACTGCCCCCAAGGCGCTTGTGGTCGTGATACCTAGCCCTGCCAACACGCCTCCCGCTGCGATTGGGCCGCAAACCTCTGTCACAAATGCCGGGAAATGTGCGGTAATGAAGGCTAGTTGGTATCCGCAGGAAAAGAAGCCAAGAAAAATCAAGGTATACGATGGGTCTTTGAAGGCTCGGGTGAGGATTTCGCCCATGCTTTCTTCAAGCTCTGCTTTCGTCGCAGCCTCAGGGCTTTTCATCATTGGCAAGACTAAGAGTACGGCCAAGATAGCAACGGCGAAGGTCACAAAGACCATCTGCCATGTCATGTAACCCAACAGGATCTCTGCAATTGGCGCACCGATAACCTGACCCGCCGAGCCCGCAGCGGTTGCGATGGCCAGTGACATCGACCTGTTTTTGTCCGAAGACGCACGACCAACGACCGCCAAAATCACGCCAAAACCTGTTCCCGCGATCCCGAAGCCGACCAAGACTTCATAAATCTGATGCTCTGTCGGCGTTGTGGCCCCTGCGGACAACAACAGCCCTGCCCCATAGCAAAAGGCGCCAAGGACGATTGCCTTCCGATCTCCGATTTTTTCTGCAATGGCGCCAAAGATCGGCTGTCCAATGCCCCAAGCGAGGTTTTGGATCGCAATGGCCATGCTGAATTCGGCTCTAGCCCAGCCAAACTCCTCCGCAATCGGGATCTGAAAAACCCCAAAGGACGCGCGGATTGCGAAACCTGTCATGATGATGATGCAACCGGCAATCAGAACCGGAGAAATCAGTCGGCTATCGTGTGTCATGCCGTCAGTTGGTCTGCGGAACACGACATTGTCAATTGAACGGGCATCAAAAATTGTGATCGCGGTTATTCCCAATTGGACGTCTGCGGCGTATGCCACTGATATGACGATGCAATCCGCATATGACGCAGAGGTTGCCCAAGGCCGGATCAATCCTGATCCCGCGCAAGTGGCCGTTCTGCCAGAATTGGAGCGGGTGCGCTTTGCCCTAACTCAGCCTGTCCAGAAAACGGGCTTCTTCAAACGCAAAGCCGAGCCGGTCAAAGGGCTATACATGTGGGGCGGCGTAGGGCGCGGTAAATCCATGCTGATGGACTTGCTCTATGAACAGCTGGACGCGGCCAAGGAACGCTGGCATTTCCACGCCTTCATGCAGTGGGTGCATTCGGAAATGACCGAAGTGCGCAAAACGGGGGTCGATGACGCCATCAAACCCGTTGCGAAAACACTTTCTGACCGACTGCGGTTTCTTGCGTTTGATGAAATGCAGATCACCGACATTACCGATGCCATGATCGTCGGCAGGTTATTCGAAAACATGTTCAAGGCTGGGGTTGTTGTTGTCACAACGTCCAACAGGCCGCCGACTGACCTTTATAAGAACGGCCTGAACCGTCAGCTCTTTGTGCCCTTTATTGACCTCCTCCAAGATCGAATGGTTGTACATGAACTGGCCAGTGACACCGACCATAGGCAAGGGCGGCTTTCGGGGTCTGATGTCTACTTTACGCCGTTGAATGCAGACGCCTCTGCTCAGATGAACCAAGTCTGGACAGAGCTTTCCGGTGGCCGTGAAGAGGAACTGACGCTGCACGTAAAGGGACGAGAGGTTGTCATCCCGCGCTATCACAACGGTGTCGCACGTGCGAAGTTCTTTGACCTCTGTGGCAAGCCGCTTGGAGCAGGGGATTACCTCGCGCTGTCAAAAGCGGTGCGGGTCCTGCTCCTAGACGACATCCCCAGATTGTCACGCCAGAACTTCAATGAAGCGAAACGGTTTGTGACCCTTATCGACGCGCTTTACGAAGCTAAGGTTCAACTGATCTGTTCCGCAGCGGCAAAGCCAGAGATGCTTTACGTCGAAGGCGAGGGTACGTTTGAATTCGAACGCACAGCGAGCCGCCTTAGAGAAATGCAATCTGATGATTGGATGAGCGCGGACTAGCCCTCCCAACGACAAAAGGACAGGCTTCTGCCTGCCCCCTCGCCCTGCCAGACTCGGTCAGGTTGTAACAACAACCCGGTTGAAGCGAATCTAGCTGCATCACTGATTCGCCGTCAATGGGGGTGATTCGTTTTTTTGGATCCCTAGCGGAAATTCTGACCCTTAGATCGGGTCGTTGACCCGCAAAATATGGCCAGCAAGATAAAGCGAGCCGCAAATCAATATGCGCGCATTCGGTTCTGAGGCCACGATCCGTTCAATCGCACATCCTACGTTTTCCGAAACATGCGCCTCTAGCCCGACCTCAGCGGCAAACATAGCCGTCTCTTCCGCAGAAATAGTGTTTTGCTCACCGGGGATGGACACAGCAGTCAGACTTGCCGCAACCTCGCTCAAAGGGCGCAAATAGCCGCTGATGTCTTTGGTGTTCAACATGCCGCAAATCAGATGCGTCGGACGTTTGGGCTGTTCCTTCAACGTATCGGCCAAAGCACGGCCGGCAGCTGGGTTGTGACCGCCATCCAGCCAAAGCTCCGCCGGTTTCGCCTTCTCTACAAGCACGCCGGATGTCATCTTTTGCATCCGTGCTGGCCAATAGGCATTTGTCAGTGCAGCTTCGCATCCTGCTTCGCCTACACCCAAGGCACGCAAACCAGCGATGGCCAGCCCAGCATTCTGAATTTGATGCGGCCCGCGCAAAGCAGGTTTCGGTAGATCAAGTAGGCCGTTTTCATCTTGAAAGATCAGGCGGTCATTCTCGACGCTCACATGCCACTGTTGGCCATAGGCGATCAAAGGTGCCGAATGCCGCATCGCTTGGCGTTCGATGACATCCATCGCCGCATCTTGCTGCGGCCCGACGGCGCACAGGATGCCTTGCTTGATGATCCCAGCCTTCTCGCCCGCGATTTCTGGCAGGGTTTCTCCCAAGAATTGCTGGTGATCCAAATCAACAGGCGTAATCATAGTCAAAGCGGGCGTGTCGATCACATTCGTTGCGTCCAACCGGCCACCAAGACCAACCTCTAACAGAGCGTAATCCGCAGGCGTTTCGGCAAAAGCCAAAATCGCGGCGACGGTCGTAATCTCAAAATAGGTGATCTGTTCCCCGTTGTTGGCCTCATAGCAGCGATCTAGGATTTCCGTCAGATGATCTTCGCTAATAAGCTCACCAGTCAAACGGACGCGTTCATGGAACCGCGCAAGATGGGGTGAGGTATAAGCGTGGACTTTTGCACCAGTGGCCTCCAGCCCCGCACGCATCATCGCTTGGGTGGAGCCTTTACCGTTGGTCCCAGCGATATGGATCACCGGCGGCAATTTGTTCTGCGGGTTGCCCAAACGGTCCAGCAATGTCCAAACCCGCCCCAAGGTCAAATCCATAACCTTCGGGTGCAGTGTCATCATCCGTTCAAGGATGACATCAGATTTTAGGGTCACTCTGCTGCCGCCTCAGTCTTTTCAGCATCTTCGGCGGTCGGTGCAGGCAGATCACCTTTGATCGCTGGCGGCTGCTTCATCAGCATGCGCACAATCGTCACCAACTCGTCTTTCAGCTCAGTCCGCTTCGTCACACGGTCCAACATCCCATGATCCAACAGATATTCAGCCCGCTGAAACCCTTCAGGGAGCTTTTCGCCAATCGTCTGTTCGATGACACGTGCACCAGCAAACCCGATCAACGCATTTGGCTCAGCAATTTGCACGTCACCCAGCATCGCATAAGAGGCGGTAACACCACCTGTCGTCGGGTGGGTCAAAACAACGATGTAGGGGAGCCCCGCATCTTTCAGCATCTGGACCGCAATCGTTGTGCGCGGCATCTGCATCAGACCAAGGATGCCCTCCTGCATCCGCGCACCACCGGCGGCAGAAAACAGGATCAAGGGGCGCTTGGTCTCAATCGCGCGTTCAGCAGCGGCGATGATCGCATTGCCGACGTACATCGACATCGATCCGCCCATGAAGGAAAAATCCTGAACTGCGACGACGACGGGTGTGCGACCCATTTCGCCCTCAGCAACCAACATCGCGTCTTTTTCGCCCGTTTTCTTGCGAGCATCTTTGATCCGGTCACCGTATTTCTTTTGGTCTTTGAACTGCAGCGGATCCGCAATCGGTTCTGGCACGGCAACCTCAACAAACACCCCGCCATCAAACAATGTCGCCAAGCGTTCGCGCGCACCAATTGGCATGTGGTGATCGCAGTTGGTGCAGACGTTCTGATTTTCGGCAAGTTCGCGGTGGAACAGCATGGTGCCGCAGTTGTCGCACTTCGTCCAAAGGTTCTCAGGAACTTCCCGTCTTGAAAACAGCGAGTTGATCGTCGGACGGACGTAGTTTGTGATCCAGTTCATGCCTGTGCCCTAATTTCCCTTCGCTTGAGATATGACGTAACGTTCAGTTTTGCAATCAGGCTCTGATTGCGATGCGTGCCGCCATCCACATCATCCATAGAATAAAGAGGGCGTAGAGAAGCTGGAACAGGTTTACGGGATCGAAGAAGGTTGGCAGGCTGTAGTCGAAGACAAGTGGATCGAAATACTCCACCAAAAACAACGCGAGGCCCGAGTTCGGCCAACCCTCGATGCCTATGAAGAGTGTGGCGTAAAGGTTGTTGGCGGCGTGCAGGCCGATAGCGGCGCCAATGTTGCCTGTTCTTTCCGTCAGATCGACACACGCAAGACCGAGGCAGGTCGCCCAAATCACATTGACCAGACCGTCCGCTGGCCCGTAGCCATTGAAATAGTGACTGACCCCAAAAATCAGCGACGGAATCCAAACCCAGACCCATCTTTGAGGTCTGTAAACAGCCAGCTGCTGGGTCAAATATCCGCGGTAGATCACTTCTTCGGTCATCGATTGAATGATTATGAAAAAGCCACCCAAAACACCAAAGAAAACCCATGTTGGAATGGGTCGTATCTCGATCTGATCTGGATCGGTTCCAACCAAGGATGCGATGGAAATGACTGCGGCCAATCCCCCGACCCATTTTAGTGAAGCTTTGAAGTCCCGCCAACACGCATCGAGCGGACCCAACATGGATTCAACGCCGCGCTGATGCACCCACACGGCCAAAGCATGGAAAAGCACCAAGACAATGCCAAAGGCAGCGAAGGTCAAAGTCGTCCCCACAGGCGTATCCATTGGAAACGGCCCGTCACCGTCCTCGTTGAGGAAAAGTGGCGCCGTAACCGCAAACGTGACCCAAAATATCACTTCGATCCCGATCATCACGCGAATGACTTTACCAATTTGCGGTGTGATGGCTGCCGGAGCAAAAAATCGTTCTAGATGTGGAGGGCGAGGTGTGCGCTGCAAGTTCGAAGCTCCGATCGAGATGATTTGGCCTCTATTGCGGCTTGTGTCCTAACCCAGCGCAATTTAGACCATTCCGCAACAGATTTTCGGAGGATTCCTTATGCTCAAGGGCAAGGCAGACAAATCAAACCTACCCAGCCGCCACGTCACGGAAGGACCGTCTCGTGCGCCACATCGCTCTTACTACTATGCGATGGGTTTGGATGAGCAAGACATCGCACAACCTTTCGTGGGTGTCGCAACCTGCTGGAACGAAGCAGCGCCTTGCAACATTGCTTTGAACCGTCAGGCACAATCCGTGAAGCTCGGCGTGAAAGCGGCGAGCGGTACGCCGCGCGAATTCACAACGATCACCGTGACGGACGGGATCGCCATGGGCCATGAAGGCATGCGGTCTTCCTTGGCGTCGCGCGAAGCGATTGCCGATACCGTTGAACTCACAATGCGTGGCCACTGCTACGACGCGATTGTCGGTCTTGCTGGTTGCGATAAATCCCTGCCGGGCATGATGATGGCAATGGTTCGGTTGAACGTACCGTCTGTCTTTATCTACGGCGGCTCCATCCTTCCGGGCCGTTTAGAAGGAAAGGACGTCACTGTTCAGGACGTGTTCGAAGCTGTCGGTCAACACCAAGCAGGCAACATGTCGGATGAAGCTCTTCAGACTCTAGAACGCGTTGCATGCCCATCCGCTGGCGCATGTGGTGGCCAGTTTACAGCGAATACAATGGCCTGTGTGTCGGAGGCGATTGGTCTAGCGCTGTTGAATTCCTCCGGCGCGCCCGCACCATACGAAAGCCGCGACCAATATGGTGTGGCATCGGGTGAAGCGGTGATGAACTTGCTTGAGAAAAACATCCGTGCGCGCGATGTTGTGACACGCAAGTCTTTGGAAAACGCGGCGCGGGTTGTTGCTTGTACCGGTGGTTCCACCAACGCCGGCCTGCATTTGCCAGCGATTGCGCATGAAGCTGGTATCGATTTCGATCTCTTCGACGTATGTGAAATTTTCCGCGACACGCCCTACTTTGTCGATCTGAAACCCGGTGGCCAATACGTGGCGAAAGACCTTTACGAAGCCGGCGGCGTGCCGATCGTGATGAAAGAACTGCGCAAAGCGGGCCTGATCCACGAAGACTGCATCACTGCATCCGGTCGTTCGATGGGTGAAGAACTTGATATCATTGAAGGCGAAGCTGACGGGCGCGTGATCTATCCGGTGGAAAACCCAATCACACCAACCGGCGGCGTTGTTGGTCTGAAAGGGAACCTCGCGCCAGAAGGAGCGATTGTGAAGGTCGCCGGTATGTCCGAAGACGATCAGGTGTTCACTGGCCCTGCACGCGTGTTCGAATGCGAAGAAGACGCGTTCGAAGCCGTTAAAGCACGCCAGTACGAAGAAGGCGAAGTGCTCGTGATCCGCAACGAAGGCCCAGCCGGTGGGCCAGGTATGCGTGAGATGTTGGCAACGACAGCGGCGCTGTCAGGTCAAGGCATGGGCAAAAAGGTCGCCTTGATCACAGACGGTCGTTTCTCTGGCGCGACACGCGGGTTCTGCGTTGGGCACGTTGGTCCAGAAGCGGCACACGCCGGTCCTATCGGTTTGCTGAAAGATGGTGACATGATCACGATCGATGCCATCTCTGGCGAACTGTCTGTCGATCTGTCCGATGCCGACCTGCAAGAGCGCAAAGATAATTGGGCCGGTGCGAAAGAGACGATCTATTCGTCTGGCGCATTATGGAAATATTCACAGCTTGTCGGTGGTGCATTGAAAGGTGCTGTGACGCATCCGGGTGCGAAAGAAGAGCGTCACATCTATATGGACCTCTGATGCACCTGCGCTCTATGGCCGCTCGATGGGCGGCCATATCCAGCTTGGCAATTACCGCCGCCTGTGATGATTTTGCTCTTTCTGGCCTGTCCCTCGGAGGCGGAGCGCAGTCTCTTGCACTAGTCGGCGGCGACGTTGTTGCCGTAGGTCCAAGTGGATATTGCGTGGACAGCCGGGCCAGCAATCCGGCCCAAGGATTCGCCGCAATCGTCGCTTGCGCGAGTTTGAGTAGGTCCGAAGCGATCCCTCGGCGCCTTGCCTTTATAACATTACAAGTTGGCGAAGACGGCAGCGCGTTTGCAGTGAATGAATCCACGTTGAGAAGTCTCATGAGATCGGCTCAGGCTTTCGACGGTGTCGGCTCACCTGATTTCTCGGTTGATCAAGGAACAGAAGCAGCACTGGTCGTCTACCGCAGTTCGGAACCATCAAATCCGATACAGGGGCGCGCCATTTTTGACGTTGGAGAACGCGCCGCGGTCCTGACACTCAACGAAATTGCAGGCGCTCCGTTGAGCTTTCCGGCCGCCAAACGCCTTATGATTGAAACGCTCCGTCGACTGCGTAGTGCGAATGCAACGAATGGGGCTGAGGGCACCTAAAACGGTTTCAATCTTTGTCGCCATTTGGCACTTAGTTAATAGTTATCGGTTCTGTTGTTTCACCTCTACCGCAAGTGGGCACTATGGCTAAGGGCAGCGACAGCTTCTTCGACAAAATCGCGCAAGGACGCGTCTCGAACCGCTGGGCGACGGCGGCTGCTTCGGCTGAGGAGACGGAACTTTCGCGCCTTAGAAAGCAGCGTGAAGAGGCAAAGAGCCTCCAGACCCATCTAAATACTCTGCTACATGTGGCGGATGCGCGTTTGGCTTTGCCGCGGATTGGGTCCAATTCATTCCCGCGACCATCAGGGTCGCTTTGGGCATGGCGCCCGCAGATTTGGCGCGGGCCGCTCAGCAAGCAAGGCGTGGCATCGGTTCAATCGAAGACTAAGCTCGGCGACGAGGTGCGCGTGTTTCACGATTGCTCTGCGTCCGAGATCACGCTTCGTCAAATCAGAAACACGCGCGAAGGCGATCTTGCCCCTTTTGGGTTAAAGTTCGACGTCTTTAACTTCAATGGCAGCTTTCTATCACTCGTTTTGGATTTTCCAAATGATGCGACAGAGGGCCTGACACGCAGACACATCTTGCGCGTTTCTTCATTCATCGAAGCGGAAAGCCCGTTGGAAGTGTTCTTGCGTCTCAACATAAAGAACGGGCCGAACACTGAACAATTGGTTCAGGAACTAACCGTCAACAAAGGGGACGCCATGGTCGAATTTGATTTGGCCTATGCGGATTTGAACGAAAAGCGGTTGGGGGATGTTTGGATGGACCTCATCTTTGAAAATCCCAAAATGAACCAGATCGTGGTAAGAGACATCACATTCTGCCGCTATCCACGCGCCGAGCTTTAGTAGGTTGTAGTAATGAGCAAACTGACAGTTCAAACCATAGGTATGACCGCTGGTAAGTGGGAGGGGTTGCTCAGCGGCGTTGACGGCGATGACACGCCACAGATTTGCGTCATGCTTTATGATAAGATCATTACGGAAATGGAGCCGGTTCAAAATGGGGAAGGAAAAGAGTGGCACTTGTCCTTCCACCTCGATCCGCAACATATCTCCTCTGGTGTGCAAACCTTCCTCTTTGTAACTGCGGACGGGAAAGAAACCATTGGTAGCTTTCCAGTCATCGCTGGCGAAGCTTTGGCCCAAGACTTGCGGGTGGAGATCGACCTTCTGCGGGCGGAATTGGATGTGTTCAAACGAGTTTTTCGCCAGCATTGCAAAGAAACCATGTGACGCCGCGTATGGGGTGACGCAGGCGTCACCCTCAGGCATGATGCCCCTAATTAGGGAGCTATCTATGTCACATTATCCAAACCTTCTTGCGCCGCTTGATTTGGGTTTCACTACGTTGAAAAACCGTGTGCTGATGGGTTCTATGCACACCGGCCTTGAAGAAACCAAAGATTGGAACCGTGTGGCAGAGTTTTATGCGACACGTGCCCGTGGCGGCGTAGCGCTAATGGTGACAGGCGGTATGGCCCCAAATCGTGAGGGCGGCGTATTTCCCGGAGCGGCTGGTCTCTTTTCCGAAGATGATATCGCAAACCACAAGATCGTAACCGATCGCGTCCACGCCGCGGATGGTAAAATCGCGATGCAAATCCTACACGCGGGTCGCTATGCCTATAGCCCCGAATGCGTGGCGCCGTCCGCCGTAAAGTCCCCGATTTCGCCGTTCCCACCAAAAGAGCTGGACGCCGAGGGCATTGAAAAACAAATCTCGGATATCGTGACTGCCGCAACCCGTGCGCAGCAAGCAGGTTATGACGGCGTCGAGGTGATGGGCTCTGAAGGGTATTTCATCAACCAATTCCTCGTCACTCACACCAATAAGCGAACTGATGAATGGGGCGGGCCTTACGAAAACCGTATGCGCCTCCCTGTGGAAATCGTGCGTCGTGTGCGTGAGGCGGTCGGAATAGATTTCATCGTGATTTACCGGCTCTCGATGATTGATCTCGTGCCAAACGGATCAACGTGGGAAGAGGTCGTTCAACTCGCCAAAGCCATTGACGAGGCAGGGGCGACCATCATCAACACCGGCATCGGTTGGCATGAGGCGCGTATTCCAACCATCGCCACTTCCGTCCCACGCCGCGCCTTCACATGGGTCACAAAGAAATTGATGGGCGAAGTGTCGATCCCTGTCATCACCTCTAACCGGATCAACATGCCTGACGTGGCAGAGGCGGTATTGTCGGACGGCTGCGCAGATATGGTCAGCATGGCGCGGCCCTTCTTGGCCGATCCCGATTTTGTGGCCAAAGCCGAAGCTGGGCGAGCGGATAAGATTGCCCCTTGCATCGCCTGTAACCAAGCGTGTTTGGATCATACGTTCAGCGGAAAGATGTCATCCTGCCTTGTGAACCCAAGGGCGTGTTTCGAAACGGAACTCGTTGTCGAGGCTGCGGAGACACAAAAAACGGTCGCCGTCGTCGGGGCAGGCCCCGCTGGCCTATCCGCGGCTCTTACCGCCGCAGAGCGCGGTCATGCAGTCACTTTAATCGACAAATCCGACGAAATCGGCGGCCAACTCAATATGGCCAAGCAAGTCCCAGGCAAGGAAGAGTTTTGGGGCCTCGTTGACTACTTTAGAACCATGGTCGCGGAAAGCGAGATCACGGTTCAGTTGGAAACAACGGCAACCGCCGACCTCTTGGAAGATTACGACGAGGTTATCATCGCAACGGGTGTGATGCCCCGCGATCCGCAAATCGACGGTCAGGATGGGGAGAACGTTCTGTCCTACATCGACGTCCTCAAGGCAGGTAAACCGGTGGGTGATAAGGTCGCGATTGTCGGGGCAGGTGGCATTGGCTTCGACGTTGCCGAATACTTAGTCACAGACGACAGCCCAACAGAAGACTTGGACGAATGGCTTGAGGAATGGGGCGTTGGCGATCCGGAAGCGGTACGTGGCGGCCTTCGCGTTGAAGGGCCTCAGCCAGAAAAGGCGACGCGAGAGGTCACGCTACTCCAACGCAAAGCTCAGAAGCTCGGTAAGAACCTTGGCAAAACCACTGGCTGGATTCACCGTGCATCTCTCCAGATGAAAGACGTCAAAATGGTTGGCGGCGTGAATTATGAACGCATCGACGATCAGGGCCTGCACGTCAGCTACGGCGAAGCGCGCGAAAATCCCGAAGTCATCGAAGCGGATACTGTCGTACTTTGCGCCGGTCAGTTGCCTGAGCGAACTCTCGCGGATGAACTCGAAGCACGTGGTAAGAAAATCCATGTCATTGGTGGCGCAGATGTGGCTGCTGAATTGGATGCAAAGCGTGCGATCGATCAAGGGACGCGACTAGCCTCAACAATTTAAAGGCTATTCAATTAAGGCAAATTTGTTTCGCTGCCTTCACCAGTGCCGCGTTTAACCGCCTTATTGTCAGCGTTACGTCGCATTCCTGCCCTGTTTCTCGGTCACAAAAGCTTCCATCGAAGTACTAAGTCAGAGGATCGGCATGGATCGCCTTACCGAAATGGAAGCATTTGCCACAGTTGTGGACCAAGGGGGCTTCACTGACGCGGCCAAGAAGATGGGGATCTCAAAATCCGCTGTCTCCAAGCACGTGTCCTCGTTAGAAGCGCGCCTCGGCGCACGCTTGCTTAACCGCACAACACGTCGTGTCAGCCCAACCGAAATCGGTTTGGCTTATTACGACCGCGCCCGCCGCGTTTTGAATGACGCGGGTGAGGCTGATGCGCTGGTGACGTCTATGCAATCCGCGCCGTCTGGGCTGCTTCGCATTTCGGTCGCGACAGATTTCGGCGTGAACCATATGTCGCCGATCCTTGGTGACTTCCTGACGGAATTTCCGGACATCACGGTCAACATGGTGCTCAACAACCGCTACGTTGAATTGATCTCCGAAGGGTTTGATATGGCGGTCCGCATCGGGGAATTGGAAGACAGTACCCTCCGCGCCCGCAAATTGACGGATACAACCCGTCGTATGATCGCAAGCCCAGCGTACTTCGAAGAATACGGTCGTCCTCAAAAGATTGACGATCTGAATGAACACAAGCTCTTGCACTATTCCAACCAAGCGAACTCCGCAGTTTGGAAACTGACAGCGCCATCTGGTGAAAAACGTCAGGTTCGCACCGCTGGTTGGCTGACAGTCAATGACGGGCAATCGCTTTTGAACGCCTGTATTGGTGGTCTTGGCATCGCGTACCTCCCATCTTTCCTTTACGCGGATGCTATGAAAGAAGGTCTGGTCGAGGAAGCCATCCCTGACCTGCCTCTTGAAACTCAGGGCATCTATGCGGTCTATCCTCCCGGCCGTTTCACTCAGCCCAAAGTGCGTGCATTTATTGATTTCCTTGTTCATGCCTTTGCTGAAAAAGGCCCTGATACCTGGTGATTTTAGAGTTTTAGGTTATGTCCGGTGACATCCACTGGCAAAACGCGGCCCCCTCTGGAGGCCGCATTTTTGTGAAAATTCAGGAAATTAGGATTTTAAGTTTAGCGGCTAGGTAAGAAATCTCTTTGATTTTGGGTCCATGTCATGGCGTCGCTTCACGGATGGGCTTTTTCGCTTTCTGGCCGTGAAAGGCTGGAAAGACGGTACGTGTAAGATCGTCATTATCCTCGCTATCATCATGTCGACGCAGATGGCGTTCACGACGGCGTTCTTAGGTTATTTGCCCGAACGAACCCTCTACTACGCGCTTTGCGCTTTGGTTGTAGGCGGTCCGTGGGTCGCGCTTTTCTTCTGGATCAGCTCCTATCAGGTCGCTTTGCAAAAGAAGCTGTCTCGCCTGTCACGCAAGGATGGTTTGACGGGGATGAATAACCGCCGAACCTTCTTTGAACTGACCCAACGCGCTGCGATCCGTGCCAGCGGCGGGGTCGTATTGATGATCGATGCAGACAACTTTAAATCCATCAACGACACCCATGGTCACGCGACTGGGGACGAATGCCTCAAGGCCATCGCTTATCGCATTACGCGCAATTTGAGGGAAACCGATGTCGGTGGTCGATTAGGGGGGAGGAGTTCGCGGTTTATCTTGGTGGCGTAAACCTTGCTCAGGCTCGGATAATTGCAGAACGGCAGCTGAGGCCTATCCCATACAGCCGCCCTGACCATGACGACACGTTGACCGTGACGCTTTCCATCGGTGGGGTAGTAGCGACCGCGCAAGATCATATCGATGATCTCCTAAACCACGCCGACCATGCGCTGTATGAAGCAAAGCAATCTGGCAAGGCGCGACTTGCGATGTGGTCCGAATGGCCTGAGATTGCGATATTCGAAGCGGCTTAGCCGTCTGTCGAGGTGATAATCACTTCAACACGTCGATTTGCCTCGCGTCCTTCTGAGGTCAAGTTATTCGCGAGTGGAGAGAGATACCCCATCCCTCCCGCTTCCATTTGTTGTCGGCTGACACCAAGGTCCGTTGCTAATCGCTCAAGCACCGATCCCGCCCTGCGTTTGGACAAGGCGATATTACCGTTCAAAGAACCTTCTGAGTCCGTATGGCCAACAAGGGCCACTTCCAACGAGGGACGCGCGCGGAGTAATGCAGCGAGTTCTTCTAAGGCCTCAAATGGACCTTCTCCGAGTTGGGATGACCCACGTTCAAACTCCAACCCTTCCAAAACGGCACGACCAAATTGCTCAAGCTGCGCCTCAATCGAGAGGTCGGACTCCGCACTCTGAAGCCCTTGCGTCGGCGCTTCGGTTGTTTCGATCACGCTGTCCTGAGCAGACGCACCGATTTGCGTGATCTGAAGATACCCTGCACCTTTCGTGCGGGACGTCAGAACCAAAATACCGATGTCATCCCTCTGCGCCGACAAGAACCGATAGTCCGCCAGATTGACCTCCATATGCGGAGGGCGGATCACATCGATCGCAAAACGAAAGTCAAAACCGCCACACTCTTTAGCTTCGCAATCCAAGAGAGTTTCAAATCGCGCATTCGCCAATTGCCCTCGGATGGATCGCATGATCTGAGCAGAAGACAAACCCGCAGATTCCAACCGCCAGCTGCGGTTCACGAAATCCCCCTCGACTAAGATACTCGGAACCGACGATCCATCCCAAACAGCCGTGGGCAATTGCCCCCCAAGATCGGGGCTGACTTCTTCGAATGTCAATTCAGCATTGCTTGGCAAGCGAAGGTCTTGCGCCAACGCAGGCGCCGCTATCAGCGCCAAAAAGAGAAACCCCCAAACCTTCATCGTGATTGGGCATGATACTCTTCGTTCGGGCGCATGTCGGTGGCCGATGCAACCCTGTTACTCATGTTATAGAAGCCCGCGACATTGGCGATGTCCCAAATGTCGCGATCCGTGAAACCGACGTCACGCAGGCCCTGCCGATCCGCCTCAACAATCGTGTGGCTCGCCAAAGTGACCTTTTCGGCAAAGGTCAACATCGCGGTTTGGCGGTCATCCAAATCCGCAGTGCGCCAATTCATGACCATGCGTTCGCCCAAAATCGGATCGCCGGATAACGCGCGAACAGCGGCGCCATGTGCGGTCAAACAATAAAAGCATTTGTTGATCGACGATACGCAAACCGCGATCATCTCGCGCTCAAGCTTGCTCAGCCCGCTATCGGCCAACATCAGATCGTTATAAAGCGCGGTGAAGGCGTTCAGCTTATCAATATCGAACGCATAGGCCTGCAGAACATTTGGCACCATGCCGAGCTTTTCTTGGCAAATATCAAAGTATTTTTGCGTCTGTTCCGGCAGAGGATCGACCATCGGAAGGTCGAGGGCGGTTGGCTGATTGCTCACGGTTTGGTCCTATCGTTTGATGCGATAGTGATACTGTCCCACAACCTGCATCCCAAGGGAAGAATAGAGCCGGTTTGCCGCCACATTCGCGTCAGTCGTGGCGAGGGACAAATAAGACGCACCTTGACTCTTCGCCCAAAAGGCAGCGGCGGTTGTCAGAATGCGCCCCATCCCGCTTTGCCGCATGTCGGCGCGCACTTCCAAAGCGTGGATCATCGCTTGAGCGCCGCTGATCCCAACATAAACCGTTCCGGTGGGCGTATCATTTGCACGCCCCAACAGCGTCGTTTTAGGCCCCTCTGCGCGACCCATGATCGCCAAGCGCTCCGGTCCAATCCCGCCATCAGCCCAAATCTCTTTCTGGCTCGCAAGCGGCGGCCACGACACAAAGCTACTCACTGGGGGTGGTCTTCTTTGCGTCAAACCTTCCAAAGGAGCGGCATAAAGCGTGACGGGATCTTTGATGTCATAGCCCAAACGCTCCAACTGCTGATCAAGCCCGGTTTCCCCGTCGCGTATCATGAACAACGCGGATTGTGACCAAAGCGCCATCTGCGCTTCCGCATCGACAATGTCACCATCACTCACCTCGCCAATCGCGGTCGCGGCACTCACACGGCTCCCGCCTCCGGCACCTCGTCGAAACGTCCACTTTTCCGTCGTCAGATACTCAGCCGCAGGCCAAGTGTGATCAATCGCGTCGTAAATCGTTTGTGCGGTAGGGAACGTCATTCTGCAAAAATCGCTGCGAGTTCCGCCATTGCGGTATCCAACTTGTCCGCATCCTGCCCGCGTACCACAAGGTTCGCGCCATAAACGCCGTCTTTCTGAAACGGATACGACCCGACCGAAAGATCACCAAACTTCTCAGCGAATACGCCCAAAGGCCCAGCGATATCGCCTTCCCCTCGGATCACGCGCAAGCTGCGCGATAGGAGCGGCTGACCGGTCGTCAACGTCGCTAAAACGCTCGCCACCATTGCGGTGAACACCTTTGGCACGCCTGCCATGACATGCACGTTTTCAATGGTGAACCCGGGAGCGGTGCTCACTGGGTTATCGATCAACAGCGCTCCATCAGGGATACGCGCCATGCGCAATCGTGCTGCGTTCAACTCCTGCCCATTGCGATCATAATGCGCCTGCAACAACGCCCGCGCATCTTCACGAATATCAATGTGCGCGCCAAACGCCTTGGCCACGCAATCGGCCGTGATGTCATCATGGGTTGGACCAATCCCGCCAGAGGTAAAGACGTTGTCATATCGATCCGACAGTTCCCTGACAGTACCAGTGATCGCATCCGGATCATCACTCACCACGCGCACTTCTTTTAGATCTATCCCCACGGCGGTCAACTCATTTGCCAAATGATGCATGTTCGCGTCACGCGTGCGCCCTGACAGAATTTCATCACCAATCACAAGCATCGCGGCGGTGGGGTTTTGCATCCGGCTTCTCCTTTGGTCTTCCTGTCGGTATAGCTCCCCGCATGAAGTTTGCCACTCCCCTGATCCCCGCACGTTTGATCAAGCGCTACAAACGGTTCTTGGCCGACATCCGGCTGGAGGACGGCAACGAAGTCACAGCGCATTGTGCCAACCCGGGATCGATGATGGGCCTTGCGGAACCAGACGCGAAAATCTGGGTAGAACCGAACGACGATCCCAAGAAAAAGCTTAAATACGGCTGGCGGTTGGTGGATCACGAAAACGGTCATTTCACCGGCGTCGATACCTCTGTTCCCAATCGCGCACTGAAGGCAGCTTTCATGGCCGGTGAGGTTCCGGGCTTCGATGGCTACGATCTGGTCCGGCCAGAGGTGAAATATGGCGAAAACAGCCGGATTGATTTCCTGCTTAGCGGTGCTGGATTGCCAGACTGCTATGTCGAAGTGAAATCCGTCACTTTATCGCGCAGCGTTGGGCTTGCCGAATTTCCTGATAGTGTCACAGCGCGGGGTGCAAAACACCTCAATGAGTTGGCAGCGGTTGTTCAACAGGGTCATCGCGCCGTGATGCTCTATCTCGTTCAACGAACTGACTGCCACACAGTCACCCTCGCAGCCGACATAGATCCGCACTATGCCGAGCGCTTCAACGCCGCCGAAGGATTGGAAGTCATAGCGCTTGACTGCCTGATTGATCCCAACGGCGTCTCTGTTGGCAAACCACTGCCGTTTAAACATCCGTAATGACATCTGGTTTTGTTGCGCATTCTCCCCTATGTGCGGATGAACGATAGAAAACAGTGCAGATGTTCCATGACTGACAAAGGCCGCATCACCAAAGACGGTATCCGCATTTATGAACCCAGCGACTTTGCCGGAATGCATAAGGCTGGCCAACTGACCGCCAAAATCCTTGATGATATTGCAGAACTTGTGGTGCCCGGCGCGACCACCGGCTCAATAGATGACGCGATCCGCAATATGGTCGAAGAGGCAGGCGCGACCTCTGCTACGATTGGGTACAAAGGCTATCAACACGCCAGCTGTATCTCGATCAATCACGTCGTGTGCCACGGCATCCCAGGCGACAAAAAGCTCAAGGATGGGGACATCGTTAACATTGATGTCACCGCGATCGAAGACGGCTGGTTCGGCGATTCAAGCCGAATGTATGTTGCCGGAAAACTCTCCCGCAAAGCAGAACGCTTGATCCAAGTCACCCACGACTCCCTGATGAAAGGGATCGAAGCGGCGAAACCCGGCAACACCTTCGGCGACATCGGTCATGCCATCCAAAGCTACGCCGAAAGCCATCGCATGTCGGTCGTGCGGGATTTCTGTGGTCACGGTCTGGGCCGCGTCTTCCATGCGCCACCGAATGTGCTGCACTACGGGCGTGCCGGAACTGGCGCGGTGCTGGAAGAAGGAATGTTCTTCACGATTGAGCCGATGATCAACCTCGGTCGACCAGAGACCAAAGTTCTGGCCGACGATTGGACTGCGGTGACACGCGATAAATCTTTATCGGCTCAGTTCGAACACTCCGTTGGCATCACCGCTGATGGTTGCGACATCTTTACCCTGTCACCCGCCGGAAAATTCCACCCGACCTACGGCTGATCGTCCAACCGCTTTAAGATCAATGATAAGATTGTCTCGCCCGCCAACGGAGTGAAGCAATCCGTAATGAGAACCGGCGTATTGAATGGAACAGGCGCGGGGAGTTCGAAGCTCTCTTTCGTCTTCTCAGGGAAGTGCCAAGTGTGTGCGGTTGTGTCTGACATAACCAAACTATAGCGCGAATTTGTTCTCGGGTCAGCCGGCCTCTATAATCGTGATCCAAGTATCGCCGTAGCGGCGCTGATCTAAGACTTGAATCCCGGGCGGCGCAAGTTGTAGCGACGCTTCTTCCCAGACGATCACTGTACCGGACTGTACCCAACCCGACGCTTTAGCGGCTTGCAACGCCTTCAGCCCCAAACCTTTTCCATAGGGCGGGTCCATAAAGATCAGATCGGCGGGTGCTGGGGTTTTCGGCAGAAATGTCGCGTCAACGAACAAAACCTCGCAATCTCCCTCCCGACGCAATTTCGCGATATTTTGATTCAAGAGCCTTTGCCCCACACGCCCGTTCTCAACGAACGTCGCATGTGCGGCCCCACGCGACAGAGCCTCCAACCCCAGTGCGCCTGTGCCAGCGAAAAGGTCCAAAACCCGCGCGTCACGTATCACATCGCCAAAACGCCCGCCCATCAGGATGTTGAACAGGCTTTCGCGCACACGGTCAGACGTTGGGCGCAAATGCGCGGCTTCGTCGCCCTTGCCAACGTCGGCAAGCTGGGTTCCGCGATGCTGCCCGCCGATAATCCTCACGCGCGCAGCAATGCTTTCATGTCAGTTTCAGGGGCTGAGATGACCTCTGGCGCTGGGCTCTTGCCCGCCTCGATCAGCCGCTTGCCGATCATATAGTTGCGCGCATCATTTATCGCATCAACAGCGATCAAGCTGTCACCTTCGTAATACCAATGCGACACCGCGTCGTCATCGCCAGCGCGAACGACAACATCGGTGTAGCCCATATTCAGTCCCGCAATCTGCAACTTGCAATCGTACTGATCAGACCAAAACCAGGGCTTTGGTTCATAAGGAACATCCTGACCCATCATATTCTTAGCCGCGACCTCGGCCTGATCAATCGCATTCCCAACACTCTCGATCCGAATTTCGTTTCCCTTGAAATGACAGGTCGCGCAATCGCCTGCGGCCCAGATCGCGGGGTTAGATGTGCGCGCGTGATTGTCCGTCTTGATGCCGTTCTCGATGGTGAGGTTTCCAGCCTCCGCAAGTGCTGTGGCAGGTATGATCCCCACACCGACAATCGCAAAGTCAATGTCGATTTCAGCGCCATCGGTCAGTTTCGCGCCGCTGACATGCGCGTCGCCAATAAGCGTGTCCAAGCCAACACCTTCCAAAACCTTAACGCCATGCCTGGTATGAAGGTCGCGGAAGAAATCGGACGTCTGCGGTGCCGCAACGCGCTGCAAAATCCGGTCAGCCATCTCGACCAATGTGACGTCAACGCGGCGCTTCGCCGCTACCGCTGCTGCTTCCAATCCAATATAGCCGCCGCCAATAATCAGAGCTTTTTTTCCGGCGGTGAAGTAAGGTGCCATCGTGTCCACATCGCGCAAATCGCGAACGGTCATCACACCATCCAGCGCCCCGCCAATCGCCGCAGGCAAGGTCCGTGGATGTGATCCAGTGGTCAGCGCCAAAGCGTCATAGGTCAGTTCTTTGCCTGTCGATAACGTCAGAACCTTATTTTCGGAATCCAGATCGACGGCGCGGGTGTCCAGCATCAGGTCAATATTCTGATCGGCGTAAAAACTCTTTGGCCGCAAGTACAGCCGATCCTTCGGCATCTCGCCCAACAGATATGCCTTTGACAAAGGGGGTCGCTGATAGGGTGGTTCTGTTTCGGCACCGATCAATGTGATCTTGCCTTCAAACCCCTCACTACGCAGTTTCGAGGCCAACGATGATCCCGCCTGACCTGCGCCCACAACAACAAAATGCTGCATTTCCACACTCCCTTTGTGGTCCTTCCTGCTAAGCCAACCTATATGGCCTTTAGAAGACAACGCAATTCCAAATGGGGATCACACCATGACCATTTCGACAGGGGCCGCACTGCCGGACGCAAACCTCCTTACCGTCGGGGCCGAAGGGCCAGAAGCCGTCAGCCTTGGCGAAAAACTCAAAGACAAAAAAGTCGTCATCTTTGGACTGCCCGGTGCCTACACTGGCGTCTGCACAACGGCCCATGTCCCTAGCTTTATCCGCACCAAAGACGATTTCGCAGCCAAAGGCGTGGATGAGATCATTTGTGTGACTGTGAACGACCCCTTTGTGTGCAAAGCATGGTCTGACAGCACCGGCGCAGGTGATGCTGGCATCTCCATTCTTGGCGATGCTGATGGTGAATTTACTAAGGCCATCGGTATGGATTTCACCGCACCCCCAGCTGGGCTGTTCGGGCGGTCAAAACGCTACACAATGCTCGTTGAAAACGGCGTTGTCTCAATCCTCAACGAAGAGGAAAGCCCAGGCCAGTGCGAGATCTCAGCCGGCGAAACTCTTCTGGACCAGATGTCCTAAGCCAATTGATCCATCTTGGCGGCAAGTTTGCCGTCAAGCTCGCTCAAACCACCGGTGTCATGCGTTGTGAGCGTGACGTTGACAGTCTTGTAGACATTTGACCATTCAGGGTGGTGGTTCAACTTCTCCGCCCAGATCGCCGTCTTGGTCATAAAGCCAAAGGCCTCCACAAAATTCTTGAACTGAAAGGTCTTATGGATCGCGTCGCGACCATCAACCATCGACCATCCATTGTTCAAAAGGGCGCTGCGGGCGTCGTCTAAAAGCTTGGTCATTGGTGATCCTCTCTGTTGTCTTTTCTGAACGGGCCGTAGCTCGTCAAAATCTCGATCTCTTGGTCAACGGCATCGCGTTCTGCATCCAGATATTTCGCTACTGCATCGCGGAACCCTTCGTCGCGGAACCAGTGCAACGAATAGGTCGGCACAGGTAAATACCCGCGAGCCAGTTTGTGTTCACCCTGCGCGCCAGCTTCGACTTTGCCTAGGCCCTGCGCAATCGCAAAATCGATGGCCTGATAATAACACAGCTCAAAATGCAGGGCGGGGTGATGTTCGGTGCACCCCCAATAGCGTCCAAAAAGCGTATCGCGCCCAATGAAGTTCAAAGCCCCAGCAACAGGCCGACCGGCCCGAACAGCAAGAACCATCAGAATGTCGTCCCGCAGTTGCGCGTGCGCCTCTTCAAAGAAACTGCGCGTTAGATAGGGCGATCCCCACTTTCGGTGGCCGGTGTCCTGATAAAATTCCCAAAACGCGTCCCAATGCTCGGGTTGAATTTGCTCCCCCGTAAGCGATATGATCTCGCCCCCAAACGCCTGCGCTTGAGCCCGCTCTTTGCGCAAATTTTTGCGCTTTCGGCTGGCCAACGATGCAAGGAAGTCATCGAAACTCTCATAGCCATCATTCACCCAATGAAACTGCTGGCCTACGCGCTTCAACAGGCCCATCTCTTCACCAGCAATAGCTTCGGCTTCGGTGCAAAACGTAGCATGAAGTGAAGAAAGGCTGTTCTCCGCCGCAATCTGCACAGCGCCTTGGGTCAGTGCGGACATGCCCAGAACGTCAAAGCCAGGACGTGTCAGAAACCGACGGCCCGTTGCGGGTGTGAACGGCACGGCGATTTGTAATTTAGGATAATACCGCCCGCCCGCATTTTCGTAAGCATGTGCCCAATTGTGGTCGAAGATGTATTCGCCCTGACTGTGGCCCTTTGCGTAAAGTGGCGCTGCCGCAATCATCTGACCGTCCTGATGCGCCGTTAGATACCGCGGTTGCCAGCCCGACCCCGGACCGACGGAACCCGAAACCTCCAACGCCCGTAAAAATTGATAGGTCGTAAAGGGATCAACAGGGCGGCCATCTAGCGCTCCGGCGCAGGAATCCCAATCCTCTTCCGACACCGTGGTCAGGTCTGCATGGGCAGCGATTTCTACTGGTGTGTCGGTCATAAAGTCATACGTGGGACAATGCCCGAAGCGGTCAAGCCAAATAGCCTTCAAAAGTCACGTTATCGACGACGCGTCGGGCTTCTGCCTCTTGCGCGGCCGATTTGATGGTCCAGCACAAAATCGACGCCCCACCGGCGCGCAGTTCTTGGATACGTGGGTTGTCCAAATCCTCGGCCTCATGTGAAATGAAACACGCACCGACCCGTTCGTAATCTGGGATCGCTCTTAGCTCCCGGCGCCGTTTCGGCAAAATCAACGGCCACCCTTTACTATCAAAAACCGCCGTCACCAAGCCGCGCGGGGTGTCCGGCATGAATTCCCGACATTTCGCAACGCTGTGCGGATTGAAAGACATGACAGCAACATCGCCATTGTAGTCAGCAAGCGCCTCTGCCGCCGCCTTTTCAAGGGAACCAACCCGCTTCCCCATACCGCCATCTTGATCCTTAAACTCGATCAGCAACGGAACACGCCCCGCGACGAGGTCCAGCACCTCTTCAAGCGTCGGGATCGTATCGCCGTCGTGCAGCAGCTCCGTCCGACCAAGGCTCTCCGCACTCCGTAAAGCAATCGGGCCGCGCTTGGCTGTAAGCCGGTTCATGAAATAGTCATGGAAGACCATCGCAACACCGTCTTTCGACGGTTGCAGATCAAGCTCGATCCCATAACCGGCCTCGATCGCCGCTTCAAACGCTTTCAAACTATTCTCAGCCCGGCCTGCCGACGTGTCGTGCAACCCGCGATGGGCGATCGGACGGTCAAGGAAACTTTGCGGCAGCTTCATTTGATCTGAAAAATGCCATCAATCTCGACAGCCACGCCAAATGGCAGGCTGGGTGAGGCGACCGCCGATCTGGCATGGCGACCACGTTCGCCCAGAACTTCGACCATAAAGTCAGAGCATCCATTCACGACCTTTGGCTGCTCCGTGAAATCCGGCGTTGAGTTCACAAACCCGCCGAGCTTCACAACCCGAACCAAACGCTCCAAGTCGCCACCACATGCGGCTTTCAATTGTGAAAGAAGGTTGATCCCGCAAAGGCGCGCCGCCGCCGCTGCGTCTTCGACCGAGCAATCATCACCCAATTTTCCCGTGACAATCCCAGAGGCATCCATTGGAAGCTGGCCAGAGATATGAACCAAGTCACCAGCTATGACAAAGGGCACATAATTCGCAGCAGGTGCCGGAGCCTCAGGTAAAGTGACGCCAAGCTCTGCCAAACGGGTTTCGATTTCTGCAGCCATATGACCTGTCCTTATGCTATTTCCCCGCAACCTATCGCGGTTGCGGGAAAGTGCAATCAGGACTCGCGGAACGCTTTCGTGAAATAGTCAGAAAGCGGCTTAACCAGATAGTCCAAGGGGCTTCGATCGTCGGTCCGGACGAAGGCCTCAACAGGCATACCCGGGATCAAAGTCATATCCTCCGGCAACCGTTCTACCTCTCCCTCATCCAATTGTACCTCTGCGCGGTAGTAAGCGAGGCTGCTATTGTCATCCTGAAACGAGTCGGCGGACACCAGGGTAACGTGCCCTTTCAGTTCCGGCGTGCGCCTTTGGTCAAAGGCCGAAAAGCGCAAGGTCACATCTTGCCCGACGAAAATCTGATCCACATCGGTCAATTGCACCTGCGTTGCGATGACAAGCGGGCGGTCTTGCGGAACAATGAACATCACCGGTTCTGCAGCACGTATAACGGAATTGGGCGTAAAGACCTGCAAGCCGTAAACGATGCCGGATACCGGCGCCCGAATATCAGCCCGATCAAGTTGCTGCCGCAACGTGCGTCGGCGTTCCGTCAGTTGAAGTTCATTGAATTGCAGATCCCGTAGCTGAGTAATCGCCTCTTCTCGTTGAGTGGTTGTTAGCCCAAGAATTTGAATATCAATTTCGGACATACGCTCACGCGTTTGCGCGTCAGAAGCGGTAAGTTCGCCAATGCGTCCCAACAGATCAGCTTCTTCGCGTTGCAACGCGAGCACACGGCTCGCCTGCGCCAGCCCTCTATCCAGCAACGTCTGCTGATCGGTCAGTTCCTTCGTCAGCAATTCGCGTTGCGCTTCGATGGCCTCTTTCTGGGCAGCGATCCCATCTAACTGGCTTTCAATCTGAGCGCGCTGTTGCGAAAGTTGTTCCGTGGCACGCGCGATCGACTCTTGCCGCGCTGTGAACAACCTCGATTGGCCGCTCATCAAATCCTGCGCAGCATCGCCACCATCCTGCAAAGCGTCCGGAAAAACCACTTCATCAAACCCATCCCGCTCCGCTTCCAGCCGACCACGTCGTGCGAGGATTTCAAATAACTCACCTTCCACAACGGCAAGCTCTGACACCAGCACCGAAGGGTCAAGTTTGATCAGAAGAGCACCGGCCTCAACGAAATCGCCTTCGTCAACTTCGATCCCTTCGACGACACCCCCATCTGGGTGCTGCACAATCTGTCGATTGCGATCCACTTCTATCTGACCTGTTGCGATCACCGCACCCGAAATTTCGGCGGTCACAGCCCATGTGCCAAAGCCACCGACGAGAACAAACAATGCGATCAGCCCGAGTATCAAAGGCCGCTTCGCCGACCAACAGTTTGCAGGTTCGGTCATGCCACACCTCCACTGACGCCAGCGGTGTTCGCAATCTCATGCAGGTTCCTCACGGTGCTTTTGAGAACCTCTTCTTTCGGTCCAAAAGCCCTCAACCCGCCATTCTCAATCATCAAAAGCAAATCGCATTCCTGAATGGCCGCGGGGCGATGCGCCATAATAAAGACGACCTTCCCATCCGCTTTTGCTTGTTTGATCGCGTTGTTCAGCGCCATTGAGCCAGCATTGTCGAGGTTCGAATTCGGCTCATCCAGAACCAGAATAACAGGATCACCATACATCGCCCTCGCAAGGCCGATCCGTTGGATCTGCCCGCCAGATAACCGCCCGCCATGGGTTGCGACCCGCGTGTCGTAACCATCAGGGAGTTGTAGGATCATCGAATGCGCATCCGCTTTCTTGGCGGCTTCTATGACCGCGGCATCATCAGGCTTCATCGACATCCGCGCGATGTTCTCCTTGATAGTGCCGTCAAAAAGCTGAACGCGCTGCGGTAGATACCCGATATGCTGACCGAGGGCATCTGGATCATATTGATCCAATGCGGCCCCATCGAGGCGGATTTTACCGCCTGCAGGTCGCCAAACGCCTGTCAAAGCTCTTGCCAATGTCGACTTGCCAGAGCCAGAAGTGCCAATCACGCCAACCGCATGGCCGGGTTCTAAGTCAAAGCTGATGGTGCGCAGTGCTGCGGTCTGCTCTCCAGGCGGTACGACCGTTAACTGATGCACCTTTATCCGGGCCTCAGGTTTTGGCAGCTCTGTCCGCGCTTCGTCCTCTGGGATGGCAGACAATAGAACGGCCAGATTGTTCCATCCCTCTTTGGCACGTTGAAAGACAGCCCATTGCCCAACTAAAAGCTCAATCGGCGCCAGTGCGCGGCCCAATAGAATAGAACCAGCAATCATCGCGCCCGGTGTCAGTTGTTCTTGCAAAACAAGGTAGGCCCCCAAGCCCAACATCGCTGACTGTAGGAACAGCCGGAACGCTTTGATCAGGGAGGTATATGTCCCCGCTGCATCCGCTGCCCCAACGGTCGCCTCCAAAGACGCATTGCGTGCAATCTGCCAGCGATCGAATGCCGATTTCCGCATACCGAGCGAATGGACCATTTCACTCTCGGCCCGAATTTCCGCACTCATGGCTTCTGACTGGAACGCCGTCGCATTCGCAGAGGCAAGCGGTTTGCGCGTCGAAAGCTGGTTCAAGATCGCGAAGAGGATCAAGACGGCACCACCGCCAACCGCGAGATACCCCATCATTGGATGGAAGATGAAAATCCCAAACAGGAAAATCGGTGTCCAAGGCGCATCAAAAATCGCCATAAGCGCAGGGGAGGTGATCAAACGTTGGACCGACTCCAAATCCCGCATGCCGGTGGCCGCTTCTTTTGGTGCCCGATTCAAAGTTGTTGCCTTCAACACAGCGCTAAACACACGCCGATCCAATCGCGCTTGGAAACGAGCGCCAACGCGGCCCATCACCCGCCCACGGGCATAGTCCAAAATGCCCATCATGCCGTAGAGGAAGGCGACCAAGATGGTCAGCGCCAGTAGCGTTTCGAAACTGCGTGACCCCAAAACACGGTCATAGACGTTCAGCATGTAAAGCGGACCGGTCAACATCAGCAGGTTCACGAAGAAACTGAATATCCCAACAGCCCAATAAAGGCCGCGGCTTTCCCGTCGCGCGGCAAGAAGTTCATCCCGTCCTGCTTCAACCGATTGTTTCTGCATAAGCGCCAACCTGCCTCTGTTACATTGTTTATCTTGTTGATAACTACGCAATAACGTCAAACATAAGGCTAAAGACTAGCCAAAATCGGCACATTTCTGCAGTGCAGTGATACTGCAACAATTTGAATAGGGTCCGGCATGCTCACTAAATTAGGGCTTAATTTGAGATACCCGTTTGTTTTCTTGGGGATTTTCGGCATTTTGACGGCATGCACACCGGCTCCTGATGGCGTGACAGTGTTTGATCCTTATGAAGAACAAAACCGCCAAGTGCATGAGTTCAATAAATCGGTTTTCAACTCGTTTTTCGGCAGTAGCGACAGCGACACTGAGATTCCGCCCGAGATCGCAGATACGGTGGTTAATTTTGCCGACAACATCAGTATGCCCGGAATGGCCCTCAACGGTCTCCTACAGGGAAATATTGAAGCAGCACTCACAAATGCCGCGCGGTTCGTTGTGAACACCACAATCGGCATTGGCGGCATCGCTGACCTCGCGACAGAGCTGGGCCTTGAAGAGCAGGAAACAGACTTTGGTGAAACGCTTGCAATCTGGGGCGTACCAGAAGGGGCCTATTTGGAGCTTCCAATTCTCGGCCCGTCCACAGAGCGCGCCTTTGCTGGACGCATCGTAGATTCTCTCATCGATCCTCTGAATGAAGTCGGCTTCGCGTTCCAGAGCGACTACAGCCTTGCAGCGACCATCGCAAAACGCATTGTCAAAGGCTCGCAGCTCAGCGGTACGATTGACAGTGTATTGAGCGAAAGCGCTGACAGTTATGCGCAGCAAAGATTGATTTATTTGCAAAACAGAAGATTTGAACTTGGCACCACTCCCGAAGAAGAAGCCGTGGACCCATATGATGAATTGTTCGGAGGCCCCTAACATGCTCAGAAGACAGTTTCTTGTCGGCACCGTTGCCCTGACAATTCCGACCAGCAGCTTTGCGGTATCACCCTCGGCCGCCCAATCCATGGTCGAGGATCTTGTCGATGATGTGAATGCCGTCATCGCATCCGGTGCATCAGAACAAGCCATGATCGATCAATTCGGTCAAATTCTGAACCGCTACGCTGACGTGCCAACCATCGCGCGCTATTGCCTAGGGGTGGATGCAAGACGGGCGACCGCTTCACAAATGGCGCAATACACCGACGCGTTTCAGGACTACATCGCCAGCAAATACGGCCGCCGCTTCCGCGAGTTCGTTGGAGGCGAGGTCCGCGTTGTTGGGTCTGAAGCAGTCAAAAGCTGGGTTGAGGTTGAAACCACCGTTCTTTTGCGCGGTCGAAGCCCTCTGCAAATGGATTGGCATGTGTCTGATCGGTCGGGCCGCAACGCCTTCTTCAACTTCATCATCGAAGGCGTGAACATGCTTTTGACCGAGCGGGAAGAGATCGGCGCTATGCTCGATCGGCGCAGAGGTAGCATCGATGCGCTCATCTCTGATATGAAAGCTGTATGATTACAGCGTTTCCAGTTCTTCTTAGAAAGAGGTATCGCCAATGTCCCAAGAGCGCCGAAGGCGCGGCAGGGTATTGGCGATTCGATAGAAGTTGGAAACGCCTAAGACAGTTTTCTTTTGCTCTTATGCTTTTTCCGTCGGTCCTCTCCGCGGGTCCTTTTGACGGGCTCTATAAACAAGCTGCAAATTCCGAGTGTGGATTGGTGGGCGTCGACGGCGGTGCGTTAGAGATCCGCGACGGGATATTCTACGGCGTCGAAGTGCAATGCCGCATGACCGAACCCGTTAATGTCAACAACATGGATGCGATCCTCTACACCATGCAATGTTCGGGCGAAGGCCAAACTTGGTTTGAACGCGCGATGTTGATGAAACCCGCGCAAGGGGATGGCTTGATCATGGTCTGGAACGGATACGCCTTCGTCTATGACGCCTGCAACCCAATTGGTGAAGAATAGCCTACTGGCTCGCCAGGATATCGTTCAGTATACCTCTGATCTCGTCACTGCCCTGAAACTCGCTGCGGCTGATCACCCGGCTTGATGTTGATGGCACAGGTACAGAATACGGCAAAGCGACCGGCTGCTGACCATCAATGACCCTAACCATTGTCTCTCGGAAAATATCAGCGGGCAGACCGCCGCCCGTTGTGCCTTTCAGCGGGGTGTTGTCATCGTTCCCCATCCAGACACCAACAACATAATCGCCCGTAAAGCCAATGAACCACGCGTCGCGCGCGCTTTGCGTCGTTCCGGTTTTGGCGGCAACTTGCCACCCATCGATCCGCGCACGTGCCCCTGTGCCATTCTCAACAACATTCATCATCATCCAGATCAGTTGTCGGGCGGCTTCTTCGCGAATGACCCGCTCACCGATGCCGGCGGTGGAATTATCCATCAAAGGTTCAGCATCCCCACGCACGCTCAAGCTGTTCAAACCATAAGGCGTCACCGAAGACCCGCCGTTTAGAATGCCAGCAAATGCGCCGGTCATCTCGACCAGCGTGCTTTCCGAAACGCCAAGCGCCATGGCCGGACCCGCCGCAAGGTCACTCTCGATCCCAAACCCCTGAGCCACATTGCGCACGATCTCGCGCCCGACTTCTTCATTCATTACGACCGCCGGAATGTTCCGGCTCTCTGCAAGTGCTTGATCCAGTGTCACGGGGCCCTTGAACTCTCGGTCGTAGTTTTGCGGTTCCCAGTCGCCACTACCGGGCACGTTGATTGTGATGGGAGAGTCGTCGACCAAATCCAGAGGTGAAAAGCCCAATTCAAGCGCTGTGCCATAGATGAACGGTTTAAAAGTCGATCCGGTTTGACGCCGCGCTTGCGTCGCGCGATTGAACGCACCCACCGCACGCACATTGCGCCCGCCCACCATGCCGCGCACCGCTCCGTCAGGTGACATCACAATGATGGCCGCTTCAGCGACGGAGTCTTCGCTGACCTTTTCCTCAAACACTAATAGCAGTGCTTCCTCAGCAGCCGCCTGAATATCTTGATCCAAGGTCGTTTGGATAATCACGTCTTCCGTCGTGTCGCGCGTAAAGAACTCCGGCCCATTGTCCATGACCCAATCGGCAAAATATCCACCAACTCTTGCCGTAGCGCTTTCGGTGAGAGTCGCTGGATTGGCCCGCGCTTGCGCGGCTTCCTCTGGGGACAAATACCCTTGTGCCTCCATTAGGCCCAAAACCAAATCGCCACGCCCCTGTGCACGTTCCAGATTGGTTGTCGGGGCCAAGCGAGACGGTGCAGGCAAGATGCCCGAGAGCATCGCTGCCTCTTGCGGCGTAAGCTCCGCAGCCGACTTGCCAAAGAACCGTTGAGCGGCTGACTCAAATCCGCGGTTGCCGTTCCCAAGATACGCGCGGTTCAAATAGATCGTCAGGATTTCGTCTTTTGTGTACCTGAATTCCATCGCCATCGCGTAGACGGCTTCTTTGACCTTCCGCCATAAGGTCGTCCGGCGGCAGTCGGCCTCATAGGCTGCTTCGTTTTCCCAAGTAGTGGGATCATAGGCGACACCAAGGCACAGCAGCTTTGCAGTCTGTTGCGTTAGCGTCGAACCTCCGTTGCCCGAGAGCGGCCCTCGCCCTTCGCGAAGGTTTATGCGAACGGCCGACGCAATGCCGCGCGGATCCACACCCGGATGCCAATAAAACCGCTTATCCTCGGATGCGATGACCGCGTTCTTCAAATGCGGGCTCACGGTGTCAGTGGTGATAAACCCACCGTATTGATCCCCACGGACGGCAAAGACTTCTCCATCACGATCCGTAAGAGTGACCGACCCGCGCACGCGTCCGTCAACGATTTCCTCAATCGGAGGGAGCTGGGCTGCAAAATAAAACACACCAACCGCGATCAGAGCCGTCACAACCAACCCGATGCGCCATGTGAATCGCCAAATTAGACCACCAATCCAAAAAAACGGTGCGAGCAGCCAGCCAATAATCCCACGCTTCTTCTTCGCCGGTTGCTTTCGCTTTACCGGCCGTTTGGCAGGGGGTGATTTCTTTTTGGGGGGCTGTTTCTGATAACGTTTTTCCGCAACCAAAGGCCCGCGTTTTTTGCGCGATCCGCTCATCTGCCACTCAATTCATTCTTTTTGTTGCGCTTAGTCTAACGATTCCGGTTGAGGATGTCCCTTCAGAAATCGTGCAGATAAACAGGTTTCTTTATCGATTAAAAATTAAGCAAATCGTAATAATTGTGCAAAAATTGTGCGAAATGCGATGCTGCACCTGCAGAAACATAGGTCAGAATCGTTGTCGCTCCCCCCTTACCGCGCTCTTTCTCCCGTCATGACTTGGGCACCCGCATGGGCCGCTGCAAGACAACCAGACAAGGGGATCAAACGTGAAACTTATTATTGCGACGATCAAACCGTTCAAGCTGGAAGAGGTCCGCGAAGCGCTGACCAATATCGGCGTGCGCGGAATGATGGTGTCAGAAATCAAAGGCTTCGGCGCGCAGTCAGGCCACACAGAAATCTATCGCGGCGCAGAATACGCCGTGAATTTCGTGCCGAAGGTAAAGCTTGAGATCGTTGTGACCAACGAAATGGCCGAGCAAGTCGCGAAAACCATCGCCGATACCGCCAAGACCGACAAAATCGGCGACGGCAAGATTTTCACGCTGGATGTCGAAAGCGCCTTGCGCGTCCGGACCGGCGAAATGAACGAAGACGCGCTCTAAGGCGTCGCAAGGGGAATGACTATGAAACTAAACAAACTACTCCCGGTCAGTGCTGCAGCGATCTTGCTGCCCACATTGGCCTTCGCCCAAGATGCGGCGCCGAGCTTCGATGAAATCGGCCCATACATCATGACAACGCTGCTGTTCTGTATGGCAGGTTTCCTTGTGTTCTTCATGGCTGCAGGCTTCGCGATGCTTGAAGGCGGCTTGGTCCGTTCCAAGAACGTGACAATGCAGATGACAAAGAACATCGCGCTCTTCTCAATTGCGGCGATCATGTACTGGATCGTTGGTTTCAACACCATGTATCCAGGTGATTTCAACGGCTGGTTCGCAATCGGTGGTCAAACCGTTCTTGATCCGGTGGGCGTTGCCGCTGCTGACGCTGCACTTGATTACGCATCTGTTGGTTCTGACTTCTTCTTCCAGCTTGTGTTTGTTGCGGCGACCGCGTCCATCGTGTCCGGTGCTCTGGCAGAACGCATCAAGCTCTGGCCTTTCCTAGCATTTGTCGTCGTATTGACCGGCTTCATGTACCCGATCTCTGGCTCATGGCAGTGGGGCGGCGGCTGGTTGTCCGAAGCAGGTTTCTCTGACTTCGCTGGTTCGACTGTTGTGCACTCCGTAGGTGGCTGGGCTGCTCTGGCTGGTGCGATCGTTCTTGGCCCACGTTTGGGTAAGTATAAAGAAGGTAAAGTGAACCCTATGCCAGGTTCTAACCTCGCTCTTGCGACACTGGGTACATTTATCCTGTGGCTCGGTTGGTTCGGCTTCAATGGTGGTTCTCAGCTCGCAATGGGTACAGTCGGTGATGTATCTGACGTCTCCCGTATTTTCGCCAACACAAACATGGCTGCTGCGGCTGGTGCTGTAATTGCTCTGATCCTGACACAGGTTCTCTATAAAAAGCCTGACCTGACAATGGTTCTGAACGGTGCACTTGCTGGTCTGGTGTCCATCACAGCTGAGCCTTTGGCGCCAACACTCTTTGGTGCGCTTTGGATCGGTGCAATCGGTGGTGTGATCGTTGTTCTGACTGTCCCAATGTTGGACAAGATGAAGATCGACGATGTTGTTGGTGCGATCCCTGTTCACCTCTTCGCAGGTATCTGGGGCACAATCGCCGTCATCTTCTACAACGGTGACGCGTCCCTGACCACGCAGATCACAGGTATCGTTGCTTACGGTGCATTCACATTCGTCGCATCGCTGATCGTATGGTTCATCCTGAAAGCGATCATGGGTATCCGCGTCAGCGAAGAGGACGAAATGGCAGGCTTGGATATGTCCGAACTGGGCATGGAAGCTTACCCTGAATTCTCAAAAGGCTGAGACCCTTCCGTTCAGCTTTTTGCATACTGCCCGGGCGTTCGCGCCCGGGTTTTTTGTTTTTCGAGTACCATATCGAATTTTATTTCGAGTTATGGATCTTTCTTAGAAGATTAGTGCATCCTAAATTAACTGGGCAGAAGACTTCGCGAAGAATTTGCGCATTAGATAGGAGATTGTCGCGCGAAGCCTGATTCTGTGCTGGGGAGACGCGCGATGATTAAAACACCTTATCTACTATTCTTGGGCGATGCGCCTGACCAACTCGCTGCCAAGGTCGCGCAGGGCATTAAAGACTGGCGTCCTGAGAACGCCGTTGGTCAATTCCGCATGGACGGTTGCGGCGCGGATGTTGGCATTCAGGATATGACACTAGAAGATGCGAAAGCCGCCGGTGCTCAGACATTGGTGATCGGCGTCGCCAACCGTGGCGGTGTGATTTCCGCTGCCTGGAAAGAGGTCCTGCTGCAGGCGATCGATATGGGCTACGATCTGGCGTCTGGTTTGCACAACCTTCTTCGGGATGAGGCTGATCTGGTTGCAGCGGCAAAAGCCAAAGGCGCTCAGCTTTGCGACGTGCGTGTGCCCTCCGTCGAATATCCCATTGCAAACGGCAAGAGACGTACAGGCAAGCGCTGCCTTGCGGTTGGTACAGACTGTTCCGTTGGTAAAATGTACACTGGCATGGCGATGGACGCCGAAATGCGCAAACGCGGCATGAAATCCACTTTCCGGCCAACCGGCCAGACCGGCATTCTGATCACTGGTGAAGGTGTCCCACTCGACGCGGTTGTCGCCGACTTTATGGCCGGTGCTGTCGAATATCTGACCCCAGACAACGACGAAGATCATTGGGATCATATCGAAGGGCAGGGCAGCTTGTTCCACGTGTCCTACTCCGGTGTGACGATGGCTTTGGTGCATGGCGGTCAACCCGATGCTTTGGTCCTTGCGCATGAGCCAACACGCGCGCACATGCGTGGCCTTCCTGACTACCAGCAGCCTGACTTGGCTGATCTCCGCGATATGGCTCTGGCCTTGGCGAAGGTCGCGAACCCAGCCTGTCAGGTGATTGGCATTTCGGTGAACACTCAGCATCTGTCCGATAATGAATTCGAAGGCTATCTCGCCAAGGTCGAAGAAGAAATGGGCTTGCCAACCGTTGATCCGTTCCGCCAAGGGGCGGGTCGCCTTGTGGATGCCTTGGCGGCGCTATAGCACCGTTTTCGCACAGTGGCCGCCGGGGGATGCCTCCGGCGGAGGTATTTTCAGCTCAAAAGACGGGTGGTGTCGTGAAGGTTTCAATTCGTAAAGACGTATTTCAACTGGCGCAGGTCTTCACCATCAGCCGCGGGTCGCGGACTGAGGCGCAGGTGCTGACGGTCGAGGTTGAGCGGGACGGGGTCAAAGGGTTTGGCGAATGTGTGCCCTATGCGCGGTATGATGAGACGCTCGACAGCGTTATCGCCGAGATCGAAGGACTGCCGGATCAGTTTGATCGGGCGGCCTTGCAAGGCTTATTACCCGCTGGCGCCGCGCGGAATGCGGTTGATTGCGCGCTTTGGGATCATGAGGCTAAGGCGGCGGGGAAACGCGTTTGGGATTTGATCGGGGAGCCGACACCTCAGCCGGAAATCTCCGCCTATACCCTGTCGCTGGATACGCCGGACAAAATGCAAGCTCAGGCGGCTGAAAATGCGTATCGTCCACTTTTGAAGATCAAGCTTGGCACGCCTGACGACATGACGCGGCTGGAAGCCGTGCAGCGCGGAGCGCCAGATGCCCGTATCATCGTCGACGCCAACGAAGGCTGGGATGCGGATGTCTACTCCGACCTTGCCCCGCATCTGCTGCGACTGGGCGTACAAATGGTGGAACAGCCTATGCCCGCTGGTGCCGATGACATGTTGGCAGAGATCGATCGACCTTTGCCCGTCTGCGCTGATGAATCCTGCCATGACCGCGCCAGCTTGCCTGCACTTAAAGGCAAATACGATATGGTCAACATCAAACTCGACAAGACCGGCGGTTTGACCGAGGCGCTTGCCCTCAAACAAGAGTCAGCGGCGCAAGGCTATCAGATCATGGTCGGCTGCATGGTTGGATCATCACTCGCCATGGCGCCGGCGACCATCCTTGCACAAGGTGTGGCGTTTACAGACCTTGACGGTCCTCTGCTTCTGGCCGAAGACCGCGACGAACCTTTAAAATTCGATCAAGACGGCGTGCATCCTCCTGCCGCCGCACTATGGGGATAATGTGATGCGGACAGTTTACGTAAACGGCGACTACCTTCCAGCGAATGAAGCGAAGGTCTCTATCTTCGATCGCGGCTTCTTGATGGCGGATGGCGTCTATGAAGTAACCTCTGTTCTCGACGGCAAGCTGATCGACTTTGACGGCCACGCAAAGCGTTTGGAACGCTCCCTGAATGAGCTGAACATGCCGTATCCGATTTCGATGGGTGAGTTGCTGGAAGTGCATCGCGAGTTGGTTCGCATCAATGAGATTGAAGAAGGCATGATTTATCTTCAGATCACGCGCGGCGCCCCCGATGATCGCGATTTTGTCTTCCCCGACCCGGAGACGACACCGTGCACCGTCGTTCTCTTCACCCAAAACAAGCCGGGCCTTGCTAATAGCCCCGCTGCGAAAAAGGGTATGAAGGTTATTTCCATCGAGGATCAACGCTGGGGCCGTCGTGATATCAAAACGGTGCAACTGCTTTATCCGTCGATGGGTAAAATGATGGCGAAAACGGCTGGTGCAGATGACGCATGGATGGTTGAGGACGGAGCCGTAACAGAAGGTACGTCGAACAATGCCTATATCGTCAAAGGCAACACAATTATCACGCGCCAACTGTCCAACGACATCCTCCACGGTATCACTCGTGCAGCTGTTTTGCGCTTTGCAAAGGAAGCACAGATGACCGTGGAAGAACGCGCTTTCACCATCGAAGAAGCGCAGGGCGCTGATGAGGCCTTTATCACCTCAGCAAGCACATTCGTAATGCCAGTGGTTGAGATCGACGGTGCCGCACTTGGCGATGGCACTCCAGGGCCGGTTGCTGCGCGTTTGCGCGAAATCTACCTGGATGAAAGCCGCAAAGCCGCGATTTAAGCCGCAGGTAGCGTTGCTTCGAACGCGAGGTTCAAATCGACCAAATCCGTGATCCCTTCGACGGTGAGGATCACGTCACCGTCCATGGTCACATCGAGGCCTGTGCCACTTTCGTTAACTGTCGCGGAAGCTTCCGTGACGGTTGTGTTGGCGGGAACCATAACAGTGATTTCCTCGCCGGCTTCATAGTCGCCAATGGTCACGGGATCGTTGCTTGACCCATCAAGCTCCACGAAGAAGCTGTCCTCATTGTCGCCGCCATAAAGGATATCGCCGTAATCCCCGACAAGCGTATCCGCACCAAAGCCACCATAGGCGGTATCTGCGGCATCAGTCGCACTTGGGTCATTTTCTGTCACATCGATGAAGTCGGACTTCAGATCCCCGAAAATCTCGTTGGACCCTTCGCCGTCGATCAAGATGTCATTGCCGTCGCCGCCACGGATAAAGTCATCGCCCAGCGCACCCGTCACAGGATCGTCTGGAAGCCCGTCTAGGTCCTCATCGATGAAGGATTTGTCGTTCCCAAACGCGAGGAAAATCTCATCGTCGCCCGCGCCCCCAGCAATTTGATCATTCCCGGATTCGCCAAAAGCCACCTGCTTTCCGTCTCCAAGGTCAGCGACATCATCTTCGTTATCGAAGCGAACTAAGGTTTTGATTTCGTCCTGTGGGGAAAGTCCCGAGAATCGAACATTCTCGTCGAGCGTCTCTTCCGATGTATCTTCCTCCGTTTCTTCGCTTTCGTCGCCTCCAAAGGCCAAAAAGCCAAGCCCGAGAAGGAGGAGAACGCCAATAACGGTAGGGTCGATCATGGGAAGTAAACCAGAAACTGAGTAACAACACGGCTTTTTTGCCAGCCGTCAGGGCCGCGCGTCAACAAAATGAGACCAAATTATGGCAAAGCGACCCCAATGCGTTCGATCCATTCATACTGTTTCGTAGCGTGTAACAATCATCGCGAAAATTAACGGTTCACTTCATCGTTTGACGCCCTTTTCATTAACAATTGAGCGCTGTAAGACGCCTTCGTCTGAACAGGAGCCGGTCATGGGTTATAGAATCGCTATTGTGGGTGCCACGGGTAACGTTGGTCACGAAATGCTCAACATCTTGGCTGAGCGCGAATTCCCGGTCGATGAGATCGCAGCACTTGCGAGCCGTCGCTCTCTTGGGTCCGAAGTAAGCTTTGGCGAAAAGACTTTGGTGACTCAAGATCTGGACACATTCGACTTCTCAGGTTGGGACATGGCCCTTTTTGCGGTCGGTTCAGACGCCACAAAGAAGTATGCGCCAAAGGCTGCTGCTGCAGGTTGTGTCGTGATCGATAACAGCTCTCTTTACCGGTATGACCCTGACGTACCGTTGATCGTTCCCGAAGTGAACGCGGATGCGATTGAAGGTTATAAGAACAAAAATATCATCGCGAACCCGAATTGTTCCACAGCGCAGATGGTTGTTGCTCTGAAGCCGCTCCATGACCGCGGCAAGATCAAACGGGTTGTTGTTTCAACATACCAGTCTGTGTCTGGCGCAGGCAAAGAAGGCATGGATGAACTCTGGGATCAGACGAAATCGATGTACAACCCGACCGATGACGTGCCTGCGAAGAAGTTCCAGAAACAGATCGCCTTTAACGTGATCCCGCATATCGACGTCTTCATGGAAGACGGGACCACCAAGGAAGAATGGAAGATGGTTGCAGAGACGAAAAAGATCGTCGATCCGTCCATCAAAGTGACAGCGACATGCGTGCGCGTACCGGTTTTCGTGGGACACTCTGAATCCATCAATATCGAATTCGAAGAATTCCTTGATGAAGACGAAGCGCGTGACATTCTGCGCGAGGCACCCGGCATCATGGTGATCGATAAGCGAGAAGACGGCGGATACGTCACTCCAGTTGAGTGCGTCGGTGACTATGCAACGTTCATCAGTCGTATTCGTCAGGATTCTACGATCGAAAACGGGTTGAACATTTGGTGCGTGTCCGACAACCTTCGTAAAGGGGCGGCACTCAATGCCGTTCAAATCGCCGAGGTGCTAGGACAGCGGTGCCTCAAGAAGGGGTGAGTCGCAACATTGTTTCCAAGTTTGAGACAGTAGCGCAAAATCCGGTCGCTCTTGTTCTAACTTCGGACCGAAAATACACCCTAGGGTAGTATTTGCCTTTATTTTGACGTTTTCTGGTCGCATTTGCTTCAACCCATGGTATGTTCTGAGTCGGTTGGACTTAATTATTTTTTGTTATTTGTAGTACCCAACCCGTGGGCCTGGGGGCACGTTGATTTGCTGGGATACGCTGCCGATAGCCACACACAAGTTTTTGACGAGTGTTGACAATGGGGTGCCTTAGGGCACCCCGTTTTTCTTTAATTTTATAACATTCGGGCCTGATTACATTTTCCTCAATATGGGGCTTTGTTCGGAATATTTGACGGCGAGAAACTAAGACTTAAGAAAAGTTTGAACGTCTAAGTGCTGTGACTTCAAAAAGATCAAACCGCTTCTATCAACCACCTTAGGCTTAAAAAACAAATGCTGTCCGCGCCAGATTGAAGCGGTCTTATCTCTAGCCCGCCGGTCCCCTCAACATTCTTTGCAAATGTGAAATCGACATCAGTGATTTTACCGCGCTGTAATGAAGTCGGGGACCGGTCTTTACAAAAGATGTGGTTTTTGCCGCGCTCGAAGACATGGCCGTAAAGATCGAAATGCTACGGCTTCTTTGGGCTGAAACCTAGTTGGAAGACCTGCGCCCGTTGGCGCGTCGATTGCAAAAATTTGGCGATGGCGCGGGATTGTGGTCTCTTTCAGCAGCCGTTGAGGCGTTTTGGGGGGCTGTCGCGTCGGAGAATGCCGTCGCAATGTCTGCAACTCTCCAACGTATTGATCGGTCCTTTGACGCTTCTATCCAAGCCATCTGGCAGGTCTTCGACGAAATTTGAGGGTTGCTGTCCAGCACGCGGCCTTTAGATTTCGAAAAAAAGGACGCCGCCATGACCGCCAAATTCGCTGCACCCACCGATACAGCCATACCGATTTATGTTGTGCCTAAGGGGGATCTTTCTGCAGCTCCTGAAAACGCGCGGGCGTGGGCAGCGAATATTGCCTTTGATGGCGCGCTCGGAAACACGCTCCTCGTCCCCGGAATGGATGGAAAAACTGACTGCGCATTAATCGGCTCTGGCACAGCCGCAGCACAAGTCCGATCAAGGTTTGCTATCGGCGGCGCGAGTAAGTCACTTCCAGACGGCATCTATCAACTTGCAACACCGCTAGGTTACGATGAAGCGAATGAATTTGCGCTTGCATGGCTTCTTTCGGAATACAGTTTCACGCGTTACGCCGGAAGACCTTCCACACACCCTAATCTGATCGCACCAACAGGTGTGAATGCCCAAGCACTGGAGGCCATTGCAGAGGGCGAGTGCCTGACACGCGACCTGATCAACACGCCGGCGAGCGACATGGGGCCAGAGGAACTCGCAAATGCCGCCTCGAAGCTTGCAGAAAAACACGGCGCTTCGTTCTCCACTATCGAAGGCGGCGATCTAATCGCCCAAAACTTTCCAATGATCCATACCGTTGGTCGTGCCTCAACAAGATCACCGCGTCTCATTGACATGCGATGGGGCGACAGCGGGCCTAAGCTCACACTTGTTGGTAAAGGCGTCTGCTTCGACACAGGCGGCCTCAACATCAAACCCGGCGGGTCAATGGGATTGATGAAAAAGGATATGGGCGGCGCGGCCACCGTTCTGGGCCTTGCTCATATGATCATGGCGATCAATTTGCCGATCCAGCTTCGCATGCTGATACCCGCAGTTGAAAACAGCATCGATGGCAACGCTTTCCGGCCGCAGGATATTCTGACCTCCCGCAAGGGCCTCACCGTTGAGATCAACAACACCGATGCCGAAGGCCGTCTGGTCCTTGCCGACGCGCTCACCTATGCGGATGAAGACAGCCCAGACCTCGTGATCTCTATGGCCACCCTGACAGGTGCCGCACGCGTTGCCGTCGGACCTGACCTCTCCCCGTTTTACACCGACCACGACGCAGACGCCTCAGCTCTCGCCGAAAGCGCCGCAAAGGTGGCTGATCCCGTGTGGCGGATGCCGTTCCATGATCCGTACGAAAGCATGATCGAGCCCGGAATCGCCGACCTCGACAATGCGCCTAAAGGCGGCTTTGCGGGCAGTATCACTGCGGCACTTTTCTTGCGGCGCTTTGTAGACGCCAGATACATGCACTTCGATATCTACGGCTGGCAGCCGTCCTCTGCCCCGGCCCGTCCAAAAGGCGGCGTCGGCATGGGCGCTCGTGCGGTTCTGGATGCTCTACCCAAAATGCTGAATCTGTGACCGACCGCCGCCTCACACCTGCCAATGATCGCGTGGCCAAACGCGGGATGGCCAATCCACCGGACGGCGTAATACTCACCGGCGGCACACCGCAGCAGGTGATCACCGAAGTCGCTGACCTTTGCGCCGCTCCAAACGGCGCGCGGGATCGGCAGCTTCTCAGAGGCGAAAAAATCCTAACGCTGGACGTCCACAAAGGTTGGGCGTTCATCGAATGCGCAACTGGCTACGTCGGTTACGTCGGCGAAGCCCAAGTGTCAGAATACATAGGCATGACACATTTCGTCTGCACTGCCGCCACCCACGGGTATGAAGCCGAGGATTTGAAAGGCTCCACCGTTTCGTCACTCCCATTCCGTGCCGGTGTCACCGTCCTTGATGAGCGCAGAAAATACTTCGAAACCGACGCCGGCTTCATCCCCAAAGCCCACCTGCGCCCATTGGAGCGCCCTTTGACGGATCCCGTCGCGGCGGCTCAGCTGTTTTTCGGAGTGCCGTACCTCTGGGGCGGAAATTCCACGCGTGGCGTTGATTGCTCGGGTCTTATTGCCGAAGCCTTCACCGCCTGCGGGTTGGTTGTTCCCGCCGATAGTGACCTGCAAAGAGACCACTTTGGAACACATCTCGCCTCAGACTCCAAACCCCAACGCGGAGACCTCATGTTCTGGAACGGACATGTTGGGATCATGGTCGATGAAGACGTTATGCTGCACGCCAATGCGCATCACATGGCATGCCGCTACGAACCGTTAGAACAAGCCAAACTCAGGATCGAAGCGCAAGGCGATGGGCAAATGATAGCCCATAAGAGGATTTCTTAGTCCACAGCTCGGATCAGTTTGCGCTCTAAAACCCGTAAGACCTGACGCAGATCATTCCCGCGCTTCAAAATACGGCCGTCCATCCCCACAACAGCGTATTGCCCCTGCTTCAACCGCAGTTTCGGCCGCTTCTCGATCCGGTACAAAGGATGCTCAGCCGTGCGGCGAAACACGGAAAACACCGCAACCTCTCGCAAATTGCTGATGCCATAATCACGCCATTCACCGGCTGCAACCATACGGCCATATAGCCCCAGAATCGGTGCAAGCTCAGTTCGATGAAAGGCCACTTGCTCTTGGCCCTTAGCGACAAATGGAATGGGAGGTTGGATCGTCATTCCAAAACATTTGCTGTTTTTGCGCGGTTTAGCAAGCTCTGCCACGATCATGCCCTGAAATGACCTAGTCCCTGACATTGGCGCTTCGCAACCCTGCCAGACTCCAACATCATCTAGTATACATAGCGAATGCTAGCTCGGGATCGCGATTTTATTTGCCCCCACCCAAGCCGTGGTTCCGAGCGCATTCGCTTAACTTCACCCACACCTGATTGCTGTAATGGTACCGCTTTCGTCTATGACGAAGTTGATCCGCTCGGCGAGGAAATCCGCTGTCACTACTGAATCCGGCCTAATAACCCGCACCGGTCCGAGGATAAGCACGCGCTCCAGATCCGTATCAGGTTGCCCAATCAAGCCAGCATGGGCCGCGGCATTACAGGTATCCTCGCTTGCTTGTGGCAAGATGGCGGTTGTCGGCGCACAGGCGACGCAAAAGAGGAGGATGGCCAAGCGTTTCATCGCTACATTATGAAAAAGATAGGATTCCAACTCAAGCCGTCCCAGCTGCGCGCACTAAATCAGTTGAAATTGATCGGCACTTCGCGGAACCTTTGTCGCAAAGAACATAGGAAGGTTTTGGAATGCGGACACGTGCGGCTGTTGCTCTTGAAGCGGGCAAACCACTTGAAGTGATGGAAGTGAACCTCGACGGCCTAAAAGCGGGTGAGGTTCTTGTCGAGATTAAAGCGACGGGTATCTGTCACACGGACGAATTCACATTATCCGGCGCAGACCCCGAAGGCCTGTTCCCAGCGATCCTCGGACACGAAGGCGCAGGTGTTGTCTTGGAAGTTGGCGAGGGCGTTACATCCCTTCAACCCGGCGATCACGTCATTCCGCTTTACACGCCAGAGTGCCGCGAATGCGACTACTGCCTGAACCCAAAGACCAACTTGTGCCAGTCGATCCGTGCGACACAAGGGCAGGGCGTTATGCCCGACGGAACGAGCCGTTTCTCCATGCTCGATGGCACACCGATCTTGCACTACATGGGCTGCTCGACGTTTTCGAACCACACGGTACTGCCTGAAATCGCGTTAGCCAAGGTGCGCCAAGACGCCCCGTTCGATAAGATTTGCTACATCGGCTGCGGTGTCACCACCGGCATCGGTGCGGTCATCAATACCGCGAAAGTCGAAATCGGTAGCCGCGCGATTGTCTTTGGCTTGGGCGGCATTGGTTTGAACGTGATCCAAGGTCTGCGCCTTGCAGGTGCGGATCAGATCGTTGGTGTCGACATCAACCCTGACAAAGTGCCAATGGCGACGAAATTCGGCATGACCGATTTTGTAAACCCAACCGAAGTTTCCGGCGATCTCGTTGGTCATCTTGTTGAGCTCACCGGTGGTGGTGGAGATTACACATTCGACGCGACTGGCAACGTTGGCGTCATGCGCACCGCGCTCGAAGCCGCCCACAAGGGATGGGGCGAAAGCATCATCATCGGTGTGGCTCCCGCAGGTGCCGAGATTAGCACCCGTCCGTTCCAATTGGTCACCGGCCGTAGCTGGCGCGGGACAGCCTTTGGCGGCGCAAGTGGCCGGACAGACGTTCCAAAAATCGTCGATTGGTACATGGACGGCAAGATCGAGATTGACCCTATGATCACCCACACAATGTCACTGGATGATATCAATTCAGGTTTTGATTTGATGCATGCAGGCAAATCGATCCGCTCTGTTGTGGTATATTGATCCAAACTGGAATTGATAAATTGGCCCGAACTTGTATCGGGCCTTTTGCTTTTTGCGGTCTCGCAGTGTCTCGAACAGGGCGAGACGTCTACGCCTCCCAAACCGCCAAGGGCATTGAGGTCGACACGCAAACAATGTTCCGCGTCGCATCGATCTCCAAAATCATCACAGCGCGAGCATTTCTACATGCTGCGGACGAGGCACATCTGTCTGACCCGCTCTATGCCGACATTTCAAACCTACTGGGGTGGACAATTCGTCACCCACATCATCCCGAAACACCCATCACCATCGGGATGATCGCCTCTCACACCGCAGGTTTGAAGGATATAGACCTCAGCAAAATCCCTGATCGGCTGTCACAAGTGAACTACACCGAATGCTTCCGGCCCAACCCACCTGGAACGTATTTCTCTTACAGCAACTTGGGTTATGTCCTGCTCGCCGCCGCAACCGAAGCGGTGTCAGGGCAGCGCTTTGATAAAGTGGCGGAGGCAGCTCTCGCAAACTTTGGTATCATCGGCGGTTTCAACTGGTCAGGTGTTCCCGCAGACCGCAGAGCGAGCGCCTCGCCAACTTATCGGCGCGATGGCCCGAAATTCCTTCCACAAATCGACCAGAACGTAGCTGAAACCGGTGTCCAATGGCCCAAAACAATGGCACCCTATCAACCTATTGAAACCACCTGGGCCTTCTCGCCACAAGGCGGGTATCGCACCTCGATGGAGGGTTTGCTTGCACTCGCAAAATCACTGCGCACATCAAAGGATCAAACCGCGCTCTGGTCGGCCAAAGAAACACCGGGCGACACCCTAGGTGGTGTGTTCGACCAATACGGCTTCGGCCTCCAAATTTTCGACCAACCTGCCTTCTACCCCAACCGCATTATCGGCCACTTCGGTACAGCCTACGGTTTCAAAGGCGGCGTTTGGTTCGACTGCGAAACCGAAACAGCCTTCGCTTACGGGCTGAACGGCGCAGAAATCGAAGACGAAAGCGACGAATTCGCGGAGGAAGAGCTTAGAATTTTTGAAGGAATCGCTCAGCTTCGCGGCGCTTGATACCGCGCAAGGAACGTCTTCACAGCCCCGTTCGCAACACGACTGGTTTCTTCCTTGGTGAATGTCCGCGATACGCTAAATACCATCCGAGGGTGCAAATCCGCCTTGCAAAGCTCCGCAAACTGATCAGACGCCAGTTGAAAATCATCAATCTCAACCTCACCGCGATCCTGGGCAGCGTGCAAAAGCTCGATCATATGCCCCCGCATCAGCATCGGGCCGCTTTCGTAAAAAGCCTGACCGAGTTCGGGAAACCGATCACTTTCGGCAACGCAAATCCGAAACACGCGCTGGCCGAAATCGGATGTGATGAACGCCACAAAACGGTTTGCGATCTGCAACAACACTTCTTCCAGCGGATCATCGTCCGAAGTTTCAGCCAGGATTTCCTCAGCCTGTTTGGAACATTCTGATTTCGCCACCTCCATAAACAGCAGCTTCTTGTCAGGAAAATAGCTATATAGCGTGGCCTTCGACACGCCCGCTTGCTTTGCAATCTCATCGACAGATGCGCCCTCAAACCCGCGCGACATAAACACATCGCGGGCTCCGGCGAGGACTTGGTCGAACTTTCGACCCTTCTTAACGGCCACTGAACCGTCTGGCATGGAGATCTCCGTTAGGTGGTGGGTTATTCTAAACCGCTCGGTTCACTTTTCGCAAGGTTCGCTTCTGGCTTCACAGGCGCGACCATTCGGGCGGCGCTCTTAAATCCAAAGATATGGCGCAGCGGCCCTAACTCTTGCGTCCCTTTTTCGACGAAGCCATTTCTAAGATAGAGGGCCTTGGCTCGCGGATTGGTATCAATGACATCTAACCGGACAGAGCGATAGCCGCGCCGCTCCGCCTCTCGCCTGACGGCATCCAAAAGCTGCGTTCCAACACCCTGACCGCGGGATTCATCGGATACAAAAATCCCGTCCATCAGAAAGCTCTTATTCTCAACATCCCTTTCAAGTAGCGCGATAAGACCGACGCGCCAGCTTGCGCCCAACAGACCATAAACCGCCCGCATGTCGCGAAACGATCCATCGGCTAACGCGCCCTTAGGTGTTTTGAATCCCGCAATCCCCAAAAGCGTACCGTCCTCAGTATACGCCGAGATCGCATGATCCGCCCGTATGACGCGTTCAAAGAACGCTAAAGCTTTGGTCCGAGGTCCTAAAACACGCCCCAGCTTACCCCCAAACGCGTCCCAATAAAGCTCCGCCGCGCGCCTTTGGTCTTTGGCGTCAAAGCCCGCTCTGATCTGCATTATTGAAACGTCGCGTAAGGGAGGAATTCGACCAAGTCACCCTCATTGATCGTCGCCGCTTCATGCGGCAGACGGACAAGGCCGGTGGACCAACTCAGCCCTGAAATCCGCCCCGATCCTTCGGATGGGAAGATGTGAACCCGACCCTCTTGGACGCGAGCGCGCAAATATTCCACGCGTCCGTCTTTCTTAGATTTCGAAAAATTGGCTGGCAGCGGAAACGCCGCCGGTTCCGACCATGCGCCACCCGCCAAAACCGTCAACGCAGGGTGCGCGAAAACCAGTGAACAGACCTGCGCCGCAACCGGATTTCCCGGCAGCCCAAAAACAGGAACCTCATTCCAAAGGCCAAGCGCCAAAGGCCGCCCCGGCTTTATTGCAATACGCCACAGAGCAAAGGATCCAGTGTCTTTCAATAAAGCTGAAACATGATCCTCATCCCCACCAGACGCGCCGCCAGAGGTCAGGATCGCATCGCAGGTTTCGGATGCTTTATCCAAGATGCCCCGCAAAACCTCCCGATCATCGGTCGCACGCCCCAGATCAACCGGCTCAAATCCCCAGCTACGGCTATTCGCCAGAAGCATCGGGCGATTTGCGTCATAGATGTCAGCATCGGATGCGGATTCATCTGCGTTTCGCAGCTCATCCCCCGTCGACAACACCCCGACGCGCAGGCGCTCAAAGACCGCAACCTCGGCAACACCCGCGGCGGTTAATGTTCCCAGATCGGCGGGTGTCAGCTTACGACCCTTCGCAAATATCACCTCACCGGCCGTCATATCCTCTCCAACCTTGCGGGCGTTGGACCCAGCCTTCAAAGGCCCATGAAAAGCGATCTGCGTCCTGTCGCTGTTCACATCCTCTTGCAAAATGACTGTGTCAACGCCCTCCGGCACAGCCGCTCCCGTCAATATCCGAAGCGCATGGCCCTCCGGCACCGCGCCTTCAAACGGATCACCAGCCGCTGCGCGTCCGTCAACGAGCGGTAGGACGTGCGCACCCTCTGGAATCGGCCCTTTAACCGCATAGCCATCCACCGCTGAATTGGGCGTCGGCGGATGCGACCGTTCCGCCGTCACATCCTCTGCCAAAAACAAACCCGCACAATCGGCCACGGCACGACGCTCGATAGCTTTCACCCCAGCCAAATGGGTTCTCAGGTGCGCCAATGCCTCTGCCTCGGGCGTCCAATAAGCCCTCTGCGGCATGGCGAAACAGTCGTTCCGCAGTGGCGGAGGACGCAAACTTGCAGCCTCTTTCAATGTCTCTTCGTGACCCAACCCGAAAATCCACCCTTCCTCTGTGCGCGGCACCGCCATCATCTGCGACACCGCGGCCTCTGGCAACTGACTGATCGCCTGCGCCAATACGCGCACCTGATGCCGATCCTTGATCTCTCCCTCTGGCAGTGTTGCGGCAATATGATCGGCAAGCAATGACGGCCAAACCTCTACCAAAACCACCTCCCTCTCCGTCGGTTCCAACGGCCAAACCGATACGTGCCGTCCAAAGGCCCGACGCACCCTTTCGAGAACAGGCAGCCCCATCAGGGTTTGCGACCCAACAGATCCAGCCCCTGCCAATTGCCAGACCGTGAACGCGCCCTTCGCCAATTGCTCCGCCTGCCGCTTTTCTGGCCAACCGTGCCCTGCGCGCGCCAATCCTTTACGCGGCAAATCAGGCCAATCGGACTTCGTTGCATTCCCCCAAAACGGCCCGGCGCCTTCGCAGAGCGCATTTAATTCGGAGGCCACTTCGAACCGGTTATTGGTGGCAGGCGCATCGACAATCCGCCCCTCCAACCACCGCCAAAGCGCGAACGGATCGTTTTCACCGGTGACTGCTTTCGCAAACCCTTGCGGGTAGCCAAACGGAAAATCAAACCCCGCAAACACCCGCCGACCGGCAGAAATCTCTTCTGCGATCAGGTCGTGAAACCAAGGCTCAAACACCTGCCGATTGCGAAAATAAACCGGCTCCGCCAACGAGCCATCACGCGCCACACAGGCCCAAATTGCGTCCTTGGTCGGCTTCGCTCCGCGGTCATTGCCGCCAGACCAATCAACAATGACAACCGCTTCGAAGGTCATAAACCCAGATCGGTTAGGATAAAGTCCGCGATCGCCTTGGTGTCGTTCAAATCGAATAGAGGCACCGGACACTCCAACTCAAAATCCGCCGCCACCGCCCGCACGCTTTCATCCTCCGAACAAATCAAAGGGTGTCCTGTCTCTTCCCGATAGGCCTCGATCTTCGGATGGCCGTCGCGCTTATACCCTTCCACCAAGACTAGATCTACCGGAGCCAACTGCGCCAACAACTCCTGCAACGACTGCTCCGGCGCGCCTCGCAGCTCGCTCATCAGCGCCCAACGGTTGCCCGAAGACAATAAGGTTTGCGACGCCCCCGCAACCCGATGGCGATAGCTGTCCTTGCCGGGCTGATCGACGTCAAATGTATGATGCGCATGTTTCACAGTTGAAACGGACAGCCCGCGAGACACCATCTCGACAACCAGTCGCTCCATCAGGCCCGTCTTGCCAGCGTTCTTATACCCCACAACACCATAAACGTTCATAGCATTGCCTCTGCTTGAGCCAGATCGTCCGGCGTATTCACGTTGAAAAACGCGGCATCATCGGGAAATTCAGCCGTACCGGCGCCATGGGCCTGCGTCCACTGAACAACCTTGCGCAAACCGCCTTCCAAAGCGTCACGCAAATCTTCGCGCAATGCGACCGGCCAAAGCCCAAACGTCGGCTGCCGCCCGCTGGGAGAGGCGGCGAGCGCCAAACCTTGATCATTCGCCTGCAGTATCAATTGCGGCACCAGATCACAGGGGAAAAACGGTGTATCGGCTGCGACACTCACCACATGGCTCGCGCCAACCTCAGCCGCCCAATCCAGCCCAGCCAGCACTCCGCTGAGTGGGCCCGCAAACCCATCGATGCTATCCGCCCGCACTGGCAACTCGAAATCAGCGAACCGGACCGCATCGCCGTTCGCATTCAGCGCCAAAGCGGCAACCTGTGGTTCAATCCGCTCAATCACATGGCTCAAAATCGTGCTCGAACCCAAAGGCAAAAGCCCCTTGTCACCACCGCCCATCCGCGTGGCCTGACCGCCCGCTAAAATGATGCCTACGGGTTGTTTCATCCTGCCGCTTTCCGACCCGCGCCCTTTGGCTCTTCAACCACTTTCGACAGATCAGCGTCTCGCAAAAGCCGTTCGTCTCCCGACAGGCAAGTCATGCGCTTGCCCTTCATCCGCCCGATCAACGTCATCCCAACCTGTTGAGCGATCTCCACACCCCACGCCGTGAATCCTGACCGTGACACCAGAACAGGTATCCCCATCATCGCTGTCTTGATCACCATCTCTGACGTCAACCGTCCGGTGGTATAAAGCGTCTTATCCGCGCCCGAGACGCAGTCAGACAGCATCCAACCAGCGACTTTATCTACCGCATTATGGCGGCCCACGTCTTCCATATAGACCAGCGGTCGATCCCCCTGACACAGCACCGTCCCATGGATCGCGCCGGAATTAAGGTAGAGCGACGGCGTGCGGTTGATCTTGGACGACAACGCATAAAGGTCTGAGGTTTTCACCAGTGCCTGCGGCAGCGTCACACCTTCTAACCCTTCCATCATATCGCCAAAAACTGTTCCAACGGCGCACCCACTGGTGCGCGTCTTTTTGCGCAGCTTTTCTTCATAGGTCGTTTGGGATGCTGTCCGCACAACGACGGTCTCAAGCTCCTCATCGAACTCAACACCTGTGATCTCTTCACCATCCGCCAGCATCCGCTGATTACGCAGGAACCCAAGCGCCAAATATTCGGGATAATCACCGATCGTCATCGCGGTAACGATTTCCTGACCATTCAAAAAGATCGTCAATGGACGCTCTTCGATCACCGGCGTGGACACAGCAGCGCCAGTCTCATCCATTCCAACGACGTCTCGCGTTAACCCCGCCCGCTCAATATCAGGCGCGATGATGTATTCGCTTATGTCCGGCAACTGCGCCAATTGTCATTCGTCTCCAACAAGGATAGGTCGATCAACAGTACCCAAGTTTCTAGGACAATCCCATGTCATCGACCACAGTGAAAACCGCCTATTGGCACGGGTTTCGCGACGGCGCCCCTTTCATTTTGATGGCATTTCCCTTTGCGCTCCTTTTTGGCGTTATCGGAACCGAAAGCGGCCTCGCTGTCTCTCAGACGATCGCCTTTTCTATGCTTGTCATCGCTGGCGCAGCTCAGTTTGCAGCATTGCAACTGATGCTAGAGGACGCAGCCATCGGTTTTGTTGTGCTGGGTGGCGTGGTCGTAAACCTGCGGATGCTAATGTATTCTGCCTCCCTCGTGCCTTACATCGGCGCAGCACCATTTTGGCAACGGGCCTTGATCGCGTACTTCAATTTTGACCAAACCTACGTCGCGAGTATCTCAAAATATGAGGCCGAACCAAACCTGTCGGTCGCTGCCCGCACGGCCTATTTCTTTGGCGTGGCGTCTCCCATTGTCCCGGTCTGGATCGGTAGCTCAGTCGTCGGCGCACTTGTCGGCTCCGCTATTCCAGAAGAATACGGTCTCGACTTTATCGTCCCCATCATGTTCCTCGCCATGGTTGGCCCTTTGCTGAAAACGCTGGCACATATCGCCGCGGCCGTCACCTCCGTCGTGGTTGCTCTGCTTCTCGTTGGCCTACCATCGGGCACCGGCCTCCTCGTCGCAGCGTTGTGCGCGATGGTTGCGGGTGTCGTGGTTGAGACACTGCAGGAGCGGTCGGCATGAGCTACTCCAATACAGAAATCTGGATCATTATCGCCGTCCTCGCGGTTTGCACCTATCTGATCCGCTTCTCGTTTCTTGGCCTGATCGGCGATCGCGCCATGCCGCCCTTGGTGATGCGACTGCTGCGCTATACGCCGGTTGCTGTGCTACCTGGGATGGTGGCACCACTGGTGCTTTGGCCTATGGCGACCGACGGCGTCTTTGATCCCGCCCGCGCCATCGCGGCATTCTGTGCTTTGGGTGGTGCTTACATGGGCCGAAACCCACTGTGGGGGATGGTCGCTGGCGGTATCGCCTTGTATGCAGGGTTATTTCTTACTGGCCAGCTCTGATCTGAGCATCGATCTGAGCTGCAGCGATCGATTTATCGTCGGAGTCGTTTTCCCGATATTCGCGTGTTTCAACACCTGGAAGGCGCCCAAACGCGTCCGATAGATTGTTGGGAAAGAACGTTGTCCGAATACTCTCGAATCCGGGCAGACGACTGATGATGGACGATGTCGCCTGCGTGCAAAACGCCTGAGACACAGCGCCATTGGACAACGCAAGGCCCAACGCCATCTCGGCCACTTCCGGCGAGACCACTTTCTTCTGCGAAATCACAAAAAATGACGACCGCGCGTGATAACTTGCGTAGTAGGCCTCCAGCCGAGGTGACATCCCGAACAACACGTCATCCCGTTCGGGGATTAGCTCCTGACTGAATGACCCGGCCGGATCAAACATAACACGCTGGCTGGCGTCGATAAGCAATGACGAATGCGCTCCAGAACCGGAACGCACATTCTTCATCGTATAGAGGGTAAGTGATTTAGGTCCGGTTCCAACAAACGCTGCCTGTCGAATGACAGCGTCGGGCGCTCGGACAGTTGATACCGCACACCCCATTAGGCCCGCAGCAGGCAGGCCCAATAAAAAGGCGCGCCGTTTCATTAGGCTCCGACGAGCGCCAGGAATACCAAGATAAGAAGAATGACGATCGTGGCTTTCGTCGTCATGCTGATAAAGCCTTCGAATGTCTTTTCCTGTACGGAAATATCCATTTCACCGTGCTTATGTTCGGCCATGTCTGTGATCCCTTTTTGATCTTTCGTCCCGGTTAGATGATTCATGCGCCCTTGTCACGACCCGAACGCAGGTCAGGACGTCGCATCATCCTCACGCTCCAACGCCTCAGCCAATTTGAAGCCGATGCGATTTGGTTCGGCTTGATCTAATTCCTTCGGGCTGGCCCGCAGCATGACATTCAACTGACTAACATGCTGCACCAATTGCGTCTTCGCCCCTGTGCCGTCGCGCCCATAAAACGTGATCAAATCGGGATCGAAAAACCCAAGCCCTTCAATCTTGATCACGCCCGCATCCCCACCAGTAAAGCCCATTCCGACTTCTTGGTTGTTGTCCAATTGCTTCTCAAAATTCTGGATATAGAGGATGATCCGCTCATAGGCCCATTGTGCAGGGCTTTTCTGTTTCGGTGACTCTCGCAGCGCCGCCGGTAGTTCTCCTTGAACAGCGCGTCCTTCGGCATGTTCGCTCAAAACCTCTTGAATCGTAGGAATAACTGCATTTTCAGTTTGCTCCGCCGACGTGTCAATCTGGTTCATCGGGTTATCATCATTGGTCATAAGGGCACCGCCGTGGTTTCTTTGATGTCCTCCATAACGAAACTTGCCGACATATCCGATACAGAAATGCGTGAAGTCAGACGCCGGTAGAAATCGTCATAGGCCGGCATATCCGCCAATCGCACCCTTAACACGTAGTCAAGATCACCGGTCATGCGCTGGGCGCCAACAACTTCGGGCATTGCCGCAAGCACAGCCTGAAAATCACGAATCCAATCTGCGTCGTGCTTGCTGGTCTTAATTAGCACCAAAGCCGTCAGAGGAACACCAACTTTCACCGCATCAACCAAGGCGACGCGTCCTTTGATGATCCCCTCGGCCTCCATCGTCTTAATCCTGCGCCAACAAGCATTCCGCGATAAGGCGACTCTTTCGCTGATGTCGTCCACAGACAGGGAAGCATCATTTTGAAGGACCTTCAGGATATTGCGGTCAATTTCGTCTATTTCATGGCTCATGGATGAGAAAATATCCCAAATTGGTTGCTAAAGAAAGTAAATTTGGGACAAAAAATCAAATGCGAGTGGATATCTATTTTGTCAAGGACGAGAAATTCTATTGGAAAGGACATCACAATGGCGACTTCAACACTTCAGAAGCTGTTTACAGAACATCCTGCCTCGGTTGATGAAACCTATTTCGAGCATATGCGCTTTGCATCCAGCTTTGCGTTCTGGCTGTTTGTTGCCGCAGGTGCCGCTCTGGTACACGCCGTCGTTCCAGCCCTATGCGAAACCACCGCAAGCCGGATCATCACGCGGCTGCACAACCGCATGACCAACCGTCACTAGATGTGTAGGATCGCTGCTTATAGCGGTCCGGCGCGGCCGCTTGAGGACATCATCGTCAAGCCATCTCATTCGCTGCTCACACAGAGTCAGCATGCTGAGGAGGCGAAACTCGCTGTAAATGGCGATGGATTTGGTGTGAGTTGGTATCGGCGCGACGACCCTATTCCCGGCGTTTACCGCGATGTCATGCCTGCATGGTCTGACAGCAATCTGACCAGTCTAAGCAGGATGGTGTCATCACACCTTTTCATAGCGCATGTCAGAGCCTCAACAGCGGGCGCGACTAGTCGCGAAAACTGCCATCCGTTTGTCTACAAAAATTGGTCCTTTTGCCACAACGGTCAGGTCCCGCATATCGACCGAGTAAGGCGGCGGTTAGAGGCTGCGCTGCCTGACGAACTTTATCACACGCGGCGGGGAACGACCGACAGCGAGCTCATTTTCCTGACTCTGCTTCGGCATGGCTTGACGCAGAATGTCGATAGCGCATGGGCAAAGACTTTGGACGATTTCCAACCTCAACAAGATGAAAAACCGGTGCGAATGACTTGCGTCTTTTCTGACGGCGTTTCGCTTTTTGCCATGCGTTATGCATCTGACGGTAAGTGTCCGACTCTCTATACGTCGGCTTGGGACGGTGGCACGTTGATAGCGTCTGAACCACTCAGTGGAGATGCCAAGGTTTGGTCCTCAGTTCCAACAGACCGCGTGATCAAATTCGGTTCGAATGAATTTGTAGAAGCTTAAAGACGACAAAACGCGTAAGCGCCTTCGTCGGTTAGGGTCCGACTCGCCAAACCCGTCTGATGCAAATGGTTCAAATGGCCCACAGCCTCAACCAAAGCCAACCCATATTCGCCGCTCCCAATCTTGCGTTTGAAGAGCGGCTGGAAGCATTCGCCTGCCGATTTCGGGGTGTCCAAAAAAGCCAAAAGCCGATCCAGCGCCTCGTGATGGTTGGTAATCATCTGCTCCAACCGCTTAGGCAGACCGAAATATGGGACCTTGTGACCCGCCAATATGAACTGCTCATTGGTCGCGTAGAGATGAAATTTCTCGCAACTCTCAATCCAATCCTTTACCGGATCAGCATCAGGCTCGGTTGGGTAAACACCAAGGTTCGGACTGATCGACAAAAGCAACTGATCGCCCCCGATAACCAGATCGCCAGACCGGCTCCATAAGGTCAGATGCTCCGGTGCATGGCCATTGCCCATTCGAATGTCCCACGCACGCCCGCCAAAGCGGATCGTGCCGCCTTCAGCCAAGCGGGTGTAGCCTTGCGGCAAAGGAACAACGCAATCGGCAAAGTTAAATGGGCGCTCCGTCCGACGATTCTCCAGAACCGCGGTATCCATACCTGCACGCTGATAAAAGGTGACAGCTTCGGGCGAGGGCACCTCTTGCACATCCAGGGTCAGCATCCGCGCCATCAACCAACCAGTGCGCGGCATGCACAGCTCTGCGCCCATCTCGATGAACCAGCCAGCCAGCCCAACATGGTCAGGATGATGATGCGTCACGATCAAGCGTCGAACAGGTTTTCCACCCAAAGGCCCAGCCAGCAGCTGTTCCCATATCGCGCGCGACCGTTTCGAAGCAAAGCCGGTATCTACGATCGTCCACCCGTCTGGATCACCAAAAGCAAAGACATTCACATGATCCAATGCCATCGGCAAAGGCAGGCGCATCCATAGAACACCATCGGCAACCTCAATCGCCTCACCCTCAGCGGGAGGTACCTCAAATGGTGTTTTGATCATGCAGCAAGATCGTCCGGTGTCAGGGCCATTACATCATTACCGCCTTCGCGCACTTGGGCAAGCAGCCCAGCATGCTCTGGCAGCAACCGTTTGATGTAGAATGTCGCCAGACGCAAGCGCGCCTCATCCCCCAACAAAGCGGTCTTCAAATGCGCATGTGCTCCTAGAACCCGGGCAAAGGCGCGCAAGTAGGCAACCGCACCGGCAAAGCGATCGGTCATCTCTTGCGCAACCAACCACTCGGTTGTTTCGCGCAGGCTCTCTGCCGCACCCCAAACGGCTTCGGCCAGTTCAGGATGTGAAGATTTAGCCGTTTCCGCATTGCCTTCAATCTCTTCGATCAAAGCAAAGGCTGCTTCGCCGCCGTCCATCATTTTACGCGCCACCAAATCCATTGCTTGAATGCCATTGGTGCCTTCGTAAATCGCAGTCACCCGTACATCGCGGGAATACTGTGCCGCACCTGTTTCTTCGATAAAGCCCATGCCGCCGTGCACCTGAACACCTTTTGCCGACACGTCGATACCCACATCGGTGCCAAAAGCCTTACATATCGGCGTTAGAAAGGCCGCGCGCGCAGCCCAGCCCGCACCCTTTGTCGCAGTCGCCATATCTATCGCCACCGCATTCATCAGCGCGATCGAACGAGCCGCATATACATCCGCTTTCATCTCCGCCAGCATCCGGCGCACATCCGCATGTTCGATGATCGTGCCAGTGCCGGGCGCTTTGCCCTGTTTGCGATCCTGCGCATAGCCAAGTGCGTGTTGATATGCGCCCTCGGCAGAACCAATCCCCTGAACACCCACGCCCAAACGCGCGTTGTTCATCATGGTAAACATCGCAGCCATACCGCCATGCTCTGGCCCCACAAGCCAACCACGCGCGCCGTCATATTCCATCACAGCGGTCGGAGAGCCATGAAGGCCCATCTTATGTTCAAGGCTCACAACCCGCAGGCTGTTGCGTTCGCCAAGGTTGCCTTCTGCATCGGGAATGAACTTTGGAACCATGAAAAGGCTGATGCCCTTGGTCCCGGGAACTCCGTCCGGCAGACGGGCCAACACAAGGTGGCAAACGTTTTCCGTAAAGTCATTGTCAGCCCAGCTGATGTAAATCTTCTGCCCTGAAATTGCATAAGACCCGTCGCCATTCGGTTCCGCCTTTGACCGCAAGGCGCCGACGTCTGATCCGGCCTGAGGTTCTGTCAGGTTCATCGTGCCACACCACTCGCCAGAGATCAGCTTGGGGACATAGAGATCACGGATATCATCACTCGCATGATGCTCCAACGCTTCAATTTGGCCCTGGGTCATCAGCGGGTTCAACTGTAAGGAAAGACATGCGCTCGACATCATCTCATTGACCGCTGTGGTCAACGTCATTGGCAATCCCAAACCGCCATTCTCAGGCGCGGCGGACATGCCTATCCAGCCACCTTCAGCAATCGCAGCATAGCCATCTGCAAAACCGGGTGAGGTCCGCACAACGCCATTTTCCAAATGTGCCGGATGCAAATCACCATTTCGCTGCAAAGGCGCGAGGATTTCTTCGCTCATCTTTGCCGCTTCGGTCAGGATTGCATCAACCATATCGCTGGTGGCTTCCGAAAAGCGCTCGGTCTCGGATACTTGACTGAACCCAACAACATTTTCCATCAAAAAGCGGAAGTCATTTGTAGGCGCGCGATAAGGCATCTGGTCTCTCCAACGATTCTGGCATGTATTGGCAATTGCGTTGCCGAAATATATGCATCCGAAAACGTGGGTAAGGTTAGCTTTACCTAGGGTCACATCAATCGAAACGCAGCGTCATGACATCTAAAAAAACGCAATTGCTGGGCACCACCCCTCAGGATATCGCGCAGGCTGCGTCGATCTTGAGCGCCGGTGGCCTCGTCGCGTTTCCAACAGAAACGGTCTATGGCCTAGGCGCCGACGCTCGTGACGACACGGCTGTCGCCCAGATTTACGCGGCGAAAGGCCGCCCTAGTTTCAATCCCCTGATCGCCCATGTCGCCGATGCTGAAATCGCCGAACGCTATGTCGAATTCAACGACACCGCGCAGCGATTGGCGCAGACTTTCTGGCCCGGCGCCCTGACGCTGGTTCTGCCGTTGAAACCTGATGCAAAGATTTCAAAACTGGTCACGGCAGGGCTGGAAACACTTGCCGTTCGTGTCCCCGATCATCCAGTTGGGCAGTTGCTTCTCAAAGCCGCAGACATGCCTATCGCCGCCCCATCTGCCAATCCATCCGGTCGTGTCAGCCCTACGACAGCGGATCACGTTCTGGCTGGCTTAACCGGCAAAATCGATACTGTGATCGACGGTGGAGCCTGTCCCGTAGGATTGGAATCGACGATCATTTCATGCGTAGGCACACCGAAATTGCTCCGCGCCGGAGGCGTACCGTTAGAAGCGATAGAAGCGTGTCTGGGCATCGCATTGCAAAGAGAAGAAGATGCCGAAACGCCGACGGCCCCCGGCCAACTCGCATCACACTATGCACCGCTTGGCGAGGTCCGCTTAAACGCGAAAACCATTGATGCCGATGAAACTCTCTTGGGATTTGGGCTCGTCGAGGCTGACTACAATCTGTCTCGCGCTGGCGATCTAACCGAAGCCGCCTCAAACCTTTTTGACTGCTTGCATCAACTTGATCGTGCCGGGGTCACAAAAATCGCCGTGTCGCCCATCCCACGCTCCGGACTAGGTGCTGCGATCAATGACCGCCTAAAACGCGCCGCCGCCCCAAGGCCCTAGCACTTGAGTTGCCCCGGATCTCTTGCGATCCAGTTCGCGCACGACCCCGCCCTCAGGGCGGGCGCGAAATGGTGAGGTTAGAAGAATTTGAACCCACTGCGTTCAGCGGCGACTTCGGCGCGAATTCCAAGCCGCCCTCGGGGTCGTGCGCGAACCTGCCGTGACAACTTCGTTCCTGGGTCGCTAACCCGCGTTCTGACGCTCCACATACGCCCGCAACTCTTCTGCCTCTTGACGCGCATCCCGCAAACCATCCATTGCGGCACGTAACTCCGCTTCTGTCTGAGAAAGTTGATTGGTCATCTCAGCTTCGCGCTGCTGCATGTAGGTAATCGACTGATCGCGGGTTTCTTCCGCCTCATGCAAAGCCTGCGCCATGCGATCCAGCTCACCAATCTCGGCCTTCGTCACGCGCGTGAACCGATTGACCAGCCAACTCGCAAACCAACCCAAAGCGAACGCAACAAATAGAATGACCGCAGTTGCAATGATGAATTCGGTTCTATTCACGTCGTCGTCCTATTCACTCGTGTCTTCGTCATCTTGGGCTTCAGCATCGTCCGTCGCAGCTTCGCTCTCTTCAGCATCTTCAGGAAGGTTAGCTTCAATCTGCTCTAGGGCTGTTTCTTCCTCTCCCGCACTTTCAGGCACGATCAAGCTGAACTCAATACGTCGATTGGCCTCTCGACCCTCTTCGGTGCCATTGTCGGCGATTGGGTTCACTTCGCCAAATCCTACCGCCGTGAACGTCCCCGTGGGAATTCGCCGTTGCAACAGGGCCTCAAGAACAGATCGCGCGCGATCTTGCGAAAGCTGCAAGTTCATGGTCTCGCGCCCCTGACTATCGGTATAGCCCGCAATTTGTAACGGAAGCTCTGCGCAGGACTTTAGGATTTCAGCGATTTCATCGATCACGCCTAAAGTGTCGGCAGAGATATTCGCAGAACTTGGTTCAAACAAAATCTTGCGGTTTGCCGTCGCTTCCTGAATATCCGCCACGCATTCTTCCGGCGTTGGAAGGCCTGCAATCGGGTCCAATTCCTCAACATATGTCACGTCGATCTGAACATCCGCTGTCGGACCAAGCTTATCGATCATCAACCGTGTGATGTCTGCGCTGGCATTCGGGTTGCCAGTGTTCCCCCGAACAATCACCGTTGTAGGCTCAACGGTCACACCACCGTTTGAAAGTTCCGATAACGCCTCGATGCCAGCCAACACGCGGACTGACCAACCGTCAGGCAAATCGTCAGCCACACGTGTGCCCATTGTCAAATTGCGCTGCCCAAACCGCGCCGAAGCATAGTTGGCGGCAACTGTATTGCTGATGTCGCTGTCTACTCGCCCGCGCAATTGGACAGAGCCCTCGGGGCTCAGTGTCGCGGTAAACTGTGGCGGTCCATCTTCACCCTCTTCAACGACGATGGGCAATTCTGCCGTCACAGCAAAAGCAGCTGGCAATGCGTTTTCCAATTCGCCAATGACGTTGTCGAAGGTCAACTGTTCCGTTCCTTCTGCGGCTACTATGGAAATGTCGCCGTCAGATACCGTGACGGTGCCGCCGCCCAAATCGCCAACTGCGCGGATCGCCAATTCAACCGCTTCCCCCCATTGGCGAGACGGTGACCCCAACGCTTGGACGCAGTTTGATCTTTCCGCAAATCCCAATTCAGAAGCCGCCGCCAAAATTTGGCGCTCAGCCTCTGGCGTATCAACCGCACATGCCGTCAGCTGCGCCCCGTCTTCGGTCAAACTGAACCGCGTTGTGAAAGGGGCAATGACCGGTCTCGGGGCGCTGATAGCAACCGCCAGAGAAACCCCCTCTGGTGCATTTCTCGCAAGCGACGTCTCCAACCGAGCCTTCTCTTCTCGGCTATCTGAAATCGCATCTACTGAAACCCGCTTCGACGTTACAGAAATCTTAGAACGGGGCAATTCGTCCAAGGCCCGAACCGCGTAGTCGACCGCGCTGTCCCAATTCTCTGGCACAGGATAATCTGCCGTCTCCAAAAGGTCAGTAACCGGTTGCCCATCTGCTAAGCGTTCAATGCGCCGCTGCAACGCTTCGCGGTCGGTTTCTTCCGGGATCAACCCTATCAAAGAAATCCCGCTATCGTTCCGCAAAATCTCAATGGCGAACTCAGGTGCATCAATTCCACCGCTGTCCGTCACGGTCATGTTGTCGATGACACGACTAGCATCCACGATCCGGCCAGCTGATGAAATTGCACGGAACCTCGACGCCTCTGTCGGCGCTTCCCCTTCAAGGATCACTTGTAATCCGTCCCCGAGAACGGTCGCCCATTCATAGTTCCGGTCGATCAGATCTTCTTGAACAGCCAAAACCGAGCGGCTTTCAACCACATTCACGGCTGCACGAGCGGCAAGAACAGACAACAAGGCGGCAACAACGAAAACACCGGCTCGATATAGGATGGCTGACAGTTGCATTAAGACTCACAATACTTCGCCGGAGGTGTTTACGCGCCAATTCGACGCGGATCAATCAAAGGAACCATGCAGCAGCGAAAAACGGCAAGGGAAGGAGACCAGCGTTCCTATTTGATCGGAAGATCTTCAAAAGGCCCTCGCCATCCTTCGGATCAAATTGGGCCAATTGCCAAGTCAGGTGCCAACCCAAGGCCCAAGGCCCACCAAGTGCGACGAGCAGGGCTAGAATGGATCGATCCTGTGCCGCAAAAAGAACAGCAAGCCCCATCAAGCACACGGTGGCTGTCAAAAATCCGCGCAGCCATCCCCGCGAGTTGTCTCCAAACAAGCGCGCGGTCGATTTGATCCCGATCAGCGCATCATCTTCCGCGTCCTGATGGGCATAGATCGTGTCATAAAACAACGTCCACGCGATCCCCGCCGCATAAAGGATCACAGGAGCAACGCCCAAACGATCCGTATGCGCCGCCCACGCCAGCAAGGCCCCCCAGTTGAACGCGATGCCCAGAAACACTTGCGGCCACCACGTAAACCGCTTGGCAAACGGGTAGATCAACACTGGAACCAAGGCGATCACGCCAAGGAAGATCGCCGTATCATAAAACGTGATTAGAATGAAGAACGCCAGCAGCGCCTGCAGGGCCATCCAAATCACCGCGCCACGCACGGAAACCTGCCCTGATGGAATCGGACGCGACCGCGTGCGCTCGACAGCCCCATCAAAATCACGATCAGTGATGTCATTCCACGTGCAACCCGCGCCGCGCATCAAAAACGCTCCAATGCCGCAGCCTACAATTGTCCAGATGTCATGTGTCCCGAACCGCCCCGTGCTCAGACAGGCCAAGGCCAACCCCCACAGGCAGGGAACAAACAAAAGCCATGTCCCAATAGGTCGATCCGCGCGCGATAGGCGCAGATATGGCCGCGTCATCGCAGGTGCCATCGTATCCACCCAATTTCCGGTGCTATCAGCGACAGTTCCGTCTGGCGTCTCAAGCGGCTCGGTCATAAGGTTCGGTCCATGGCATCAAAGGTTCGTCTTTATGTAGATCACCCATTGGGGGAAGGGCAAACGGTTCCATTGTCGCGGGATCAGGCCAACTACCTCTTTGCGGTCATGCGTCTGCCGGTCGGTACGGTGCTGTCGCTCATCAACGGGCGCAACGGTGAATGGGATGCCGAAGTGGTTGAGGCCAACAAACGGGCAGGGGTGCTGCGCTGCCTTGCGCAAACCCGTCCCCTTCAATCACCGCCCGACGTGTGGCTTCTTTTCGCGCCGATCAAGAAAGAGCGCACAGCCTTCATCGTCGAAAAAGCAACCGAACTGGGTGCTGCGAAAATCATCCCTGTTCAAACCGACTTTACCCAAAGCGCCAACCGCGTGCGGCAAGACAAACTGCAAGCCCATGCGATCGAAGCGACAGAACAATGCTGCGGAACATTCGTTCCGACGGTTGAGCCGCTCCAATCGCTTGCACATATGCTCGCCGATTTGCCCGCTGACCGTCATCTCCTCTTCTGCGACGAAACCCTTCTGGACGACCCACACCAAATGGCTGACCTGCCGGACGGCCCATGGGCCATCGTCATCGGCCCCGAGGGCGGGTTTTCTGAGGCAGAACGCAAAGCCCTGCGCAACCACCCGCAAAGTCACCCAATCAGCCTTGGCCCCCGCATCCTGCGCGCCGACACCGCAGCCGTCGCGGCTCTCACGCTTTGGCAGCGAGAGAAAGGGGATTGGGTGTGAGGCCAGCCGAAAATAAAGACTTGGACCGCGTCAAAATCTTCCTTGAAGCGCACCTCACAACGTCAATGTTTCCGCTCTCCAATTTAGAGACATACGGAACCGAAGGTCATGATCTCTCTGTTCAATTCTGGCTTCATAAAGAAGCACCCGAGCTGGCATGGTCTTCCCCCAGATTCACACGCTGCCATTGACGGATCTGACCGAAGTGATGAGAGATAGAACCATCATTGGCGTTATCGGCGAAGCGACGCAGGTCGAAACATTCCGAACAAACTTTGCCCGGGAAGCTCGAACCAAGCTCGACGCGGTCGAACCCCACTTCAGCCTCTCGCTCGACGAGATGCAGATGCCAGACACGCAAGGCATGACCCTAACACCGCTCGAAGACGCCGACCGCGATCTGATGATCGAATGGCGGAGCCTCTACGAACTCGAAGCGCTCAACGAAACGCCAGAAAAAGCGTTGGAAATCGCAACCAAAGATGTCGACCGCTACATCAAACGGGACAGCCATCGCGTCCTGTTTCACAACGGAACCCCCGTCTGCACCACTGGCTTCAACGCCACCTACCAAAACTGCGTCCAAATCGGCGGCGTCTTTACCCCTCCTAATTTGCGTAACAAAGGTTACGCCCGTGCCGCCGTCGCCCTGCACCTCAAAGAAGCTCAATCCAAAGGCGCAGACATGGCCATCCTCTTCTCCGCCAGCGAAGCTGCCGCGCGTCCATATATGTCCATAGGGTTCCGCCAAATCGGCGAATTCACCTTGATGATTTTTGATGAACCGACGGTGATCCATGTCTGACTTCCTTCGTCCTGAAGCGCGCGCAACCCTCTGGCGCTTTCGCGACGTCATCGGCGCAGCAATCATGATCATGGTGGGTTTGTGGTGGTCGGCCACCTTCTACAGCCCTGTGCGTTGGATCGGTTGGGCTATCATTGGCCTTGGTGCGGTCTGGGCCACGGCTGCATTCCAGCGCCTCCGCTTTGCGCAAGACGGTGAAGGCCCCGGTGTCGTGAAAGTCGTCGAACGCCGGCTCGCCTATTTCGGCCCACTCACAGGCGGCGTGATGGAGATGGACGACGCAGCGAAGCTAGAGCTTGAACCCCAAGCCTATCCCGCCGCGCATTGGGTGCTGACCTCTCTCACTGGCGACCGGCTCGAAATCCCCGTGAATGCCGAAGGCGCGGATGTTCTGTTCGACCTCTTCGCCAGCCTCCCCGGCATCGAAACCAGCAAAATGCTCGCCACCCTCAACGACACGCCTGATCAGCGGGTTGTGATCTGGCAGCTCACCAAACCTCTCTTGCATTGATCTTCGGTTTCGGTCACGAAACAATTCTGACGAGCCAGAATACGGAGCCACAACATGTCTATTCCTCAGTCCGGCGGTGGCCCCATCGAACACCACGATCAACTGGCGCAATTGCTAGCAGATGGGTGCAAGCCAAAGGACCAATGGCGCATCGGGACGGAGCATGAAAAATTCGGCTATTGCCAGGACACCCACCAGCCGCTGCCCTATGAAGGCGAACGCTCTATTGTCGCCGTTCTGACGGGCTTGAAAGACCGTTTCGGCTGGGCTCCGATTGAAGAAGACGGCAAGCTCATCGGGTTGAAAAAGGGCGGCGCGAACGTGTCTCTGGAACCGGGCGGTGCGTTGGAACTTAGCGGCGCACCTTTGGAAACCATCCACCAAACCTGTGACGAGGTGAACACCCACCTTGCCGAGGTGAAAGAGATTTCCGACGAAATCGGCGTGAAATTCATCGGCCTTGGCACTGCCCCCGAGTGGAGCCATGAGGAAATGCCCCTCATGCCCAAAGGCCGCTACAAGCTGATGAACAACTACATGGAAAAGGTCGGCACCATGGGCACCGCCATGATGCGCCGCACCTGCACCGTGCAAGTGAACCTTGATTTCGCGTCCGAAGCGGACATGGTCCAAAAACTCCGCGTGTCATTGGCACTGCAACCGGTCGCTGCCGCTCTCTTTGCCAACTCGCCGTTCTTTGAAGGTAAAGTAAACGGTCACAAATCATGGCGCTCCCGCATTTGGCGCGATCTCGACGCCGACCGCACCGGCATGTTACCCTTTGTGTTTGAAGACGGTTTCGGGTTCGAGGCGTGGGTGCAATACGTCCTCGATGTGCCGATGTATTTCGTCTACCGCGATGGCAAATATATCGACGCGCTGGGCATGTCCTTCCGCGATTTCCTCAAAGGCGAATTGCCCGTCATGCCGGGCGAAAAGCCAATGTTGTCGGATTGGGCCGACCACCTGACAACCGTGTTCCCAGAGGCGCGGATCAAGCAATTCATCGAACAACGCGGCGCCGACGGCGGCCCGTGGCGCAGGCTTTGCGCATTACCGGCGTTTTGGGTGGGTCTGCTTTATGACCAAGAAGCGCTCGATGCCGCTTGGGATCTTTGCAAAGGCTGGACAGCCGAACAACGCGAGGCTTTGCGTGTCGCGGCTTCCGTTGACGGTCTGCAAGCCAAGGTCGATGGCATCGACATGCACGATCTGGCGCGCGAAGTCGTCCGTATCTCCGACCTCGGCCTGAAAAACCGCGCCATGCCGGGGGCAGGGGGCTTGGTGCCGGATGAGACGCATTTCCTCAATGCGCTAAAGGAATCCATCGAAACGGGCAAGACGCCAGCGGATGAGCTGCTTGATCGCTACAACGGCGACTGGAATGGTGACCTCAGCCGCATCTATAGCGAGTTCAGTTACTAGCCGCAGCCCTACCTATTGAATCTTGCCTCCGGATCGCCCCGCGATCCGGTTCGCGCCCGACCCCGCCCCCCCAGGGCGGGTGCGAATGAGCAAGGTATCCAAACATTGCGCCCTCAGTACTTTGCGACGATTTCGGTGCAAACACAGAGCCGCCCTCGGGCTCGGGCGCGAACCTAACTGTTGGCGACTAAAAAATACCGGAAACGCGTTAGCCGATCTCAACCCGTACTGACGCGGGGTCAATTCCCAGAACAAACTCCATCACCTTCGCGTTCGACATCTCACATGGAAAGAGCTCTGTCTGAGCCTTCAACCGATAGATATTGAAGCTAATGTAGTCACTGCCATCCAGCGCCTCAGCGACCAGTTTCCCCCCACGCCCGCCAACGATCGAAGATTTGCTGACGATATAAACGCGTACAAGCGAATGCGCCCGAAACGTCCCCACGGGAAGGCTCTCGAACTTCACCAGAAATGCAGCGTCAGCAACTGCCAAACCGCTTATTTCGCCCCAATCTTCGACTCTTCACCGCGCTTAAGGCGTTGAATATTCTGCCAATGCCGAACATAGATCAAACCGCCCAAGGTAACGCCAAGATAGAAGGCATAACCCTCTTGCACATAAAACATCACAAGCGGCGTCCACCCCGCTGTCAACAGCGCGGCCAGCGACGAATACCGCGAAATCGCAGCCGTCGTTAGCCAGATCGCACAGGCCACAAGTCCGGAAATCGGTGCAATCACGAGGATGATCCCGAAGTATGTGGCAACCCCCTTACCACCCTTGAAGCCCAGCCAAACCGGAAAGCAATGCCCAATGAATGCCGCCAAGGCAGCAACCTGTGCCGCATCATCGCCCGCAAAGAACCGCGCCAGCAGGATCGCCACAATGGCCTTTCCGGCATCAAAAAGCAGCGTCAGCGCTGCGGCCTTCTTGCTGCCCGTCCGCAGCACATTGGTCGCCCCGATATTCCCTGAACCAATCTCGCGCAGGTTTCCCAATCCCATGACACGGGCCAGAATAATCCCGCTGGGGATCGAGCCGAGCAAATACCCGATGACAGCCCAAAGGGCCAAAACCAGTGGCGTCGCTTCAATCAATGGCATCAGTCACATTCCGTCCGGAAACCCAAGTGCTGATCACCTTGCCCTGCATCCGCGCCCCATCAAAGGGGGTATTTTTGGATTTTGACTTGAGCGTGTAGCGATCCAACACAAACGGCGCGTCCGGATCAAAGACGATCAAATCTGACGGCGCCCCCGGCAACAAACGACCTGCCTCCAACCCCAACCGCCGCGCAGGGTTTAAAGACAGCGCACGGAACAACCGAGGCAGATCAATCTGATCGTTGTGATAAAGCCTCAAAGCCGCAGGTAACAAGGTCTCCAAACCAACAGCCCCGCTGGCCGCCTCTTCATAAGGCAACCGCTTGCTCTCTTCGTCCTGCGGCGTGTGCATTGAACAAATGATGTCGATCAACCCATCCGCAACCGCCTGAATAACCGCCTGCCGGTCATCCTCTGACCTAAGCGGCGGCTTGAGCTTAAAGAACGTCCGATAGTCGGCCACATCAAATTCGTTCAGCGTCAAATGATGGACACCGATACCGGCCGTAATGTCCAACCCATTGCGCTTTGCCCGTTCCAAAGCTGGCAACGCCCGCGCAGTGGTTATCTGATCAACGTGATACTTGGCTCCCGTCATCTCCAACAAGCTGATGTCTCGATCGAGGCCCATCCGCTCCGCCATCGCAGACACCGACGGCAACCCACGCAAAGACGCAAACTTGCCAGAGGTCACAGCCGCCCCGTTTGACAAAACCGGTTCTTGCACATGGCCAATGACCAAGGCCCCCAAAGACTTCGCATAGGTCAACGCGCGGCTATAGACCTTCGTATCCGTCACCACGCGGTCGCAGTCGGTAAAGGCCGCAGCGCCCGCGTCTTGCAGAAACCCGATCTCCGTCATCTCCCGCCCGTCGCGGCCCTTGGTCAAAGCCGCCATGGGCAGCACATGCACCGGTGCATCTTCATTCGCACGGCTGGCCACAAACTCTAGTGTCTCCGGCGTATCAATCGCGGGCAACGTATCGGGCCGCGTCACAATTGTTGTAACCCCACCAGCCACAGCCGCCACGCCCGCCGAGCGAAAGCTCTCTTTGTGCCGTTCGCCTGGTTCGCTAACCTTCACACCAATATCGATGATCCCGGGGGCGAGGCACTTGCCTTTGCAATCGAAAACCTCGGCGTCGGTCGTATCTGGTGTGGCTTCCAAAACCTCAACGATATGGCCGTCCTCGACGACCAAGCACCCAGGCTGATCCGTAAGCGCAACAGGGTCGATGATCCGCGCATTTGTGAAAACGGTGCGAGTCATTCCTGCCAACCTCGATCAATTGCGTTGTAGACCTTCATCATCCGCCCACCCAAACCATCAGCGCCACAAGCGCGAACATCACCAAAAGCGCGACCATCGCCACCATACCGCCGATCCGCGCATCGGATTTGGGAGCTTTTCCAGAGCCGTCTGTCACAACCCCCTGCGCCGCCTCGCTTTCAAGGCTGGCTGCGACTGTCATCCGCGCCCCACGGCCCAAGGTTGTGACATGGCGTACGCCGTCAGCCAGAACCAAAGTGATCTCCGCCCCTTCATGCGCCCGCGACATGATCAACACCACAACTCCTTCAAGCGCCGTCAGGGCAGCCACATCCGCATCGTCCGGCTCAACATCGTAACCTTCGGATAAATAGTCGATCAGTGACATCTCTTCCAAAGCATCGAGATCGATCACGTCGACAAAATCTGTGTTCAAAGGGGCACTGCCAAACGTGGCGACCAACGCCTCGATTTTCATCTCCAACAGGCCATCAACGGGGGAGGTAACGGAAAACACTCTGATCTTGCCGTGGTCCGTATCGGGGATGGTCAGGGTCATACCATCACACCTGTCTTTGCCCGCGAGGCACGCAAGTTGCGCGCCAGCAAATCCATTGCAGCCATGCGCACGGCGACCCCCATTTCCACCTGCGTCTGGATCACAGATCGGTTGATGTCATCGGCAATCGTCCCGTCGATTTCCACACCGCGGTTCATCGGCCCGGGGTGCATCACAATCGCGTCGTCCTTGGCATGGCTTAGCTTTGCCGCATCCAGCCCGTAGCGGTGGAAATATTCGCGCTCCGACGGAATGAACCCGCCGTCCATCCGTTCCCGCTGAAGGCGCAACATCATCACCACATCGACGTCCTTCAGACCTTCTTCCATGGAATCAAAGATCTCGACGCCCAACTCTCCAATCTGACTTGGCATCAAAGTCGGCGGCCCGATCAAACGTACGCGGTTTTCCATCTTGCCCAAGAGGATGATATTCGAGCGCGCCACGCGGCTGTGGGAAATATCCCCGCAAATCGCTACGCTCAATCGATGCAACCGCCCCTTGCGGCGACGGATCGTCAAGGCGTCCAACAACGCTTGCGTTGGATGCTCATGCTTACCATCGCCCGCATTCAAGACCGCCGCGTTCACCTTTTGAGACAGCAGATCCACCGCACCAGAATGCGGATGCCGTACCACCAGCAGATCAGGATGCATCGCATTCAGCGTCAGGGCCGTATCAATCAGCGTCTCGCCCTTTTTGATCGAACTGGCCTGCATCGCCATGTTCATCACATCCGCGCCCAGTCGCTTGCCCGCCAGCTCAAAGCTCGCTTGCGTGCGGGTGGAGTTTTCAAAGAACATGTTGATCTGGGTCATCCCCGCCAGAACATTGCGATGTGCAATATCCGTGGGGCGATCGGCGTATTGATCGGCCAAATCAAGAAGAGTGGAAATGTCGGAAGGGTTGAGATGCTCAATGCCGAGAAGTTGCTTGGCGCCGAAACTCATATCTCACCTCTGTTTTGCTGACGGGCCTTATAGGTGCGGTGGTTTCACAGGGCAAGGCTGTTGGTTGCGGCCCTTTGCGTCCGGAACAAGCCGCGCCCGCGGCGCCGGACGCGCGCCTGTCCGCCCGCGAGGGCAGGCGCTTTGGCCGATCTCGGTTTGTGGTAGCACTGAAAAGATGACCTTGCCGCCATAATGCGCCCAGACATTCATGTAAGTGCGCCCGCCCGCGGACAGGCCCGCGCCCTGCACCTCTCCGAATGCATTTCGGGCTGCACATCGAAACGAATCTGCCTATCTTGCGGCTTATGGAATCGGGCAACACCTATTGGAATGACCGCGCGCTGCTGGAATGGCAGATCGAACTCGGCGCGGATGAGGCGATTGGCGATACGCCAATCAACCGGTATGAGCTTGATCCCGCACCTGCGCCGAAAGCCGACAAACCTAAAGCGGCCCCAACACCCCCTTCACACCCGGCAACCGCAGACCCCGTGGCCGAAGCCAATGCAAGCGCCAAAGATGCCGCCACCCTCGAAGACCTCGCCACCGCCATGGCCGCCTTCGATCACTGCGATCTCAAGCGCGGGGCGCGGAACTTTGTGTTCAGCGACGGTCGCCCCGATGCCCGCGTGATGATCGTTGGCGAAGCGCCAGGGCGTCAGGAAGACCAAATCGGCAAACCTTTTGTCGGGCAGGCAGGGCAACTCCTCGACAAGATGCTCGCTGCCATCGACCTAGACCGTCGCTCGGATCAATACGAAAACGCCGTGTACATCACCAACGTGCTACCATGGCGCCCGCCGCAAAACCGCACGCCAGATGCGACAGAAATCGCGATGTTGCTGCCCTTTCTCGAACGCCATATCGCCTTGGCAAACCCTGACGTACTGATCCTGATGGGCAATACGCCGTGCCAAGCGCTGCTGGGCCGTGCAGGCATCACCCGTATCCGTGGGACATGGACCGAACTCCTCGGCCGTCCAACCCTGCCAATGTTCCATCCGGCCTACCTTTTGCGCCAAACAGCCGCCAAACGTGAAGCATGGGCTGATCTCCTCAGCCTCAAAGCGAAACTGAAAGACCTCACATGAGCCGCATCGACGACACCCGCGACTTCATCCCTGTCCGCATCGCGATCCTGACCGTCAGCGATACCCGTAGCGCCGAGGATGACCGCTCCGGCAACACGCTCGCCGACCGGATCGAAGCGGCAGGCCACAGTATCGCCGCCCGCACCATCCTGCCTGACGAACGCACCGAAATCGCGGATCAACTCCGCGCATGGTGCGCCGACGACGCCATCGATGTGGTCATCTCAACCGGCGGCACGGGGCTCACCGGTCGGGACGTCACTGTAGAAGCGCACCGCGACGTCTATGAAAAAGAGATCGACGCCTTCGGCACCGTCTTTACCCACGTAAGCATGACGAAAATCGGTACCTCCGCCGTGCAATCCCGGGCCACGGGCGGCGTCGCCAATGGCACCTACCTCTTTGCGCTCCCCGGCAGCCCGGGTGCTTGCAGAGACGCTTGGGATGAAATTTTGGTCAAACAGCTCGATTACAGACACCGCCCCTGCAATTTCGTCGAAATACTACCCAGACTCGGCGAACATCAGCGACGAAAATAACTCTTTAATCCGTTTAAGTCTTAAGGACGTATTAGGCTGGACGCCGCGCTCGCGGGGTCTAACTGTTACGTCAGGCATATTTATTGGTGGACCCATGAAATTCTTGCGCAGAACCCTTGTTGGCATCTTTCTCCTTGGTATTACGCTGGCCTTGATCGCCATGGCCGGCAACACAGTGCGTGGCGCTGTCCAAGCGCGCATGAACGAAGAGCCGCGATCCTTCCCTCAGCGGGAACGCGTGTTCGCCGTTAATGTTGTCACGCTTGAACCGCAAACCATCTCGCCCGAGGTCACGGTTTTTGGGGAAATTGAAAGCGGGCGCACGGTGGAAGTACGCTCAGCGGTCGGTGGCACAATCCTAGAAACCGCGCCTGAGCTCGTCGAAGGTGGCGTGGTCTCCACAGACCAACTCCTCGTGAAGATCGACCCTGCCACGGCGATGACTCAGCTCGACCGTTTGGAAGTCGATTTGCAAGACGCTCAGGCGGAGCTCCGCGATGCTGAACGATCTCTCACCTTAGCCCAAGATGAGCTCGCTGCCGCCCAGCAACAGGGCGAGTTGCGTGGTCAAGCGCTGTTGCGCGCACAAGACCTGCTCGATCGTGGCGTTGGCACAGCCGCCGCTGTCGAATCCGCCGAACTCGCCGTCGCTGCCGCCGAAGCGACCGTCTTGTCCCGCCGGCAATCGCTCGCCTCTGCCGAGGCGCGCAAAGACCTCGCCAATACGCGCTTGTCCCGAACTCAGATCAGCCTTACCGAAGCGCAGCGCGACTTGGACGAAACCGAAATCTACGCGCTCTTTGACGGCGTCCTCGCAGACGTCACCGCTGCAAACGGTGGTCGTTTGTCGCCAAACGAACGGTTCGCGACGCTTCTTGACCCCTCCAAGCTTGAAGTCGCCTTTCGCGTCTCCACCTCTCAATATGCGCAATTGCTGAATGACGAAGGCCGCTTGATCGATGCGCCGATTGAGGTCGAACTCGATGTGTCTGGCCTGAACCAGACCGCCAGCGGCACCATCATTCGCGAAAGTGCCGCCGTGGCGGATGGCCAAACTGGGCGTCTGTTGTTTGCAAAACTGGATGACACCACCGGCCTGCGCCCGGGCGATTTCGTGACCGTCAAAATCAACCGTCCCGAGCTGAGTGGCGTGGCCCTTGTGCCCAGTTCTGCCGTAGGAACGGACAACACCGTGTTGGTCGTGAATGAGGAAAATCGCCTTGAGCTTGCCGAAACCCGCGTTCTACATCGCCAGGGTGACGATGTGCTGATCCCTGTCGGGGCATTAGCGGGCCGCGATATCGTGGCCGAACGCTCTCCGCTTGTTGGCGCTGGCATCGGTGTGCGCCCAATCCGCCCGGGTCAAGGCATCGAAGAGCCTGAACCACCGCAGATGGTGGCATTGGACGCCGAACGCCGCGCCAAACTGCTCGCCTTTGTTGAAAACAGCCGGATGCCCGATCCCGTGAAAACGCGTTTGGTCGCTCAGTTGGAACAAAACGAAGTGCCATCCGACGTCGTCGAACGCATCGAAGGCCGGATGGGGAGCTAACCAATGGCACGCAACTTCAACACGGACGGCATATTCTCGTATTTCACGCGACACAAAACCATCGCGAACCTTTTCCTGATTTTGATGCTCGGAGCAGGTATTGTCGCCTTCCCAAACATGCGGGCGCAGTTCTTCCCGGATGTCGTTGTCGATGACGTTGATATTACGGTTATCTGGGACGGCGCAGGTGCCGAAGATGTCGATGCCGCAATCGTGCAGGTTCTGGAACCGGTTCTATTGTCCGTCGAAGGTGTGACCGAAAGCCGGACTAACTCTTTCGAAGGGCGCGCGAACATAACGCTCGAATTCCGACCCGGAACGGACATCGAAAAAGCGCGCGAAGATGTCCAATTCGCTTTGGACAACACCCGTAACCTGCCCAGCGGCGCGGAAGATCCCGAAATACGCAGCGGCGGTTGGAGCGATCGCGTTACAGATGTCGTCATCACCGGCCCCGTTGGTGTTGAGCAATTGGGCCGCTTTGCAGATGAGCTTGTCACACGGCTTTTCGCCGAAGGTGTCACACAAACGGTGATCAGGGGCGTCGCTGCCCCCTCTACAGTTGTCGAGGTGCCCTCAACCTCGCTGATCAAATATGACATTGGCCTCGCTGAAATCTCATCGCGCATCGCGGCGGAGGTAAATGCCGACCCAGCGGGTGACGTTTCAGGCAACACCCGTGTTCGAACCGGTGTCGCGAAACGGTCGGCTGACGATCTTGAATCTATTGTTTTGCGCTCGAACCCTGACGGGTCAAAATTGCGCATCGGGGATGTCGCAACCGTTGTGACCGAAGGCGTTGATCGGGATAGGGCCTATTACGTGGGTGAAAATCCAGCCGTGCAAATGCGTGTCAACCGCGATGCGGCAGGCGACGCGATCCGTCTCCAAGCCACGGTGGAAGAAGTCGCGCAAGAACTACAAGCAACGCTGCCAGCAGGCACCAAGGTCGAACTCGTCAATACACTAGCTGACGCGATCAGTGGTCGTCTGAACATCTTGCTCGATAACGGCCTGATGGGCCTCGGGCTTGTGGTCATGCTGCTCTTCTTATTCCTCAACGCCCGTACCGCGTTCTGGGTGGCCGCCGGTATCCCCGCCGCGATGTTCGCAGCCATCGGAATGATGTATCTGGCCGGCGTGACGATCAACATGATCTCGCTCTTCGCCTTGATCATTACCCTCGGCATCGTTGTCGATGACGCCATCGTCGTCGGCGAACACGCAGATTTCCGCGTGCGACAATTGGGCGAAGACCCTGTCGTCGCCGCCGAACGCGCCGCCCAGCGCATGTTCAGCCCCGTCTTCTCGGCCACACTTACCACGATCATCGCCTTCTTCGGCCTCGTCGCCGTCGGGGGCCGGTTCGGCTCCCTCATCGCTGACATCCCGTTCACGGTGATCATCGTTCTGATCGCTTCTCTGATGGAATGCTTCCTGATTCTGCCGCACCACCTCGCCAAGTCGATGGCACACAGTAAGAAAGACCATTGGTACGACTGGCCGTCTCGCACCTTCAACCGCGGTTTTGACTGGTTCCGCCGAACGGTCTTCCGCCCCTTCATGGCCGGCGTGATCTGGGCCCGCTATCCGGTCGTCGCCGGCGCGATCCTGATCCTCGCCAGCCAAATCGCCGTCTTTGTGCGCGGCGATGTGCAGTGGCGTTTCTTCAATGCACCCGAGCAGGGGCAAGTCACCGGCAACTTCGCCATGCTGCCCACCGCGACTCGCGAAGACAGCCTTGAGATGATGCGCGAAATGCAGCGCGCGACTGAAGAACTCGGCGCGCAATACGAAGAACGCTATGGCACCAACCCGTTGAAGTTCGTCGTAGCCGAGGTTGGCGGCAACGCAGGCCGTGCCATCGCAGGGTCCGAACAAAAAGACCCAGACCAACTTGGTTCGATTTCGATCTCCCTCATCGACGCCGACAGCCGCCCCTATTCCAGTTTTGCCTTCGTCGCCGAACTGCAAGAAAGCGTGCGCCAGCACCCGCTGACCGAAACCGTAAGCTTCCGCAGTTGGGGCCGCGGTCCCGGTGGCGATAGCCTCGCGATCCAACTTTATGGAGCCAGCACCGACACGCTGAAAGCCGCTGCAGAAGAGCTGAAACAAGAACTCGCTCCGTATGGCGAAATCAGCGGCCTCGAAGACAGCCTCGCCTATGACAAAGAGGAACTGCTGCTCGAACTCACCCCACAAGGTCAGGCGCTGGGTCTCGACATCGACGGGCTGGGCAACGTCCTGCGCGCCCGTCTCGGCGGAATTGAGGCGGCGACTTACCCAGACGGACCACGCAGTGCCGCGATCCGTGTGGAATTGCCCGACGATGAACTCTCCGCAGATTTCCTCGACCGGATGCTGATCCGCACAAGCTCCGGTGCCTATGTGCCGCTTGGGGATGTCGTGACCGTGCAAAGCCGGATTGGGTTCTCAACCGTGCAACGCGAAAACGGCATCGCGTTGGTCTCCGTCACAGGCGACCTTGATGATGAAGACGCCGATCGCGCCGCAGAAATTCAGCGGATCATCAATGAAACGATCCTGCCCGAGCTTGAAACCCGCTACGGCATCAAATCCCAACTGGCGGGCCAAAGCGAACAAGAACGCCAGTTCATGGCAGACGCGCGTACAGGCCTGATCCTTGTCCTTGCCGGTATCTTCCTATCGCTAGCATGGATCTTCGGCAGCTGGACGCGCCCCTTGGTTGTTATGGCGATCATCCCCTTTGGATTGGTCGGGACGATCTATGGCCACAACGTCTGGGGCATCCCGATGAGCCTCTTTACCGTGGTCGGATTAATCGGAATGGTGGGGATCGTGATTAACGACTCCATTGTGTTGGTTACGACCATCGACGAATACGCCGAGGAACGCGGTCTTTTCCCAGCCATCATCGATGGCGCGTCAGACCGCCTCAGACCGGTACTTCTGACAACGCTGACTACAGTCCTCGGGCTTATGCCCTTGCTCTACGAAGGTTCCAACCAAGCGGAGTTCCTCAAACCAACCGTCGTGACCCTCGTTTATGGTCTCGGCTTTGGCATGGTACTGGTCCTCTTCGTTGTCCCGTCGCTTATGGCGATGCAATTCGACGTTTCACGCCAGTTCCGCACCGTCCGTCTAGCGATGCGCGGGCGCAGGCTCGCAATGACGGTCCCAGCCACACTGGGGCTATTGGCTGTCGTTGGCTTGTTCGCTGCAATTGTGGGCCCGATCTTGGCAATAGGTGCGCCACTACCAGCGCTCGCATCAGCCTTACCGATGCTCTACGGCGGGATTTGGCCAGCTTTCGCTGTCTACATCGCCGCTGTCGCCATCGTTCTGATTGCCATCTATGTGATCAGCAGCCTCGGCTTTGCAATCGCCCGGCGGCGCGCGTGATGCGTTAAGTTTTGCCACCGGATCGCCCAGCGATCCGGTTCGGGCCCGACCCCGCCCCTCAGGGCGGGCGCGAAACAGAGAGGTCTGCAAAAAGTTGGAACCTCAGAGCTTTGCGGTGCATTCGGCGCAAAATCGAAGCCGCCCTCGTGGTCGGGCGCGAACCTTCTGTTTTACTCAGAATTCAACGTTAGGTATTCTGTTTCCGGGAGACCAGCCGAGCCTCTAACCGCCGGTGCACCCCTGCACGTCAATCGCACGGCCGTTGCCGAGGATGGTGATCCGAACCCCCGACCGATCAAGCGCGAAGCCACCCGTGCCCATAGGAACAAGGTCAGACACGGCTGTGACCTGGCCGCCTGAAATACTAACGTCCGGCTCAGACACCCAGACAGTAGGATCAGCTGTTTCAATCACCACTTCCTCATTCCCGCGCAAACCAGGCATTGAAACTTGAGTCGTGATCTCAAAACCATCACTTGACGGCACCAACCGGCACGTGGCGGCTGTCACACCGGCCTCTCGCGCCGTTTCAGGCCGGTCTACCAAGGCCGCAACAATCGAGCCGTCGCGCTGCCCTTGCGGCGGCAAAATGGCGGAGACATCAAACGTCATCGGCACACAAATCTCTTCGCAAACGCCAATCGTCACTTGCCCTGAAACAGCAATGTCATCCGTACGATCGTTAGGGGAGATGACCATCGGAATAACCACACCGTCCGTATAGCCAACGGAACGTAAACCACTTTGATAGAAAACTTCGGGCGTCGGCCAGCGGAATTCGGCACCGTTTAGGTTCTCTGACCCAGTCAGGGTGAACTGCATCGGAATGCCGCCATCCCCAGGCGCGCGCCAATAGGTCTTCCAGCCTGGGGCCAAAGTGATCCGCAGGCCAGCCATATGGCTTCCGTCCGCCGTCCTCCAACCGGGCAACACTTCGAGATCCGCGATCTCATCCATATTCTGGGAGACTGCGGTCGTCGCAAGACAAGAGACAAGAATCGTTAGCGCAAACTTTTTCATCAATTCCTAGTTAATCCCTACCCACTCAAAAGAAAGTCACGTTACAGCGATCTGACGCAGCCGTGTTCCCCTTGCACATCTTGAAAAGCAGGCACATCTTGGACCCATGGCAGAGATCAATTCAGACCTATCCGGCAAGCTTCTCATCGCGATGCCCGACATGACCGATCCGCGGTTTTCGCAAAGCGTGGTCTATATGTGCGCCCATTCTGAAGAAGGCGCGATGGGGTTGATCGTAAACAAGCCTCAGCCAAAGGTCCGATTTGGGAACTTGTTGGAACAACTCAATATCGCCAAAACCGAAGGGGTCCGCGATATTCGGGTGCATTTTGGTGGGCCGGTTGAGATGTCGCGTGGTTTTGTCCTGCACACAACCGACTATCGGTCAGAAGAAGGCACAATGGAGGTTGACGACGGCATCGGCATGACCGCGACCTTGGACGTGCTGGAAGACATCGCAAAAGGCGAAGGGCCGGTGACATCGATGCTCGCTCTTGGTTATGCGGGCTGGGCTCCGGGGCAGTTGGAAGGCGAGATCGTTGAAAATGGCTGGCTTGTCTGTGATGCCCGCAATGACATCCTCTTCGGACGCGCGAATGAGCATAAATGGCAAGCTGCTTTGAAGGTCTTAGGGGTCGACCCGCTCTTGCTCTCCGCAAGCGGAGGGCGTGCGTAACCTATTGGTTTCGCAGCGAAACCATTTAACTGTGCGTTAAGAATTTGCTGATTTGAGAGCGGCTAGAATATCTTTAGCGCTTTGGCTGTTCCATTCTGCATCGCCTTGCAGCCGCGCTACTTCGTTGCCCTCTGGATCAAGGATCATCGTCACGGGCAGGCCAAGAACGCCAAGGCTGCGGGCAAGGTTTTGGCGTTCATCACTGTGCAAAGGCAGGTTATCGACGCCGATCTCGTCAAAGAACGCTTCCATAGCTGGCCTTGGGTTGCGGCCTGTCGCGATCGTCACAACAGCAAAGTCATCCCCGCCCAGTTCTTCCTGAAGCTCTGATAGCCCCGGCATCTCTTTCCGGCACGGCGCGCACCATGTGGCCCAGAAGTTCAAAACGATGTGTTTGCCTTCGTAATCGGCGAGCGTCATTTCCGATCCGTCTTCATGCAGGAACGGAACATCGGAACCTTCCAAGGGTTCGCTGTGAAACGTCAGCTTGCGCATATCGCCTTCGCGCATTGCTTCTAGGTCGGCAGTATTGGCAACAGCGCTGTTTGCAAGCACGCCAAGGCTTAGGTAAAGCAGAGCTGACTTAAAATATCCCATAGGGTTTCCTTTATGACCAAGACCGCAAACACGATGTGGGGCGGGCGGTTCGCCGCCGGACCAGACGCCATCATGGAGGCGATTAACGCCTCGATTGGCTTTGATCAACGACTGGCCGCTCAGGACATCGCAGGTTCACGCGCTCATGCCGCCATGTTGGCTGCACAAGGCATCATTACGGATAAAGATGCCGAGGGCATTCGTGAAGGTCTCCTCACGGTCTTGTCAGAGATTGAAACGGGAGCGTTTCCGTTCTCAACCGCGCTGGAAGACATTCACATGAATGTCGAGGCGCGTTTGAAAGAGATTGTCGGCGAACCCGCTGGCCGCTTGCACACGGCCCGTAGCCGGAACGATCAGGTCGCCGTCGATTTTCGGCTTTGGGTACGGGATCAATGCGATGCGGCGGATACGGCGCTGAAAGCGCTGATCGAGGCTCTGATTGGTCAGGCAGAGCAAGGCGCTGATTGGGTTATGCCGGGGTTCACGCATTTGCAAACGGCGCAGCCGGTGACTTGGGGCCATCACATGATGGCCTATGTTGAAATGTTCGCCCGCGACCGGTCCCGCTTTGCCGACGCGCGCCGCCGAATGAACCTGTCGCCCTTGGGTGCGGCGGCTTTGGCCGGTACATCTTTCCCGATTGATCGTCACGCCACTGCCGAAGCTTTGGGTTTCGACGGCCCGATGCCGAATTCTCTGGACGCTGTTTCCGATCGCGACTTCGCGTTGGAGTTCCTCGCCGCCTCCAGCATCTGCGCGATGCACATGAGCCGTCTTGCTGAGGAGTTGGTGATCTGGTCATCCGCGCAATTCCGGTTTGTGAAGATGTCAGACAGATGGTCAACCGGATCGTCGATCATGCCGCAGAAACGCAACCCCGACGCCGCCGAGCTTATCCGCGCCAAGATCGGACGGATCTTCGGGGCCAATGTCGCCTTGATGACTGTAATGAAAGGCTTGCCGCTGACGTATTCCAAGGACATGCAGGAAGACAAAGAACAAGTCTTTGACGCAGCTGACAATATAATGTTGGCCTTCGCAGCACTGACCGGCATGGTCGGTGATATGTCGGCCCAGCCGGAGAACTTGAAAATCGCAGCTGCAAGCGGATTTTCGACGGCCACCGATTTAGCAGACTGGCTCGTACGCGAACTCGGGCTACCTTTCCGCGATGCGCATCACGTGACGGGGTCGCTCGTGGCTCTGGCAGAAGGAAAAGGTGTCGATCTGCCTGATCTGAGCTTGGACGATTTGCAATCGGTTCATGCAGAGATCACAGCAGCCGTGTTTGAGGTGCTGGGGGTTGAAAACTCCGTTGCCTCTCGGACCAGCTTTGGCGGAACGGCTCCATCTGAAGTGCGCAAGCAAATCGCGGCTTGGAAGGAGCATTTGGGATGAAAACATTGGGGGCACTTGGATTAATCGCGGCGCTTGCATCCTGCGGCGCGCAAAGCGATCCGATCCGGCCGACGGCAGATGTCGGCGTCAGCATTGGAGCGAATGGGGTCTCGACAAGCGCGAATCTCGGCGCAACGAACGGGCCGGTATCCGTGTCGGTAGGCTTCTAAAGATGCGCTGGGTTTTTCTCGCCCTCGCGATCTGGGGCGCCATCCATCCGATGTATTATTTCATTCAGTGGTTCAACGAGAACGGCTACGACATCATGGCGATGGTCGATGCTTGGCATGCGAACGCTGCAACCAGTGGGTTGGTTTGGGATCTGACTGTTGCGGCGGTGACGCTGACGATCTGGATCATCTACGAAGTGATCCAACGACGGAGCTGGCTCGACCTTTTCGCGATTCCCGCAACCTTCTGCATCGGGGTGAGTTGCGGGCTGCCTTTGTATCTTTTCCTGCGATCAAGGTAAATTTTTGCGTTAATTGTCTCCATCACGGGGACAATAGACACGGCTGATCACAATCTTGTCTAAAATGGGGCAAAGATACGGCGAAATGTTGTGTTTCCTGTGTCACCGTCGTATGTGAAATTAATCCCAAAGTGTCGGTGGGCGCGAAATAGAACGTGTCGGCGGCTGTTTTGGGTGAAAACCTGAGTAGTAAACGAAGATTGCGTGGTGCATGTTGTGTTTAGTAAATCGTTGAAAATTGGGCTTATTGGGGCGGCCTTAATTATATATGCTGGCGTGGCTTCGGCGGCGACAATCACTGTAAATAGTGTAACGGCAGATTGGCAGTCTACGACTCTCGGGGATGGCACTAATCTGACGATTAGTGATCCTTCGAAAATTAGTTGGGGAGGTGATATAGGCGACGGTCAATCGAGCTACTCGGTTTCAGGGGTTGACTCCTCATTTACTGTTGCTGCTGGTGAGACCTTTACCTTAGGAACGTTCGTTCACGAGAACCAGCCTATTGTGAAGCCGACTCTTTCGGTGGCAGGGTTGTTGGTGAACATCAATATCGCTTCTTTCGGTGTCCAAGATACCTTTTTTAATTTTACGCATACGGAAACTCGAAACAGGGCTAAAATCTGTCAGTTTGAGGGCCAAGATGAAGGCGGAAATGACGTCAACAGAAATGGCTGCGCGGATCAAGTAGAAGCGACATTAGATCTTACCTCTTCAAATCAATTTTCTATTGGCGAAGACGTTTTCAAGATTGAATTCGTTGGTTTTAAAGTTGGTGAAACGGTCTTCGAAAAAATCCTTACAGCTGAGAAGTTGGCGACCGAAGCTGACTTGATCGGAAGATTTGTTCAGTTGAACAGAAACCCACCACCACCGGTTGTTCCAACACCAGGGTCTGGGCTGTTGCTGTTGAGCGCTTTTGGTGCGGCTGCTTACGTTAAACGCCGGAAAGCAAAAGCCAGTTAATCTGGATCAGACTAAAAAGAAATCTTTAGCCCGGCCATTCGTCGGGCTTTTTGGTTTTCGGGGTTCTGTCAACGCTCGTTCTAAATCGACCCAAACTAGGGTTGGTGTTTTGATCTGATCTGCTATGTGATCCGTCAGACAGACGCGGAGGCACGACCTTGGACCACTTCTTATATCGAGATGGCGTTTTGCATGCCGAGGACGTGCCCGTTGCAGAGATAGCTGCGGCGGTCGGCACGCCGTTCTATGTCTATTCCACCGCGACGTTGCAGCGGCATTTCAAACTGTTTGATGACGCGCTCGACGGGCTTGATCACCTTGTTTGCTTTGCGATAAAATCGTTGAGCAATCAAGCCGTCTTGAAGGTCTTGGCTGATGCTGGTGCCGGGATGGATGTAGTCTCTGTCGGGGAATACATGCGGGCGAAAGCGGCTGGGGTTCCCGGCGAAAAGATCGTATTTTCGGGCGTTGGCAAGACCGCTGAAGAGATGCGGATCGCGTTGGAAGGCGGCATTCGTCAGTTCAATGTCGAGAGCGAGCCAGAGATGTTGGTCCTTAGTCGCGTGGCGAGCGAGTTGAGGGTCGTGGCCCCGATCACGGTTCGGGTGAATCCGGATGTGGATGCCAAGACCCATGCCAAGATTGCGACAGGGAAATCGGAGAATAAGTTCGGCATTCCGATCAGTCGTGCGCGTGAGGTTTACGCGATGGCGGCAGAGCTTCCGGGGCTGAAGGTGATTGGGATCGATGTGCACATCGGGTCTCAACTGACCGAGTTGGAGCCATTTGAGCTGGCTTATCAGAAGGTTGCGGAGTTGACCGAGCAACTTCGCGCAGATGGGCATGAAATTACGCGTCTGGATTTGGGTGGCGGTTTAGGCATTCCATATGCGCGCTCGAATGAAGCGCCGCCTTTGCCGATGGACTACGGAGCGCTGATCAAGCGCACGGTGGGGCATTTGGGTTGCGAGGTGGAGATTGAGCCGGGGCGGCTGATTTCTGGGAATGCGGGGCTGATGGTCAGCAAGGTGATTTACGTCAAAGAGGGTGAGGATCGGAAGTTCCTTATCATCGATGGAGCGATGAACGATTTGATCCGTCCCGCGATGTATGAAGCTCATCATGACATTGTGCCGGTGGTTGAACCCGAGGTTGGGGCGGAGCTTGCGACCTACGACATTGTTGGACCAGTCTGCGAAAGCGGCGACACCTTTGCCAAGGAGCGGACAATGGCGGCTGTTGAATCGGATGATCTGATCGCCTTCCGTTCGGCTGGGGCCTATGGAGCCGTGATGGCGTCGGAATATAACTCGCGCCCTTTGATCCCAGAGGTTTTGGTCCATGGTGGTCAATTTGCGGTTATTCGCCCACGTCCGACCTTTGACGAAATGATTGCTCGGGATACTTTACCAGAGTGGCTATGATTCACTGGCCCTGAGTGGAGAGAATTTCTGACCCAGCATCCTGATCAGATGCAGCACTTAAAGCGCCCTGTGGCGTTGACCCGTTTCGGCATGGTAGCCGAGCAGGTGGTGCGTGCATTTTGGCCGTTGTGGTCGGTGATTTTCGTCGGCCTCGCCGCGATTTTGTTTGGCTGGCATGAAACCATGTCACTGGAGGGTCTTTGGGCCTTTTTTGTCCTGGTTGCTTTGGCCCTTGGCGGCGCATTGGTGTGGGGTATCCGTCAATTCCGATGGCCGTCACGGCAGGAAGCTGTTGATAAGGTCGATGCGTCCTTGCCGGGGCGTCCAATTGCGGCTGTGGCGGACAGTCAGGCGATTGGCTCTGGTGATGCGGCCTCAGAGGCGGTTTGGCAGGCGCATATGGCGCGGATGGCTGAGCGTATGAAGGACGCGGCAGCGGTTGAGCCAGATTTGCGAGTCGCGGATCGTGATCCCTACGGGCTGCGCTTTATCGCGTTATTGTTCTTTGTCTGTGCGTTGACGTTCGGATCGTTGTTTCGGATTACCACGGTGGGAGAGAGCCTTTCCACGGATGGGCCGAATTTGGCGACTGGTCCTGTTTGGGAAGGGTGGGTGACGCCACCGGCCTATACTGGCAAGCCAACGCTTTATCTAAATGACATTCCGCCGGGGCCGCTGCCGGTTCCTGTTGGGTCAGAGATTGCCTTGCGCCTCTATGGTGAAGTGGGCGCGCTGACGGTGGCTGAGACGGTATCTGGCCGGACAGAGGACTTGGGCGCGGCGTCAGATACGCAGCAGCAGTTCAAGGTCACTCAGTCTGGCGATATTGCGATTGAGGGCGAAAACGGAGCGGCTTGGGCGATCAATGTGATCGAAGATCAGCGTCCCTTTGTGGAACTCACCGGCCCGATTGAGGCGGACGCCTTGGGTGAGATGAGTCAGCCATTTCGGGCGGAAGATGACTATGGTGTAGTTTCAGGGACTGCTGAGATCGCTTTTGATTTGGCGGCTGTTGATCGTCGACATGGGCTTGCGATCGCGCCTGAGGTGCGCGAACCAGTTGTGATTGATTTGCCGATGCCCTTTAGCGGGGATCGCAGCGATTTTGATGAATTGCTGATTGATGATTTCAGTGAGCATCCGTTTGCGAACCTGCCGGTGACGATCACCTTGTCCGTGCAGGATGAGGCTGGGCAGATTGGCGCGGCGGAGCCGGAGCAACTCATTTTGCCGGGTCGGCGGTTCTTCCAGCCTTTCGCACGGGCGATCATTGAACAGCGGCGTGATTTGTTGTGGTCGAAGGACAATGGCAAACGCGTTGTTCAGATCATGAAGGCGATTGCGCATCGGCCTGAGGGTCTGTTTTCGAACGAGGTGACTTTCTTGCGGATGCGGGCGATCACGCGGCGGTTGGATACTTTTGTGGAGAACGGATTCACCGACGACAACCGCGATGAGATTATTCAGGCGTTGTGGGATTTGGCGATCCAGCTTGAAGAAGGCACTTTGGCGGACGCACGCGAACGGTTGCGGCGCGCGCAGGAACGGTTGTCGGAAGCGATGCGCAATGGGGCGTCTGATGAGGAAATCGCGGAGCTGATGAATGAGCTGCGCGAAGCGACGAACGAATATATGCAAATGCTCGCAGATCAGATGGATCCAAACCAGAACAACACGGACCAGCCGCAGACCTCTGAGAATTCGATGGAATTCACGCAGGATGAACTGCAGGCGCTGATGGATCGCATTGAAGAGCTGATGCAAGAAGGCCGGATGGCTGAGGCGCAGCAGCTCATGGAGCAGCTCAATCAGTTGATGGAGAATTTGCAGATCACGCAAGGGCAAGGGGGCGAGGGTGGACCACGCACGCCAGGCCAACAATCCATGCAGGACTTGGCAGATACGTTGCGAGAGCAGGAAGAGCTATCAGACGATGCGTTCCGCGATCTGCAAGAAGAGACCAACCGCGGCCAGCAGGGCCAGCAAGGGCAGCAGCAGAACGCTCAACAACCTGGGCAGCAGCAAGGACGCGAACAGGGCCAGTTGCAGCCGGGGCAGCAGAATGGTCAAACGGGTTCCGGACAAGAAGGGGAAGCGGGCGATCAGTCTGGCCAGCAGAACCAAAATGGCGAGGGTAAGGGAAGTGGGCGTGCGGACAACAGCGGCCAAGGCGGAGATGAGCAGTCATTGGCGGATCGACAGCAGGCGTTGCGCGACGAATTGGAGCGTCAGCAGCGGGCTTTGCCGAACCTAGAGGGCGAAGCAGGAGAATTTGCCCGCCGCTCGTTAGAGCAGGCCGAAGGAGCCATGGATGGTGCTGAGGAAGCGCTGCGGGAAGGCGATTTGGCGGAAGCGATCGACCGGCAAGCCGAAGCGATGAATGCGCTGCGCAATGGGATGCGGTCTTTGCGTGAGGCGCTGGCACAGAACGAGAATGCAGAGCCCGGGCAAGGCAATCAGCAGGGTGACGCGACTGGGCGGACGCAACCGAACCGATCCGATCCTTTGGGTCGGGAAGTGGGTAATTCGGGGCAGTTTGGCACCGATGAGAACCTGCTGAATGGCGAGGACGTCTATCGCAGGGCGGATGAATTGCTTGGTGAGATACGCCGAAGATCAGGCGAGCAATCCCGGCCGGAAGTCGAGCGGGACTATCTCAAAAGGTTGCTAGATCGGTTCTAGCTCGAGATCTTAATTGCTTTCTGTCGCCGTCGTATCGTCGGTCTCAGTCGGTTCGACTGTCGTGTCGGTTGCGTCAGGTGGGACAGTTTCGTCCACGGCGGACTGCATTGAATCCCTTAACGCCTCAACCTGACCGTCCAGCCAGAGCCGGCCTTCATCGACGATGTCTGTGTAGGAGTTCAACGGCCCTTCTGCTGCTGGCAGAGCGCTGATGATCCAATCCGCAAGCATGTAGACGATCAGCAGGATAAGCAGGATTAAGATCACAGTCATAAAGCCTGCCTTGAAACCGCGTTTTTTGGCTTCTTCAATGACTTCTGGTTCTGGATCGACGGTTTCGCCACGTTCTTCGCTGGACCGCAATGTTGAGTTGATCTCTTCAATATCTGGCAGCATTTCCTTGCGGGACGCCGCTGCGTTGGCGGCGACGGCGGCGATGTTGGCCTCTGCCTCTTCGCCTTTGAGCTTGGCGATGCGGTCTTTGGATTCTTGTTCACGCTGCGCTTCCGCTGCTTCATCCAGACCCATTTCGGTTTGGCTTTCGATGGCTGCACCGCGTTCGGCCGCGCGCGCGGCCTCTTCGCGATCTGCCTCTTGCTGAAGGATCTCTGCGACGGTTGGGTCAAGGTCAGACGGTGCCGGTTCCGCAGCAGGCGCTGGTGCTTCGACCTCTTCCATTTCTGGTTCGGGCGCTGGCGCTGGTTCTGGTTGAGGCTCTGGTTCCAGTTCTTGATGCGCTGGAACGGGCATTTCTACCTCATCCTGAACTGGTGCGCCTTCCTTCTGCTCGAACCAAGTGTGACCACAGTTCGAGCACTGCACGTCGCGTCCGCTTTCCGGGATGACGTCATCCGCAATTTCGTATTGCGCACCACAATTTGGGCAAACCAAACGCATTTGATGATCCTCTGCCGTTCCCCAAGCCTGGGAAATACTTACCATTGGTTGGGTCAAACGCAATATTAGATGCGTGTTCCCGTCTGGAGATCATTGTAACCTGTTGCAAATTTAGGCAAAACGGACCCGAACGCTGATCCAGCGAGGGAGCCGCCGTGATCGAATTGGAAGACGTTGCCTATAGTTACGGCGGGGCGGAGTTATTCTCTGGGCTGTCGCTGAAACTGGCACCGGGATCATTCCACTTTCTAACAGGACCATCTGGCGCGGGAAAAACCACGCTTTTGAAGCTGTGTTATGGGGAGCTTTTGGCGACCTCTGGGCATGTGACGCTGTTTGAACAGGATGCCGCGCGGTTGGATCGAGATCAGGTTGCGATGATGCGCCGCCGTATTGGCGTTGTGCATCAGGATTGTCAGTTTTTGGATCACCTGACGATGCGCGACAACGTGGCGTTACCGTTGACGGTCTCTGGTCGGTCGAGCGCGTTCAGTGCTGATTTGGATGATCTGTTGGCGTGGGTTGGATTGCGCAGGCAGGCGGATCAATTGCCGCCGCAATTGTCGGGCGGGGAACGGCAACGCGCGGCCTTGGCTCGGGCGGTGATTATGTCGCCTGATGTGATCATCGCGGATGAGCCTACGGGCAATATTGATTGGGAGATGTCCCAGAGGCTGCTGTCTTTGCTGATTGAACTCAATAAGATGGGTAAGACAATTTTGGTTGCGACCCATGATCTGAACTTGATCCGCGCGGCGAAATCTCAAGTGAGCTCGCGGGTGTTGCGGTTGAAGGATCGACAATTGCAGCAAGCGGGGGCGGAGCTGTGAAGCGATTGATCTCTGAAGCGACCGGCATGGTGATCGGTGATCCAGAGGCGGAACGGTCGGTGCCACCAACCGGCTTTACCGCGCGTTTGACGGTGTTTACGGCGGCAGCGATGGCATTTTTGTCGGTGTTTGCATTGGCGTTGTCATTGGCGACGGACCGTTTGGCGGATCAATGGGCGTCTGAGTTGGCACAAACCTCGACAATTCGTATCTCTGCCCCTGCTGAGCAGGCAGAGGCGCAGGTGGCGGCGGCATTGCGGGTGTTGGAGACAACGCCCGGTGTGGCCTCGGCGCGGGCGTTGACGGACGCGGAACAGCGGGAGTTGCTCGCGCCTTGGTTTGGGCCGGATCTTCCCGTGGATCGATTGCCGATCCCGCGTTTGATCGAGGTTGTTGAGACTTCTGATGGTTTTGATACGACGGGCCTGCGCGCGCGTTTGCAGGCAGAAGTGCCGGGCGCGATTTTGGATGATCATACGCGGTGGCGGGAGCCTTTGGTTGATGCGGCGTCGCGGTTGCGGCTGCTGGGATGGATTGCGATTGCTTTGATCATTGGTGCAACAGGCACGATGATCACCCTGGCTGCGCAATCGGCTTTGGCGGCGAATGCGCAGGTGATCCGCGTGATGCGGCTTGTTGGGGCTGAAGATGGTTATATTGCGCGCGCGTTTGTGCGACGCTTTACTATGCGGGCTTTGGCAGGCGCGTTGATTGGTGCCATCTTGGCAGGTATCGCGATTTTGACCCTGCCTTCGGCGGACACGACTGGCGGTTTCTTGACCGGCTTGGGCTTTCGTGGGGTAGAGTGGTTCTGGTTGTTGGTCATTCCCGTTTTGATCGGGGTCGTCGCTTTTTTCGCGACGCGTGCCGCCGCATTGAGGGTTTTGAGGGAGCAGTCCTGATGTATGTGATCCAATTGATCAGATCGATTATTTTCAACGCATCGATGTATCTCGCGATGCTGGTCTTGGGGATTGTCTACTTACCCTACGCGTTGCTCACGCGGGATGGTGCGTTGAAGGCTTGTCATGCCTATTGTCGCTATGTCCGGTGGTCCGCTTCTTGGATGATCGGACTAAAGACCGAAGTTCGGGGGGAGCCGCCAACGGGCGAGGTGATGGTCGCCGCCAAGCATCAGTCTTTTCTGGATGTGTTGATGATTTTCGGGGCGATCCCGCGTGGCAAATTCATTATGAAAAGCATTTTGAAGTATGCGCCGATCATCGGGCAATACGCGCTTCGGATTGGCTGTATTCCCGTCGATCGCGGTAAGCGTGGGCAGGCCATTCGCAAAATGTTGGCTGATGTCGAAGCAGGCCGTGCGCAGAGTGGGCAGTTGATCATCTACCCGCAAGGCACGCGCATCCCGCCGGGCGTGAAAGCGCCTTATAAGGTTGGGACGGCCGCGCTTTACAAAGAGTTGGAGCAGCCCTGCGTGCCGGTTGCTGCGAATGTCGGTGTGTTCTGGCCTAAGCGCGGGTTCTATCGCAAACCGGGTTTGGCGGTTGTGGAGTTCTTGGAGCCGATCCAGCCAGGGCTGACGACGGCTGAGTATCTTGAAGTATTGGAAGAGCGCATTGAAACGCGGTCCGATGCTTTGGCAGCAGAGGCGGGGTTCAAGGCGGATGAGTGATGGCGTCATTCGCGATGTGGCTGAGTTGGAAGCGACCTATGGAACGCCGTCTGAGGCGTCTTTGATCAAGGTCGCGGATCGGGTCATTCCGGTATATGCAGATTGGATCAGGCGATCGCAGCTATGCATTTTGACCACCGTGGGGCCTAAAGGCACCGATGGAAGCCCGCGCGGGGATGATGGCCCAGTGGTGCAGATTGCCGATGAAAAGACGCTTTTGATGCCAGATTGGCGCGGCAATAACCGCATGGATTCATTGCGCAATATCGTGCGCGATGGGCGGGTCAGTTTGATGTTCATGGTGCCGGGGTCAAACAATGTGATCCGAGTGAATGGGACCGCTGTGGTGTCTGTGGCGGAGGATATGGTCGAACGGTTTAACGACAAAGGGCGCCGGCCCCGGAGCGTTATCGTGATCACCGTGGGTGAGGTCTATAGCCAGTGCGCGCGTGCTCTGATCCGTTCAGGGACATGGGCTGCTGGCGATCAGTCTGAGGGTTTACCGAGTATTGGGGATATGTTGGCCGCTATGAAAGCGGATTTCGACGGAAAATCCTACGACGTGGAATGGGATGCCCGCGCGGCGAAGACCATGTGGAACGCCGATTAGTTTCGAGACCACGTAAGGTTGCTGGGCTCTTTCAACGCGATTTTGAGCGCGTAGAAGATGGCGAGCAGGCTCAGACACAGCCAGATACCGCCCCACATCACTGTTGCGCCTCCAAACTCTTCTGCGAGCATTCGGGCGTCGGACCGTGCGCCGGAACGCAGGATCGTATCGGAGAGGATGTCGAACGGAACATAGATCATGCTGGAGAGGCCTAAGAGCCTCAGGATGAGATCATTGATATCGTGGTTGAGAAAATAACCAATCGCAATCATTGCGATGCCAGTGACGCAGGTGAAGAGAAGGGCGAAGCTCTCACGGACATAGAGCGCCGCGACGAGCAGTAGAACGACTCCGCACCCCATCATCAGGAATTTGTCGATCTTCGTCTTAAGCGCGCCAAGGAGCAGGGCCAAACCAATGAGAAGTGAGCCGAGATAGCCCGCAGAAAGTGTGATGAAACGATTGCCACCGCGGGACCGGACAACACCGCCTTGATCGGCTGAAACGCTTAAGGAAAGAACCTCACCGCCTGTCAGGACCGTGGCGATCACATGGGAGAGTTCGTGCAGGAACACGACGAAGATTTTCAGCGGGATCGTGGCGGGGGTAGACCAAAGGGCAAAGACCAGAGCCAGAAGGAGACCGAGCTGCCAATGGTCCTTTGCCTTTTGCATCGCTTAGGCGGCGAGACCCTTTGACCCGAGGTCGAGGTATTTCTTGCGACGGTCACCGCGTACCTTTTCGGCGGACTTCCCATCAAGTTGGCCGAGCATCTTTGTCAGAGCTTTTCCGACGGCCTTTATGGTTGCTGCGCGGTCACGGTGCGCGCCGCCTAAGGGCTCTTTGATGATTTCGTCGCAGACGCCGAGTTTATTGAGGTCTTGTGCGGTGAGGCGCAGCGCTTCGGCGGCTTCGCGCATCTTTTCCGAATCTTTCCACAGGATCGAGGCACAGCCTTCGGGGCTGATGACGGAATAGATCGAATGTTCGAGCATTGCGACTTTATTCGCCGTCGCAAAAGCAACTGCGCCGCCGGAGCCGCCTTCGCCGATCACAACGCTGATAAGGGGTACGCCGAGTTCGAGACATTTCTCTGTCGAGCGGGCGATAGCCTCGGATTGGCCGCGTTCTTCGGCGCCTTTGCCGGGGTAGGCGCCGGGGGTGTCGACGAGTGTGATGACGGGCAGGCCGAATTTATCGGCGAGTTCCATCAGACGGATCGCTTTACGGTAGCCTTCAGGGCGGGCCATGCCGAAGTTGCGTTCGATGCGGGATTTGGTGTTATTGCCCTTCTCATGGCCAATCACCATCACAGGCTTGCCGTCAAGCCGTGCGATGCCGCCCATTACGGCGTGGTCGTCGGCGAAGTTCCGGTCACCTGCGAGCGGCATGTATTCGGTGAAAAGTGCGTCGATGTAGTCCTGACAATGCGGACGATCCTGATGCCGCGCCACTTGGCATTTGCGCCATGGGGTGAGATCGGCGTAGAGCGATTTCAGCAGGTCATCGGCTTTTTTGTCGAGGGCGGCGGCCTCTTTCTCGACATCCATTTCATCGTTTTCGCGGGCGAGGGCGCGGAGTTCCTCGGCCTTGCCTTCGATTTCAGCCAATGGTTTTTCGAATTCGAGATATTGCGTCATATCTGCCCCGTATCATTTCGGGTGATATAGGCATTTGAGGCGGGGTTTTGCAATGGCGGGGCGACGCTCAGCTGCGCTTTCGTCCCGCCCGCCATCCCGTGGGGGTTAGCCGTTGATGAGTTTGGATTGCGCCACGATGACCTCGGCCTGTTTGATCGAGGCGATGTCGACCAAGCGGCCTTTGTAGACAGTGGCCCCTTCGCCACGGGCTTTGGCGTCTTCCATCGCAGAGAGAATTTCGCGGGCTTCGGCGACGGCTTCGTCTGAGGGGGTGAAGACTTCGTTCGCGAGCGCGATTTGTTTTGGGTGGATCGCCCATTTGCCAACCATGCCGAGGGTTGCGCTGCGGCGCGCTTGGGCGCGGTAGCCGTCATCGTCGGAGAAATCTCCAAAAGGTCCGTCGACGGGGAGGACGCCATGGGTGCGGCAGGCGGCGACGATGGCGGCTTGCGCCCAGTGCCATGGGTCAGAGTAGTGGCGGGTGTCGCCGTACAGCATGTAGTAGTTGTCTTGCGTGCCGCCGATGCCGGTGGTTTGCATGCCCATGGAGGCGGCAAAATCTGCGGCCCCAAGGCTCATCGCGGCAAGTCGGGGGGAGCTGGCGGCGATCTCTTCCACATGGGCGATGCCAGCGGCGGATTCGATGATCACTTCGAAGGTAATGGGCTTTGTGCGGCCTTTGGTGGCTTCAATGGCGGTGACGAGGGCGTCGACGGCGTAGATGTCTGCGGCGCAACCGACCTTGGGGATCATGATTTGATCAAGGCGGTCAGAGGCCTGTTCCATCAGGTCAACGACGTCCTTGTACCAATAGGGCGTGTCGAGGCCGTTGATGCGTACGGAGAGGTGTTTGGTGTTCCAATCAACCTCATGCGTGGCTTTGATGACGTTGCCGCGGGCTGCGTCTTTGTCAGTGGGGGCGACGCTGTCTTCGAGATCGAGGTTGATAACGTCGGCGGCGGAGGCGGCCATCTTTTCAAAGAGTTTCACGTTCGAGCCGGGGCCGAAGAGTTGGCAGCGGTTCGGGCGAGCAGGGGGAGTGGGTTGAAGACGGAAGGACATCGCGCAGCCTTTGGGTATGATTATTTCAATACGGGTCCCGCGATGGATAGATTGTTGCGCTGTGACTCGCAAGGATCATTTTGCAGTCGCAGCATTTTAATGTTGGATGCCTCCGGCGGAAGTATTTTTGCTCAAAAGACGGGTGGAGCCCCGATTGGAGCTCCCACGACGCGTGAGTTAGATTCCTGCTTCGACAATGGCTTTAGCAAGTATCGGTACGGTCTTTTCGTTGAGGCCCGCAATGTTCATACGGCTGTCCCCGATCATGTAGATGCCGTGATCGGCGCGGAGTTTTTCCACCAGCTCTTGCGTAGTGCCAAGGCGGGAGAACATGCCGCGGTGATGGGCGAGAAAATCGAAGCGGTCGGAGTTGGTGAGGCGCTTGAGTTCATCGGAGAGTTGTTGGCGCAGGGCCAACATGCCGTTGCGTGTTTCTTCCAGTTCAGCTTCCCAGTCTGCGCGGAGGGCGGCGTCTTGTAGGATGGTAGTCACGACGCGCGCGCCGTGATCGGGTGGGAAGGAATAGTTTTGGCGGTTGAGGAAGGCTAAATTTTGCTGCGCCAGGGCCGCTTGATCAGCGTCTTTCGCGATGGCCATGAGGATGCCGGTGCGCTCGCGGTAGATGCCGAAGTTCTTGGAGCAGGAAGCTGCGATCAGGCAGTTGTCAAAGGCGCTCGCGATTTGACGGGTCGCGGCGGCGTCTTGGTCGAGGCCATCACCGAAACCTTGATAGGCGATGTCGACAAGCGGCATCGCGCCTTGGGCTTTGATTGTAGCGATGGCTTGGGCCATTTGATCTGCGGTCAGGTTGGCACCGGTTGGGTTGTGGCAGCACCCGTGGAGCAGCACGACGTCGCCTGCTTTCAGCTGCCCGAGGTCTTCGATCATGCCGTCGAAATCCACGCCGCGGGTTTCGCTGTCGAAATAGCGGTAATCTGCGGTTGGCATGTCGAGATATTTGATGATCGACGGGTGGTTTGGCCATGTGGGGTTGGAGAGCCAGACGGTGGCTTGAGGGTCGGCCAGTTTGATCAGTTCGAGCGCTTGACGGATCGCGCCGGTACCGCCGGGTGTGGCGACCGCTCCGATGCGGTCACGGGGGATGGTGTTGCCCAGCACGAGGTCGATCATGACGCTTGAAAACTCGGGGTCGCCGGCGAGGCCGACGTAAGCCTTGGAGCTTTGGTCAGCAAGGATGCGGCGTTCCGCTTCTTTCACGGCGCGCATGACCGGTGTGTTGCCGCTTGCGTCCTTGTAGACGCCGACGCCGAGGTCGACTTTGCTGTCGCGAGGATCGGCGCGGTATTGCGCCATCAGGGCGAGGATTTTGTCAGCGGGTTGTTGGGAAAGTTTATCAAACATCAGTCGTTACCGGTTGCGATGGGAAGGTCGTGGTACATGCCCCATTCGGACCATGAACCGTCATAAAGGCTGTGATCGGTTTCGCCGATCCGTTCGAGCGCGAGGTTGAGGATCGCGGCGGTGACGCCGGAGCCGCAGGTGGTGATCACAGGTTTGGAGAGGTCGGCGCCGCCGGCCTCGAACGCTTTGATCAAGTCGGCGTTGGATTTCATCGTGCCGTCAGGGTTTAGCAGATCGCGGAAGAAGACGTTCTGGGAATTTGGAATATGGCCAGAGCGCATCCCTTCGCGCGGTTCTTCGGCTTCACCGCGGAAGCGGTCGCCGGGTCGGGCATCAAGGATGGTATGGTCGCCAAGTTTGGCTGCGCGGGCAACTTCGGTGACGTCGCGCACCATATGGCTGTTGCGCGTCACGGTCATGTGGCGATCGCGGAACACGGGGGGCTGGTCGTCCACCTCGCGCCCTTCTGCAATCCATTTTGGAAGGCCGCCATCGAGCACCGCGACATTCATCTGCCCCATCAGGCGGAAGAGCCACCAGACGCGGGCGGCAGAAAAGAGGCCAGCGCCGTCATAGACAACAACTTGGTGCCCGTCGCCGACGCCCATCGCGCGCAGGCGTGACATGAATTTTTCCACCGGCGGCACCATATGTGGCAGCTCTGACCGGTGATCGCTGATCTCGTCGATGTCAAAGAAGCGGGCGTTCGGGATATGCGCTGTTGCAAATTCCGCCTTCGCGTCACGGTTCATCGCTGGCAGATACCAAGAGGCGTCTAGAATGCGGAGGTCTGGGTCTTTGAGGTGCTGCGCCAGCCATTCTGTGCTGACCAAGGTTTTAGGGTCGTCGATGAAATCTGTCATGTGTGGACCTGCGCCATCAGGAAAAGACCGTCTAGCTCCTAACGTGGGCAGGGTCGCCGTTCAAGGGTTGGCGCGTAGAAACGGGCGCTCCCTTACGGAACGCCCGTAAATCAATTAAGACCCTTAGATTTAACCCATGGCCTTATTTTTGATCAGGCCGATGATTGCGGTCAGAATAGCACCGCCACCCGCGCTGCCGAGCAGACCCATGATGTCTATGCCGCCGGTTGAGGCTGCGGCGGTGCCGAGTAGTCCAAGCAATTGCGAACCGCCCAAGCCGCCAAGAGCACCTACGATGGAGTTGCCAGCTGTCCCGAGCGAAACATTCTTTCCCGCTGCTCCGACCGCATTCCCGCCAACGGCGCCAGCGATCAATTGAATAATCAATTCCATAATTCCCATTCCTTTCCTGTCGGACCGAAACTTGTTTTTGGTATCCTGCGGCGCGGCCCGTCACACGCGAATGGATCCAGGATAACGCGGCATTCAGGCCAGATAAGGGGAATTTTGGAAAGTCTGGTTCGCTGGGGCGTTAGCTATCGTGCCGCAAGAGCCGTTGTTTCTGCCTGTTCCAATCACGTTTGGCATCGGAAGCCCGCTTGTCATGGTTCTTTTTGCCTTTGGCTGTGGCGATCTTGAGTTTCACCAAGCCGCGGTCGTTGAAGTACATCACAAGCGGTACAAGCGTCATCCCTTCGCGCTTGGTCGCGTTCCAGATTTTCGCGACTTCGCGTTTCGAGCAAAGAAGTTTCCGCTTTCGGCGTTCTTCATGGCTAAACATGGCGCGGTCGTAGGGCGCGATATAGGAGTTGGTGAGCCAAAGTTCCCCATCATCGACGGAGGCGTAGCTGTCAGCGATGTTGGATTGCCCGAGGCGCAAAGACTTTACTTCAGAACCATAGAGGACGATCCCGACCTCTAAATCCTCTTCAATCGCATAGTCGTACCGGGCCCGCCGATTTTCAGCGAGAACTTTGTAGTTCTTATTTTCCGGTTTCTTAGCCATAGTTGGCGAGAGATAGGACAAACGTACTGTCTAAACAAGACTGGAAGGGAGCTAAGGCCAATGTTCGTTCAAATCAGTATTGGGGCGGCGATACTTATGGTGTCGATGATTTTTTCTGCTGCCGGATTTTGGCTGATCGAGTCTGCGCTGCGGCATCTAAACCGTTACCTTGCAAAGCTGAGGCAAGGGTTGAAGGTCGTTATCTTTCTTATGGTCGCGGCCCTTTGGGCGCTTTTGCAGATTACTGTTGGTGTCTGGATTTGGGCTTGGTGTTTCATGCAGCTGGCAGTTTTTGAGACGATGGAGGAGGCTGTCTATTTTGGCCTCGTATCCTACACGACGTTGGGCTACGGCGACGTGATCTTGCCTGAGCAATGGCGTTTGCTTGGGGGCATGACGGCTGTAAATGGATTGCTGAACGTTGGCTTGATCTCGGCGATTATGATTGAATTGCTACGGCAGGCGCGTGTTGTTCCTATAGATGACTAGGACCGTTCCTGTTCTTACCAACCAAAAGGCGCGCCGCATATTTTTGCAGCGGCATTTGTTGACTAATGCACCGTCGGGAAAGGGGCGTGGCGACGAAATGGCGAGTGTCATCGAAAACCTTGGGTTTGTTCAGCTTGATAGCGTGAACACATTCGCGCGGGCGCATGATCTCATTTTGTGGTCGTGTCGTCAGCAATACCGCCCACCGGCCCCGGAAACCAACATACAGATGGAACCCAGGCCAATCATGCACTAACATTCAAACTGGACCAATTAGGTGGGGCTGATCAGCTTCCTGTTGTTGAACAATGGCTGGGAAGCTCGTTTCTCGCCCAACGAGCGGATCGCCTTCGCAGATTTTGCCGAAGGTCCGGACTATGTACCGAAGCGTTTTGATGCTCTACACGGTATGCCGTTTCCGGAATTATCCTCCCGACGCAACATACTGATTATCGGGGATTCCTTTGCTCAAGACTTGGTCAATGCGCTTTATGAAGTGGACATTTTCGACGAGCTCAATGTCTCAACTTATCATATCTCTGCGAAGTGCGGAAACCTACATATTGAGGACCTGACAAGGTATCAATTGCCCGAAGATGTAGCCGGTTGCGGCTATAACAAAGGCTATAGCTTGCCAGGGTTGGAGTCCAGAATGGCATTGGCTGACGAGATATGGTTATCATCTTCGTGGAAGCTGAGGTCGTTGCCATTGCTTCGTGAGTCGCTCGGGAATATTCAGGAAATGACTGACACGCCATTGACCGTCTTTAGCCGAAAGCATTTTGGTAAAAGATCCGTATCTGACTATTATGAAAACGGTCTCGAAAGCTTACTCGGTCAAAAGTTGGTTCCCGAAGATCTCGCAGAAGTGCAGCGCTTGATGCATCGCGAGATCCCGGAGGATGTACGCTTTATTGATATTCAAGACTTAATGTGCGGCGACCACGAACAATGTGCAAATTTGGATATCAACGGCAGGCCGCTCACTTTCGACGGGTCACATTTGACGAGGTATGGAGCTGCGTTCTTGGGGCAACGTTTAAAGCCTTTTTTAGATGCTTCAGCTAGAGCTGTAGACGGCTCCTGAAACTCAAGTACCTATGGTCATAGTTGGGCTTTCAGTGTGGCCCCGTGTTGTTGGTAGCTGAATTAGACGCGCCGCGTGCAGTTAGTTGAGTTCCTGAAGTCACAATCGTCCGGTGTACCGTGTCAGTTAATCTATGTGTCGCTTGACTTGGTGGATCTAGCGCAAAGATCAGCCAAGGCACTGGAAAGTTCTGATTGCGAATTCGAGGCGATCGCAAACCCAATTAGTGCGGTTTGTTCGACCGTTTTTTAGGTTGGTTGAACTTATGATGGTGATGTGCATCTTACCGAAGGTGACGCTGTAAATGATGAGTAGTCCATAACTCAAGAAAGCCTATCATCCCAAGTTGCAAAAGTCGAAATTTGAACTGCCAAATCCTGCATTCACTGTCCCGCATACATCAACAGATCCATCTCGAGACTTGCGTCTTGAGCCAAAGCAAAGGTCAAATCTATTCGAGCAATTTTGACAAGTGTACAATCGTTTGCGACTGATACTGTGGCGTTGCGCAGCACGTCATCATCAAGTGCTATTTCTCCAACCTTCACGCCGGGAAAAAGAATGGCCAAAGTCAGTTCACGGCCATTTAAAGAAATGACGCTCGCTTCAAGTTGACCTTTCTCGATTATGTAAACCCAAACCCCATCGTCACCAGCTTCGAACAGTTGCACTTCGGCTCGCAGATGCACATAGTTGGAAATCTGATGCAGCCGCTATACCCGGTTGTTTTCTTGCTGTTCGAAAGGGAACTATTGGTTATTACGTCAATTCTTTAAAGACAAAAGAAAGAAGTAACTGTCTATATATCTTTGGAGCAAAAGAAACCCGTCCTAGTTTCACAATTCACTAGTTGTGATTGTAGCCGGTTCCGCGGCACTGCGGTACGTCAAGATTGGTTTGAACACAGCAGAAATGCCGATCAAACATTATGTTCTTGCCGCTTCGAACCTTGACCAAGCGTCTGCGAAACTATCAAAATCGAAGTCCTCTCTTCGTGCTGCGTCCAGTACGGTGCTTTCAGTATCCAGTAGTTTTTTGATCGCAACGGCCAAGCCTTCAATGTGTTCTTTGCCAATGACCAAAGCGCCGTGTCTGTCAGCATGAACAAGATCGCCATCGGCAATTTTCAGTCCGAATATGCGCACGGGCGTACCGATCTCTTTCACATGAACAAACCCATGGCTTGGTCCGATCTGCCCCGCGACAACCGGAAAATCATCGGGCAGATCGCCAAGGTCGCGCATCACACCGTTGGTGAGCGCGCCGCACAGGCCAAAGCCCTTGTGCACAGTCGTGTTGATTTCCCCCCAGAACGCTCCAATCGCATCGTTACCGTCCAGGTCTTCAACCACTGCCAAGGCGGGGCGATCGCCGGTGGCCATGTGCTCGTAATAAGCCATGCGCCGTTTTTTGATTACGTCGGGCGCTTCCGTCGGTGGATCGACCGCCGCGATTTTAGCGGTGCGGGCGTAGCCGACGAGGACGCCATTTGGGTCACTGATCTGCATCGTGCCACGGGTGAAATTGTTGAAACCGCGCTTGCCTTCGACAACTTCTATGGCGTTGCAGACGGTTGGCGTGTCGACAGATCGGAGCAGGGTGAGAAGGGCGTCATCCATTTGGGATCTCCTTAAGCCAGGCTTGAAGCGCGGCGGTTGTAGCCTCTGGTTGTTCGAGGGTGGGCAGATGGCCGGCGTTGGGCAGAATGGTTAGTGTTGAGTGCGGCATGAGTTCATGCATTAGCGTGTGGCGGTGCACGGGGCACAGAGCGTCTTCTTCACCGCAGAAGATCAGAGTTGGACCCTTGTAGGTGCGCAAAGTCTCTTGCTGATCCGGGCGGCTCATGAGAGCGAGCGATTGGTTTTCGAATGCCTCTTCGCCAAGGGAAAGCGCCATGTCCATGCACAGACCGAGAATTTGATCTCGATTTGGGCCATCGGATAGGTAATTCGGTTTCATTTCATCGCGCATCACAGCTAATAGATCGCCTTGACGCACTCGGTCCATTTGCGGTTTGCGTGCCGCGGCGATTTTGGGGTGCTCTGCCTTTGGATTTGTGTCCAGCAAAGCCACGCCAGCGACACATTCAGACGCCTGGCGCATGACCTCCATCGCGACTATGCCACCCATGGAGAGACCCGCTAAAGCGAAGCGATCCGGCGCTTTTGTCAGAAGGTCAGCGGCAAGGGCTTCGACGGAGTCATAGGCATGGATCGGCATGGTCAGAACCTCGCGATCATGTGCTAACAGGCCGATCTGATGCGCAAACAGCCGTTGGTCACACATCATCCCTGGTAGGAAAACCAGAGGTGTCATTTGACCAGCGCGGCCCCTTCGGACAGGGCACCCAGTTTGGCATAGGCAATTTCTGGATCGACTGCGCCGAACCCCGCAAAGGTGCCAAACCCGCAGTCGGATCCCGCGATCACGCGGTCTGCGCCCACAATATCGACAAAACGTCGCGTGCGTTGGGCGACGAGTTCGGGGTGTTCAACAAAGTTCGTCGTTGTGTCGACGACACCGGGAACGAGTACTTTATCCGCTGGAATTTCGTCCTTTCGATCTCTGAACACGGTCCATTCGTGGCCGTGGCGTGGGTTAGATGTTTCGAACAGAACATATCTTGCTTTCGCAGACATTAACGTATCGAACATCTTGGCCATCGGGATGTCGCAGACGTGGGGGCCTTCGTAGTTGCCCCAGCAGATGTGAATGCGGACTTTCTCGGCGGGTACATCCGCCAGCGCATGGTTCAATGCCTCAACATGGGAGCCTGCGATTTCGAGGAACTCCTCATCGCTTAAGTCATTGAAAAGCATATGTCTTGACAGCGCGAGGTCAGGGCAATCGAGCTGTAGGTCGAGGCCGGAAGCGACGATGGTTTCGTACTCTTCCTTCATCGCATCGGCGAGGGCGGCGAGGTATTCCTCGCGCGTGCTGTAGAAGTCGTTTTGCAGAAAGAGTGAGATCACACCGGGTGAGGCGGCGTTCATGAATCCGCGCTCAACACCGTGTTCGGTCATGGCGGCCTTGAGGTTGGCGATGTCTTTTTCCAACTCGCCTTGGCCTTTGGATTTCACTTCGCCCACGCACATAGGGCGGGCGTATTGAGGGGTTCCGCCATCGTCAGCCAAACGCTTGAGAAAGCTCGGGAATTTTTTCAGGTCAGCGGGCGCGTTCCTTGGGCTGTCGCCATCAAAGCCGGTGTATCGGTCCTTAACGTAGGTCGCGTAGCTAATCTTGGAGGTCTCGCCGTCGCTGACGATGTCGACGCCTGCATCAACCTGCTTCTTAATGGTTTCTGATACTGCCGCCGTCATGCAGTTATCGAAGGCGGATTGATCGTAGTCGGTGCCGTTTTCGCGGGCGAAAATGAAGTCCACAACCTCTTGTGTACGAGGCAGGGAGCCGACGTGTGTTGTTTGGATTTTGGTCATGCGTGGATCCCCCAAAAGTCAATAAAAACACCTACACCGTGCGTACACAAAGCGTACACAGGCCGTACATACGTTGTACACTAGCCCGTCCAAGTGTGGCCTGCTGGATCACCGGTTGCGACGATGCGGTAGAGGCTGGCTTCTCCGGTCATCGAGGGCACAACACTGTGCGCAAGGTTCTCGGGCACTGACATTGTATCACCCGGGGCAAGCGTGGCTGATCCGCCGTCCCAAGTTACTTTCCAATGGCCGCGCATTGGCATCAGGACAGTCGGGTACTTGCTGGCGCTTTTGGCTCCTATTGCAGAGCCGCGGGTGATGAAGTCTACCTCGAACCCTGGCTTGTCGCGCAAGATGCCATGCTCGCCGATGACAGTGGTGGGCTTTTTGTCCGACAGGGCCATCAAATCCCAATAGCGCGCCACATGGTTCGGAAGTACATCGGCGGTCGTGGGTTCGGGGCGTTTGGCAAGTTCCTCGTCTGACATAAGAGGCATAGGTGCCACGCCGTCGGGCAGCTTTTGTTGGCGCTTGGTGTCGTAGAGTTTGCCGTCTTCACCCAGAACCAAACCGTGATCGGCAGCATCTTCGATCACCTGCGGCGCCCACATCACGCCTCCGCCGGCGTCATCGCCACCGAGGATCGCCATGATCATTCCGTAGTCGGTACCGATGTTTTCGAATCCACGGAAAATGCCCGTTGGGATATTGAAGATATCGCCCTCGTCCAAAACCACTTCGCCTGCGTCACCCCAGCGGCCCCAGAAGAACCGCCAACGGCCCTTGAGGACGAAGAACGCTTCGGCTGTGTGGTGGTCGTGCAGCGAATTTCGACATTTCGGGGGTTGGCCCGCGGCCCCGATGTTGAAGCCGTGCGGCAATGCAATATGCACGTGTTGATCAGGGGATTCAGACACACCACCACCGATGATGGTGAAGTTCTCTTTCTGATCAGAGCCGGGTGTATGGGCATCGATGAAGGCAGTTTTGCAAGGCTGCAGATCTCCGTAGCGGACGATGCGGGCTTCCATGTCTTGTGGTGTCATTCCGATTACCCCGTTGCCAAAAGGATCTGCTTCCAGATCGCCGTTTCGTCGAAAAGCGTGTATTCGCGGCGCAGGCCCCAAGGGCCAAATTCGACGTGGGAGGCCCCCATGACATAGACCTGAGCGCCGGTAGGAGTGCCAAAGCTGCCCCAACCGTCGTGTTTGCCCCAAAGGCTCCAACGGAGGGCGGCGCGAGGAGGCATCATCGGGTCATCGCGGCCGATTTGATGTTCGATCTTGAATTGTGCGTTCGGGAAAGAGGCACGCAGGCCCATCCAGAATTTATCGGCACCACCATGAGACAGGGCTGAAACGCCGCCGGGGTGCTCGAGATTTACGGCGCGGTCATATTCTTGCGGGATGACGCTAAATTCAGCGTTCATTATGCGGGTCAGAATGTCTGCGTATTTCTGGCCCCATTCATTGTCATTGCCCGTGCCTTTATAGGGGCCGTCGATGTCGATTTCAGGCGTGAAGGGCTTCACGCAGTTTTCTGGCCCGCCTTCGCGGTTGATCAAATCAGTGGCGTAGTCTTTTGGGTCCCAGCCCAGCTGACGGACAATCGCACCTTGGTCGCGGATCAGCCATTCGTCATTGATCTGATTGTTGATCGCATGGCAGTCAGCGATGATCCGGTAGGAGAGTGTTTTGCCGGTGGCCTTGCCGTAAACGCCATCATGTGCGTGTGTCGCGGTGGAGTGCAGCCGGTGAGAACTGAGCATTCCATCCTCTGGCGTGCCGGACCAGATGACGTCCTCACCAAAGAGGGTGCGGTCGGGAAATTCTGCAAGGGTGGCCATGGTCGCTGCGATGACGCCTTGATTGCCTTTGACGACGCTGGCCGGAGACCGCACGGGAATATCGGGTGCGTAATAGTCGTGCAGGGTACCGATGCCGCGGTCCTCCCAAATTTCTTTGGTGATGCCGATGATGTAGTCGGGGAAATCGGTGAAACGATTTGAAAAGCCTTTCATGGCGTCCATCCTTTTGGGCGTCTTGCGGAGCCGCGCGCGATTAGCGGCCCGGGTATTTCGATCTTTGTCGGCGGTCTGGCTGGGTCATTGATTTGATCCAGTAGAGTATCAATGGTGGCCTCTGTCATTTGGTTGACCGGTTGGCGTACCGTCGTCAGGTCGTAGGCTGCCCAACTGGCCATGGGAACGTCGTCATACCCGACGATCGACACGTCCTCTGGTACGCTCAGGCCCAGTTCAAAGCGGATCGTGTCCATAACCGCAAAGGCCATATGATCATTACCGACAAAGATGGCGTCTGGTGGGTCAGGGCGCGACATCAAATCCCGCGCGGCTTCAGAGGCGACTTCGCGTGAATACATGCCGTCTATTTCCGCAACGAGAGCATGGCCAGATTTTGCGAGGCTTTCTTTGAAGCCAAAGGCGCGATCTCGGCCGGTGGATGAGCCGCTCCAACCAGAGATATGGGCGATACGTTGGTGACCTGCATCGACAAGAAACTCGGCGACTTTGCGTCCGCCTTCGGTGTTTGTTGAGGTCACTGACGACATACCGCTGCCATCCAGCCCACGGTTGAAGAGGACCACTGGAATGCCTGCCAGCTTCGCGCGATCTGCGAGGGTTGAGCTCATGGAAACCGAGGCTGCGATGATCCCGTCGACTTGATAGTCCATGAGTTCCTGCACCAGATTGTCGACGGCATCGACAGAGTTCGGCGCGGTGAAGATGAGGACGTGATACCCCTTCTTTTGCAGCTCGTTTGACAAGAGTTCTAAAGCAACAGGGAAGAAGTGATTGTCGAGGTAAGCCACGACAAGGCCGATGATCCGGCTTTTGCCAGACACCATAGCGCGGGCAAGGACGTTGGGGCGATAGCCAAGCTCTTTTGCAGCGGCTTTGACCTTTTCAACGGTTTTGGCCGAGGCGGAGGCACCCGGAGTGAAGACACGGCTGACCGCTGACTGGCTGACGCCAGCGCGGGCTGCAACTTCTGCCGATGTGACCTTCGTTTGTGCCATCAGTCTGCGGTCCATCCTCCGTCGATCATCATATGAGTGCCGGTCATCAGTGCGGACGCATCAGACGCAAGGAAGACAGCGGCACCCATGATGTCTTCTACCTCGCCGACGCGATCGAGTTTGATCTTATCCATGATCCAAGCGCGCTTTTCCGGGTCTTCAAAGGTAGGTCGGGTGAGGTCAGTCACGATAAACGTTGGGCAGATGGTATTTACGCGGATACCTGCTTTGCCCCATTCGATCGCCATGGCCTTGGTCATGCCTTCGACGGCGTGTTTGGTGGCGCAATAAACCGCCCTATCTTGACCGCCGACATAACCCATCTGGCTGGAAATGGTGATCAGGCTGCCCGGTTTTCCGGCGGCGATCAGTTTCTTGGCGACGGCTTGGTTAAGGAAATATGCACCCCGTACGTTGATGTTCGATACGGCGTCGTAGTCCTCGGGGTTGGTTTCCGTTGCAGGTGTATGAAGAGCAAGGCCGGCGGCGTTCAGCGAAATGTCAAATGGGTCATTAGCTTCGATGGCCGCGCGGGTTGCGTCGATGTTGGAAACGTCGAGCGCGAGAGTGTCGGCTAATAAGCTCTTAGCGGTGAGTTGATCTTGCAAATCTCGCAACTTGTCTGAACGGCGCGCAGCAAGCGTTACATGTGCTCCGGCTTCGGCCAAGGCAACTGCACAGGCAAGGCCGATGCCAGAAGAGGCTCCTGCGACCAAGGCGCGCTTGCCTTCAAGTCGGAAGGACGGGGTTTGAGGCAGGGTCATTAGACGTCACCAACGGGGAAGGGGATAGAGCCCGACACGCGCGCCTTATTGAACTCGCGCATCCGCGCCAAAACATCAACGCCCAGTTGGCGATAGGCATCAAGGATATCGACCATGACCCAGTTTTCTCGGATTTTGCCGTTTTCGATCCGCCAGAAATCGAGAGAGCACATAGTGATCTTCTTTCCAGACGGCGCAATACCCATCCAACCATCATGAGTGACGGTCTGAATCATGTCGGGCCATCCCGTCACCGCCACATAGTCGTTATCGCCAAAGAAGTGGTAGGTGATTTCATCCACATAGAGCCCACGGTCTGGCATTCCGTTTAAGAACGGGATTTGGTGCCAATTGCGGAAACCTGAGATACCTCGCCCGGTGCCGATACCAGCGGGCCCGTACCAGTTCATGCGAGGGTGCCAGAACCGCGGCATGTCCATCACTTCTGGACCACCTGTGCTTGGATGCAACTTCAGATGGTCGAGCATGTCGACAATATGCCGGCATGACGCCTCTGACCGTTCTTTGTCCCAGGGTCCGGGGACAAACCCGTCTAGTGTTGCGGGCCCGGGGATATGAAATTCAAGGCCCAAGGACGGTGCCATAGGCCAAGCGCCAGCTTGCATCATAAGCTCTGGTATATCCCAAAGCGTTTGAATCTCGACGACGCGGTCTTCTTCGAATTTGTAGAATTCGTGGAAGCGCATATGTGCAAGATGGCCGGTTGGCGGGATATCAAGGTATGGGACAACAAAGGTGCCCATGTAGTGGCCGCCGCAGCCGATCCAGTTGCCACCATGCTCCGTCTGACCGCCCATCAAGATCCAATCCCGCCGTTCTAGATCTGGCATGGACTTGAAAAGTGGCGCGTAGCAGATGTCGTAAAGCTCATCTGGCCCAGTAAGATCGCCAAGTGGATGGGGCATATGAATGAGCGCGTCAGGCGCGATGAGGTTGCGCAAAGCAGACCGCACTGAGGCCTCTTCAAAATCGGTCATCGCAGCGTGAAGCTTTTTCAGAGCTTCCTTGTTTTCAGTGTGAACGCAACTCATTCCGCGGCCTGACCATATGGTACATTTTTGCCGCCATAGCGGCGCACACGTAGGTTGCACTGTTCGGCGTGGCCGACGAAACCTTCGAGCATGCAGAGGCGAGAGCCGTATTCGCCGACCAATGCGGCGGCTTCATCGGTTGTGACCTTCTGGTAGGAGTGTGTTTTGAGGAATTTGCCGACCCATAGCCCACCAGTGTAGCGGCCGGCTTTCTTTGTTGGCAGAGTGTGATTGGTGCCGATGACTTTATCGCCGTTTGCCACGTTGGTGCGTGGGCCAAGGAACAGCGCACCGTAGGAATGCATGTTCTCTAGGAACCAGTCGTCGCGGTCCGTCATGATCTGGACGTGTTCGTAAGCCGTGTCATTGGCGACCTGAAGCATCTCCTTATAGGTGTCGCAGACAAAAATATCGCCGTAGTTTTCCCACGACGCGGACGCGGTTTCTGCCGTCGGGATGATTTTGAGAATGCGGTTAATCTCGACAAGCGTTTCGTCCGCGAGTTTGCGAGAGTTGGTGATCAGCATCGCGGGTGAGTTGTAGCCGTGTTCAGACTGCCCGAGCAGGTCAGTTGCACACATTTCTGCGTCAACGGTTTCGTCTGCAATCACTTGTGTTTCAGTTGGGCCAGCAAAGAGGTCGATGCCAACGCGACCGTAGAGCTGACGCTTGGCCTCCGCGACGAAGGCGTTACCGGGGCCGACGAGCATGTGCACCGGATCGATGGTTTCGGTTCCAATGGCCATCGCGCCAACAGCTTGAATGCCGCCCATCACGTAAATCTCGTGTGCGCCGCCCATATGCATGGCAGCGACGATGGCGGGGTGGGGCTCTCCATTTACAGGAGGCGCGGAGGCGATGATGCGGGGGACGCCTGCCACGGTCGCAGTGAGAACAGACATATGTGCGGAGGCCACCATCGGGAATTTGCCGCCGGGGACGTAGCAACCCACGGATTGAACGGGTATGTTTTTGTGCCCCAAGATTACACCGGGCATCGTTTCCACCTCAATATCCGTCATCGAGGCGCGCTGGGCTTCAGCGAAGTTGCGGATTTGAGTTTGGGCGAACTTGATGTCTTCCATATCGCGGGTGGAGACCTTTTGCATCGCTGCTTCGATCGCGGATTGCGATAGTCGAAATGCCTCGGGTTCATAGCCGTCGAATTTCTTAGACAGATCACGCACAGCCGCATCGCCCCGTTTCTCAATATCGGCCAATGTAGCTTCGACAACGGAACGGACTTTCGCGTCTTCTTCTTTCTTTTCGGCTTCGGGCTTACTTTGCTTCAGATGCTCAATGGCCATCTAACTATCCTTGGGTTTAGGGAGTTGGCGGCGTCTTTTCGCCGCGATCAAATGCTTCCCAGCCTTCGCCGTTGAACACATCAACGCCGAGTTGGGAGAGGACGTGTGGGAAATCGACCATCACCCAATTATCGGTGATTTTGCCGTCTTCGACTTTCCAGAAATCCATGTAGCGGATGTTGATCCGCTTGCCGGTGGGCGCGACGCCCATGAAGGTGCCGGAATGCGTGGCCTGTTGCCGACCGAACGCGGCGGCCCATTCGCCCATGTAAAGGCGGGCTTCATCGATACAAACCTTTTCAGAGAATGCAGCTTGGAACGGCTTTTGCCAATTGTCTTGAAACTCGCGCAGGCCGTGTTTCGTACCGCATCCGGTGTTGCCCATCCAAGAGAAGGTCTCTGAAAAGAACTCTCCAATGTCCGCGATGCGGTGGTCATTCAGCCCATCGACCATGCCTTCGATGACCGCGCGTGTCGCCTCGGTCTTGGACATATCAGTGTCGCGGCTGAGAACCGCCTGTTCTGGTCTGGAACCCATCATCCTTTCACCGCCCCTGCGGTCAAGCCGCTGACGATTTGGCGTTGGAAGAACATCACAAGAATAAACAGAGGAACCGTCGCTGAAACTACCGCGGCAACGGCGAACATGACGTTGCCTTCGACTTGTGCGGAGCCTAAGAAACTCTGGATCTTTGGAATGATCGTTTCGTTTTCCTGACTCAAGAGCATCCGTGTGACGGTAAAGTCGTTGTAGGCCAACAGGAAGCTAAACAAGCCCGTCGTGATAACACCTGGCCACATGACTGGGATGATAACATGGCGGAAGGCCTGGAAGCGTGTGCAGCCATCGACCATTGCAGCTTCGTCCATATCCTTTGGGATATTTAGAAAGAACGAATGCAGCATCCACAGCGTGAAGGGTTGGTTGATCGCGACAAGTACGATGATCGTGGTCGGCAAAATTCCCCAGATATTCCATTCGAAGAAAGGAAGGAGATAGCCTGAAACCAAGGTGATGTGCGGCATGGCGCGGAAGACCAAGGCAACCATCAGAAGCCAGAATGCGTATTTGTATCCCGAACGAGCGAGCGCATAGCCGCCTAGCGTTCCGATCGTCAAAGAGATCGTCACCGTAAAGAACACAACAATGCTGGTGTTGATCACGGATCGCCAGAACTCTTCCTCAACCCAAGCGCCATAGTAGCCGTCGAGCGTAAACCGAGATCCGGTTTGTTCTAGGGTTTGAACGCCAAAGATGGCGTTCGTCCAATCCGCCTTTGAGAAGAAATCGCCTTGGACCTTGAACGAGCCCCAGACGGTCCACAGGAAGGGGAAGGACGCCAGAAGGACCCAAATGATGACAAAGATGATCGAGACGACCTTCAACGGTGACAGGCGCGATTGAGCTTTGGTGGCCATAGTCGGATCCCCTTCCTAAACAGGTTTCGAATTGAAGTCGCGCCAGGTGCGGATCAGCACTGGTACCAGAAGGAAAGCGACACCGATGATGGTGAGGATCGAAGTTGCACCCGCAGACCCATAGAGCGGGTTACCGGCCTCGATCAGGTCGTTGTAGATGATCCAAGACAAGGAACGCGCGTGGGCCTCGGCTTGGAAACTGATGATGGGTTCGAAGACGCGGAAGTTGTCCATCAGTTGGATCAACGAAATGAAAATTACGAGCGGCATCAGGTGGGGTACAACAACATGGCGCATGCTTTGCCATTTACTCGCACCATCGATCATGGCGGCCTCCATGGTTTCGCTCGGGACGGTTTGAAGACCAGCGTAGAAAACGATGAAAGCGAAGGGCAGGGAGGACCATATCCCGTAGACGATCAGCATCACCCAATTCAGAGAGGTCGTCGCTTTTAAGCTGAGGGTAGGGTCGCCAGTGATCCATTGAAGCGTCGCGCCGATGATACCGTCGCCATCAACCATCCAAAACAGGATGAGCGCACCGACGAGGGGCGTGACTATCATGGGAAGGAGGGAGACGAAAATCGTGGGGCCTTTGAACATTTTTGGAAGATTGTTGACCGCAACTGCGATTGCTAATCCAAGGACCAACACAAAAGGCGTGACCACAAAAGTATAGGTCAGGGTAAAAGCCAGCGCCCAATAAAACGGGAGGTCGAGCACTTCGCTAAAGAAGGCGCTCCATGTCTCTGTTGTGTTCCAACTTTCGCCAATTTCGGCAAAGGCGAGGTGCGCGCGATTGGTGTAGGTGTCGAGACCGTTAAATCGACCAAGTGGTTGTTCTTCTCTGAGGGAGGCCGTTGCTTCAAGGTCCACCGCTGTAGCCTCAGTACAGCCAAAAGGTCCGCAGTTTTCGGTCACGACGAGAACTTGTTCGTGCTCAATATAAAGTGACTGTATAGCAACCGACACGATGGGTAGGGCGATAAAGAGAAGCATCGCTGACAGGGTCGGCAGGATGAACCAGAAAAAGGTCTTATGTTTCATCGCATGGAACTCGGTTGCTAGGTGCAGGAAGACGAGGGGCCTAACTGGCGGTCAGGCCCCTCGGATTGAGCTTCTTAGAGGAAGCCGGCTTCGGTCGCAGCTGTTGTGTAGGCTGCTTCGATGTCAGAGAGCGTCTGCTCAGCGGATTCATCACCCTTCAGGAAGTCAGCCAATTCCGCTGATGCGGCATTGTGCATGAAGTTCACGTAAGGGATCATTGGGTAAGGCTTCGCCCCGCCCTGTGCCGTTGCTGAAACACCTGCTGCAGCTGGACCCGGCTGATAACCGTCGATGAGCCAGATCGCGTCGTCATTGTGCTCTGCAACCATGTCAGCCGACATTGCACTTGCAAGTGCCGCAAACGTTGCTTCGGCTTCTGCATCAGAGATATTGGTCGCGATGGTTACGCCATCCCACCACAGTGTTGCTGCTGGGATTGATCCACCGTCGACGGTTGGAGCCGCTGAAAGAACAGTGTTTTCGGTTACTTCCGGGCTGGACCCTTCATCGTCCAAAATCGCGCCACCGCGAGAACCCCACATGATGCCAAGGGCGGCTTGGCCGGCTTCCCACAAACCTTGTGTCTCGTTGGACGCGTGGCTGAGGTGATCTGGATGCGCATACTCTGTCAAAGACTTGATGGAGTTAAGGGCTGCAACGCCAATTTCATTGTTCACGTTCGGCTCGGCTGAACCTGGTTTGAACAACTCACCGCCGTGGGCAAAGTAGAACAGGTTGAACAGTTCACCCATGTTCCAGCCGCTCGCGTTCAGGACGATTGGGTATTCCATGATGCCAGCTGCACGGATGGCTTGGGCTGCAGCTACAACTTCATCAACCGTTGTAGGGATGCCTTCAACGCCTGCCTGCTCCAAGATGTCGGTTCGGCTATAGAGGTGCTGAGAGTTGGCCATGAACGCGACAGCCATGATCTGACCATCAATGGTGATCATCTGGTTTGGATTCAGATCTTGGCCGTACTTCGCGACGAGATCGTCGAGAGGGCGCACAAGTCCGTCGTTCATCAGCTGAGTCAATGTGGAGTTGGCCACAATCACAGATGTGTATTGCGCAGGATTTGGTGTTTGCGCTTGGTTCATCATATCGCGCGTGTCGTCGCGCAGAGTGACCGTAAATTCTCCAGCATCCCCACCGCAATTCGCTTGCGCCGTGCCCGAAACGGCTTGAATGGCTGGAAAGTCGCTGCCGAGGATGCGGACAGATTCACCAGATGGGCCGCAGGCGTATGCTGCTGTACCCATCAGACCGGCGAATGTGCCTGCCAGAGCAATTTTCTTAAGAAACATTTGAATCTCCCTGTTTCTTTGTTTGGCGGATGCGCCTTGCAATCGCGCATCCTTTGATTGCCCCGACCAAAGAGGTCGGGAAGTTTGAGGGCCTAAGCCCCGATCCGCTCACCCGTTTGACCATCAAACAGGTGGCAAATTTCTGTGGGGACAGAAATCGAGACGGTATCGCCGATCTCCGCCCGGAATGATTTGTCGGTTCTGACTGAGACGAGAGTGCCGCCGAGCCTGACAGAAATCATGACCGCGTCACCCAGCAGTTCGAGCGCGTAGATGGGTGCATTGATCTGGCCGCCACTATCCACAACGCTGGCGTCTTCTGCTCTGAACCCCAAGGTCATCTTTCCATCAGACCCACCAACGCCAGCGACTTCCGTTGAGGTCGCCGAGAAATTGCCGTTTGAGACGTTTCCTTCGATCAGGTTCATGGCTGGATTGCCGATGAAGCTGGCCACAAAGGTGTTGGCTGGTTTGTCGTAGATTTCTGTAGGGCTACCGACTTGCTGTACCACGCCCTTTTCCATGACAACAACGCGATCCGCGAGAGTCATCGCTTCGATCTGGTCGTGAGTCACGTAAATCGTCGTGACCGAGAGTTCGTGGCTCAAGTTTCTGATTTGTGCGCGCGTGGACACCCGCAGCTTAGCGTCCAAGTTGGACAGCGGTTCGTCCATCAAGAAGGCGTTCGGTTCTCGTACAATCGCTCTTGCAAGTGCAACACGCTGGCGCTGTCCGCCGGATAGTTCTGCGGGCTTCCGGTGTAGAAACTCATCCAATTCGACCATCGCACTGGCGCGCATGACTTTGGCATCATGATCAGCTTTTTTGCCGCCGTCGCGAACACGCAAGGGGAATCGGATGTTTTCATAGACGTTCATGTTCGGATAAAGTGCGTAGGATTGGAACACCATCGCGATGTCGCGATCCTTTGGTTCCAGATCATTGACTGGGTTGCCGCCAATCAAAATTTCGCCATCAGTCGGATCTTCCAAACCGGCAATCATCCGCATCGTCGTCGTTTTGCCGCAGCCAGAGGGGCCAAGCAGAACCAAGAATTCTTTATCCGCAATCGTCAGATCGAAGTTATCGACGCCAACGAATGAGCCCCAACGCTTGGACACATTGCGCAATTGGATTTCGGCCATCTGACCCCCCTTAAGATGGAATCACGTAATTTGCATACGTTTGCAAAAAAGGTAGACTTCTGAAAGTGGATTGGGCAAGTTCTTTTTTGAGAAATCGACTCTCAGTAAATCAGGAATGCTTTAAGTGTCTGACTTTCAATCGGAAAAAGAGGTTATCAGCGGATATCATTCCGCATTGGAACGGGCGTGCGGGGATGAAATCTCTGCAGTCGAAGAGCGCTATGCACACCCGGATTATGTTTGGCGTGGATTCCATCCATTTGACGAAATTGATGACCCTCGCCGGGTCGCGCAGCGTTTCTGGGCACCACTGAAAGACTGCTTAACGTCGCTGCAAAGGCGGGAAGACATCTTTTTTGCGGGTGAAAACTGGTTGCATAAGGATGGGTCTATTTGGGTGGTGTCGATGGGCCATCTTATGGGGCTCTTCGATAAAGAGTGGCTGGGTGTTCGACCTACGCGAAAGTTGGCGATGCTGCGATACTGCGCGTTTTATCGGGTCTTGGATGGTAAGATCGCTGAGTCTTTGATGTACTTCGACCTGCCTCATCTCATGGCGCAGGCGGGGCAGAGCCCGTTTCCGACGCAAACCGCACAGCATCTAGTTCAGCCAGGTCCAGCAACGAATGGCGGCCTTTTGTTCGATCCGCAACCAAGTGACGAAGGGCTGAAAACGCGAGCGGCAATTGACGCCATGGTGTCTGATTTGGGGCAATGGAACCTTGGTTTGCCATTGGAAGAAGAGTTGGCGCGAACTTGGCATGACGATATGTTGTGGTGGGGCCCTGAAGGCATCGGGGCGACCTATACGATCGAGCGCTACGCCAAACAGCATTCCGGCCCGTTCCGCGCGGCGTTTTCGGATCGATCGAAGACCAACCACATCGCTCGAGTCGCCGAAGGAGAGTTTGGTGCGTTCGCGGGTTGGCCTAACTTTATAGCCACATTGACAGGACCGTTTATGGGTATGGAGCCGACCGGCAAAACCGGTGAGTTTCGGGTGATAGATGTCTATCGCAGGCGAGGTGAAAAGCTTCACGAGAACTGGATTTTCATCGACCTACTGCATTTTTGGAAGATGCAGGGTTTTGATTTGCTAGACGGTTGAGTACTTTCATTTCGGTATTAGCACCAAATCGTTCGATCAAAGACAGAAATTTATTCACTCTTTCGTGCAAAAATCTTTCTTGCTGGCTGCACTGCCTGAGCTCGAATTACTTCCCGTACCAGTCCCGAGACCGAAGTGGTTTAGAATGCCTTTGTAGGCGCTTTAAAACACAGCTGGTTCAACATTTCGGATATATCCTCAGTCTGGGGAAGTTTTTCAATGCTTGCCAAAAGGTTCTGTGCTCGGACTCTTCCCATAACGGGAGAGGTCAAACGAAGGAATTTCTCTCGAATAATAATATGGTCGAGGCGGTTTTCGGGGTCACCCTGTGCTTCGGTTATTTCGGACTTTAGGTTTTTACCATTTGAAAGACCAATGGATGCCAGGGCGTATCGGTTGGCGGGGAATGCATGGTTGAAAGTGTCGGTTTCTTCAATTTCGACGAGCTGTGCTAGCCTCAGTATATCTTTGTTGGTAAGGCCTTGTTCCATCACTTCATCTGCACCAATTGTACCTTTGACCAACGCTGCGCCAACGGCAAAGGGCAAGGAATATTTAGCCTGTTCTGTGTTCGATGGAATCGCACTGAGACGCCTGGCTTCATAGAACGTTTCGATCTTTATTGACCTTATGTCGCTGTGTTCGAAACCATGTAAGCGCTGAAGAGCTATGACCGCTTCAGCAGCCGGTTGTGCCCATCGGCACACTGGGTAGAGCTTGATATATTGGTCCTGAATATACCAGCGTTTCCCAAGATCAGTCCAAATGTCTTGTAGTTCATTGTCTTCCATCGAAATCGCAGGTGCTCTGGTAAAGCCGTCGCGTGCGAGGTAAGCGGCCGAGATTCCTGCCATCGCGCCCCAGCCTGACCCGTCTTTGACCATACTCGGCGCGTCGATTGTTCGCATCATTTGGCTACGAGGGCCGTGGTATTCTGCAATTCCCAACGCCTCACGGGTACGATTGCGATCAAGTCCTAGGGCACGGGCACCGATAGCAGCGGCAGCGAGTGCAATCCACGCGCCTGACGTGTGACAGTCACACGCGCTTCGGTGTAGGGCAATTCCGGCACGTGTTCCAATCTCGTACCCAATCGCTACAAGCGCGAGAAATTCACGGGCGTCTGTAATGCCCTCAGCCTGCGCCATGGCAATTACAGCTGGTATGACGCCGCAACCGACATGGCCCTTTGTGAGTTTATGCCCATCATGAGCATCAAGCGAGTCGATCGTCATCCCGTTAGCTAGTGTTGCACCCGCGGCGCTCGCTGTCTTACCACTGGGCCAAATCTGTGCAGCATTTCCTCCGAACGTGGTATGTGCATGGTTCTGAATGATCTTTGATAAGTCTGTCTGAACCGCACACATCCCGACGCCAAGCGTATCGACGAGAGCTCGGACGGCGTCCTTCACGACTGGGTCAGGCAAATCATGGTATTGTGTGTCCAGAATGAAGGAGAGTGTTTCTGCCATTAGTGGGTTCTATGCTTCTTCGAACAAGTCACTTAGGAACTTAGACAATTGTTTCCAAACGCGTCTATCACCCTCGCACATGTCGCACGAAACAGGTAATTAATGGAAAGCCACATGACAGATACACTCTATGACGCGCTGTTTGGCATTTATAAAAAGAACCAGAGTACCTTCTTGGTTTGCGACGATGGCACAGAGGTTTCGTTCGCAAGCTTTGTTGAGAGAGCAGCCCAAATTGCCCATGTTCTCGCCGGTTGCGGAGTAGGAGCCGATGACCGCGTTCTGGTTCAGGCGCCAAAGCTGTTGGATACACTCGCTCTTTATGCCGGCACAGTGCAGGCAGGTGCCGTTTACTTGCCTTTGAACACGGCCTACACAACCTAAGAAGGGTCATATTTTGCGGAAGACGCCGCGCCGAAGGTGATCGTAGGCGATACGGAAAACTCGGATGAGTTAGGCGCAATCGCCCAAAGTATCGGCACCACGTTTTTGACGCTCTCTGAAACAGGTGGATCACTCAGCTCAGCTGCCGACACAATGCCATCGCATTTTGAAACTGCCCACCGAAACCCTGATGATTTGGCTGGCCTGCTTTATACATCTGGAACGACTGGCCGGTCGAAAGGTGCGATGATGTCGCACAAGAACCTGCTCTCTAACGCGGGGACGCTTACGGGGCTTTGGCGAATTACAAGAGATGATAGGCTGATCCAAGCGCTCCCGACCTTGTACATACGGCTTCTCAACGATGAACGTTTCAATAGTATTCTAACCCAGAACATGCACTTGTTCCTCTTCGGTTCTGCGTCGCTCTTGGCTGAAACGCATCTAGAGCTTGAAGAAATGACCAGCCACCATATTCTTGAGCGTTATTTGATGGTTGAGACCAATATGACTATCTGCAATTCTTACCTCTGGGAGAACATTTCTGGAACTGTGGGGTACGCTTTCCCGGTTACCGCGTTGGCAACAGGTTCTCTGCGAGAAGTGTCGGAAGCAGTCGATGCGCGAACACATGCTTCACATACCCATTAGGTATGGGCAGCAGTTTCAAATTGAGCAAGTGACCATCGGTTCTTGCTCAATTTGGTCGCTAGGCCGCTTCAGATATCCATCGTATTGTCTTTTTCCCACTGGCTGAAGTGCGACACGTAGGAGTTCCATTCCTCGTGCTTCATCTTCAGGTAAGCAGCCGAGAACTCATCACCCATCGAGGCCTTGAGGTCTTTGTCTTTGTCATAGGCACGCAGGGCGTCGAGCATGTTGAGGGGCAGCCTTGGCGCGCCGCGGACCTTGTGACCTTCGGCGTACATGTCGATGTCGTAGCGTTTCCCCGGATCGGCTTTTGAGCGGATGCCGGAAAGGCCTGCGGCGATGATGACCGCTTGCAGCAGGTATGGGTTCGTTGCGCCGTCTGGCAGGCGCAATTCAAACCGACCTGGGCCAGGGACGCGGACCATGTGGGTGCGGTTGTTGCCTGTCCAAGTCACCGTGTTTGGGGCCCATGTCGCCCCTGACATGGTGCGGGGCGCGTTGATCCGCTTGTAGCTGTTCACCGTTGGGTTGGTGATCGCTGCAAGGGCGGAGGCGTGCTTCATAATGCCGCCCAGGAATTGCTTGCCGCGTTCGGAAAGGCCAACCTCGCCCGTTTGGCCTTCGCCTTCACCCGCAAAGACGTTGGTTTTGGCGGCGGAGCCCGGAGCGTCCCAGACAGAGATGTGCGCGTGACAGCCGTTGCCGGTGAGGCCTTCAACAGGCTTGGGCATAAAGGTCGCGCGGTAGCCGTGCTTTTCAGCGACGGTTTTGACCATGAACTTGAAGAAGCTGTGCTTGTCAGCTGTGTTCAGCGCATCGTCAAACTCCCAGTTCATTTCCCACTGGCCGTTCGCGTCCTCATGGTCATTCTGGTAAGGGCCCCAGCCGAGTTCCAGCATATAGTCGCTGATCTCGCGGATCACATCGAGGCGACGCATAAAGGCCTGCTGGTCATAGCAGGGCTTGACGGCGGTGTCGTATTGGTCGGAGATCTGGCTGCCATCGGGGGTCAGCAGGAAGAACTCCGCCTCGATACCGGTTTTGACGTGCATGCCTTCGGCGGCGGCCTCATCAATCAGGCGGCGCAGCACGTTGCGTGGGGCTTGGGCAACGGGCTCGTCTTCCATCACGCAGTTGCCGGGCACCCAGGCTATTTCCTTGTTCCAGGGCAGGATGATCACCGCTTCGGGGTCCGGCACGGCGAGCATGTCGGGGTGTGCTGGTGTCAGATCAAGCCAAGTCGCGAAGCCGGCAAAGCCAGCGCCGTCTACCTGCATGTCCGCAATGGCAGACGCAGGCACCAGCTTGGCCCGCTGACCGCCAAAGAGGTCAGTAAAGGAGATCATGAAGTATTTAACGCCATTGTCTTTGGCAAATTGTGCGAGGTCTGTAGCCATTTCTTTTTGTCCCTGTCGTTTTATCTTTCGCGCCCCGGGCTTTGACCCAGGGCCTCTGGCTCGGCGGGGTCCCGGGTCATGTCCGGGACGGGGTCTTAATATCCTGCGCCCGGTTTGCCGGGATACCAGTCTGTACCAGCAAGCGGAACTTTTGCCATGGCGGCGGCCTCCATGGTCAGGGCCACCAGATCTTCTGGTTCTAGGTTGTGCAAGTGGTTCTTGCCGCAGGCCCGCGCGATTGTCTGCGCCTCGAGCGTCATCACCTTCAGGTAATTGCGCAAGCGGCGTCCGCCTTCGATGGGATCAAAGCGCGCCATCAACTCGGGATCCTGCGTGGTGATACCCGCAGGGTCTTGGCCCTCGTGCCAGTCATCGTAGGCGCCAGCAGTGGTGCCGAGTTTGTTGTACTCGGCCTCCCACTTCGGATCATTGTCGCCAAGCGCGATCAGCGCCGCCGTCCCGATGGCAACCGCGTCAGCGCCGAGCGCCATGGCCTTGGCTACGTCTGCGCCAGAGCGGATACCACCGGAGAGGATCAGTTGCACCTTGCGGTGCATCCCGAGGTCTTGCAGCGCTTGCACGGCGGGGCGCACAATGGCGAGTGTCGGAAGACCAACATGTTCGATGAAGACGTCTTGGGTAGCAGCGGTGCCACCCTGCATGCCGTCCAGAACAACCGCGTCTGCACCAGCTTTCACAGCCAATGTGGTGTCATAGTAGGGACGTGCGCCCGCAACTTTGACGTAGATCGGCACTTTCCACCCGGTGATTTCGCGCAGCTCTAGGATCTTGATTTCAAGATCATCGGGGCCAGTCCAGTCGGGGTGGCGACAGGCGGAGCGCTGGTCGATGCCCTCGGGCAGGTTGCGCATTTCAGCAACGCGGTCAGAGATTTTCTGACCCAAGAGCATCCCGCCACCGCCGGGTTTCGCGCCCTGACCAACGACGATCTCAATCGCGTCTGCTTTGCGCAGGTCGTTCGGGTTCATACCATAGCGAGAGGGGAGGTATTGATAGACAAGCTTGTCCGAATGCCCGCGTTCTTCCGGTGTCATGCCGCCGTCGCCGGTCGTTGTTGATGTACCCGCAGCCGATGCACCGCGCCCCAAGGCTTCCTTTGCAGGGCCAGAGAGCGCACCAAAGGACATGCCCGCAATGGTGATAGGGATATCGAGTTCGATGGGGTTGGATGCGTTCAGACCGCCGATGGTGACGTTGGTGTCGCATTTCTCACGATAGCCTTCGAGTGGATAGCGAGAGATCGATGCGCCCATGAAGAGAAGGTCGTCAAAAGACGGCACTTTGCGTTTCGCGCCACCGCCACGGATGTCATAGATGCCGGTCGCAGCAGCGCGTCGGATGTCGGAGTTGACGTCTTGGGTAAAGGTCGCCGACTGACGAGGTGTCGTGTGCGGGATACCCTTTGGATCGTGTTTGTTCATCAGATCGCGTCCTTAGTAAGCGCCAGCGTTGTCGACGTCGAAGTTATAAAGATTGCGGGCAGAGCCATAGCGGGTGAACTCGGATGGATCGGCCTCGATCTCGGCCTCGGCTAGGATCTCTTTGAGGAACTCGATGTGCTCTGGACGCATCTCTTTCTTCTCGCAATCCGCACCAAGAGATTTCACCTTCCCACGCACAAAGAACCGCGCCTCATAGCAGCTGTCGCCAAGCGCGTCGCCCGCATCCCCCAGCACCACAAGGTTGCCGGATTGACCCATGAACGCCGACATATGGCCCACATTGCCCTGCACCACGATGTTCACGCCCTTCATGGAAATACCGCAGCGCGAAGAGGCGTTGCCTTTGACAACGATCAACCCACCGTGGCCTGTCGCACCCAAATATTGGCTCGCGTCGCCTTCGATGACGATCTTGCCGGACATGATGTTTTCGCCCGTCCCAGGACCAGCTGAGCCGTCGACATTAACAGTGGCCTGTTGGTTCATACCTGCGCAGTAATATCCCGTTGAGCCACGCACTGTGACTTCAATCGGCGCATCAAGCCCGCAGGCAATTGCATGAGAGCCGCGAGGGTTAATAATTTCCCAAGCGGTCTGATTGGTGTCATCGGACTGCGCGTGCAACGTGGCGTTGGTTTCGCGCAGGCCGACCTCTGTCAGGTCAATGGTCTGCATGTCTTATGCGGCCTTCTCTTTAGACGTTGGATCGGAGTCATGGCTCCAGAAGTAAACGGTTGCTGGCTCTGGTTCCCAAACCCGGGCGTCTTCGATCCCAGGAAGATCAACCAGCGCGCGGTATTCGGAACCGAAAGCCACATATTGATCGGTTTCCGCCATGACGGCAGGCTTACAGGCGATCGGGTCGCGGACAACGCCGAAGCCGTCCTTGGTGCCGACGACGAAGGTGAAGAACCCATCCAGATCCTCAAGGCTGCTTTCCAGTGCTTCCCCCAAGGTCGCGCCATTTTGCATCCGCCATGTGAGATAGGCGGCACCCACTTCGGTGTCATTCTCCGTCTCAATATGCACGCCCTCGCGGCGCAGTTTGCGGCGCAGCGAGTTGTGGTTGGAGAGAGAGCCGTTATGCACCAGGCACTGATCGTCACCGGTATTGAACGGATGCGCGCCCATCGTCGTCACGGCTGATTCAGTGGCCATTCGGGTATGGCCAATCCCGTGGCTGCCGGACATTTTTTCGATCTCGAAGCGCGCGGCGACGTCTTTCGGTAGGCCGACCTCTTTATAGATTTCGAGGCTGTCGCCTCGGCTCATCACACGGATCGATGAATGAATTTCGGCTAAGGCCGCCCGAGCAGACGCGATGGTGTCAGCCGGTATTTCCAGCACGGCGTGGGTGCTTGAAACCTCAACGTTCACGTCACTGCCGATGGCCTTTCCCAAGACTTTATCAAGATCAGCAAAGGCCTCCTCCGGTACATCGGACTGGATCGTCATTTTGGTCTTGCCGTGTGACTCCCCACCATAAATCGCGATGCCCGCACTGTCGGGGCCACGATCTGTCATGGTGATCAACATCGACGTCAGCATCTCTCCCAACTTAGGTTCAAGCGACTTGTCCTTCAGGAACAATCCTACAATTCCGCACATTGCGATTTCCTCGAAAATTCCGACCGCCGGTCACGCGGTCCTCGAATCCAAAGCTATCATTAAACAAATAGGCACTCAACTGGAGGGAAACTTTTTTCATTGCAGGGAAATAGTCTACATTTCTTCATTGTGGGGCAAACAGCACCAAAGGCTTGGCCAACTTGGCTGGCCAACAACAGGTCGCTAGGAGCGTTCGAAGACTTGGGATCGCCTATACTTTTTGCGGATAACTAATGATCGAAAGGTAACGTGCAGGTAATTTGACCAGCACCTCCGGCCCATGAGGGGCATCCGCATCAAAAAATAGCGTGTCGCCTGGTTTGAGCTGGTAGACCTCATCCCCGTGACGGTAATCAACCTCACCCTCAAGCATGTAGAGCGTTTCGATCCCGCCATGTTGGAATGTTGGGAAGACGTCGGACTCGGCCGTCAAAGTGATCAGATAGGGCTCAACAATAACACCGCTTGAGTTGGTTCCGATGTGGCCGAGTAGATTATATTGGTGATTGGCTCTTGTGCCCTCGCGCTCCAATTCGACCCCTTCGCCAGCTTTTGTGTGAACGGCAACCTTCTCCGCTTCATACCCCCGAAAGAAAGATGTGATTGGAATACTCAGCGCGTTGGCGATTGCTGCCAGCGTTGTCAAAGACGCAGAGGTATTGCCGTTCTCGATCTTGGATAGCATTCCTATAGACAGCCCCGTTGTCTCGGAAAGGTCCGCGACTGTGATGTCTTTCTTTTTCCGATGCGCGCGCACCTCGCGTCCGATGGCAACTTCCAAAACTTTCTCACGATTGTCGCGAAGCCTATGGGGGTTTTGTCGAAGAGGGGGGGCGGTCATTATTTGGAACCTTAGCAAACATTTGTATAGCGCAGCCATTAACGGGCACGTGGTACCTCAGCGAATTTCCAACTGGAAGCATCCCTAGGCCCCGTTTACCATAAATATTTACTGGTAGTGCAAAAATATGAACAGGGGTGAAGAGTAGAATCTGAACTCTTACTTCTTTAGGGTTCAACCCAGAACTAATCGACAAAAGGCCAACCTGTTCCGATTGCGTAAAAACGTGACTTTGCGTTCTGTTTAGGCCACCGATCTGGCCGCCTCCAAAATGGCATGATGAAGCGATCCAGCCGATGAACGCGGTCCGATCACGCGCAAGGTTTTTTCCCCCGTAGGCATTATGAAGCAGCCCATTTGGTGTACTGATGATCGCCGCACGTCGCCAACCGTCATCTCTCGGATTGGAACCGCGCAAAGGCGTTCGCAGATGTCAGGCATGGCGTCACCTGAGATGTCAAAGATCGCCCAAGCGCCAGTTTGTTCGGTGATGGAGGCTTTGGATTTCACCTGTGCAACAAGGTCGTCGACCATGGTTTCATGAGTTTCGAGCGGGACTGTGATCATCCATTGTTCTGGCCCAATCCAGAAGCCAGTTATGTCACCTTTCGAGGTGGATTTGCCAACAGTGGGCACGGCGCCAATCATGGATTTCACCACTTTTTCGGTTGCGGTTTTGCCGCCCTTGCGGGTTGCGACCGAAGCCAAAGCGATGGTTTCAATTTCGGTAATCGTGACGGTTCCGATGGTCGTCGTCTGTGGCGTCTGACCGCCAAGAGCAGTGATCGGCGTAAGACTATGCACGGAGACGTTCCCCCTCTGGGTCGACGAAGTGGGCGCTGACAATTTCAACTTCGGTTTCCACCTTGGTCAGTGGGCTGACGAGGCGCATTTTCTCGCCCTTGCGATTGCCGCCGTCTTTCACGAAACCAAGCGCGACGTGGTGGCCGAGGATCGGGGAATAGCAGGCAGATGTCACATATCCCTGATCGTGATCTGCATCGACGGGTCCGGTCCGGTTCATCAGATGGGCACCGGCGGGCACGGGTTTGGACGGATCAATCGGTTTGATCCCCACCTGCATGAGCGCGTCGTCGGTGTTCAGCCCTTCGCGCTCAGATAGGATTGAGCCAATGCTGTCTTTCTTTTTCGATACCATCCGCCCCATGCCAAGGTTCAGTGCAGTTGTTGTGCCGTTGAGTTCATTGCCGGTGGCGTGACCCTTCTCGATCCGCATCACGCCAAGCGCTTCGGTACCATAAGGCACGACGTCAAATTCCGCGCCTTCCTCCATGATGCGGCGCATCAAAGCGTCCCCGTAGCGAGTTGGAACCGCGATTTCATAGGCCAGTTCTCCGCTGAATGAGATGCGGAACAAACGTGCGCGCAACCCATTACAGATCGTGATGTTACCACAGGCCATAAATGGAAAGGCTTCGTTTGAGATATCATATTCTGGATCGACGATCTTTTGTAAAAGACTGCGAGAGTTCGGTCCGGCGACTGCGAACTGCGCCCAGGCTTCGGTGGTCGAGATCAGCTGCACGTCCATGTCTGGGAACAGGCATTGGCGCACAAATTCCATATGGCGGTAGACGCCCAAGGCGTTGGCGGTTGTCGTGGTAATAACGAAATGATCTTCGGCCATCCGGGCGGCGGTGCCATCGTCCATGGCGATCCCATCTTCGCGCAACATCAGGCCATAACGTGTTTTGCCCACGGCGAGTTTCGCAAAGCCGTTGCAGTAGATTTTGTTCACGAACTCCGCGGCATCAGCGCCCTGCACGTCGATTTTACCCAAGGTGGTCACGTCGCAAACACCGACAGATTTGCGGGTCGCGATGACCTCACGGTCGACGCTTTGGCGCCAGTGGGTTTCACCTTTTTGCGGGAACCATTGCGCGCGGAGCCAATTGCCAACTTCGACGAACACAGCGCCTTGTTCTTCGGCCCAATGGTGCGAAGGCGTTAAGCGTTTGGGATGAAATTCCTGCCCACGAGCGCGACCAGCGAAGGCACCGATGGCTGTCGGCGTGTAGGGCGGGCGGAAAATCGTCGTGCCAACTTCGGGGATCGACTTGCCAGCCAGCTCTGCCATGATGGCCAGGCCACCCATGTTCGATGTTTTGCCTTGGTCGGTTGCCATCCCTAATGTGGTGTAGCGCTTAAGATGCTCGATCGAGCGGAAGCCTTCCTGATGCGACAGCTTAACATCTTTGACGGTCACGTCGTTTTGTTGATCAAGCCATGCGCGGCCTTTGCCTTCTTTCACGTACCAGAAAGCAGAGATGTTGATCGGCGCATCTTCGGCTTGGGGTAGCTTGGTGGTTTTGGCTTTGAGGCCAATCGCCTTCAGCGCTTTTTTCGCTCCATTTACGCCTGATGTCATCGCGCCAGCGGTCGAGAAATCGCCATTTGCGGCACCGGCAACGGTCATGCCCGCAGGAAGGTCAGCACCGGGGACAAAAGCGGCGAGCGCGTCGTTCCAAACGGGGCGACCGCGTTGATGGCAGGTCATATGGACGTTGGGGTTCCAACCACCGCTCATCCCCAAGGCACCGCATTCCAGCGTGCGCTCTGATCCATCGGCCAATCGGACGTCTGCGAAAGTCAGACCAAGGCGACCCTTAGTGTCGATAACTTGCGCACCTGCGAGCACTTCATAGTCATTGTGGCGCGGTGCATCTGGGCGGGTGTCAACCACCGCTGAGATTTTCACGCCTTTCGCGTGCAGGTCTGCCGCTGTGCGGTGCCCGTCATCATTGTTGGTGAAGATCGCGACGCGTCTGTCGGCGGTCACAGCCCACCGGTTTGCATAAGACCGCATGGCAGAGGCGAGCATGATGCCCGGACGGTCATTGTTCTCGAACCCGATCGGGCGTTCCAACGCACCGGCACAGACGATGGCCTGTTTCGAATAGATACGCCACAGAGTTTGACGTGGTTTGCCCTCGTCGGGTGTCGCGACGTGGTCGTTGTTGCGTTCCACCGCACCATAAATGCCGTGGTCAAACGCTCCAATAACCGTTGTGCGGGACATCAGGCGCACATTGGGCAAGCTGGCGAGTTCGGCAACGGTGGTGGTGGCCCAATCCGCGCCGCTGGCATCACCGATTGTGAAGGTTTCGCTGTTCAGGCGACCGCCCATGCGAAAATCTTCATCTGCCAGAATTACGTTCGCCCCAGATCGCCCAGCGGTCAAAGCTGCTGCAAGTCCCGCAGGTCCGGCACCGATGATCAACACGTCGCAATGCAAGAAACCTTTGTCATAAACATCGGGGTCGTCCTTGAGCGACAGCGATCCAAGACCAGCAGCCTTGCGGATGATCGGTTCATAGAGCTTTTCCCAGAACGCCGCGGGCCACATGAAAGTTTTGTAGTAAAAGCCAGCAGTAAGAAAGTTCGAAAGCCGATCATTGATCGCAAGCAGATCGAATTTCAGCGACCCTACGCGGTTTTGGCTGTTTGCCAAGAGACCGTTGTAAAGCTCGACCGTGGTTGCACGCGTGTTTGGTTCTTTCCGCGCCCCGCCGCGCAGTTCGACCAACGCGTTAGGTTCTTCCGAACCAGCGGAGAGAACACCGCGCGGGCGGTGGTACTTAAACGACCGACCCATAAGGCGCACGCCATTGGCCAAAAGGGCAGAGGCGAGTGTGTCACCGGGGTGGCCGGTGTATTGTTTGCCGTCGAAACTGAATTTGAGTGTTTGGCTGGTGTCGATCTGGCCGCCGGAGATCCGATTTTGTTGGGTCATTTGCTGCGCCCCCGTGCGCGGGCCACATCGCGGGCAAGTTGTACGTCGGTAATTTCATGGGTCAGGGTGTTGCGCGTGACAACAAGCCATGACCGATCTCCGCTTTCGTGAAACCAGAGTTCTTGGTGCAATCCTGCGGGATTGTCGCGCAGATATTGATATTCATAGAAATCCTTCGCCGCAGTTTCCGCCTGCCAATCGGGGCGGTCGATCAGGCTAGCATCGCCAATATATGTGAACTCTGACGCATCGCGTGGGCCGAGGAGGGGGTGATTGATGATCATGCCGTGTTCTCCTCAGTGCAGGTTGGGCTGTGCGCCCACGCCTTTTTCATCGATCACTAACCCCTTTTCGAAGCGATCAAATCGATAGGCTTTGGCGGCGGGGTGAGGGGTGTCTTTGGCCAGCAAGTGCGCAAAGCAGAAACCCGACGCTGGGGTGGCCTTAAAGCCGCCATAGCACCAGCCGCCGTTGAAGTAGAGACCGTCGATATGTGTGCGGTCGATAATAGGTGATCCATCCATCGACATATCCATGACGCCGCCCCACATCCGCAGCAGCCGCGCGCGGCCAAAGGCCGGGAAGATCGCCATGCCGCCTTCGCAAACGTCTTCGACGACAGGCAGGTTGCCGCGCTGGGCGTAGGTATTGTAGCCGTCAATGTCGCCGCCAAAGACCAGACCGCCTTTGTCCGACTGGCTGCAATAGAAGTGCCCCGCGCCGAAAGTGACAACACCCGGCATTACCGGTTTCAACCCTTCGGAGACAAAGGCTTGTAGGACGTGGCTTTCCATTGGGAGGCGCATGTCAACTTTGGACATCAAGCGGCTGGAAGAACCGGCCACCGCACAGCCGACTTTGCCCGCGCCGATATACCCGCGAGAGGTTTCGACGCCGACAACCTTGCCGTTCTCACGACGGAAGCCGGTGACTTCGCAGTTTTGGATAATGTCGACGCCACGACTGTCGGCACCTCTTGCGTAGCCCCAAGCCACCGCATCATGGCGTACGGTGCCACCGCGATGCTGTGCCAACCCGCCTTTGATCGGGAAGCGTGCGTTGCTGGTGTTGATGTATGGATAACGTTCTTTGATCTGGCGGGTCGTCAGAAACTCTGCATCCGCGCCATTCAACATCATTGCATTGCCGCGTCGTATGAAGGCATCACGCTGTGCGTCGGTGTGGACGAGGTTCAAAACCCCGCGCTGCGACACCATGGCGTTGTAGTTAAAGTCTTGCTCCAACCCTTCCCAAAGCTTCAACGAAAATTCGTAGAAAGGAATATTGCCATCGAGCATATAGTTCGACCGGATGATGGTTGTGTTCCGGCCAACATTGCCGCCGCCGATCCAACCCTTTTCCAGAACAGCGATCTTCTTCTGTCCGAATTCCTTGGCCAGATAGTAAGCCGTCGCCAGCCCATGCCCGCCACCACCAATAATCACGTAGTCATAGTGCGGTTGCGGTTCCGGATCACGCCACGCTGGTGTCCAGCCTTTGTGGCCGGTCAGGGCTTCTTTGATCACTCTCAATCCAGAATAACGCATGCGACGTTCCTTTCGGATTTTATCCTGATTTGCTTTAGCCGCCGCGTAAACTTAGAATCGGACAAAAAGTTTTTGAAACGCGACATGTTGGGGCGGTCTTTTTGGTTTTGCTTAGGTCAAACGTCGCGCGCAAAAATGAGCCAGGTTATTTTCTGGTGAACTTACTATGATCTTTGGACTGATGTGAAGATACGCGTCTTTTATCCCGCACACCCCTTATAAAAAACAAGGCACCCAGATTTGGATGCCTTGTTTCATTTCTTAGCTAACGGTGTCGTCAGAACTCCAGATCGTAAGTCCCTGCGACGCTGACGCTGCCGCGTGTGCTGACCACCGGATTGGTAGAAATGAAGGAACCCTTTACGGACTTAGTGCTGGAAGCGCCTGGCGGTCTGGTGAAGGTTCGCGCTGAATGTGAGAATGGAAAAGCCAGACGGATCTTTGCTCAGAACCTCCCTAGCTTTGCCGATAAACTTAGTATCCCTCTAGAGGTTCCTGGTTTGGGCACGCTGACCGTCGATACGGCCTATGGCGGTGACAGTTTTGTCATGATTGATGCGACAGCCCTCGGTTTTGAGATCGTTGCAGCAGAGGCCAAAGACATCGCAAGGTTGGGAGTAAAGATAACCAACGCCGCCAATGCTCTGCTGGGCTTCACCCATCCCGAAAATCTCGACTGGGATCGCATATCGTTTTGCGCGTTTTGCGGGCCTATCGAAGAAACAAAGGATGGGCTGACGGCAAAATCGGCGGTAGCCATTCAACCCGACAAGGTTGATCGTTCGCCAACGGGAACGGCTGTATCGGCACGCATGGCGGTTCTGGCTGTGGAAGGAAAGATGCAAAGTGGGCAGCACTTTGAGGCCGTATCGATCATTGGTTCGCGCTTTTCTGGGCGCATCGTTGGGGATGCAAAGGTAGGAGGGCGCAGCGCCATCATCCCAGAAATCAGTGGTCGCGCGTGGGTAACGGGAACGCATCAACACATGCTTGATCCCACCGACCCTTGGCCAAACGGATATCGATTGAGCGATACATGGGGGGCTTAATCTATCTTTGGATGTGGTCGAGATGCGAATGCGAGTTGAGGCCACTGACTTTGATTTGATGTCGGAACGGCATTTTTTGCTTGGGCTTTGAGGATCTCCGCGTCAAAAAGCTGTCCGAACCGGAATCACGTCTGAGTCAAGCTTGGACCTATCATAGCCAAGGACTGAACAGTGCCTTTTCTGATACATCAGACCCGCAGTCTCTGATCGTTCCGATTGATTTTGATGGCGATGCGAAAGAGATTTGCTTTGCTCTTTTGCCCAATTTTACGATGCTTGCCTTCAATTGTGCGGTCGAAGTTTTGCGGATCGCCAATAGGGTTACGGGAAAGGAACTTTATCGATGGAGTATCCTTACTGAAGATGGCCGTCCGATTAGATGCTCAAACGGCTTGGCGATATTGCCAGATGGCCCTCTGAAAAATCTGCAGCGCGACACGCAGATATTTGCGTGTTCGGGCAACAATCCGGCCGATTATCTGTCTCGAGGCGTTGGGCGATGGCTACGGGAGCAGCGCGGCAGAGGATGTAAGCTTGGCTCGATGTGTACGGGGGCGTTTTCTTTGGCCGCAGCAAGTCTTCTTGATGGAAGCGAATTCACACTGCACTGGGAATACCATACTCAGTTTCGCGAACAGTTTTGGGAACTGGAGCAGCCCTCGCAAGAGACATACGTCATAGACAAAAACCTCATGACGTCTGCGGGCGGACTGGCTTCTACAGATATGATGCTTCGTATGGTTGAGAATGACCATGGTAAACGTGTCGCAACCGTTGTTGCGGCTGTGTGTAACCATACACGATCAACCGCCGAACCTTGTATTCAGAAGAGCGGATTGGTCGCATTGAACGTGGCAAAGAACACACGGATTTCGAAAGCGATCGAGGTCATGGAGCAAACCATCGAAGATCCGATTTCGACCAAACAAATTGCCAAGATTTCGGGTACATCCGTCAGGCAATTGGAACGACAATTCAAAGAACATTTGGGCCGGTCACCTGCAAAGTTCTATATCGACATCAGGCTTGATCGGGCGCGGGAGTTGTTGGGGATTTCGGAGATGCGTGTGAGCGAGGTCGCAGCGGCGACTGGCTTTGGCACAACTTCATTGCTCGCCCAAAGGTTCAAGAGCCGCTTTGGCGTATCGCCCAGAGAGTTTAGAACACTCTGAGTGCCTAGCGCACCTGACGTTTTGCGAACATTCTTAAACAACCACCACACAGGCTAATGCGATGTTCAAAAAAGACCCCTCGCGATGTGAGGAGATCGCGAGGGGCCTTTACTATGCACAGAGGTAAAGCAAATTTGGCTCGCCCCTTGTGTCGTCATCGCACGCGTTAGGTGCCTGAATCGCGGTTTGCGCGGAATTGGCCGTTTGTGATGTCAACAAGACCAAGGCCGGGGGTTCCGTTCGCGGTTCCTGTTGTTCGACCTGCGATGACATTGCCAGGATCGCCGCCGACGATGCTATCTCTCCATCCGCCGGACACATCCGCATCGATTTGAAGGTTTTCTAGCGTGTCGCCGCCGAAGTAGCCTGAGACTGTACCTAAGAACTCGGCTCCGCTGTCAAAGCGGCGGTTGATGCCGCCAATGTTGCCACTGATGTCGAGGTCGCCGGTGAGCAACTCGATCGCTCTGTTGTTTTGCAGCGTGTTCAAGTTGGAGATTTCGCCGCTCACAGGATTTCTTCCGCCGCCGATATCGACCAACATCCTGACCTCGCCAACCAAGGCATTTACTTCTGGTTGGTTTTCGATCTCCAATCCGGTGATCCACCGCCCGCTATAGACAGCGTCGCCATTCCGCGGGCCGAAAAGGTTATCGTTCTCACGGAAACCAAGGCCCTCGTTAATCGAGTCCCGGATCGCTTGAACTTCTGTTGCGTCGCCGACGTTGGGCTCTAAAGCAGGGTTTGTGCCCGGACCCGTACCTGGTCCGGTTCCTGGCCCCGTTGTGGGGCTCATGCTGGAACCGCCACACGCACTGAGGCCAAGGACAGCAATAAGGCCGAGGCCTGTTGTAGTTAGTTTTGTTGTAATACGCGTCATCGCTTCCCCTCCAACGCAGACTCTTTTCAATGTGCGAAGGAAGTTGCCGTAGGGGCGCCTTTCAAAACATAGGGGAAACTCCCTAATTAAAGCTGGATTTCGGGCTCAGAGCTGGTTTTGAGGGTCCAAAAGACCTTCACGTAGCGCGTAGGCGAGCAGTTCTGCAATCGAACCGACGTCGAGTTTTGACATGATGCTTGAGCGATGATTCTCTACAGTTTTGGGGCTGAGCCCAAGGGTGGCCGCAATCGTTTTGGTCGTTTGCCCATTTGCGATCAGGCTTAAAATCTGTGGTTCCCGCGCCGAAAGAGCAGTGGTTTCACCTGCCGCGCCAATCATAGCCGCGGCATCCGCTGAGATGACGCGTCCGCCTTTCAACAGGATTGGGATCGACTGTTCAAATTCGGATATTTCACTGCGTTTGGTGAACATACCATGGGCTCCTGCAGCATAGAGTTCCCGCATGAGTGCTGCCGATGTGATGCCTGAGAAAACGGCGATCTTAGTATGAGGAGACCAGCGGCGCACCTCCGTATAAACCGCGATGCCTTGCGCGAATGGCATGGCGATATCCAGTGTCATCAAATCAGGCTTGTGCGTTTTTGCCAGTGTCACAGCAGAAATACCGTCTTCCGCTTCGCCAACGACCTCGATACCACGATAGGCATTCAGAAGTTTGACGAGGCCATCGCGGATAAGCTGGTTGTCGTCAGCCACGACTGCGGTAAGGTTTTTCATAACACTTACTTAAGCGCTAGTTCCCCGTCATGGCAATTCAGCTTCCAAATGAGCTTGGTCTGTAGCGTTAGTGAAGTTTGATCTCAGGCATTTTCTAAAACGCTCGGATTTTACGCGTGAGCCTCATCTGATCGCGCAGCACAACCACGGAGATAAATCGATCTATTGACTGCAAACTTAAAGAGAAACATAGTTAAACTGAGTTGTAGCCAACACTTTTTTACGCGCCATTGGGTATGCGGCGTATTTCTAAGGGGACATAAAGCATGAGCAATTCTGAAACTCCTGAGGTCGAAGTTCTCGATCCAGAGATTGTCGAGTTTGGCGAAGCGCTAAGTGGTCGGCTCTCAAACTTATGGTGGACTTTTCTTGTCCGGGGCATCCTCGCCGCGGTGGTCGGTATCGCGGCATTATTCTGGCCGACCGATAGTATCTCTCTGTTGTTGCAGCTATTTGGACTTCTTTTGATCTTAGACGGTGTCTTTGCTTTCTTTGGATTTGGCCGTCAGGGGGCCGCTTTTGGCATTGGTCTGCTGACTATCGCACTTGGATTGGTCTTCTTGCTTTGGCCGGAAGGAACGGCGCGCACGGCGTCGTGGCTTTTGGGGGCTTTCGCGCTTCTTTCAGGCCTTGGATCGCTCTACGTGTGGTTCCGCCTTCCAAAAGATGCGCCGGAGAAAGGAATGGTGCGCAATGCCGGTATCGTGGGTTTGCTCATCGGTCTGGCGTTGGTCATCTGGCCGGGCGTTGGTCCCGTTGTTTTGAGCTGGATGATCGCGTTCTGCGCATTGTCACTTGCCTTCGTTTTATTCTGGCTCGCGTTACGCTTCAGAGAAGCAAACAAGCGCGTAAAGGCAGAAGTGATCAACCCAAATTAATGAAATTGTCGGCCGTCTCATGGGTCGTCTCACACGCTTAGGCGCATAAGCGTCTTCTGAGCATTGAAAGGATAAAAACATGGGTTTCTTTGATCTTATTTGGTCGATCTTCTTGATCTTCCTTATGGTTGCTTGGTTCTGGGTACTGATCGCGGTGGTAGCAGATATTTTCCGGTCAAAAGATTTAGGTGGCTTTGCAAAGGCCCTCTGGATCGGTTTTGTGATCATCATTCCGTGGCTGGGTGTTCTGGTCTACGTGATCGCCCGCGGTGACAAGATGCAGGAACATAACGCTCAGGCGATGAATGATATGGAAGCGGCACAAAAGGACTATATCCGTTCGGTTGCAACCACATCGCCCGCCGCTGAGTTGGAACGCCTAGCGGGGCTGAAGGAAAAAGGTGTGCTGACGCAAGAAGAGTTTGCAGCGCAAAAGGCTAAGGTATTGGCCGGCTAAACGGCTCTGAGTTTCGGAGAGTTTGAGGGGGAAGCTGGCATTGCTCGGCTTCCCTCTTTTCTTTGTACGCATTGTCAAACACGGACTGATTCCACATAATTCTACTGAGCGGCCAGATTTTGAAGCGAAAAATTAACCCTTTTCTGCCAATTTTGAGTTCTGTTACTTGGGGCAAAGTCAAAGGGCAGAGTCATGGCGCTTAACAAATTTAACACGTTTGTTGGCGTTTGTTTTGTCTATTTCTTAGTTTGCTCGCCCAAGGCTTATGCCGACGCATCGGCAGTCGTTATCTTGGACGCGCCCGCCTCTATGGCAACGGAGTTGGACGGCGGAACGAGACTGAGTGCTGCAAAACGGGCTGTGATGAATGTCTTGAATGAAACCGTACAGAGCGACCCTAGCCAGCCCTTCGGCTTCATATCCTTCTACGATGGATGCTGGGTCGATGTTATAGTTAAACCAAAGCCTTTGCAGAACGTCTTTGATGAAATTCGGGGCCGCGTAACAAATCTTCAGACACGTGAGTTTGGGCATACTCCAATTGCAAAATCTCTCGAGATTGCTGGAAAGCTTTTGGAGCAAGATGGTGGAAAGATAATTCTTGTCTCCGATGGGCAGGAAAGCTGCCAAGAACACAGGGATCTTTGCGAGCTTGCGGAGCATCTTGATCAAATCAATATCGACTTTGAGATCCATTTAGTGGGATTGGCCCTAAGCCCCGAGCAAGAGGATGCGCTTCGGTGCATTCCTCAGGCGACGGGAGGTACGTTTGTGTCCGTAAATCGGGCTGATGATCTCATTTCAGCAGTTGGCTTTGTGGCGACTGAAGCTGGGTCAGATGTGCAGGGCCGCTACTATGATAACAGGGGCGGTTTGCTTCATTGGTGGTGCGAAGAATGACGCATCCGTTCCGATAAATCCAGTCTGTGTTGACTGGACAACCCGCCAAATTCGTCCAACAGTGCGCCCAACAAAACAGAATGAAGGACGTGCGAAATGGCGGTTTATGCAGTGGTGCAAGTTGATGTCACCGATCCGGAGGCTTACGGGAAATATGCCGAGTTGGCAGGTCCAGCTGTCGCAAAATACGGTGGGGAGTTTCTTGCCAGAGGTGGCGAGGTCGTTGTCAAAGAGGGGACAACGCGTGCCCGCTGCGTCTTGATCCGTTTTGACGATATGGAAACGGCGCAGGCGTTCTATGACGGGCCGGAGTACCAAGAGGCATTGAGCCATGGACTACCTGCGTCTGAGCGAGACTATAAGTTCGTAGAAGGCGTCTGATCGACACTATTCCAAACGAAAAACAAAAGCGGCGGCTCCAATCAGGAACCGCCGCCTTTTTGTTTGTAACGAGCCTTAGTTCAGCGCCGCATCTGTGATTGCATGTGTCCATGCGCCTTCCGGCGCAGAGGTAATCACAGGGTCAGAGTCGCCTGCCAAAAGAGATGCTACTGTGCGTTCGTAGTCCGCTGGGTCCAAAGCGCCGTTCGAACCGGCTGTCAACTTGGCGATTTCGCCCATCATGCGGGTTTGATGGCCTTCGGTCTGCGCGCCGGTTTCATCGTAGTCCAGCACGATCAACGCCGCGTCATCTGGGTTCTCTTCGGCCCATTTCCAACCGCGCATGGAGGCGCGGACGAAGCGGACCATTTTGTCCTCAAACGCTGGGTCTGCGAGGTTTTCTTCCAAGGCATAGAGGCCGTCTTCGAGTGTTGCGACACCCTGATCTTCGTATTTGAAGGTGGTCAGCTCTTCTGGTGTCAAACCAGCGTCAATCACCTGCCAGTATTCGTTGTAGGTCATCGTGGAGACACAAGCCGCCTGACCGTTGAGGATTGGATCAACGTTGAAGCCTTGCTTGAGAACTTCAACACCGTCTTCGCCACCATCGGTGCTCAGACCCAGTTGCGACATCCAGCTAAGGAATGGGAATTCGTTGCCGAAGAACCAAACACCCAGCGTTTTGCCTGCGAGGTCATCGGTGGATTCAACACCTGCATCTTTGCGGCAGGTCAGCATCATGCCGGACGATTTGAAAGGCTGCGCGATGTTGACCATCGGCAGGCCTTTTTCGCGTGCAGCGAGCGCAGCAGGCATCCATTCGACCGTCACATCAGCACCGCCACCGGCAAGAACCTGCGTTGGCGCGATGTCTGGGCCGCCAGGCAAGATGGTGACGTTGAGGTCTTCTTCCTCATAGAACCCGTTTTCCAGTGCGACGTAGTAGCCCGCGAATTGTGCTTGTGTGACCCACTTGAGCTGAAGCGTGACGTCATCGGCGGCCAGTGCCGAAGTAGCCATCATGGCCAGCGCTGACGCGCATAGAGTTGTTGTAGCCGTTTTCATGTTGGTTTTCCTCTACTGTTGTTTTCCGTTTTGATGTCCGGGTTGCTGATCAACCTCTTTGTGAAGGGTGCCAGAAGGTCACCCGTTTTTCGATAAATGCGACGATGCCATAGAATGCGGACCCAGCAAGGGCAGCGACCGCAATCTCAGCCCAAACCAAATCGATGGAAAGGCTGCCGACCCCGGTGGAGATGCGGAAGCCCATGCCGCGAATGGGAGAGCCAAAATATTCAGCAACAATGGCGCCGATTAGGGCAAGTGTTGTCGCTATCTTAAGCCCATTGAAGATGAAGGGCAAAGCTGCAGGTAGTCGCAGTTTCAGCAGTGTTTGCGTGTATCCCGCGGCATAGGTGCGCATCAGGTCGCGCTGCATGGTGTCCGCCTCGCGCAGTCCCTGGACGGTATTCACAAGGATCGGGAAGAAGACCATGACCACCACCACAGCTGCCTTTGATTGCCAGTCGAAGCCGAACCAATTGACGAGGATCGGAGCAATGCCGACGATTGGGAGGGCGGCAACGAAATTGCCAATGGGCAAAAGGCCGCGTGTCAAGAATGAGCTGCGGTCGATCAAAATGGCTGTGAAGAAGGCAGCGGCAGCCCCGATTGCGAAGCCCCGAAGCGCGCCTTTCAAGACAGTCTGCTGAAAGTCGATCCACAAAGTTTCCAGTGAGCTGGCAAAAGTGGCCCCAATTTGGCTGGGGGCCGGAAGTATGACTTGGGAGACGTTGAACCCGCGCACGAGCCCTTCCCATAGGACGAGGATTGATATGCCAAAGAGTAACGGAACAATGATGCGCACGACGAGTGTGTCAGATGCTTTAGACGACGCTAGGCGAACGTTAAGGAACCATGCGCAAATCCAGAAGACGAGGGAAGCAATAAACCAACTCATGTCCGGAACCCCATGCGCGGCAGAACGGCACGTTGGATGAGGTCAATCAGGGTCACCAGAATACCGGCGAGGATCGCGGCGGCGAAAAGTGCAGACCAGATCGCAAGCGGGGTGCCGAATTGGTCTCCAATAAGGATACGCGCCCCGAGGCCGCTGATGGCACCAGTGGGCAATTCGCCGACGATTGTGCCCACCAGCGCGGCAGCAACGCCGATCTTGAGTGCTGCGAAAAGGTATGGAACGCTCGCGGGCAAGCGCAACTTCCAAAAGCTCTGCCCGCCGCTGGTGTTGTAGGTTTTCAAAAGGTCGAGTTCTGATGCCGTTGGGGAGCGCAGCCCTTTGACCATGCTCACCAAGACCGGGAAGTAGCACAGGTAAGCGGAGATGATCGCTTTTGGTACGCCGCGCCCGTCAATACCGACTTGGTTGGAGAGGACAATGATCATCGGGGCGAGAGCCACAATTGGGATCGTTTGGCTGACGATCGCCCAAGGCATCAGGCTCATATCAGTGACACGACTATAGACGATTGCAACCGCGACTAGGATTCCGAAAGTAGTGCCGAGTAGGAAACCCCAAAACGTTGATCGCAGAGTGATCCAGCTGTGGTAGAGGAGTGATCGCTTTGAAAAAGCTCTGCCTTTCGCGACCATTTCGCCGGTTGTTTTCCAGAACTCTTCGCCGACTTGGCTGGGCGTTGGGAGCCGCGGCCGGTCCAGCTCATACCCGATTGCGATGGACTCGCGATTGTCGAGCATCAAGCGCCACACGGAAACATCGCGGCGTGTGACTGTTCCTTCGGGAACGACGGCAACGCCGCTTCGTTCAGCGATATCAAGGGCGGGGCGGATGTTCATAGGGGCAACGGCGGCCCACCACAGGCCGACGATCACTGCCAGAACAGTAAGGACTGGAAAGACGCTACGCATAACGTACCACCCGCCCCGGCTTTGAGCCGGGGCCTCTCGCGGGAGAGACGAGGAGGTCCCGGGTTAAACCCGGGACGGGAAGGGCGCAAACGTCAGTCATAGCTGTGCCCGGCTCTGAGCCCTTCGCGAACGCGCTGGGCGACTTCGAGGAATTCCGGCGTGTCACGGATTTCCAGCGGCCTTTCCTTCGGCAGCGGGCTGTCGATCACGTCGGTAACGCGGCCTGGGCGCGGGGTCATCACGACGATTTTGGTCGAAAGGAACACAGCCTCAGGGATCGAGTGCGTTACAAATCCTATGGTTTTGTTTGTCTTCGCCCAAAGCTCGAGCAGTTGCTCATTCAGGTGATCTCGTACGATTTCGTCAAGCGCCCCAAAGGGTTCATCCATCAGAAGAATATCAGCATCAAAGGCGAGGGCGCGGGCGATGGAGGCCCGTTGCTGCATCCCACCGGATAACTGCCAAGGCAACTTGTTTTCGAAGCCTGCGAGGTCAACCATTTCAAGCACGCGGGTCACGCGCTCTTGTTGTTCGGCCTTGGAAAACCCCATGATTTCCAGCGGCAGTTTGATATTCCCGCCGATGGTGCGCCAAGGGTAAAGGCCCGCGGCTTGGAAGACGTAGCCGTAGGCACGTGCAAGGCGGGCCTCGTGCGGAGAAACCCCGTTGACGGTGATCGACCCACTCGTGGGCTGTTCCAAATCCGCGATCACGCGCAAAAACGTGGTCTTCCCGCAGCCAGACGGGCCGATGAAGCTGACGAAATCCCCTTCATGGATGTCGAGGTTTACGTCGCTAAGCGCATGGACCGGCCCGTCGTTGGTTTGAAACGTCAACGACAGATCTTTGGCCGAGATTTTGAGGCTTGATGTCATTCTGGCAGCAGTTCGAGAGTTCTTCGCTTAGACACCGGTGGCTGGAATGCCGGTTCGTTGCACAGGGGTGGGCGCGGTGAGCTCTTTCCATTGGGACAGAGCTTTGTTCACGGTCGCGTTCGGTGCACGTTTGACAAACTTACCGTGGCCTTCTTGCGTGCGGATTTCGCCGTCATGCACCGCCACTTGGCCGCGCGTTAGTGTGAAGCGCGGCAGGCCTTTGACCTTGTGGCCTTCAAAGACGTTGTAGTCGATGGCGGATTGTTGGCTGCCCGCAGAGATGGTTTTCTCTTTCTCCGGGTCCCAGACGACCAAATCGGCGTCCGCGCCAACAAGAACTGCGCCCTTCTTCGGGTAGCAGTTCAGGATTTTGGCGATGTTTGTGGAGGTCACGGCGACAAATTCGTTGGGAGTTAGGCGACCAGTGCCAACGCCATGGGTCCAGAGCATTGGTAAGCGATCTTCTAGGCCGCCGGTGCCGTTTGGAATTTTTGAGAAGTCACCAACGCCATAGCGTTTCTGCTCTGTCGTAAAGGCGCAGTGGTCGGTCGCCACGCAGCTTAGGCTGCCAGACATCAGACCGGCCCAAAGGCTGTCCTGGTGCTTTTTGTTGCGGAACGGCGGTGACATCACGCGGCGCGCTGCGTGATCCCAATCATCATGGAAGTATTCACTTTCATCCAAAGTGAGGTGCTGGATCAAAGGTTCACCCCACACGCGTTTGCCGTTTTGACGGGCACGGCGGATCGCTTCATGGGCTTCTTCGCAGGAGGTGTGCACGACATAAAGTGGAACGCCCGCCATATCGGCGATCATAATCGCACGGTTCGTCGCCTCGCCTTCAACTTGGCTGGGGCGGGAATAGGCGTGGGCTTCAGGGCCAGTGTTACCTTCAGCCAGGAGTTTGGCCGTCATTTCAGCCACGACATCGCCGTTTTCGGCGTGCACCATGGCTGTTGCGCCGAGTTCTGACAGGCGTTTGAAGGAGGCGAAAAGCTCGTCATCATTCACCATCAGCGCGCCTTTGTAGGCGAGGAAGTGTTTGAATGTGTTGATGCCGCGCTGATTGACGACGATTTCCATGTCGTTGAAGACCTGTTCGCCCCACCACGTCACAGCCATGTGGAAGGAATAGTCGCAGTTGGCGCGGGTCGATTTATTGTCCCAACGCTTGATCGCATCCATAAGGCTTTCGCCTTGGTTGGGAAGGCAGAAATCAACGACCATCGTGGTGCCACCGGCCAGACCGGCACGCGTCCCACTTTCGAAATCGTCGCTGGAATAGGTGCCCATGAACGGCATTTCGAGGTGGACATGCGGGTCGATCCCGCCTGGCATCACGTAACACCCTGTCGCATCCAGAGTTTCGTCGCCTTTCAGGTCAGGGCCAATTTCTACGATGCTGCCGTTTTCGATAAGGACGTCGGCTTTGTAGCTGAGGTCGGCAGTGACAACGGTTCCGTTTTTGATGACTTTCGACATGTGGTTCTCCCCGTCCTTATTCGACGATTTCGGCGGTTTTCAGCACGGCGTGTAGCAATACATCGGTGCCCGCTTGCGCCCATTCCTTGGAAATCTCTTCCGCTTCATTGTGGCTTAGGCCATCAACACAAGGACACATAATCATGGCTGTTGGAGCCACGTCATTGATCCAACAAGCATCGTGACCGGCGCCCGAGACAATATCCATATGCGAATAACCTAGTTCTTCTGCGGCCTCTCTTACGGCCCCGACACAACCTTCATCGAAGGCGGGAGGATCGAATTGACCAACGATTTCACAACTGAACTCTGTTTCGATTTCTTCGCAAAGTTTCGGCGCGCGTTCCATAAATTCCGCGACCATGCCGTTGAGCTTGTCCAGCAAGTGCGTGCGCATATCGACTGTAAAGACAACCTTGCCGGGGATGATATTGCGAGAGTTCGGGTAAACATCGATGTGCCCGATCGCCCCAACGGCGTTTGGTTGGTTCTTCATTGCGATTTCGTGCACGAGCTCTGTGACGAGGGAGAGACCGCGGCCCGCATTCTTGCGCATGGACATCGGGGTAGAGCCGGTATGGCTTTCCTTTCCGGTCACAGTACATTCGATCCAACGCAGCCCTTGGCCATGCGTGACGACGCCTACATCCTTGTTCTCAGCCTCCAAGATAGGCCCTTGTTCGATGTGCAGCTCAAACATTGCGTGCATCTTTCGGTCGCCAACCTTTTCGTCGCCAACCCAGCCAATGCGCTGCAACTCATCGCCAAAGCGCTTGCCATCCGCATCAACGCGATCATAGGCCCAATCTTGATCGTGTTTTCCGGCAAAAACGCCAGACGCCAACATCGCGGGTGCAAAACGTGTGCCTTCTTCATTCGTCCAGTTGGTCAGGACGATTGGATGTTTGGTTTTGAGGCCGAGGTCATTCATCGTTCGGATGACCTCAAGACCGCCCAAGACACCCAAAACGCCATCGTACTTGCCGCCGGTCGGCTGCGTGTCGAGATGGGAGCCCATGTAAACAGGCAGCGCCTCGGGATCTTCACCCGCCCGCGTTGCAAACATATTGCCCATAGTATCGACGCCCATGGTCATTCCCGCGTCTTCGCACCATTTCTGGAAAACCGCGCGACCTTTCGCGTCATCATCAGTGAGGGTTTGGCGATTGTTGCCACCGGCGATGCCGGGGCCGATTTCAGCCATTTCCATAAGACAATCCCACAACCGGTCAGGATCGATCCGTAGATTCTTACCGAAAGACATGTTTGCCCCCTTGTTTTCTGCCTTGGGACATAGCCTGCAAATTTCTTGTACGGTCGGTCAATCTTTTTTTTGACCGATCGTGCAATGTTCGATTATCGTTGGGAAAGACTCGGCTCTGCGAATGGGTTATGGAGCCAAAATGCATTGTATTTGGGCAGATCAGAAATGAACAAGCCAGCCACCGGCATTCAAGCGCGTCATAGAGAGGAAACGCGAGAGCGGATTCTGGCTGCGGCGGAGCGTGTGTTTGCTGAGTATGGCTATGAGGGTGCATCTTTCGGGCGGATCGCTCAAGAAGTTAATTTGCCGAAATCCAATGTGGTTTATTACTTTGAAACTAAGAAGAAATTGTACCGTTTGGTTGTCGAAGATATCTTCAACGTTTGGCGGCACGCGGCGGATAATATCCAGCCTAATAGCGATCCCGTTCAGGCGCTGGGCGAGTATGTCGACACCAAGTTGGAATTGGCCCGGGTACGGCCGCATGGGTCAAAGGTTTGGGCGAATGAGATCATTCAGCGGGCTCCGATCGTTCAAGACTATCTCGAAAATGAACTTCGCGATTGGACGAATGACAGAATTTCAGTGATAGATGGTTGGATTGATCGCGGTATGATCAGGCCGATAAACGCGCGCAATCTATTGTATGCAATTTGGGCGACCACGCAGCACTACGCTGACTTTACCCACCAAATTCAAACATTGAACGATGACAAAGAGCTGTCCGAAACGCAGTGGTCTGAAACCAAAAGGGCGGTAAAGGACATCCTGATCAATGGAATTTCGAAGGGCTAACGCGACGGTATCAGTAGCTTTGTGTACATCGGAATGAGGAACGCCTCAGCATCATCAAAGAGGTTCTCCATCTTCTGTGGCGATAGAGTACGAATTTGAACATCAAAGTCGGCATAATGCTGCGTGGTTGCCCAGATAGAGTAAATGAGATGATAAGGGTCAACGGGCGCAATTTTGCCTTCGTTCGACCACCTCTGAATCAGTTCAATTTTATCTCTAAAGATTTGATGCAAAGGATCGAACAAGCTATCGTCTGCACGTTCGATACCAATCAATATTTCGCTCGCAAACAACCGACTCTCGCGAGGATAGTCTCTCGACATTTCAATTTTACGGCGGACATAATTGCAGATTTCTCCGACAGCATCGTCGGTTTGTCCGATAAATTCCAAGGGTTTGGTCCACAGCGAAAGTGTCGCTGACAAAAGTTCTGAATAGAGTTTCTCTTTGTCGCTGAAGTGATAAAGAAGGCGCGGTGTTGACATGTTTGCCGCTTGGGCGATCTTATTGATGGAGGCGCCCTTGTAGCCATTCTTAGAGAAAATCTCCAAAGCGGAACTCAAGATTTCGTCCCGGCGCTCTGATTGAATCCGAGTTAAATTGGCTGGCTTACTTGTCATTCTTTGTCAGTATTCTTCGTTTTGGTGTGCCGCCATCATAGGTGTTTCTCAGGCTTCTCAAAACGAAAAGGGTAAATTCAGAAAGCAAAAAATCACGCTGGATGCTCTGTGAGATATTTCGATACCTTCTGAAGCCCCTTTTGCAATGCTACTGGCGAATTTCCGAAGCCTATCCGTATATGATCGTCCATACCGAAGGCGTCACCTGGGGTGAACATGACCCCGGTCTTTTCGAGTAGATCTATGCAAAGTTCGCGTGATGTCACAGGAAGATCAAACTTGAGCATCGCGGTGGTACCTGAGTTTGGCTTCACCCATGAGATGCGCGGTTCATTGGCCACCCAATCTTCAAGCATAACAAGGTTATCGCGCGTGATTTGCTGGCTTCTAGCAAGGATCTTGTCGCGATTTTCAAGTGCCAGGCAGGCAAGATAGTCGTTAATCATGCCGACCGAGATAGTGTCGTAGTCGCGATGGATCATCACGGTTTGCTGCACTTCCTGGGGGCCAACGATCCAGCCAAGCCTAAGACCAGCAAGGGAGAAAGCTTTTGACGTGCTCCCCGTACTAATTCCTTTCTCATAAAGGTCAGCGATGGATGCGGTTAGTCCAGTTCCGGTCTGATCGGTACCACGATACACCTCATCGCAGAGCACATAAGCGCCGACGCTGCGGGCGATCTCGGCGACGCGCAATAACATCGCCTCATCCATAAGCGCACCGGTTGGATTGTTCGGATTCGTCAATGCGATAAGCTTTGTCTTCTTGTGAACTATGCCTCGCAGTTCTTCCAAATCGGGCAGAAACGAGTTCTCCTCCAACAGCTCCAAAGTTTCAACGTTCGCGCCGATGCTTTCGGGGATGGAGTAATGTTGCTGATAGGTTGGTACGATGGCGACAACATGGTCGTTCCGCTCGACCAATGCCTTGTGAACCAACATATTTGCAGCAATTGTGCCGTGGGTAACGGTGATGTTTTCAGTGCTTTGGTGATCAAAAAGATCAGCGATTGCGGCCCTCAATCGATCTGATCCCTCTATCGCGCCATAGGTCATCTTCATAGCCAAGATGGCGCTCAGATCGGAGCTATTTTGGCCCGACATTTTGAGAAGTTCTTCGATGGTGATGCTATCCACGCAAGTCTCAGCGAGGTTGTATCGACAGCGTGTCTCCCACTCATTCATCCACATCTCGACTGCGAAGGGCTCAATTCTCATGAGAATTCCCAATCATAGAAAGGTTTGATCATGAGCCGCTTCAATAGCCAGCTTCCGTCTGATCGGGCGCATCAACACGGCCAGTTAGGTCGTGAAATGCAGAGATCGATTTGCTGGCTGCAGCGGCCAAAAGCCGGACATCACCGGCGACTGTGGTTAGATTGTACCCCCAGCTGATTGCTTGAGCTGCATACTCGGGCGTTCCGCAATGAATACATGCACCAATACCATTCTTTTGGCATTCCTTCGCGATGTTCTGAATGATCTCGATCATTTCAGGCTCTTGGCGATCCAGGCCAGGTGGTAGACGCCCTTGCTGTGTTCCAAGTGTAAGGTCAGCAGGGCCCACATAAATTCCATCCAATCCTGGAGTGGATGTGATTTCCGCCAGGTTTTCAGCCCCTTCCTTGGTTTCGATCATTGCGATTGCCAAAATTTCATCATTTGCTGCAACGCCATAGTTTTCATGAGCAAAAACGGCTCGAGTGGGTCCAAAGCTGCGTTGTCCATGAGGTGGATAGCGCATGTAGGATACAAATTCCTCTGCTTCTTTACGGTTGTTGATCATGGGGCAAATGATGCCCACCGCACCCGCATCCATCGCCTTCATAATCGCCGCCGGATCTAGCCACGGCACCCGCGCCATCAGGGTAGCGCCTGAAGCCTTTGTTGCTTGAAAAATTGGAAGTAAGTCGGTGTAATCGAGCGCTCCGTGCTGCAGGTCAACCGTTAAGCTGTCATAGCCTTGCGCGGCCATGATCTCGGCCACAAAGGGGTTCCCAATGGAAGACCAAGCATTGATCGTCGGCGTTCCGGCGCGCCACATTTCACGAAGCTTGTTCTTTTGCATCTTGTTTCTCCTTTGGGCGTAATCCTTGCCGATACTTGTCTGCCTGAATCTTTGGCAAGACAACCCAAAGTCGACATGAAAATTAACCATGCCCAAAAACTTCATTCTTGCAACCGGTTGCAAAATGCCTAAGGTAAGAGTTAGCGAAAGTGAGAATCGCGTCCTATGCCGAGGTGTCTTGTGATGGCAAGCGCTGGGGCAAATGGTGCCGCTGGGAGGGAATTCAGAGGCATTTTTTCACAGTTGAAGGTTTCGCCGTATCAGTGGTGCGACGAGGCTTCCGGTCAGATAACGGTGTGCCGGACACCGATCCTTGGGAGGAAAACATGAAAAAGTATCTACTCGCGACAGGTCTTACTGCCTTGATGGCAACATCTGCTGCGTCACAGGAAATCGGCGCAACGTTTTCGCGCTTTGACGATAACTGGCTGACAGTTCTGCGGACTGGCATGGTCGAGTATGCGGGCACAATCGACGGCCTGTCATACCAGCAAGAAGACGCGACAGACGACCTTGCAAAGCAGATCGACCAAGTGAAGAACTTCGTGGCGCAAGGCGTTGATGCGATCATCGTGAACATCGTTGACACATCTGCAGGTGCGGCTGTTTCTGCCGCGGCTGGCGACGTGCCACTGGTTTACGTCAACCGTGAGCCTGACAACGTGAACGAACTGCCACCAACGCAGGCTTTCGTTGCATCCAATGAAATTGAATCCGGCACATTGTCCGCATTCGAGATATGTAAGAACCTGCGCGCGGCAGGCCTTGGTAACGGCGCGCGCGGCTATCTGATGAATGGCCAGCTGTCCAACCAAGCTGCGGTTCAACGGTCGAAAGACGTGTATGACGTGATCGGCATGGACATGTGTAACTTCATGGAGATCATCGACGAAGCACCAGCAAACTGGTCTCGTGATGAAGCGCAAGACTTGATGACAAACTGGATGTCTTCTGGTGAGCCATTCGACTTTGTTCTTGCCAACAACGACGAAATGGCGATCGGTGCGATCCAAGCGATGAAGGCAGCTGGTATCGATATGGCTGACGTTCAAGTTGGAGGTGTTGACGCATCTCAGGACGCTCTGCTCGCAATGGCAGCTGGCGACTATGACGTGACAGTGTTCCAGGACTCTGTTGGTCAGGGTACAGGCTCCATCGATGCGGCCCTGAAGCTGATCGCTGGCGAAGATGTGGACACCAAGGTTTACATCCCATTCGTACTGGTGACACCAGAGAACATGGGCGAGTTTATGTCTCGCAACTAAGATCGTTTGATCTCAAAAACAGGACGGTGCGGATCACGCGCCGTCCACTTCTTTACCGACAACCGGGGAGGCGAGCATGGCTGACACAAGCCAAGGCGTCGGTGGTCTGACCTTTGATAAGTCAAAAAGGTCCTGGCCTAACGAGCTGAACATTCTTCTAGCATTGGTCATCATTATCGTCGTGTTTGAGGCGATCGGACAATTCGCGCCTTACATGAACGGCCAAAGCTTCTTGTTCGATACCAAGGACCGCTTTGACAGCATCTTTAACGAAGCAAGACTGCAGATCATCATTCTGCAAGTGGCCATTATCGGTATCATCGCTTTGGGTGTGACGCAGGTCATTATCACAGGCGGGATCGACCTTTCCTCGGGCCCTTTGGTCGCGGCAACCGCAATGATCGCCATGAGTTTCGCTCAAGTTGCAGAGGTTAACGGCTTCCCTAACCCCAAAGCTCTGTTTGGCCCTTGGGCAATGGATCTTCCAGTCATTGTACCGGTCGTGATCGGCTTGGCCTTTGGGGCATGTATTGGCATCATAAACGGTACGTTCATCGCGTACTTTAGAATTCCACCGTTTATTGCGACCCTCGGTATGTTCCTTTTCTGCCGCGGTATCGCGCTGTGGTGGTCCGGCGGTAACCCTGTTTCGTTCCCAACAGACGCGTATGCCTGGATCGGGTCTGGCATGATGCCAGTCGTATGGTTCGTTCTTCTGGCGATCATCTTCCAACTGATCATGAGCTACACCGTTTACGGTAAGCACACATACGCAATCGGATCTAACGAAGAAGCGGCGCGGATGTCAGGGATCAATGTGAAGCGCCATAAAGTCATGGTTTACATGATCGCCTCCATGCTGGCGGCTTTCGCAGGTATTGTGCTGAGCTCAAAGGCTGTGACAGCACAGGCGGGTATGGGTGAATTCTACGAACTCTTCGCTATCGCAATGGCTGTGATCGGCGGCATCAGTCTGCAAGGTGGTCGCGGCTCCATCATAGGTACGGTTTTGGGTGCGATGGTTTTGGGTGTAATCCGGTCTGGATTTACGTACATCAAGCTTGATGGGTCGTATCAGTTGATGGCCATGGGCGCGATCATCGTGGCGGCGGTCATTCTTGACCAATACCGACAACGGAACCGAGCGTAGGAGGGCCGAACGATGAGCAACGAAATCGTACTCGAAACCAGAGGCCTAACAAAGCACTACGGTGGTGTCCAAGCGCTGAACGATGCCAACTTCGTGCTTCGAAAAGGTGAACATGTCGCGATCATGGGCGACAACGGTGCTGGCAAGTCTACTTTCGTGCGCCAGATCACTGGCGTGGAGCAGCGTACAAGCGGAGACGTGATTTTCGACGGGCAACCGGTGAATTTCACAGGTCCGATCGACGCCAGAGAAGCGGGCATTGAAACCGTGTTCCAAACTCTGGCTCTAGCCGACCATCTGGACGTCCCTGACAATCTTTTCCTTGGGCGCGAAAAGACGAAGTTAGACTGGCTCGGCCCGTTCCGTCTTCTTGACTATAAGTCTATGCGACAAGATACGCTGGATGCGCTGGAGCGGACTGGCGTTAAAATTCCAAACATACGGAACACAATCGAGCGCATGTCTGGTGGCCAAAGACAGTGTGTCGCGATCGCGCGTACTGCGAGTTTTGCGTCTAAGTTGACGATCATGGACGAACCTACCGCAGCGCTTGGTGTTCAGGAAACCGCACAGGTTGAAAACATTATCCGAACGCTGAAAGAGCAGGGCGAGCCATTGATCCTTGTCAGTCACAATATGCGTCAGGTCATGGATCTTGTGGATCGGATCATCGTGTTCCGGCGGGGTCGCATCGTTGCGAATTTGCGCAAGGAAGAGACAGACGGTCAGGATATTGTCGCTTATATCACAGGAGCGAAAACTGGCGCCGAATACGAAGGCGCAGCGTAAACTAAAGAAAGCGGCGGTATTTACCGCCGCGTTTTTTTTGGCTAGCGACCCAAAGGGAGAACTGGAAGGCCGGTCGATGACCAACAGAAACCGAAGGATAGACTAGCATGGCTGTGACATTGAAAGACGTGTCAGAGCGCGCAGGTGTGTCTCGATCTGCCGTGTCACGAACCTTTACAGAAGGGGCCTCCGTTTCTGCCCGAACCCGCGAAAAGGTGGAAAAAGCTGCGTCAGAGCTGGGGTATAGCCCCAATGCGCTGGCTTCTTCACTGACCACCGGCCGGACAAAGATGATTGGGGTTGTGTCGAACAACTTTCACAACCCGATTTTTCTTGAGGTCTTTGACCTGGTGACAAAGGGCTTGCAGGAAAGCGGTTTGCGACCCTTGTTGGTGAACCTCTCGGACGAAACTGATCCGGGGAATTCGGTTCGTATGTTGCGTCAGTATTCGGTCGACGGTGTTATTGTCGCATCTTCCACCTTGCCTGTGACTTTTGCGGAAGCGTTCCAAGATGCGGGTGTTCCGGTGGTGCACCCATTCGGTCGGCAAGTAGCTGATCCTAAGGTGACGACCATCGGGATCGACAATCATGCGGCAGGACGGATGGCAGCAGAGACGTTGATCGCACGTGGGTATCGCAGAATTGGGTTTTTAGGAGGCCCCAAAAGCGCGACGTCGACCCAAGATCGTTGTGCGGGATTTCTTGGCGAAGCTTCGCAGCACGCGGGCATAGAGACAAGTGTGAGTTATGCAGACAGCTATAGTTTCGATGGCGGGCGGGACGAGATGACGCGGCTGATCGAAGGCAGCTTGGCAGAAGCCTACTTCTGCGGCGACGACGTTGTGTCCATTGGTGCTTTATCCGCATTGGAGACAGCGGGGATTGCTGTGCCGGATCAAGTCGGGTTGATCGGTTTGAACGACATGGAGATGGCTGGTTGGGCGAACATCAATCTGACCACCATTCACAACCCAATTGGTGAGATCATTCGAGAATCGATTGAGTTGATGAAAGGCATGTTGTCATCAGAACGTAAACGACCCGAAGCGCGTTTGCATTCGGGTCGGATTGTCGAGCGTGGGACCTTGCGGCCACTACCCTAAATCGGGAGCTTTACTCTTAGCCAACCGGCCCTGCGGGGCGAGTTTTTTGGCCAAGATGAAAGAGCTTTAGTGGGTCACGCTTCGTGCGTTCAAGTTCTAAACATCGGTGGCCTTGCATCAACCCAAGCGCCGTCTTCATTGGCAGATGCTACGGCCTGATGCACAGCCGCCATCGACCTCAAGCCATCCACAGCTTTCGGATAGTCGCCATGCGGTTCGCCGCGGATAGCGGCGGCTAGGTCGACGTAGATATTTGCGACTGCCATGGGGAAGCCTTCCGGGTGAGCGATTGCGACGCGGCTTAGGCGGGAAGCTTCATCTGACAATCCGCCTTCGCCTTTTTCCATGATCTGCGTACGGCCGCCGACGGGGGTGTACATGACTTGGTTCGGCTGTTCGGAGAACCATTTCATCCCGCCGGTTTCGCCGAAAACTTGGATGTCGAAACCATGTTGGCGGCCGATGGCAACGGAGGACGTCCAAAGCCGCCCGACGGTGCCGCCTTCCATGCGGAAGTTCACCATAGCGTCGTCTTCCAACTCGCGGCTGGCGATAGTGGAGGCGAAGTCGGCAGAGAGCGTGCGGACCTCGTCACCTGCGACAAAGCTCGCCATATGCATTGCATGGATGCCGCAATCTGCGAACTGGCCTGAGACACCCGCCATCGCTGGGTCGTAACGCCAACGGACACGCGGGTTGTCGGCGTCGGTGGCATCGCCGTGGTGGCCGTGGCTGAAGCTGGTGACAATCAGGCGGACCTTGCCGATGTCGCCATTGGCCACCATGTTGCGCATTTCTCGGACCATCGGGTAGGCGGAATAACAGTAGTTCACGGCGCAGATTTTGCCCGTCGCTTCTGCGATCTTCACGATCTCTTCGCTTTCTTCGACGGTCATCGTCATCGGTTTTTCGCAAAGAACGTTGAAACCCGCTTCCAAGAAAGACTTTGTGATCTCAAAGTGCGTGGAATTTGGTGTGGCGACGGTGACGAGGTCAACGCGGTCGTCGCGGTTTTTTTCACCTTCCAACATTTCTTTCCAATTTCCGTAGGCACGGTCCTCCGCGATACCTAGGCGCTGGGCATATTCCTTGCCGCGTTCGGCATCATGATCCAATGCGCCTGCCGCTAGAACGAAATTGCCATCGGCTTGCGCGCCCATACGGTGCGCTGGCCCGATCTGGCTGCCTTCGCCGCCACCGATCATCCCCCAGTTCAGTCGTTTCATGGGTGTCTCCTTAGAAACCAATGGATTGCAGGTAAGTGCGGTTCAGTTTGGCGTCGTCAACGGGGGACGTGTCACCCTCAGGGTCGCAGTCTTGCTCCACTGTGCACCAGCCCTCAAAGCCCGCATCCAGAAGCGTTTGCCGGACAGCGGGGAAGTCCACATCGCCGTCACCCAAATTGCAAAAGATACCTTGACCGCAGGCTTCGTAGAAATCTGTGCGGTTCTTCACGACGTCTGCTTTCACATTAGGGTCGATGTCCTTGAAGTGCATATAGCTGATACGGTCGATGTGCTTTTCCATGAAGCCCACCGGATCAAAACCGGCATAGGAGTGGTGGCCCGTATCGAAGCAAACTTTGAGGATGTTCTCGTCCACTTCATCCAAAAGGCGTTCAAGTTCTGGCTCAAAATCCATAAAGCCAGCGGCGTGGGCGTGAATACCCACGGTAAGGCCGTATTCCTCGGCTCCCATCTTGGCGACGGTTGCGATCTTGTCGCGAAAAGTGGTCCATTCTGCCTTATCCATCTGTTCCGCCTCATCCGCGCGGCCAGCCGTTGGCGCGCGGCGGGGCGAGATGCTGTCGATGAGAACGAGGTGTTCGGCACCATGGGCTTTGAGCGCTTTGCACGTGCGCACCGCACCATCCATCACGTCATCCCAAGCGTTAGGGTCATGGAAGGGTCGGAACACAACACCGCCGACAAGTTCCTGATCGAACTCCTCAAGTGCTTCGGTGAGAATCGCAGGGTCTTCGGGCATGAAGCCGACAGGGCCAAGTTCAATGCCTTTGTAGCCAGCATCGGCGTTTTCCTGCAGCACTTTGCGCCATGCTGGGTTACGTGGATCGTCTGCAAATTCCACACCCCAAGAACAAGGGGCATTCCCGATTTTGATCATGTTTTCTTACCTTTATTCAGTAGTCAGCGACGTTGACCCAAGCCTGTTTAGCGCTTGAATCAAGGACGGCCGCGACAACGCGGTTTACTTCAAGACCTTCCCGGAAGGTTGGCCAGATGTCGGTTTTTGTTGCGATGGCGGTCAGGAAATCCTTCGCCTCGATGATGATTTGATCTTGGTAGCCCGTGCCATGGCCCGGCCCTTGACAGAAGGGCAGATAGTCAGGGTGTTCTGGTCCGGTCAGGATTTTGCGGAACCCTCGCTCAGCCTCTGGCCCCTCGGTCGTATAGAGCCAAAGAGCGTTTTGATCTTCTTGATCAAACCGGATGTGTCCGTGGGTTCCGTGGATCTCATAGGCGTAACCCATTTTTCGACCAGTCGCGACGCGGGAAAAGAACAAATGTCCCTGTACGCCATTTTCGAACCGGCACATCATTTGCGCCTGATCGTCGTTGGTGACTTTCTCGCCCGCGCGGGTGTCATGCACCGTTTCCGCGATCGCACAGAGCGATGTGATTGGCCCCATCAATGCACGGGCGCAGTTGATCATGTGGGGTGAAAGATCGCCCATGCAGCCGTTGGCCGCCCCTTGACCGCGCCAGCCGCCGATTTCGGGATTGGCGAAGAAATCTTCGGTCATTTCGCCACGGAAATAAGTGGCCTTCCCGATGCGGCCATCTTCGATGAGTTTGCGGGCGAACTGTGTCGCAGGCGTGCGAACATAGTTGAAGCCGACCATATTGGTGACCCCTGCCTTTTCGGCTGCGTCGACCATGGCTTGGCTTTCTTCGACTGAAATACCGAGAGGTTTTTCGCAAAGAACCGGTTTGCCTAATGCAAATGCGGCTTCTGCAATAGCGCGATGGGTCTTTTGAGGGGAGGCGATTACGACGGCCTCTACGTTCGGGTCTTCGACCAGTTCGCGCCAATCAGAAGTAGCAATTTCGAATCCATATGTTGTTCGGTAGCGTTCGGCGCTTTCGTCGGAAGATGCACAGATTCGCACCAGCCTCGGGCGCAGCGCGGTATCAAAGACAGAGGCCACTGCTGCAAAGGCAACAGAGTGCGCTTTGCCCATGTAACCACCGCCCACAATGCCAATTCCGATGTCTTTCATGGCGCCCTCAAATTTGTGTTTGCAACCGGTTGCAAAATGGGTATCTTCATTTTGGTAGCTGGGTCAATAGCAATATTGACAGAACAAAGATATGCACCGCTTGGGAGGACATCGTGGTCGATAAACCTGAGACTGTCACGTTGACGACAGCGCAAGCAATTGTGCGCTATTTGGCGGCGCAAAATATCGAAATTGATGGTGTGAAGACGCGGGTGTGTGGCGGCGGCTTTGGTATTTTCGGGCATGGGAATGTGACCTGCCTGGGTGAGGCACTTTATGACCATCGGGATGTGTTGCCAACCTATCGCGGTCAGAATGAGCAGGGTATGGGATTCGCTGCTGCGGCTTATGCAAAGGCCTATCTTCGCCGCCGCTTCATGTTTTGCACTGCGTCTGCTGGGCCGGGTACGGCGAACCTTTTGACCTCTGCCGCTTTGGCACATGCGAACCGCTTGCCGATGCTGTTGTTGTGTGGCGATGCTTTTCTAACGCGGCTGCCTGATCCTGTGCTCCAGCAGTTGGAGCATTTCGGCAACCCGACCTTCGGGGTCAATGACGCGTTTAAGTCCGTCAGCCGTTATTGGGACCGGATCACGCATCCAGCACAAATTATCCAATCTTTACCAGCCGCTTTGAACACCATGTTGGACCCTGCAGACTGCGGGCCGGCTTTCATCGGTCTGCCCCAAGATGTTCAAGGTTGGACCTACGATTATCCCGTTTCTTTCTTTGAGGAACGCGTGCACCGTATTCGTCGCCAAATGCCGGACGCAGCGGAGATCAGTGATGCGATTGCGTTGCTGAAAACAGCTGAGCGTCCGATGATAATTGCCGGTGGTGGTGTTCAGTACTCCGGCGCTGTTGCTGAATTGACCGAGTTTGCGGAGACAACCGGCATTCCAGTTGTCGAAACCATCGCAGGTCGCGCGAATATGGTGACAGAGCATCCGCTGAACATTGGCCCAATCGGTGTGACCGGATCGGATTCAGCCAATGCGATTGCGGAAAGGGCGGATGTGATCTTGGCTGTCGGCACGCGATTGCAGGATTTCACTACTGGGTCCTGGACGGCGTTTAGTCACGATTCAAAGTTCATTGGGATCAATGTCGGGCGGCACGACGCATCAAAGCATATGTCGATGACCGTTGTGGGCGATGCGAAGCTGGCATTGGATCAGTTGACGATGGGGGCCGGATATAAGGCACCCGCGAGCTGGACCGAAGAGGCGCAAACAGAGCGGGCCAAGTGGGATGACTATGTGGCCGAGAACGTTCGGATCGGCAATCGACCAGCGTCCTATGCGCAAGCCATCGGTGCCGTGAACGCAGCCTGCGACCCGCGTGACCGCGTTGTCGCTGCGGCTGGTGGATTGCCGGCAGAGGTGACAGCGAACTGGCGTACGCTCGACATAGGGACAGTCGACGTTGAATTCGGCTTTTCCTGCATGGGCTATGAGATCGCAGGCGGTTGGGGCGCGCGGATTGCTCAGTCGGAAATGGAGCCCGACAAAGATACGATCGTTTTCACCGGGGACGGGTCGTATCTGTTGATGAATTCGGACATCTATTCCTCAGTCCTGACCCAGAAGAAGATGATCGTACTGGTGCTCGACAACGGTGGCTTTGCGGTCATCAACAAACTGCAAAACAACACTGGCAATGAGAGCTTTAATAACTTGATTTCAGATACGCCGACGGCGACCGAACAAGTTGAAGTCGATTTTGAATCTCATGCGCGCGCGATGGGTGCTTTGGCTGAGACGGTCGAAAACCCTGCTGATCTCGCTGAAGCCTTTGCGCGGGCGAAAGCGGCAGACCGCACTTATGTCATTTGCATGAAGGTCGACGCCTACGAAGGTTGGACGACCGAAGGGCATACATGGTGGGAAGTGGGTACGCCTCATATCTCTACCAGTGAGAAAGTCACCGCAGCCCATAAGGACGTGGAATCCATACGCGCCCGGCAGAGAAAGGGCGTCTAGTTGGACTTTGACGGCCTCATAAACGGGATCAAGGCGAACAACTTCATTATCGTTGGTCGTGTCGGGATGGATTTGTTCACCCAGCCCGGCGGCGCGACCGAAGATGCCGAAGAGATGATGGTCGGGATGGGCGGAAGCTCAGCCAATATTGGTGCGGGGATTTGTAAGCTCGGAGGAAAAGCTGCGCTTGTGACGCGTGTGTCGGATGACAGCATTGGTCGATACTGCATGGGGCAATTGAAACGCTACGGAGTGGATGCAACTTACGTGACACCTGTGGGCGGCGAATATCGAAGCTCGCTCGCTGTGTATGAGAGCCGCCTTGAGGGGCATCAGTCGGTGATCTATCGCAACGGCGCAGCTGACTTTCAGATGGATGCCGCGGACGTATCGGCGGTAGATTATTCGGCATTTGGGGCCCTGATCACAGCGGGCACTGTTTTTGCTGCTGAGCCATCACGGACCGCCACTTTCAAAGCATTCGAATTGGCTAAGGCGGCCGGTTTGCCGATTATCTTTGATGTGGACTACCGCCCTTATTCGTGGCCCAGCCCCGAAGTTGCAGAAGAGGTTTTAACCCGTGCGGCCGAGGTGAGCGACATGATCGTCGGCAACGACGAAGAATTCGGCTTCATGGCCGGTGGGATCGAGAAGGGCCTTGATAAAGCGCGCGCACTTTCTGAAACCACTGCGGCTATGGTGGTCTATAAGATGGGCCATGAGGGAGCCATCACCTTTGCGAAGGGCGAGGAAATCCGTACAGGTATCTATCCGGTTGAAGCGCTAAAGCCGACCGGGGCTGGCGACAGTTTTATGGCCGGTCTCGTTACCTCACTCGCCGACGGACATGATTTGAAATCGTCACTTCTGCGCGGGTCCGCCTGTGCCTCCGTCACGGTATCGCGCCCGGGCTGTGCGCCTGCGATGGCCGACACCGAGACCCTCGAGAAATTTTTGGCCGGGCATCCCGGCCCAACAGCCGCCTAAAGGGGAACACTATGCATATTCCACCGTTTGATAATCAAAACAAACCCATCGTTGATGTGGATGATGCGACAGTTCCTTTAAATTACTTCAACATCGTGAAGCTAAAGAAGGGTGAGGCATTTACCTATGAAGTGCCGCGCTATGAAACCTGCATTGTCCCCGCAACAGGGACCGTGGATGTGAATGTCGAAGGCTTTAAGGCTAACGCTTTGGGTGGTCGATGGGAGGATGTGTGGGACGGCGAGCCAGAAGGTGTCTATGTGCCCACAGCGGCCAAGGCTGAGATGGTCTGCACCTCGGAAGAGGCCGAAGTTTTCGTTGCCGGTGCGCTCTATGAAAAGGTGTTGGACGCATTTGCTGTACGCAATGATGAGTTGGATTTGGTGCAATACGGCTCTGACGAGACCAAGACTCATCGAAAGATCAAACATATCCTTGGTACCAAGTACCACGACAAAGTCGGACGTTTGCTGGTCTCGGAGTTGTTTACCGTTGGCGAAGGCGGATGGTCCGGCTTCCCCAGCCATAAACACGATACAGATCGGCTGCCTGACGAAACGCGTCATGACGAGACCTATAATTTCCGTTTTAAGCCGAACTACGGTTCAGGTGTTCAAATGCTGCAAAGGGAAGACGGAAAGGCGGGGGACGCCTACCATATCGTTGATGGCTCAACGATTTGCCTCGACAGCGGATACCATCCTTGCGCGGTCTTACCCGGGTATCAGATGTATTATTTCACCATCCTCGGTGGTTTGAGCCAGCGGTCTCTGGTGCAGTACTTCCAGCCGTCCCACGCGGCACAGCTGGAGACGATCCCTGGGATCAAAGACATGATCGCTAAGTTTAAGTAACCACACGCTCTTTCATCTTGGCCAAAAAACTCCCCCCCGGAGGGCCGCTTTGCCATAAAGGACACCCAATGCCATTGGTGACACTGAAAGATGTGCTGCAACCGGCCCTCAAAAACGGCTATGCCGTTGGTGGGCTGGTGACACTTGGATGGGAAGAAATGCGGGCCTACGTCGCTGCCGCAGAAGCTGAAAACTGCCCTGTGATCTTGCAAGCAGGGCCAAGTTGCCGCGAACACACGCCCCTTCCGATCTTGGGAAAGATGTTTCGACATTTGGCCGAAAACGCCAGCGTTCCAGTCGTGGCTCATCTGGATCATGGATATACGTTTGCCGAGTGCAAAGAGGCGCTCGACAGCGGGTTCACGAGCCTGATGTTTGATGGCTCCCGCAAACCTCTATCCCAGAATATCGACGAAACGGCGCAGATTGCTGAAATGGCGCACTCGGCTGGCATCTCTTGCGAAGGTGAGATCGGTTTTGTGGGGTACGACAATGGGGAGGCGTCGGCAGGGACCCATCCGCAAGAAGCTGCGAAGTTTGCAAAAGAGAGCGGCGTTGATGCGATGGCGATCTCTGTTGGAAATGTCCATTTACAGCAAGATCAATCGGGTGGTTTGGATGAAGAGCGGATCGCGGCAATCCAAGCTGTGACAGAGGTCCCCTTGGTCATCCATGGTGGGTCCGGCGTGCCAGCAGAACAGCGTCGCCGTTTGGCGCAAACGACCAATATTTGCAAATTCAACATTGGAACGGAATTGCGGATGGCCTTTGGTGAGGCTCTCCGAGATGCAGTGAACGCAGATCCTAAGAGGTTTGATCGCGTCTCAATCCTAAAGGAAACACATGATCCGGTCGTCGCGGCGGCGCGGACCGTTCTGGCAAATCTAAAGGGGAACTAAATGATCAAGATTGGATTGCTAGGGGCCGGTCGGATCGGCCAGGTTCACGCACGAAGCCTATTAACAATGCCGAACGCAAAAGTCGCTGCGGTGTCTGATTTTGTACCCGAAGCCGCCGAGGCGCTGGCAGCAAAATCCGGTGGCGTGGCCATGACCACCGAACAGATTATTGCCGATCCGTCGATTGATGCGGTTGTGATCGGTACGCCCACGACAACACATTTTGATCTGATCCATCAGGCGGCAGATGCAGGTAAAGCGATCTTCTGTGAAAAGCCAATTGATCTGTCCGTTGAACGTATTCACGCCTGTATCTCAGCGGTTTCATCGGCGGGTGTACCCTTTATGACCGCTTTCAATCGGCGTTTTGATCCGAATTTCCAAAAGGTTCAGCGGCAGGTTCAAGACGGGGTGATCGGCGGGGTGGAGATGGTAACAATCCAGTCGCGCGATCCTTCACCACCGCCGATAGGCTACATCGAAACCTCCGGCGGTTTGTTCCGCGATATGATGATCCATGATCTCGACATGGCGCGCTTTCTCCTCGGCGAGGACCCGGTAGAGGTTTTCGCCCATGCGTCTTGCCTAGTCGATCCAGAGATTGGTGCTGCCGGTGATATTGATACGGCGATGGTCAGCTTGAAAACGGCGAGTGGGAAGCTCTGCCAAATCTCAAATTCTCGCCGTGCGACATATGGATATGACCAACGGGTTGAGGTTCATGGTTCGGGGGGGATGCTGCGCGCCGACAACGTCTTAACCGACACCGTCGAAGTGGCGACCGCCGACGGCTACCGGAAATCCGTAACTGAGCCGTTCTTTCTGGAACGCTATGCGGCGGCTTACACAAATGAGATGGCTCATTTTGTGGAGTGTCTGACAGATGGCAAACCAATGGTGCCTTCGATCGAAGACGGCTTGAAGGCGCAGGTATTGGCTGACGCCGCCGATGTAAGTTATCGAAGCGGGAAACCAGTGTCAGTCTAAGCTCGCTTGAATTCCCTGTCCTATATGGTAGCAGATCGCAAACCACAAAAGGCAGAGGCGATGGACGATCTCAAAGCGAAATATCTTGACCTGATTGGGAACGCTTCGGATGAAGCTGGCCTTGAAGATTTGCGCGTTCAGGCGTTGGGCAAGAAAGGCGAGATCAGTCTAAAAATGCGTGAATTGGGCAAGATGAGCCCAGAAGAACGCCAAGTGGCTGGGCCGGCTTTGAACGCGTTGAAGAACGAGATTAATTCAGCTCTTGTCGCTAAGAAATCTGCGCTTGAAGATGCGGCGCTTGATGCACGTTTGAAGGACGAATGGCTCGACGTGACTCTGCCAGGCCGCGGACGCGGGCAGGGGACAATTCACCCCATCAGCCAAGTGACTGAGGAAGTGACCGCGATTTTTGCGGATATGGGGTTCAGCGTGGCGGAAGGCCCGCAGATCGAGAGCGATTGGTACAATTTCGATGCGTTGAACATTCCGGGTCACCACCCGGCGCGAGCAGAGATGGACACGTTCTATACCCATCGTGCGGAGGGCGATAATCGTCCACCACACGTGCTTCGGACACACACCTCACCAGTACAGATCCGTTCGATGGAAGCGACAGGCGCGCCAACGCGGATCATTTGCCCAGGCCGCGTGTATCGTGCCGATTATGACCAAACTCACACACCGATGTTCCATCAGGTTGAGGGGCTCGCGATCGATAAAGACATCTCGATGGCCAACCTGAAGTGGGTTTTGGAAGAGTTCGTGAAATCCTACTTCGAGGTCGACAATGTCGATATCCGCTTCCGGGCGTCACATTTTCCGTTCACTGAACCTTCCGCCGAAGTCGATATCCGCTGTTCGTGGGAAGGCGGCACCTTGAAGGTCGGAGAAGGTGACGATTGGCTCGAAATCCTTGGGTCCGGCATGGTCCACCCGAAGGTTTTGCAAGCAGGTGGGATCGACCCGACCGAATGGCAAGGCTTTGCTTTCGGTATGGGGATCGATCGTATTGCGATGCTGAAGTACGGCATCCCAGATTTGCGCGCCTTCTTTGACTCAGACCTGCGCTGGTTGCGTCACTATGGCTTCGCAGCTTTGGATCAACCGACGTTGGCGGGCGGGCTAAGCCGTTAAGATTTAGCGTTTACCTGTTCGCGGAAACAAACTTCGCGCCGCCACCTAAAACGCTGGATGATGATGTTTCGATCCGGCGAACTCGCACGTCATTTCCGGTGTTGGTCTGACATCCAAGTCGCATATCGCCAACCTCAACCGCGTTTCGGTCACATTCAGCAGCAGCGGCCGCACGGGTGATAACCCTTTCCGGACCGGAATTTTCTTCCATGATGTCATCGTAAAGGCCGTAGGTTCCCGTCAATAAAAGAAGGGCCGCGCCAATGAAGATATACAGTCTTCCATCTAGTTCCATAACATTTACCTCGTAAGACACACCTTTAGGTAGCATTCAATTTTGCCAAAATTGAGACGGGTTTGAGGAGTTTTCACCTGTTTGCTTTCCCCTTTCGTGGCTTTGGTCTATGTAGCGCAAAACGCCATTTTTACGGACGCAAAGACCCATGAAATTCACGCTCTCTTGGCTGAAATCGCATCTTGAGACAGAGGCCTCTGTTGATGACATCCTTTATGCTCTGACCGACCTTGGTTTAGAGGTTGAAGGCGTCGAAAACCCTGCTGAGAAGCTGCGTGATTTTACGATTGGATATGTAAAATCGGCCGAGAAGCATCCAGATGCTGATAAGTTGAAGGTTTGTCAGGTTGAGACCAAGGATGGGCCGACTCAGATCATCTGTGGTGCACCGAATGCCCGCGAAGGGATCACGGTCGTCATCGCCTCGCCAGGAACTTATGTGCCCGGCATCGATACAACCATTGGTGTTGGTAAGATTCGCGGTGTCGAGAGCTTTGGCATGATGTGTTCAGAACGCGAAATGGAATTGTCCGACGAGCATGATGGGATTATCGAATTGCCGTCTGGTGAGGTGGGCGAGAGCTTTACCGATTGGTTGGCAGCGAACGATCCGTCAAAAGTTGATCCGGTTATCGAGATTGCGATTACACCGAACCGGCCTGACGCATTGGGCGTTCGAGGGGTTGCGCGTGATCTTGCGGCGCGCGGGCTCGGCGTTATGAAGGATCGTAGTGTTGATCCGGTTCCGGCGGCTTTCAAATCAGACATTTCTGTCGCCATTGATGAAGATACCCTTGATGGCTGCCCGGTCTTCTGTGGCCGCGTCATTCGCGGGGTTAAGAACGGCCCGTCGCCGCAGTGGTTGCAAGATCTCTTGAAAGCTATTGGCCTTCGCCCGATCAGCTTTCTCGTCGATGTGACGAACTATTTCACTTACGATCTAAATCGTCCCCTCCACGTTTTTGACATGGCAAAAGTGTCAGGCAACTTGCGGGTTCACCGTGCCAAAGGCGGTGAGACGTTGGTCGCCTTGGATGACAAGGAATACACGCTCTACAAAGGCCAGATGGTCATTTCCGACGACAACGGTCCAGAGAGTATCGCCGGTGTCATGGGTGGGTTAGAGACAGGCTGCACCGAAGATACTGTCGATGTATTTGTAGAAAGCGCCTACTGGGATCCTATTCAGATCGCCTACACGGGGCGTGCGCTTAAGATTAATTCGGATGCACGCTATCGGTTCGAACGCGGTGTTGACCCTGCCTTTACGCCTGAAGGTCTGGAATATGCAGTACGTATGATTGTGGACCATGCGGGCGGAGAAGCGTCAGAAGTAATCCAAGCAGGTGAGGTGCCTGATACATCGCGCGCTTATAAACTCGACACAGATCGAGTTGTGAGCCTTGTCGGCATGGAGATTCCGGCCGAAGAACAGCGCTCAACCCTGACGGCGCTCGGGTTTGAACTGGACGGCGATATGGCCAGTGTGCCGTCATGGCGCCCAGACGTTATGGGTGAAGCTGACCTAGTCGAAGAGGTCGCGCGAGTGGCGTCTTTGACGAAACTGGAAGGTAAGCCTTTACCGCGCGTCAATGTTGGTGTGCCAAAACCGATCCTGACTGTCGGTCAGCGGCGTGCTTCGATTGCACGTCGGACTGCGGCGGCATTGGGGTACAACGAATGCGTGACCTACAGCTTTATCGACAAAGACGCGGCGACGCTGTTTGGCGGCGGCGACGATGCGACGATGCTGGAAAACCCGATCAGTTCTGAAATGTCCCACATGCGTCCGGCGCTTTTGGCGGGGCTTTTGCAAGCAGCAGCACGGAACCAAGCACGCGGTTTTGCCGATATGGCCCTATTTGAGGTTGGCGATGCCTTCCACGGTGGTGAACCGGGCGAGCAGCAGACCCTCGTGACGGGTTTGTTGATTGGCCGCACCGGACCGAAGGACGTTCATGGTGAAAGTCGTGCTGTTGACGTGTATGATGCGAAAGCCGATGCCGAAGCGGTGCTAAGTGCTATCGGTGCGCCGAGCAAGGTACAGATCATGCGGGGCGTAGATGATTGGTGGCATCCGGGCCGGAGTGGCAAAATTTGCCTTGGCCCGAAGAAGGTCTTGGGCGTTTTCGGTGAAATCCATCCCAAAATCTTGCGCGAGATGGATGTTAAGGGCCCTGCGGTCGGGTTCACAATTTACCCTGCTGAAATCCCGCAACCCAAGAACCGCACGACCAACAAGGGCGCGTTGCGCGCTACAGACTTCCAGGCGGTCGAGCGTGATTTCGCCTTTGTGGTTGATGCGGACATGGAAGCTGCGACGTTGGTCAATGCCGCGGCAGGGGCCGATAAAGCATTGATCGAGAATGTTCGCGTCTTTGATGAATTCATTGGAGGCGGTTTGGGCGAAGGCAAGAAATCCCTCGCGATTACAGTTCGTTTGCAGCCAACCGAAAAAACACTGAAAGACGAAGACATCGCAGCGGTCGCTGAAAAGATCGTCGAGAAGGTGCGCAAGGCAACCGGCGGTGAGCTGCGCGGATGAGCGGGCAAAAGCGCATCGCTCTGATCGCACATGATCGCAAAAAGGACGATCTCGCGGACTGGGTTGAGGCGCACAAGGCAGTTCTGGCTGGGCATGTGATCATTTGCACGGCCACCACTGGTGGTCGGATCATGGAAAAGGTGCCGAGCTTAACCGTTAAGACGACGAAGAGCGGTCCGTTGGGCGGTGATCAACAGATTGGTGGTATGATTGCGGAAGGCGACATTGATTTGCTGATTTTTTTCACTGACCCACTGTCACCCCATCCACATGATGTTGATGTCAAAGCCTTGACCCGTCTCGCAACGGTCTATGATTTACCCATGGCGAACAGCCCTGCGACGGCCAATCTGATAGTGGCCTCCGGTTTTCTAAATCAATGACGAGGCCCAAGATGCTGAATGTGTACCTATCCGGCGAAATTCACACGGATTGGCGAGATCAAATAACCTCTGCTGCCGCACATCTTGATGTGTCGTTCAACTCACCGGTCACGGATCACGGTGCGTCAGACGATTGCGGCGTCGCGATCATGGGGGCGGAAGATCAGAAGTTTTGGCACGACCACAAAGGTGCAAAACTAAACGCCATTCGGACCAGCAAGGGCATCGCGGACGCGGATATTGTGGTGGTGCGTTTTGGTGAGAAGTATCGCCAGTGGAATGCGGCTTTTGATGCGGGTTATGCGGCTGCGTTGGGTAAATCTTTGATTGTGATGCATCAGGATGAGCATCAGCACGCATTGAAGGAAGTTGACGCCGCTGCGTTGGCGGTTGTGAAGACGCCTGAGCAAGTTGTTGAGATTTTAACTTACGTTCTCACCGGATCACTTCCAAAATCCTGACTAAATATGTTGTAATTTGAGCACCCTATGCTCGGTTCGGGGAAAACATCGCCCATAAAACCCATTGGAATGCGTGTCGTCTAAGCTAACACGTTTGCAGAATGACTTGGCCGCAAGAGCCAATCATTAGCCAACTGAGTAACTAGGGGACTAATATGATCCAGGAATTTAAAGACTTTATCGCCAAAGGGAATGTCATGGACATGGCCGTTGGCATTATCATCGGCGCTGCATTTACGGCCATCGTGGGCAGTTTGGTTGCCGATTTGGTTAACCCAATTATCAGCCTGTTTATGGGCGGCGTCGACTTTAGCGGTTTGTTTGTTGTCTTGGGTGACGGCGAATATGCCAGCATCACGGAAGCTGAAGAAGCAGGTGCAGCGGTATTCGCATACGGGCGCTTTATCATGGCCGTCATCAACTTCCTTATCATCGCCTTTGTTGTGTTCATGCTCGTCAAGGCGGTGAACAAGACGAAGAAGGAGGAAGAGCCAGCGCCAGAGGCACCAAAAGGCCCAACTCAAGAAGAGCTTTTGAGCGATATTCTTGCGGCGCTGAAGAAGTAACTGACTGTTCCTACGAAATAAAAAGGCCCGCTAAATGCGGGCCTTTTTCTATTAGCTTTTAAGCGCCAAACTTGGTGAGATCACATCGATCCCCAAGGCCTTACCGACGGCATAGTATGTGAGCTGTCCGGCATGGACATTCAGACCGTTCAGCAAATGCGGATCATCTTCGCAGGCTTGCCGCCAGCCTTTGTCTGCCAATGCGAGCATGAAAGGCATGGTTGCGTTTCCGAGAGCAATGGTTGAAGTCCGCGCGACTGCGCCAGGCATATTGGCGACGCAGTAGTGCATGATGCCATCTACATCGTAGATCGGATCTTGGTGTGTCGTTGCACGAGACGTTTCAAAGCATCCGCCTTGGTCAATTGCCACATCAACAAGTGCGGCACCCGGCTTGAGCTCCGAAAGCTGAGCTTTTGAGATTAGCTTTGGAGCGGCAGCGCCCGGAATCAGAACCGCACCGATGATAAGGTCCGCTTCTCGCGCCAGTTCAATGGTATTGCCGGCATTGGCATAGCTCGTCTTAAACTGGCCACCGAATACATCGTCAAGATAGCGAAGGCGCGGCAATGACCGGTCGAGTACCGTCACGTCTGCCCCCATACCAGCAGCAATTTTGGCGGCATGTGTACCCACGACGCCGCCGCCGATAACGACAACGCGCGCTGGTCCAACACCCGGTGCACCCCCCATCAAGACGCCACGTCCACCGTTTGCCTTTTGCAACGTCCAAGCACCGACTTGAGGTGCCAAACGCCCCGCGACCTCTGACATCGGGGCGAGGAGGGGGAGGCCGCCATTCGCGTCCGTAACCGTTTCGTAGGCAATGCAGGTCGCGCCGCTGTCGATAAGGTCTTTTGTCTGCTCCGGATCGGGCGCCAGATGTAGATATGTAAACAGAAGCTGGCCTTCCCGCAGCATTTTGCGTTCAACGGCTTGAGGCTCCTTAACTTTTACAATCATCTCAGCTGTTTCGAAAACCTCGGCAGCTGTCCCAAGAATGGAAGCACCCGCCTGAATGTAGTCTTCATCTGAGAAGCCAGCGCCTGTTCCAGCATTTGTTTCCATGACGACAGTGTGGCCGTGATTGACGGCTTCTCTGGCGGCATTGGGCGTCAAACCGACACGGAATTCCTGTGGTTTGATTTCTTTGGGGCAACCGATGCGCATTGCTTTCCTCCATTTGCAATTGCCGTAATCTTGGCGTGAGTCGGGCGCAAGCGGTTCGAAATTTCATTGAGAGTTAGCGAAAACATTGATAGAAACTTCGAAAAAGTTTGCCAAATTCAGAAGAAAATTGCGCAATATGGAAATTGACCACATAGATCGCCGCATCCTGACAATGCTGCAAAAATCTGGCCGAATGTCCAATGCAGAACTCTCAGATGCCGTTAATCTTTCCCCGTCCGCTTGCCACAGACGTGTCCAACGGTTGGAGTCTGATGGTTATATCCGCGACTATGTAGCGCTTCTTGATCCAAAAAAAGTAGAGCGCCCTACTACCGTTTTTGTTGAAATTACGTTGTCCGGTCAGGCCGATGAAGTTTTGGATGCGTTTGAACGCGCCGTTGCGAGAGTGCCTGATGTGCTGGAATGCCACCTTATGGCAGGTAGCGCGGATTATCTTCTAAAGGTCGTCGCTGGCGATACCGAAGATTTCGCTCGAATTCATCGAAAGTACCTCGCGACGCTTCCCGGAGTTGCTCAGATGCAGTCGTCATTCGCCTTGCGGACGGTTCGAAATACCACGGCTTTACCGGTTTGAATGATTCTGTTTGTTGCGATTTTCGCAACTAAAGCGAGAGTTTATCCGAACTGTTTCTAATTTTTCCTGAAATCCAGAACTTCTCTCTAAGATGCCCGTTGGTCGACGAAGGTTAGGCACTTTTTTGTCAAAGTTGACTCATATCCCTCTGGTTACTCGTGGGGTTAACGAGAACGTGTGAGGTGACTATGAATTTTGTTCGTTTGCTTGTTCTTAGCTTTTTGATGATGATCGGTGCGACATCCGCAGCGGCATCTACCATTTTGTACGGCACCCAGCTGTCATTTTATCATGAATTCTTAGGCAACCAATTCTTTGCTGAAGATTTCACGGTCGGCCCTGGTGTTGAGATTTCCCCTGGTCCAGCCAACCCTAATGCTGCTCGCTACTACACCATTGATATCGAGGACGACCGGCTAACTTTCGAAATGGGTCCTTACAACTTTAACCCGAATTTCGGTTTCAATGGCATCGTCATCACAGATGTCTTGGACAACGCGCCAAGCTTCCTAGCTGGTTCGATCGTAACGAACTCCTTTGCGAACTCACCAGGAATTAGCGTTACTGAAAATGAAATCCGTATCGACTTCTCGGCTGCAGGTATTTCAAACAACCAGACTGTTGTCTTTGAATTTGACATCGCGCCAATTCCGTTGCCGGCTTCTGCGCCAATGCTTGCTGGCGCGATCGGCGTCGGGTTTTTGATTGTGCGCAGGCGTCAGACAAAGAAATCCTGAACCTAGCTTGACCTAAAGTTCGGCTTCACTGCACGCTCCAAGGATATTTTTTGGAGCAAATTATGAGATTTTTGTTAGCCTATATCGCATTTTCAATATTCGCTTTGCCTGCGCAGGCCGCTTGGCAACAGATTACGGACACCGGTACCTTTGCGTCTCAGGTCGTCGGAAACGCATACGTAGACAACAACGGCAATTGGTTCCGATTCAATGCAAATGGGACTTTGAGCGGTGGCGCCAATGGCCAAGATCTAGCGGGCAATTGGCAGTTCGTTCGTGGGTTTGCCTGTTTCAATAGGACGCTTGGCGGTGAACCACTTCCGAACGATTGCATAGTCGTTTTGGTGGATGGGGACAAATTGGTGACGGTTCGAAACGAAGGACAAGGTCGTCAAACCCAATATACAAAGCGGTAAAGAAAAACCCCCGGCTTTGTGCACAAGACCGGGGGCATTTCTGTCGTAAAACGTCGGACTTGCCTTACAGCAAACCCTCACGTTGCGCTTTCTTACGCGCCAGCTTGCGCTGACGGCGAATAGCTTCAGCTTTTTCACGCGCTTTGCGTACGGATGGCTTTTCGAAATGCTGCTTGAGCTTCATTTCGCGGAAAACACCCTCACGCTGAAGTTTCTTCTTCAGAGCACGCAACGCCTGATCGACGTTGTTATCACGAACACTAACCTGCATGTGGTTTACACCACCTTTCTAATCTAGATTTGCATAAGTAGCAGGAGCGCGCCGTATAGCAACCGACCTCGCTTTTGTCTAGTATGGTTGAAACCCCTAGGAGGCTATCGATGCAACACCCCGTTGATCCAATCAAAGTCCAACTTTTGGAAGCCATTTTGCCCCATGTGGCTTTTGATGGTTGGTCGCCCTCCGCCTTTGATGCTGCTGTTGCGGAACAGGGTATTGATCCGGTGCATGCAAAAACGCTCTGCCCTAGGGGGGCCGTGGATTTGGCGATCCTGTTCCATCAGCGTGGCGACGACGCCATGGCAGAGGCCATAGGTACTGCCGCTTTGAACGACATGCGCTATAGCGAAAAAGTTGCTCATGCGATCTGGTTGAGGTTGCAGGTCGTTGAAGACAAGGAAGCTGTGCGTCGGGGGAGCACGCTTTTTTCGTTGCCCCATATGGCACCCGATGGCGCCAAGTTGATCTGGGGGACCGCCGACCGCATTTGGCTGGCCTTGGGTGACACCTCAGATGACGTGAATTGGTATACGAAACGCGCAACACTCTCGGGTGTTTATGGTTCGGTCGTGCTGTATTGGCTCGGCGATACGAGCGAGGGCGCCGTCGCAACGCGTGATTTCATCGATCGTCGCATTGAGAATGTGATGCAATTTGAGAAATTCAAGGCGGGTATCAACAATAGTCCAACGCTGAAGCCCATCACCGGGCCGCTGGCGCGCATGGCAAGCATGATCAAAGCTCCAAACCGTATGCCAAACGTCGATCTTCCGGGGATGTGGCGGGGCGAACGCTAAAGTTCGCAAGCGTAAAAAATTAGAAAAACAGGAATACCAAATGAGCAATGACACCATTCGGGTTGTAGAGATTCCCAAGCCGGGTGGGCCGGATGTTCTGGCTCCGACGACACGATCAATTGATCCTCCAGCGCATGGTGAGGTTCAAATCGCTATTGCCTACGCTGGCGTCAATCGCCCCGATGCGTTGCAGCGTGCTGGCCTTTATGATCCGCCCAAGGGGGCAAGCGATCTGCCGGGCCTCGAGGCGTCTGGTTTCATTCACGGGATTGGCGACGGTGTCACCGGACTTTCTGTAGGCGATCAGGTTTGTGCGCTCTTGCCGGGAGGTGGTTACGCCGAGCGGGTGAACACACCTGCTGCGCACTGCCTGCCGGTTCCTGAGGGGATGGGGCTGAAAGAAGCGGCTTGCTTGCCTGAGACGTTCTTTACCGTCTGGTCCAACGTCTTCATGCGCGGCGGTTTGAAGGCGGGTGAGCGGTTTCTTGTGCATGGCGGCAGTTCGGGAATCGGTACGACGGCGATCCAATTGGCGAAGGTCTTTGGTGCGCGAGTGTTTGTGACCGCCGGTTCAGCAGAGAAATGCCAAGCATGCGTTGATTTGGGGGCAGAACGCGCAATCAACTACCGCGAAGAAGATTTCGTCGATGTCTTGCGCGAAGAGGGCGGCGCAAATCTAATCCTCGATATGGTCGGTGGTGGTTACATTCCACGCAACTTGAAAGCCTTGGCTGACGATGGCCGTTTGGTTCAAATCGCGTTTCTGCAAGGCCCGAAAGTCGAATTGAATTTCGTTCAGATGATGACACGACGTCTAACCCTAACGGGCTCGACGTTGCGTCCGCAGTCAGACCTTGCAAAGGCGCGGATTGCCGATGAGTTGCGCGCGCATGTTTGGCCATTGTTGGCAAGTGGCCAGGTTGCGCCGGTCATGGATCAGGAGTTCGCTTTAGAAGATGCAGCAACTGCCCATACGCGTATGGAAAGCAACGCGCATATCGGGAAGATTGTGCTGAAAGTCTAGTCCAGCGTTGCGATAGCGTCTTTGACGAAGGTGACGGCCCAGTCCGCATCAACGTCAAGCGCAACCTTTGTTTTCGGTCGGTCGGCGGCAATGGTGTCGCCTATCTCTTCGCCGGTCTGAACGACTGCGACTCCGTGATCCTTCCACTCGAATTTATCCGGGTAAGCGCAGGCAAGAATGGCTGTGGAGTCGTGCATCGGGCAACCGTTGGTGACACCAACAGATCGATAGAATTGTAAGTAGAACTGAGAAATATGATCCACAAACCCGCCCGCTTTTGGAGAGCACGCGGCCATTTCTGCGAAATCCTCCAAAGTCAGGAGCGTTTTCATCGTGGCATCAAGGCCTACCATTCGGATCGGCATACCTGAAGCAAAAACCTCCTCAGCCGCAACTGCATCATGATAGATGTTTGCTTCGGCATGGGGAGTGATGTTGCCGGGGCATTCGTAAGCGCCGCCCATGATGACCAGTTCACGAAGGTTCTGACCGAAAGTCGGGTCTAGCCGAAGTGCGTCTGCGATGTTCGTCAGCGGACCGATAGCACAAACCGTAACCTCGCCGGGGTTGTCCGCGGTCAATTTGACCAAGAGCTCGGCAGCGGTTTCTGGTGTGTTCGCTCCAATCTGAGGAATGTCCTCGATATCGCCGTAGCCCTCTTTTCCGTGGACCCAAGCGGAGGGTTCGTAGGTGTCGGCGCCGTAGGGTAGCTTTGCTCCTTCTGCGACCAGTAAGTCTTTGGCGTCCAGAAGATCCAACAGATAGCGCGCGTTTCGGCTGGATTGGTCTACGAAGGTGTTCCCAAAAATCGCAGTTAATGCGATCAGTTCCAGCTCTGGCATGGCGTGGGCGAGGGCGATGGCAAGGGCGTCATCGACGCCCGGATCTGTATCGATAATCAGTTTCATCCGTTGCAGCTATCGATTTGCAGAGAGAGCATCAAGCGGGTTTGAAGGGTTCCATGCCTTGCCGAGCCAGCTCATCAGCGCGCTCATTCTCTGGATGGCCTGCGTGCCCTTTCACCCATTCCCACGTCACATCATGTTTTTGGGTGGCCTCATCCAGCCGTTTCCAAAGCTCTTCGTTTTTGACTGGCTTTTTTGCAGCGGTCTTCCAGCCGCGCGATTTCCAGCCATAGATCCACTTGGTGATACCGTCTTTGACGTAGACGCTATCGGTTACGATGGTGATACGCGACGGAGAAGACAATGTTTCCAGCGCAGTGATGGCCGCCAAAAGCTCCATCTGGTTGTTGGTTGTTTCGGCCGCGCCACCATTAAGCTCTCGCTCTTTAACAACCTCATCGCCCTCGCGCGCAATCAATAGTGCGCCCCAACCACCTGGGCCCGGGTTTCCGGAACATGCACCGTCGGTATAGGCAAAAAGGTCAGCCATTCTTGGTTGCCCTACAAATGACCCAAGGGGCGTCCGTCCCGTCTAAACCTTTGGCGGACCCTTCGTCGGTATAGTTCACGGACAAGCCCGCATCGTCCAAAAGGTCGTTTAGTTCGTTCACCGAAACGTAGGTGTATTTTCGACCGATCCGATCGCGCTGTTCGCCTTCGCCTGTTTTCATACCGATGTGAAACACACCACCCGTTTTCAAAGCGGCACATAGGGTTTCGATATGTCGAGGGAGATCGGATCGAGGCGCGTGGAGAAGGCTGAAGTTCGCCCAAATCCCATCGTAGAGCTCTTCCCCTGAGATATCGTCAAACGTTGCTTGTCGCGCGCCTATATCGTGTGTCCGATTGGCCAGTTCGACCATCTGAAGCGATGCATCTACCGGGTCCGGAACTAAACCAGCCGCACGCATGTGAGCAGAGGCGGCGGCCGGACCACTGCCCAAGTCCAACACCGTGCCGTTTTCTGGAATGAGATCGATAAAAGCTTGAAGATGTTCGTCCGGTCCATCCTGTTGGACAAGCTTTGCATATTCTTCAGCTTGCCCATCGTAGACGTCGATTGTGGTCTTATCCGTCATTAAATCGCACCGGGAAGAAGGCAGATGATGACGATGCTGGTCAGAAGGACGCGCAATTTCAACCACCACTCAGGCGCCGCACCAAGGTTCCAAAAGTGCCAATCCAAAAGCAGCAATGCCAGAAAGCCGACGATGAGGTTGAGCGATGCAGCCGATGCGCCGCCTCCGGTCATGAAGAAAGCCCAAAGCGCCGGGATGACGCTAAGAACGTAACCGGATGCGCCTGACCCTTTGGTCGCGAAACCCCAGAGTACGCCTGACATAAAAGACAGGATAATCGCTCCATAAAAGAGTTGGACGTAAGGTCCGACAAAACGACTGCCAAAGTTTTCAATCCCCCAAATGCCAAGCGACGGGAATAAGAGCGTCAGCGCACCCCAAGCAAAAGGGATAACACCGGCAATGCCCAAAAGAAGTGGGGCACGAGGAATACCGAAAATCATTTGAGTTCTCGAAACCTGTTAATCGTTTAATCTGTATCGACGTGATCTAGTGGTTTCACAAGGCGGTATTTGCTTGAATGTATGCCCATCGGCACTGCATGTGACCATCAACTGCATGTCCAAACAACCGATGCGGAGCAAAGACTCTGTGGGCCAAAACGAAAGCCTAAAGCCTCAAACTATTTCCGCTTTATGGCAGGTAGGGGAGAGAGGAATGATGCAAGACGATGCGCAGTGCCCTGCTTTCATCTGACTTATAGCCAAAACTCTTGTCGACCGCTGTCTCTCCGCCGTCTTTGTCTGTCAAAATCACGTTTCCCATCCAAAGAGCGATTTCGCCGTCAACAAAGGTGCTTGCAGTGTCAAACCGAACTGAGCGCCAACCTTTCAAGCCAAAACCACCATCCAAAGGAAAGTTGTCGTCATGCCCAACGAAATAAGACAGTGCCCCTTCTTTCGTAAGGCGGAAGGTTTGATTGCCGCTGGCCATCGTCGGCTTAAATAGAACGTCGCCATCGGCGTAGCCATAGGCGGCGTCGATGAAGTCATCTGCTACGCGTCGCGCGTCGTCGATACCACCTTCTTCAAAGGACTTTGAAATCGCCACGAGCGCGTCGCCCCAAGTTTGATGAGCTTGGGTGATCTGAGTTTTGGTAATTGACATGGCGTTTCCTTGGTCTTCTGAGCGATTGGCTTTCGCTTGACGCGCAAATAGACATGAAAAACTGGCTTTGTCGATTGAAACCTTGCGAGACGATCCTAAAATAGTTGGTTCTTTTACGACAAAAGCCCTTCTTCGGTTAGCACTTTCCTAGCAACGCGAAAACACTCCAAACCCAACGGAACACCGCAATAGATCGCGATGACGTGGATAATTGCACGGATTTCTTCTGTGCTGACCCCATTATTGAGCGCCCCGCGGCAATGTACTTCCCATTCGTGCAAACGTCCAAGCGCTCACAACATGGTGAGGTTCATCATGCTGCGTGTCTTTGGGTCGATAACATCATCGCCCCAACCAAAACCCCAACACCATGCGGTCATAGCCTCCTGAAATGGGCGGGTGAATTCATCTGCGGCGGCGAGGTTTTTCTCGACGTATTCCGCTCCCAACGTCCCTTTGCGTTGTTCCAATCCTTTCAGGAACAAGTCTTCATCAAAAAGGTCAGCCATTAGAAATCCACCGTTACGTTTGGAAGGTTGAGCGCTTTGACCAGGTCTCTCAATTCCTGACGGGCAGCGACGTTTGAGATGTTGAGACCTTTGACGCCGATATCGCGAAGGTCCAGCAAGGTCAGGCCCCGAGAGAAGAGTTCGCGGAAAATGACCCGTTCATTGAACCCCGGCGCTGTACGGAAGCCGATGCGCTTGGAAAGCTTCTCGATAACCCGCGCCATCTTTTCTTTGTTGATCATAGCTTGGGCACCGGTTCGGTTGCGCACAACCACCCAATCCATTGGAGCCAAGCCAGCTTGCGCACGCAGTTGCCGAGCGTTCCATACCATCTCCGAATAGACAGAAGGGCCGGTGATTTCTTCGCCGTTTGTGTCGGTGTGGGCCAACAAATCAAAGTCGATGAAGCTGTCGTTGAGCGGCGTAATCAGCGTATCGGCCAAGGAGTGAGCGACTTGTGACAGCCGCGTATGACTGCCGGGGCAATCGATCAGAATGAAATCCTGATCGGGTTCCAATCCGGCCACAGCTTTGGAGAGTCTATGGTCATAGGCATTTTCACCGGGCTTCAGTTCGCTTTGGTCAATCTCGGGCAAATCTTCGTAGTCAGGCGTGGGGAGGTCTAAACCTTCGTCCTTCAGGAACGTCCGTCGACTATGGATGTAACGGCCCAGCGTTTTCTGCCGCAGGTCCAAATCTAGCGTGCCGACCTTGTGTCCCATGCGCGCTAATGCGGTCGCGAGATGCATCGAAACGGTTGATTTTCCTGCACCGCCCTTTTCATTTCCGACAACAATAATGTGTGCCACTGCCTTGCCCTCACGCGATTTGCCGCTTTGGCGCTACTATATGTTGTGTCTGCCTATCTGCAAAGCGGATGTGAAAGTTACCCACAGATTTCTCAAAATTGTGCACTCACTTGACTTTAGCTGTGCTGAGGCGCATCTGCCCCTCAACCCTCCCGCCAGATGGCGCCAAAAGGACATTCATGGATTTTGATATGCTGGGCCTCGCGCCCCGCCTTGTAAAAAAGCTCTCCGAACAAGGCATAACCGACCCGACCCCGATCCAGACACAAGCCATTCCTCATGCGATGAATGGGCGAGATGTCATGGGTTTGGCGCAAACGGGGACGGGTAAGACAGCGGCCTTTGGCCTGCCCATGATCGACGCCTTGCTAAAGGCCGGCGTGAAGCCGGAACCCAAAACGGCTCGCGGTTTGATCCTTGCGCCTACTCGAGAGTTGGCCAAGCAAATTGCAGACAATTTGAGCGCGTACACCCAAGGAACACATTTGAAGGTGGCTTTGGTTGTTGGCGGCGTTGGCATTGTAGGCCAATCAAAGCGGTTACAGAAAGGTGTGGATCTATTGGTCGCGACACCGGGTCGTTTGATTGATCTGATGGATCGGAAAGCGATCAGCCTACATGAAACCATTTATCTGGTTCTAGATGAGGCCGATCAGATGCTGGACATGGGGTTCATCCACGCCCTGCGTCAAATCGCGCCACTTTTGGCGGAAGATCGTCAGACGATGATGTTTTCGGCCACCATGCCAAAGCTGATGAATGAACTCGCACAGACGTATTTGAAGAACCCTGTGCGCGTGCAAGTGAACCCTCCGGGGCAGGCAGCGACCAAGATCAAGCAATCGGTTCACTACGTCGCTCAAGCGTCGAAGATGGATTTGCTCTTGGAACTGCTGGACAGCCATCGTGACGATTTGGCTTTGGTTTTTGGGCGCACCAAGCATGGCTGTGAAAAAATGGCTCGTGTCATTTCCTCGAAGGGTTTTGCCGTCGATTCAATCCACGGCAACAAATCCCAAGGTCAGCGAGATCGCGCGATTCAGGCGTTTAAGGACGGTAAGGTCAAAATTCTTGTCGCGACCGATGTGGCCGCGCGCGGGATCGATATTCCTGGTGTTATGTGGGTTTATAATTTCGATCTACCGAATGTCGCGGAAAACTATGTGCATAGGATCGGGCGGACCGCGCGGGCAGGGGCTGGTGGCACGGCGGTTGCGCTTTGTGCCCCAGATGAGATGATCGAGCTGCAAGACATCGAACGCGCGATGAAGGAAGAGATTCCGACAGCGTCCGGCCGACGCTGGGAAGTGCAACCGGGGCAAAAGAAGCGTCCAAATGGCCGCACCGGAAAAGGACGCGGTCGCCCGAATGGCGGCAAGCCGAGCGGAAATAAGCCCCAAGCGCGTGGTTCCAAGTCTGGTAAACCAAACGAAGGTGGGAAACCACGCAGGCCGCGCAGACGGGGTAAGAAGCCCAGCAAAACCTAATTCGCGAAGTGTTGGGACTGGACTGCGAACCGCTCTTGTGCGCGGATAGGGCATGAAGAGCGAATTGGTTATTCACAAAATTGCAGATGGGTCTGAGCAGGTCATCTTTGAAACTGATGACTTGATCGAAGCCCCCAATTGGTCGCTAGACGGATCATTCCTAATTGTGAATGGTGGCGGACGAATTTTCCGGTTGGACCTAGATAATCCGTCACAATTGCACTTGATTGATACGGGCGGGATTAGTCATTGCAACAATGACCACGGTATTTCACCCGATGGCACAACGCTGGTTATCAGCGACAGCCCAGGGCGGGGGACGAGTTGCATTTACACACTTCCTATCGGTGGAGGCGAGCCAACGCGCGTGACGCCGAACACGCCGTCTTACTGGCATGGGTGGTCGCCTGATGGGACGACTTTGACCTACTGCGCAGTCCGTGGCGGGAACTTCAATATTTTCACTATTCCGGTCGAAGGGGGTGAAGAAACCCAACTCACCTTTGGGGCAGGCCATAAAGATGGGCCAGATTACACGCCCGACGGCGAATGGATATGGTTCAATTCAGATCACCACGGTGTGCTTCCTGATTTGTTCCGTGTGCGGCCAAACGGATCTGATTTGGAGCAAATGACAGATGATGGATCGGTCAATTGGTTCCCACATCCTTCACCTGACGGAGCGACAGTTTTGTACCTCGCTTATCCGCCGCATGTTGAAGGCCATCCAAGGGGGGAGGATGTTGCCTTGAAACTCGTTTCACCGACAGGGGGCGAGGGGAAGACAATTGCAGAGTTTCATGGCGGTCAGGGCAGTATCAACGTCCCCTGTTGGGCGCCGGACGGCACCCAGTTCGCCTATGTGAGATATTCGAAGGCTTAGTGCCGCCTACCAGACATCTTGGCGGCGTACGATCCGACAACCGCACCCACAAGAATGGCGATGTAAATAAGGCCTACGATCGCTTCGAAAACCGTCAGCATTTTTGCGAGGTCGGATGCAGGCGATATGTCGACCGCCCCAAGTGTCGTAAGGGTCGCAAAGCTAAAGTAGAGCATGTCGTAGCGACCGGTGACGCTGCCTTCAGCGGCGAAGGCATTCGGATCAAATTCAATGACCAAGCCAAAGATCGCGGCAAAGAACATGCCGATCAACAAATAGGTACAGGCTGCCGCGAGAACGGTGTCGAAGGTTACTTCTTCAAGGTTCTCGGTCATGGTGTGGAAATAAAGGGCAGTTGCAGCGGCAAAGCTAATCGCGAAGACTGTATTTTCTACGTACTTGAGATTGGCAAGGATTTCCTCCGCCGCGATGGCCGCAAGGATTACGATGCCAGCGAGGATCGCCCATTTGCGGAATCTCGGGGCCGCCATGCCTTGAATCGCAACCGCCGCAAGAAGCGTTGCCGCCATCAGACCGTCGGTGAATTGCTCATCGGCTTCGTCCAGTTCAAAGATCGGAACGAGCCAAAAGTTCAGCCCAAGGATCATAAAGAGCCAGAAGTTACCAGATTTCAGGACCATTTGCCGCCTCGCTACATTTTACCGAGTGGAAAGAAAAACACCGCCCAGTGGGCGGTGCAATTCCGAATAAACGAGGGGTGAGCTTAGAAACCCAGACCTGCGTATTTGTTCTTGAACTTGGAAACGCGACCGCCTTGGTCGAGCAGACGTGTGTTACCACCTGTCCACGCTGGGTGAACTGTTGGATCAACGTCCAAAGCCAGCGTGTCGCCTTCTTTGCCGTAAGTGGATTTCATCTGCACGATTGTGCCGTCCGTCATTTTGACGTCGATGATGTGGTAATCTGGGTGTGTATCTTTTTTCATGATGCCACTCCTTACGCGTCTGCGTTGGCGCTCTTTGGCGCTTTGTAGTTGGTGACCTCTGCGATGCGCGCGGACTTACCGCGACGTGAACGGAGGTAGTAGAGTTTGGCGCGGCGGACGCGACCACGACGCACAACTGTGATGCTGTCGATGTTGGTCGAGTGCAGTGGAAACACACGTTCCACGCCTTCACCAAAGGAAATTTTGCGAACTGTAAACGAACCGGCGATGCCGTTTCCGTTCTTGCGAGAAATGCAGACACCTTCGTAGTTCTGCACACGGCTGCGCGAGCCTTCGGTCACTTTGTAACCGACGCGGATGGTGTCACCCGCTTTAAAGTCGGGGATGTCTTTCCCCAGAGCGGCGATTTGTTCCGCTTCGAGTTGTGCGATCAGATCCATCTGAAACGCTCCTTATAATAGTACGGGTGGTTCCCGTAACGTTTGTGCGTGTCGTCAGAGCTCTGTGTCGTTTCCGGGTCCGCATCGCGCCCGCCAGAGGTGCCGTCATCATTCCTTTTTTGTGGTTGTCCGGCCTGTCCGGTGCATATGGTGCCAACGAAGGCCCCTGCAGTGTTCCGGTCGGTTCCATAAACCAAGCCCTCGGAATCGCTTTCGCGCCCGAAGATGCGCCTCTTTAGGCGGGTTTTCGGGTTCGATCAAGGGGGCTGGGTGCTTTGTTTGAAAGTGAATTTCGGCTTTTAGCTCGGATTTGGCCCTGCTGGGTATTCGGCTCCCCAAATTCGGCGGGAATCCTTTGCAATCAGAGTGGTTTGGAGCGCATCGAGCTCTTCTAGCGCTCGTTGCGGGTCGCCGGTCTTTGCGATCGCTTTACGGAACGACTTTCGAACGGAGTGCGCACTCCATGGCAACATGGCTTCTGAGACCCATTTGCGCAGTTCCGGTGGGAGGGCGTCGAAGTCGTTCATTGGGTGGCGAGACTTACGCTTTCCCTTGAGCGTTGTTGTTCCACGGTTGGACAGCATCATTGGAGACCTCAGAAATTCCGAGGGTTTCGTTATGTTGTAACATAACGATTTACAAGGGACCTAAGTGTCTTTTTCCAGCTTTTCGATAAGGTCTGGGCGTCGTTCTTTTGTGAGCTTCTCAGACATCTCGCGCCGCCATTCGGCGATCTTTGCGTGATTGCCTGACAACAAGACTTCAGGAATGTGTCGTGCATTCCATTCGGCAGGTTTGGTGTATTGCGGATGCTCAAGCAGGCCGTTCGAAAAACTCTCTTCGACTGCGCTGTCGGCGTTGCCGAGTACACCGGGCAAAAGTCGCACGGTCGCGTCGATCATCGCTTGGGCGGCAATTTCGCCGCCGGTCATGACGAAGTCGCCCAAGGAAACCTCTTGAATGTCGAAGTGCTCCAAAACGCGTTCGTCGACGCCTTCGAACCGACCGCAAAGCATTGTGACACCGTCTGCTTTCGCAAGGCGCTGGGCCATTGCTTGATCGAACCTAGGGCCACGCGGTGAGAGGTAAATGAGCGGCATCCGGCCTGTGGCGTCCGCCCGTGCTTCCATGATCGCTTTTTCAAGTACATCTGCTCGCAGAACCATGCCCGCGCCACCACCAGCCGGTGTATCATCGACGTTTTTGTGCTTACCGATGCCGTAGCGACGGAGATCAATGGTTTGGAGTTGCCAGATGCCGTCTTTCAGAGCTTTGCCGGTGAGGCTTTCGCTGAGAACGCCAGGGAAGGCCGTTGGGAAAAGTGTGATGATCTGTGCTGTCCAAACGCCCGCAAGATCTGGGTTGTCCGTCATTAATTCCCGCGGAGTGAACGTCGCTTGGATCGACTTGCGACCATGAGATTTTGGCGCGGACATTAGAACAGCCCTTCAGGCGGATCGACGATGATGCGCCTGGCCTTAAGATCCACGGTTGGGACCGCAACTTGTGTAAATGGCACCAGAACTGTTTCCGAACTGTTTGGCGTTTGGATTTCAAGCAAATCGCCTGCGCCATGGTCCATGACGTTCTTGACGGTTCCGAGCTTTTCGCCGCCGGTGTCCAAAACGTCCAAACCAATCAAGTCGGTGTAGTAATATTCATCGTCCGGCAAGCTCGGCATTTGCGAGCGATCAGCGAATAGCTTGTTATTGCGTAAGGCGTCTGCGTCTTCTTTCGAAATCACCCCGTCGAGGCGGGCGGTGAAGCCACCTTTGAGACCGCCGGTGAGAATAAGCTGAGCGAAGGAGCGCCCATCATCCGTGTAAAGCGGGGTATAGTCAGCAATGGCTTCAGGTTCGGCGCAAAAAGACTTCAGCCGAATTTCACCATGAACGCCAAAAGCGCCTCCAATTGATCCGACAATGATGCGTTCGTTCATGCCGCTACTCCTTGAGGAAGCAGGTGCGATCCCGCCAATCTCCGCCTTCTGCCGCGCAAAGCTCTTGCCGTCCGTTGTCGGCGAAAAAGATCCCCGCGACGAATGCGATGAGGATCAGGATCAGAGTGCGAAACAGCCGGATCATAGAAAAAATCTGTCGGGAGCCGCTTTGTGTCGGCGGCTCCCAGAACCGTCTTACTCTTCAGCGGCTGCTTCTTCAGCCGCAGGCTCTTCTGCTGGCGCTTCTTCCTCAGCAGGTGCAGCCGCAGCTTCTTCAGCAGCTTTTGCCTTTTCGGCTTTCTCTTCAGCGCGTTCCTGTGCAGCTTTGCCAGGTGTGCCCTTTTTCGGGTTGTTGCGCTCTTTCTTTGGCAACTCACCAGCAGCTTCGAGCATGCGGGACACACGATCAGATGGCTGCGCGCCTTCGCCCAACCAGTATTTTACGCGCTCCATGTTCATTTTGACGCGCTCTTCGCTGTCTTTTGGCAGCATTGGGTTATATGTACCCAGCTTTTCGATGAAGCGGCCGTCACGCGGCATGCGGCTGTCGGCAGCAACGATGGAATAGAACGGGCGCTTTTTGGAGCCGCCACGTGCGAGGCGAATTTTCATAGCCATGAGTTAGGTTTCCTTAAGATTGATCTTGATGTTGTTTATGGTGCTGAATGACCTCAGCGATGATGAAGTTGAGAAACTTCTTGGCGAATTCCGGGTCGAGGTCGGCCTCTTTCGCCAAATCTTCTAGCCGTGCGATCTGCGCTGCTTCGCGCGCTGGATCGGACGGGGGAAGGTCGTGACTGGCTTTGAGTTTCCCCACAGCCTGTGTGTGTTTGAACCGCTCGCCTAGCGTATAGACGAGGATCGCATCGAGGCGGTCGATGCTGTTGCGGTGTCCCTTCAGAAGCTCTGCGGCTTTTGTTGCAGCGTCGGTCATAGTGCCTCCAAAAGGCCGCGCTGGCGCGCGACACAATTTTTTGCGCCTCCGGCGGAGGTATTTGTGCTCAAAAGATGCATTATTTCTTCTTCCCGAAACCGCTGAGGCCAGGAGGAAGGCCACCGCCGCCGAGACCTGGTAGGCCGCCGCCGGGCATTTGGCCCAGCGCTTTCGCCGCTTGTTCCATCGCCTTGGGGTCGTTCATGTCTGGCATCCCGCCGGGCATGCCGCCGCCTTTGCCCATCATGCCTTTCATGGCTTGTTTGAGCATGCCGCCTTTGCCCATTTTGCCCATCTTCTTCATCATGTCGGCCATTTGGCGTTGTTGTTTTAGAAGTTTGTTGAGTTCGGAAACTTCTAGCCCAGCGCCTTTGGCGATGCGTTTTTTGCGGCTGGCTTGCAATAATTCGGGTTGGGCGCGTTCGCGTTTGGTCATGGAATTAATCAGGGCGATCTGGCGTTTGAGGATGCTGTCATCCATACCCGCCGCTTCCATCTGCTTTTGCATTTTGCCCATGCCCGGCATCATGCCCATCATCCCTTCCATGCCGCCCATCTTGATCATCTGTTCGAGCTGCATTTTCAGGTCGTTCATGTTGAAGCGGCCCTTTTGGAACCGCTTCATCATCTTCTCAGCTTGTTCGGCCTCGATGGTTTCTTGAGCTTTCTCAACCAAAGAAACGATGTCGCCCATGCCGAGGATGCGGCCAGCGATACGGGACGGCTCGAACACTTCGATGGCGTCCATTTTTTCGCCCAAGCCGACGAAACGGATCGGTTTGCCCGTGATCGCGCGCATTGAGAGAGCCGCACCGCCCCGGCCGTCGCCGTCCATACGGGTCAGGACCACGCCGGATACGCCGATTTTGTCGTCAAATTCTTGGGCGACATTCACCGCGTCTTGGCCGGTGAGGCCGTCGACAACGAGAAGTGTTTCGCGGGGGTTGGCGACATCGCGGACGGCGGCGGCTTGGGCAATCAGCTCTTGGTCGATGTGCAGGCGGCCTGCGGTGTCAAGCATATAGACGTCGTAGCCGCCCAAAGATGCTTGGGTTTTGGCGCGTTTGGCAATCGCGACGGGGTCTTCGCCTTTGACAATCGGCAGGGTATCGACGCCGATTTGAACACCGAGGATGGCAAGCTGTTCCATCGCAGCAGGGCGGTTAACATCGAGCGATGCCATCAGTACGCGTTTGCCTTCTTTTTCCTTCAGGCGCTTTGCGAGCTTTGCCGTCGTTGTGGTTTTACCAGAGCCTTGCAAGCCGACCATGAGGATCGGGGCAGGTGGGTTGTCGATTTTCAGAGCGCCTGGGTCTTCATCACCCGTCAGGATGTGTTGCAGCTCGTCATGAACGATCTTGACGACTTGCTGACCCGGCGTGACCGATTTGGTGACAGACTGGCCCGTGGCCTTATCTTGTACTGCTTTGATAAAATCGCGCGCGACAGGCAGCGACACGTCCGCTTCGAGGAGGGCGACGCGGACCTCACGCAGGGCTGTTTTGACGTCATCCTCGCTCAGCGCACCCTGCTTGGTGAGCCGGTCAAAGACACCGCCTAAGCGTTCGGATAGATTCTCAAACATCGGCCAAGGCCCTCATTTTCGTTTTGGTAAGCCCCTTATATAGGAACCCACCAGCTAAAGCAGTAGCGCCCCCGTGGGCGCAACGCGCTGACGGAGGGCGATCTCTATCCAATAGAGACCGGACGGCTGATGCTGTCCGGGGTTTGAGGGGCGTTTAGGCTGGGTTTGGGCCAGAGTCAAGAACTCTGGCCACAAGGTTCTAAGCGGCGGCGGCCAATTCTTTTACGTCTAGCACTGTTACATCGGAGATACCGATGAAATTGAGGAAGTGGGTTAGATGACGGCTGGCAAAATCCATTTCGCTACCGACAGGTACGCCGCCCGAAGCAACCGTCACGATGGCGCGTTTTCCTTTCAGCAAGCCTTCTGGACCGTTTTCGGTATAGTGGAACGTCACCTTTGGACGCGCCACGAGGTCCATCCATGCTTTCAAACTGGCAGGAGAGGCGAAGTTATATATGGGCAATCCGATGACAATCGTTTCGGCGGCCTGAAGTTCCGCCACCAACTCATCTGACAAAGCGAGTACGTCTTTGTCCGCGTCGGTTAGGGTCTCCGCGGGCTTGAGGCGGGTGTCTGCCCAGATGCCATCGATATAGGGTAGGGGCTCTGCGACAAGGTCGCGGCGAATGACTGTATCGGGAGTTAGCGCGGCAACCTCGGCTTGGCTGGCAGCACGGCTGCGGGAGGCATCTCCGCCGACGGAAGCGTCGATATGAAGTACGGTTTGGGACATTTCAGGCTCCATCAATAAACTGTTGGTTGCAGGCATATACCTATTGCGTTAACGAACAAAATATCCGAATTTAAACAAGAAATGTGAAATTTTGCACAGGTCAGATTTATGGACAGTTGGGACGAAATAAAAACAGCGTTTCACGTTGCACGCGCTGGAACGGTCAGTGGAGCGGCGGAAACGCTTGGGGTACACCACGCAACGGTTATTCGACATATCGATGCGCTTGAAGGTCGGCTGGGCGTGAAGCTTTTTCAGCGCCATGCACGTGGGTATACGCCAACCGAGGCGGGATCGGATCTGTTGCAGGTTGCTGAGACGACCGATGATCAATTCAGTCAGCTTGAGGGTCGGATCAAAGGGCTCGGGCAAGGTGTTTCTGGCGATTTGGTTGTGACCACGCTTGGCAACTTGGGCGGTCTCTTGGCGCCTGTTCTGGTCGAATACCAAGTTGAAAATCCAGATGTTCGGGTGCGGCTATTGACCGGCGACCGTTTGTTCCGCTTGGAATATGGCGAGGCACATGTGGCAATCCGCGCCGGCGCAATGCCAGAAGAACCAGACAATGTCGTACAGCCGTTTATGGCGCAGCGCATGGCGTTGGTAGCTTCCAAATCCTACATTGAGCGGCGTGGTTTGCCGGTGTCCGAGGAAGATTTGGTTAATCATGACTTCGTTGGCCACGACAACGACGAAAGCCGGGCGCCGTTTAATCGTTGGCTTCGAGATTTCGTGCCGGCTGAGCGCATTGTCTTTCGCGCGACCGACAGCCGGGTCATGCGCGAAGCGATCCTTGCAGGCGCTGGGATTGGGTTCGTGTCGGGGTATGATGCCGATGTGAATGGCGCTTTTTTAGAAGTCATTGCGAGCAAAGACAGCTGGTCCGCGCCCCTTTGGCTGGTGACACATGTGGATTTGCACCGTACCGCCAAGGTCCAGTCATTCTTGTCTTTCCTCAAATCGCGTGCCGAGGAATGGAAAGCCAGTGAGGCCTAGTACAGCCGGCCACCTCGCGATGTTGTTGTTTTCTGCACTGGTGGCGGGATCTTTTGCGCTGGTGTCCTGGCCGCGAACGAAATTGCTCCAGCGGCCCTGAATGCCGGTCGTTTCATCCTTGCATCCATTTTGCTTGGTATTTTGTGCTGGTGGCGTGGCGGAATTCCAAGATCCGCGACGCGCGCTATTTGGCGCTACTTCGTGCTAGGCGGTGTCTTTGCGACTTATTTCGTGTTGATGTTCGAAGGTCTCAAAACCGCAGAAGCCGTAAGTGCCGCTGCAGTTTTCACACTTACGCCAATCCTGTCTGCATTTTTCGGGTGGCTTTTCTTGCGTCAAATCATGACGGCAAGGATCGCTGTCGCGCTGGGGATAGGAGCAATTGGAGCGCTTTGGGTCATATTTGACGCCGACTGGGTGGCTTTGACTAATTTTGAGGTCGGGCGCGGAGAGATCATCTATTTTTGGGGATGTGTGGCCCACGCAATCTATACGCCGCTAGTGGCCAAGCTCAACCGAGGCGAAAGCCCGATCGTGTTTACCTTTGGGACCTTGCTGGGAGGGACTGTTGTGTTGATTCTTTGGGCGATGCCCGCAGCAATTCATACCGATTGGCTTAATTTGCCGAGCATCGTTTGGGTTACGATTCTTTATACGGCGATATTTGCCATTGCGGCGACGTTCACACTGTTACAGTTCGCAACGTTGAGGCTGCCGAGTTCTAAAGTGATGGCCTATACCTATTTGACGCCAAGCTGGGTTTTGCTGTGGACCTTGGCCATGGGAAGCGACACGCCGGAGCCCATTGTTTTGGTTGGTGTCGGTTTAACAGTAGTTGCGTTGCTGCTTTTACTGCGCAACGACAGCACTGCAAACAGCTATTCAGAAAGTTCCTGATCAAGAAACTTTTCAAAGGCGTCTAAGTCGATGGCGTCCATCTGTCCGAAGGCTTTCATCCAGGTTGATGCGTCTCGCAACGCGTCTGGCTCAAGCCTACACCATTTTACGCGTCCGCGTTTTTCCTGACTGATGAGGCCAGCGCTGGTGAGAACTGCGAGATGTTTGGAGATGGCCGCAAGCGAGATGTCGAATGGTTCAGCGACGTCGGTTACGGCCATATCGTCCTCAAGAAGCATCGAAAGAATGCGTCTACGCGTGGCGTCGCCAAGAGCGGCGAATACGATATCGAGTTGGGCGTCCATGGGCGACATCAAGCACCGCAGCCGACAATCGTCAACCATTTGGTTGAATATCGAATTTGAACAAAACTTGGGGATTTGAGGGGAAGAGGACGCCATTCCCTCATCTTCATTAGGCACAAAAATACATTAAAAACAAATTGTTAATTGGGTTAAAGGGTGACCGATTCCAGCGTTGACTCTGATCATTCTGCACCGTAGCACTCCCTCAACCTTCCAAATGGGAGAAATGCGTTGGTGGATGAGGCTGATAAGCGCCGATTGGAGGAGCTCGAAGCCCGGATTGAGGCGGCAAAGACGCCTGAAGAAACCAAGCATCACTCGGAAGAGCACTACTCTCAGGCGCAACTTGCCTGGCGAATGGTGATAGAGCTTGTAGCCGGTTTGATGATCGGCTTTGGCATCGGATACGGGCTGGATATCCTTCTAGGGACCACGCCGATTTTTCTGGTGCTGTTTATTTTGTTTGGCCTCGCGGCGGGTGTTCTCACCATGATGCGGTCAGCCAAAGAAGTGCAGGAAAAGCGGACCCGCGCCGCAGAAGAAGAGGGCCAAGAGAATGGCAACTGAAGGCAAAGAAGACGGCGGCCTTGTATTCCACCCACTGGATCAGTTCATCGTTAAGCCACTGTTCGGCGACGGTCCTGTTGCTTGGTACACGCCAACGAACGTAACCCTCTGGATGGGTATCGGCCTTCTGTGCATCATCTTGCTCTTTGTCGTCGGCTCACGCGGTCGCGCTATCGTTCCAACGCGCGTTCAATCCATCGGTGAGCTGATCTATGGCTTCATCTACAAGATGGTCGAGGATGTAACTGGCAAGGATGGCGTGAAGTATTTCCCATACATCATGACGCTGTTCGTTTTCATCCTGTTTGCGAATTATCTCGCGCTGCTGCCGATGTCCTACTCACCAACATCCATGATCGCGGTGACTGCGGTTCTTGGTTTTGGCGTATTCATCGCAGTAACGATCCTCGGCTTCGTCAAAAACGGTGCAGCATTCTTGGGTCTGTTCTGGATGTCCGATGCTCCAGCTATCTTGCGCCCGATCATCGCCGTGATCGAGGTTATCTCATACTTCGTCCGCCCAGTGAGCCACTCCATTCGTTTGGCTGGTAACATCATGGCGGGCCACGCGGTTATTAAAGTGTTCGCAGGCTTTGCTGCGCTGACATTGGTTAGCCCGGTTGCGATCCTCGGCATCACCGCAATCTATGGCTTGGAGGTCCTTGTGGCCGGAATTCAGGCCTACGTTTTCACCATTCTGACCTGTGTATACCTCAAGGATGCGCTGCATCCGTCGCACTAAGGTCACGAACCCTAATCACTGAAATTCCATCGTAAGGAGAAAATATCATGGAAGGTCAACTCGCACACATCGGCGCAGGTCTTGCAGCTATCGGTTCCGGCGCAGCCGCGATCGGTGTTGGTACAGTTGCTGGTAACTACCTGGCTGGCGCACTGCGCAACCCATCTGCTGCTGCTTCGCAGACAGCAACACTCTTCATCGGCCTCGCATTCGCAGAAGCGCTCGGAATCTTCGCATTCCTCGTGTCTCTGCTCCTGATGTTCGCCGTTTAAGAACAACTCGATTATCCTTACGGCTGGCTGGGGCGTTTGTCCCAGCCGGTAAATTCAAAAGGTAAACGGGGGCCGGAATGGCAACAGAAACCACAGATGCAACAGTAGGTGCCTGCGTCGACGCCGGGGGTTCTGCCCTTGGTATGCCGCAGCTTTGCGCAGACTGGATCCCAAACCAGGTATTCTGGCTGATCCTTTGCCTGATCGCGATTTACTTCGTGATGAGCCGGATCGCCTTGCCCCGCATCGGGGCCGTGCTGGCCGAACGGTCGGGCACAATCACAAACGACCTCGCCGCAGCGGAAGAGCTGAAGCAAAAGGCAGTTGAAGCAGAAGATGCTTACAACAAAGCCCTTACAGATGCGCGTGCAGAAGCTGGTCGCATTGTCGCTGAAGCGAAAGCCGACATTCAAACTCAGTTGGATGCCGAGATGGCGAAAGCTGACAAGAAGATCATGGAAAAGACCGCTGAAAGCGAAAAAGCAATTGCTGAAATCCGCGCGAGCGCCAAGGAGTCAGTGAAAACTGTCGCCAAAGACGCCGCGAAAGAGATCGTTGCAGCAATGGGCGGAAAAGTAGATGCGAAATCGGTTACATCGGCTGTGACTGCTCGGATGAAGGGGTAAGAACATGCGCGTTTTGACTACATCCCTTCTCGCTCTGGCAGCGACGCCCGCATTTGCAGCTGGCGATAAGCCTTTCTTCTCTCTGGCGAACACCGATTTCGTCGTTTGGATCGCTTTCCTGATCTTCGTCGGCATTTTGCTGTACTACAAAGTACCCGGCACCGTTGGCAAAATGCTGGACGGGCGCGCTGATGCGATCAAGGCTGATTTGGACGAAGCGAAAGCCCTTCGCGAAGAAGCTCAAAGCCTTCTAGCGTCTTACGAGCGCAAGCAGAAAGAAGTGCAGGAACAAGCTGATCGTATTGTCTCTTCCGCTAAGGAAGAAGCAACACGCGCCGCTGAAGCCGCGAAAGACGACATTGCGAAATCCATCGAGCGTCGTTTGGCTTCTGCTGAAGAGCAAATCGCAAGCGCTGAGGCTTCGGCCATCAAAGAAGTCCGCGACCAAGCCATCGTAGTGGCGGTTGGTGCTGCCGAAGACCTGATCGCAAAGCAGATGGACGCCAAAGGCGCCAACAGCTTGATCGACGAAGCGATTGCTGCAGTTGGTGAAAAGCTTCACTAAACGCGAACTGATAAATTTTAGAAGGCCTCGGCAATTGCCGGGGCCTTTTTAGTTTTTCGGGTTTGTGATTGTGGTATGGATGGAAAAAACCACCGCGCCCGTCTTTGGCAATTTCCAAACTGTTTGCCGTTCAGAACGTTCGTAGTTGCCGGTTATATGATCGTCGGTTCTTGGTTCAGCCTCAGTTCTCGCGTGATACAAAGCAGGGTCTGAATAATTCAGAAGGTTTGCCCGCCACATAGGTTGGCTAACCCGAACGCCGTCAAACAATCGTTGGACACGTTTTGCGATATTGGTGTCATATTCTGGGACCGGTCGGTGGATCGCGACGAGAGGCTTTCCGATTTTCTCTGCCAACGTCCAACTGGCGGGAAAGCACAGTAAGGCTGCAGTGAGAGCGTGTTCGTCACCGAATTTCTGGAGGATACAAATATCTTCTTGGATGAGTTTCGAAAGCGTCTGCAGCGGCAATTCGAAATTCAACGCAACACGGCTTTTATCTGGGCAGATCACATCTTGATCTCGAACATCAAAATCCGCTCGGTTCCGAAGGAGTTTGAGAACCTCTGACAGTAACTCGTGTGCGGGCTCTTGGGCGTCAGGAAGACATCGCAAAACAGCCTTTTGATCCGCGGCCAACAGCCTAGCTTTCTCAGCCAACTGAGCGGAGTAGGCGTCATCGACGATAATCCAATCGACTGTGCTGACCGGCTGCATCCCCGGCAGGCTTCGCGCTGCCACAGATCTTTGATTCGGGTCTAGTTGGTTTTGAAGAACGGGTTTGGATGCCATCTAGCGCTTGGCTTCGTGTTCGTACCGCCGCTGTGCAAAGGCCTCGTTCTTCTCCGCTTTCTGATGATCGGCCAGAGCTTGTTCAACATAGTCGAGATGAGAGGCAATAGCAGCCTTCGCCCGTTCGGGGTCTCTTTCTTGGAGCGCATCATTGATCGCACGGTGCTGATCCAACAAATGGTTGCGCGTCATGCGCTGCTTGAACATGACTGAGCGATTGTAAAAGACGCCTTCGCGCAAAAGTTCATACATAGATCGCATCATGTGCAGCATGATGATGTTGTGGCTTGCCTCGATAATCGCGAGATGAAAATCGGCGTCCAACGCGGCTTCTTCCGCGGGGTTACGCTTTTGCTGCGCCACTTCCATCTTCTTAAAGATCGCATCGATCACTTTCAGGTCGGTATCCGTTCCGAGCCGTGCTGCGCGTTCGGCGGCCAGACCTTCCATGTCACGTCGGAAGCTGATGTAATCGAAAACCGCGCTATCGTGGGTCGCAAAAAGGGTGACCAACGCAGGCGCGAAGGCGCTTCCAAGAACGTCCGCAACGAACACGCCAGCACCGGCCTTTGATGTGAGCAATCCGCGATCTTGAAGGTCCGACAATGCTTCTCTAAGCGACGGGCGGGAAACGCCCATTTTCTCGCTTAGCTCGCGTTCGGATGGCAGTCTCTCGCCCGGGCGCAAGATACCCCGCAGGATCAGTTCCTCGATCTGCCGAACGACACTTTGGGATAGTTTCTCTTGTTGCACCGTTTGAAATGGCATCGCGACCTCATGCATTATTGGTCAGTTTATATGACCACCACATTACTTCGCCAACAAAAAAGGGCCGCGAAAGGCGGCCCTTTGCGTTCTTTGTGGGAACTTAACCGTTCGGAATTATGACCACTTCCACACGGCGGTTGGCCTGACGGCCTTCTTCGGTCAAGTTCGTCGCGACCGGAGCATCTTCGCCACGCCCAATCGACGCAATACGTGTTGGCGACACGCCTGACCCAATCAGAACGCTGCTCACAGCCTGTGCGCGGCGTTGTGAAAGGTCGAGGTTGAATTCGGCACTACCGGTATTGTCTGTGTGACCGATCACGCTGACGGACGTGTCAGGAAAACGATTGATCGATCCCGCCAAAGTTTGAAGCTCCGCTTGCGAGGCCGCAGACACCGCCGTGCTTTCGGTGGCGAACAGAATGTCTTCTGCGAGCGTCACAGTCAGGTTCTGACCATTGTTCACGATGCCCACGTTGTTGCCGAGGGATGCACGCAGCTCTTCCTCTTGCTGGTCGAGCTGGTTGCCAATCGCCGCACCACCCGCAGCGCCTAGAGCTGCGCCAAACACAGCACCGCGCCGACGATCTTGAACGCTGTCGCCTGTCAGGATGCCAGTAAGAGCGCCAACGCCTGCGCCAATCAAGGCACCTTGCTGCGCGTTTTGGTTGTTATTTGGAGAGCTACCATCGCAAGCCGCAACAAATGCGAGCGCGCCTGCGGCGAGAAGAAGAGGGAGTTTTGTTAATGCCATTGTACTGGTTCCATTATTCTTAGGTGGCGTAATCTGCCACGCCTGTCGATGCCTCACATTAAGGCGAAATTCCCGATGCTATTCAATAACGGCGCTTGGAAAGGCGGGATTCCGCTTACTTTTTCGTACTAAGCGGCGGCATCTTCACGCGCAGATTCCCATGCCAGCAACGAACGCTTGACCGGTAACCCCCAGTGATAGCCTCCAAGGGCCCCGGATTTCCGAAGGGCGCGATGACATGGGATCAAAAGGCTAACCGGATTTCTCCCAACTGCTGTCCCAACGGCCCTTACGGCTTTTGGTTTACCAATCGACTGTGCAATCTCGCTGTAGGTCGTCACATGACCCGGTGGGATCATCAGAAGAGCTTCCCAAACCTTTAGCTGAAGCGGTGCGCCGATCATGTGCAGCCTGGTTTCACCAGATAGCGAGAGCGTCGCCTCGGCCCATGGATGGATGGCCTCAGGGTTATCTATAAAGTTTGCCTTGGGCCATCGTGATGTCATGTCCGCCATTGCTTCGTCTTCGCCCGTCACGGCAGAGAAGGCTAAGCCGCAAATTCCCTTGTCTGTGCCCATCAGGAGAGCAGGGCCAAACGGACTTTCAAACCACCCCCAATTTATCGTTAAATCTGATCCACCTTTAGCAAAGTCTCCTGGGGTCATTGCTTCCCAGCGCACAAACAGATCATGAAGTCGGCTGCTTCCGGAAAGCCCAACGGCATTCGATGTCTCAAGTGTGGTGAAGCGATCTCGCAAAAGCGATTTGGCGTGCCCGAGGGCGAGGTACTGTTGATAGCGTTTCGGACTGACACCGACCCATTGCGTAAAGAGCCGCTGAAAATGGGCCGATGACATGTTCATTTGCCGCGCAAGCTCTGTCAGCGAAAGTGGTTCGCCGCCCTGTGCATCGATCAGTTCAATCGCGCGCGCGATGACTTGGTAATGATATGAGTCGTTCTGTTCCATGAAGCTAACCTAGGAAAAGCAATGATTGCAGGCGACCCGAAAATTGCGCATAGATTTTCGGATGGCAAAGCAACTTGACTACAATACGATCCGAGAGATTTTCGAGCGGTTTCAGGGAGCTGAAGCAGAGCCGAAAGGCGAGCTGAACCACACCAACGCCTATACCTTGGTCGTGGCGGTGGCTTTGTCGGCGCAGGCAACCGACAAAGGCGTGAACAAGGCGACGGAAGCCTTATTCAAAATGGTCGAGACCCCGCAGCAGATGCTTGATCTGGGGATTGATGAGCTGACGGACCATATCAAGACCATCGGCCTTTATCGCCAAAAGGCCAAAAACGTCATGAAGATGAGCCAGATTTTGGTCGATTACTATGGCGGCATTGTTCCGAATTCGCGTGCGGCTTTGCAGTCGTTGCCTGGCGTTGGACGGAAAACCGCAAATGTCGTGCTTAATATGTGGTGGCAGCAACCGGCGCAGGCGGTGGATACACATATCTTTCGCGTTGGGAACCGTTCCGGCATTGCGCCAGGCAAGGATGTCGATGCTGTCGAGCGCGCGATTGAGGATAATATTCCAGCCGATTTTCAACTGCACGCGCACCACTGGCTTATCCTGCACGGACGGTATACCTGCGTCGCGAGAAAACCCAAATGCGCGGCCTGTTTGATCCGCGATCTTTGTATGTTTGAGGACAAGAACTTATGAGCAATTTCGACGTCATTGGGATCGGCAATGCAATTGTCGATGTGATCTCTCCTGCCGAAGACATGTTCCTTGATCAGATGGGCATCGAAAAAGGGATCATGCAGCTGGTTGAAAAAGACCGCGCAGAGGTTCTTTATGCAGCCATGCGGGATCGGGTCGAAACACCGGGCGGATCAGTGGCGAATACGATTGCGGGGCTCGGTGGTCTTGGTTTGACGACGGCCTTCATTGGTAAGGTGAAAGATGATGCCCTGGGCCGGTTCTATGCCAAAGGTATGGAAGACGCCGGAACCGCATTTCCGAATGCACCGGTTCAGAATGCGGACGCGCCCACATCGCGTTCGATGATCTTTGTCTCGCCGGATGGCGAACGGTCGATGAACACATACCTCGGCGCAGGGGCTGACCTGAACAGTGGCGACGTGTCAGGTGATTTGTTCGGTGGCAGCAAGTTCTTGTTCTTGGAAGGTTACCTTTTTGACAAAGATAACGGGAAGACGGCGTTTAGTGAGGCGGCGCGCTTGATGTATGCTGCCGGCGGGAAATCAGGTATCACGCTATCTGATCCGTTCTGTGCAGATCGCCATCGTGAAGGCTTTCAACGGCTCATCAAAGAGGACTTGGATTTCACGCTAGGCAACGAAGATGAGTGGAAGACGCTCTACGAAACAGACGATCTGGATGCCGCATTGGCCCAAGGGTCGGCGGCCTGCGACACAATCGCTTGTACGCGGTCGGGCGATCCAATCATCCTTATTCAGGATGGAGAGCGGGTCGAGGTGCCAGTTACACCGATCACGCCGGTTGATGCGACAGGGGCAGGCGATCAATTTGCGACTGGGTTCATCTATGGCATGGCAGCAGGTCAGCCGCTTGATGTTTGCGGTCGAATGGGGGCTGTCGCCGCGGCCGAAGTCATTCGCCACATCGGACCGCGGCCTCAGGCGGACTTAAAAGTGCTGTTTAAGGATGCCGGACTGATCTGAGCCAAAGCGCATCAAGCGCGTCGATGGCATCAACGTCGAAACGGTCTTCTACTTTCCAGTATTTTCCGCTTGGGACGAAGTAATCGAGGCGGGTCTCTTCCGCCTCAGCCGCTGCTACCAAAGCCTCATCGTTTGCTAGTGGTTCAAACGCGCTAGCGCTATGAACGTCGGCTCTTGGAAAGACTAAACGGCTCTCGCCCTTGCTCAAATTCACCATCGCACAGCCCTGTTGGGCGGCCTTCACCATCAGGCGTGCGGATTTTGCTTCTAGGCTACGAAGGGTTTTGTCTTCTCTAAGCGGATCAGCGGTTCCTTTGCCGTAAAAGTGGGTCTTCTCCGTTTTCGGATAGACCATGTCGCACCCGAGGACCGCGATCACACTCGGTTTGAGGGCGGCTAGCGCCCAATAACTCGCTGTGAAGGCCATTGTACCACCTGCGTAGACGAAACCTCCGTATTGGTTCTGGAGCTGGACGTAGTCACGCGCTTGAATCACTGTTTGATCGGGCGCCAGCTGCGGAGGCATCCGATCCTCAGGGAAGTCGGATGGGTGGACTAGATGAGTCCAATCAGGGCGAACACGCCACGCGTTGTTGATCGCAACAATGTGGTCAAACTGATCAACCTGCCAATCAGCGGCCTCAACAACATTAGGCCCGCTTCCGAGCAACAATACTGTAGTCATGGATGAAAGGCCGAGCCCGATAAGTGAGGGTGGAAAAAAGTTTTCATCTTTTGAGCCAAAATACCTTCAGGGGAGGCGCATCGCGCCGTGGGGCAGAATGCCCCGTCTACTCACCCAACTTGGCGTGAACCTCTGCAAGGTCAATCTCACCCGTGGGCATTTTGTTCGATGGATCTTCAAAGTCATATTTGAAAAGCTGGAAATCGCGTTTGTAGATTTCATAGACCAAATGCATCGACAGATCGTCAAAGTAGTCTTCAACCGGGAATGCCCGCTTTGGTCCATGCCCTTCGCTTTCGTTGAAACGCGGGATTTTTGTGATGTCGACGGGCTTGGGCGTTTCAATCTCGTCCAAGACGGCTTTCATTCCGTCGTTAAAATGCTCAGTCCAAAAAATGCGATCGTATTTACCACCATTCACAATGAACGTTGAGATATGGCCAGACATGGCTGACCAGTGAATATCTGGCTCCATCGGGCGGCGCCACCGAATGGTGTCGCGCGCAAAGAGCAGAAAGCGGCGGAACGATTTGATTTGGTCGAATTCAAAGCCGGTTTCAGGATCACCAACCTCGATCCCGTATTTCTGGATCAGCAGAGGGACTAAGTTACCGCGATAGCGTTTGCCGTTGCGCTGAATGCCGCAAATCTTGTCAAAGAACGAAGATAGAATGCGGGTGTAGGGGTTTCGGACGCAGGTGAAGGCGTAACTTTTGTGGCTTTCAATATTGGCGGTGATTAGAGGTTGGCTGTCTTCCAACGCCCATTTGTGCATGCCACCCTTTGCATCATGGATATCGCCATTGAAGAACTCACCATGATCGGAATAGTACATGATTTGCCCAATGGTCGAACACGCGCATTTAGGCACGACGCGATAGACGACGCTTTCGCTTTCCGTCATCCAGGTTCCTGGAAAACCCATATGTCAGCCTCCGCGCGAGCTGTTGGACAAATTGCTCGCCTTGGGACACTGTATTAGTTCAGCCTTTACGGCAAAGAAACCCTGTATATTCAATCTCGCTTCTTGTTATTAGTTCCGAACAATAGCCCGATAACACACCGACTGTTTCGAGAATGGCAAAAATAGCATTCATCCTCCTGTGTCATAAAGACCCAGAGGCCATCATACAGCAAGCAAAACAGTTCACGGCTGTCGGAGATTATATCTCGATTCACTTCGATGCGCGGGGTCCAAAAGAGGCATATGACCTCATCCGAAAAAAACTCTACGGCAATCCAAACGTCGCTTTTGCCAAAAAACGGATCAAATGCGGCTGGGGTGAGTGGAGCCTTGTGCAAGCTACTTTGTATGCCGTCGAAGCGGCCGTCGACGCGTTTCCACGGGCAACTCATTTCTACATGGTGTCTGGCGATTGCATGTCGATCAAATTGGCAAAATACGCACATAAGTTTTTGGACGCCAACGACGTCGACTATATTGAGAGCTTCGATTACTTCGAAAGTGATTGGATCAAAACGGGCCTCAAAGAAGAACGATTGATTTATCGCCACTGGTTCAATGAGCGCACACAGAAGCGACGGTTCTATTGGAGTTTTTGGACGCAACGCAAGCTTGGCATCACCCGAGAGGTTCCGAACGACATTCAAATCATGATTGGGTCGCAGTGGTGGTGCCTGCGGCGTCGTACAATTGAGTGGATCCTCAATTTTGTGAAAGAGCGGCGGGACGTTGTTCGGTTCTTCAAAACAACTTGGATTCCAGATGAGACCTTCTTTCAGACTCTGGTGCGCCACCTGGTGCCTACGGATGAAATCAAGACACGTACGCTGACCTTCTTGATGTTCACCGACTACGGAATGCCGCTGACGTTCTACAATGATCATTATGATCTGTTGATTGGGCAAGACGGCCTATTTGCCCGCAAGATCAGCCCGGAAGCTGCTGAATTGAAGTCTCGGCTCGGTAAGCTTTACGCGTCGGACCAAGAGGATTTCAACGTTTCCGCCGAAGGCCGGAACCTCTTCAAATTTTTGACGGGGCGCGGCCGGATTGGCAGGCGGTTTGCTCCTCGGTTTTGGGAAGCAGAGGCAACGCTTGGCAGAGATCGAGAATTGTTCGTGATCGTTTGTAAGAAGTGGCACGTTGCTAAACGCCTTTCGGCATCGATTAGAAACCACACGGACATTCCAGCGATCGACTATCTATTTAACGAAGATCAAACTGACCTGCCGGATCTTGGCGGCATTCAGACGTCACTGGCCAAACGAACACGCCATAGGCGCTCTCTTATGCGGATGTTGTTTGACTACTACGAAACGGAAAAGCTCGTCATTTGTTTGGACACCGCGAATATCGATCTTTTGGAGGATTTCTTTTCTGACCGGTCTCGTGCTCGGCTGTTGGAGGTCGAATGCGATTTCTCTGACGAATACCTTATTGGGCACGCCAAACGCGTAGGTTTGGCAGCACCTGACTCCAGTCAAGAAACGCTTGGACAAATTATCCCGACAATCCGCTACGATATAGCCTTTGAAAGTGAACGCATTCAGGACAGCAATTTCCAAGGCTACCACCGCATTCAGCAAGACCATAGCCAAGCGAAAAATGCTGAAATCCTTGGGTCTTTCCTTGATGTGACACCCGAAGTGGCGCAAGAGTTGTCGGCAACGCCTTACCTCTTTGATGGATGATTTTAGATGCAGTTTGACTATGACGATCAGAATATCTTTGCGAAAATTCTGAGGGGCGAAATCCCGAACAGCACGGTTTTTGAAAGCGAGCACGCGCTTGCCTTTCACGACATTCAGCCGCAAGCGCAAGTGCATGTTCTGGTCATTCCAAAGGGTCCATACGTGAGCCTCGATCACTTTGCCCGCGACGCCTCAGCAGAGGAACAGGCGGGGTTTATGGCTGCCGTGGCAGAGGTGTGTCGCATCACCGGTGTAGTTGACGGGTTTCGCGCTATCGCGAATACCAGAACCCATGGTGTCCAAGACGTACCGCATTTTCATCTGCATATCATCGGTGGCCAACAGCTTGGTCGGATGTTGCCGCGCGACTGATTATTCGGTCAATGACAAGAAGACATCTTCAAGATCAGGGATATCTGTCTGAATGTCTTTGATGACCACGCCCGCTTGCCGCAAGTGATCAAGCACTTCGTTGTCAGAGATGTTTGCTGGTCGATAGGATAGGCGGAGGGCACCGTCTTCCGATGTCTGCTGAGAAATTCCCGTGGGCATGACTAATTCCGATACGGGTTCGGTTGGCGTGATGACCAAAGTCTTACTGTCGAGCTTGGACAAAAGGTTCGGTGTTGTGTCGCGGACGATCAATTCCCCATGGTTGATGATCGCGATCTCATCGCACATCTGCTCCGCCTCTTCGAGGTAATGCGTTGTGAGGATGATGGTCATGCCTTCTTCATTTAACCGTCGTACGTTTTCCCAAAGCTGGTTGCGCAGTGTGATGTCCACCCCAGCGGTTGGCTCATCCAGCACCAAGATTTGAGGACTGTGTACCAACGCCTTGCCAAGTAGAAGGCGTCTGCGCATTCCACCGGAAAGAGAGCGTGCATAGGCATTGGCCTTGTCGCTCAAGCCGATCAATTCAAGAATCTCTGCTGTCTTGCGCTGCTTACGCGGAACACCATAAAGCCCGGCTTGAACATCTAGGGATCCAGCGGGGGTGAAGTAGGGATCCAGATTAGGTTCCTGCGGCATGATCCCAATGGAAGCTCGCGACTGGCGCGGGTTCGCGTCTTGGTCAAAGCCCCAGATCGTGACCGACCCTTCGGATTTTGTAACCAGACCGGCCAGAATATTGATCAGCGTCGATTTCCCCGCACCGTTTGGCCCCAAGAGGCCAAAGATCGACCCTTGTGGGATATTCAGGTCAATCCCTTTCAATGCGGCTTTTGCCTCTTGCGTTTTGGAAGCGGCATAGGTCTTTTTTAGACCAGAAATTTCGATAGCATTGACGGTCATTGGCGTCTTTTCCCCAGCGCAGGCCTGCGATATGAATGCTTGAGTTAAGGCGGATTTTCCCCGCATCAACAGACAGGCCAGCCATGACACGTCCCGCACCGGAAACCAAGATTGTAAAAGACTATCGCGTTGCTTGCGACGGTGGCGAAGGTGGTTTGGGACACCCGCGTGTGTATCTGCAAATTCCGACGGATACAGGTTGGGTGGAATGCCCATATTGTGACGCGAAATACGTCCACGAAGATTTCAAAGATCAAGCCTGATCCTTCTGGCCCCTCCCTCCGGTTCATGCGAAACTAGATGAACGATTGACTGGGGGAGTGCGATATGACCACGCAATTCGGTAAAGGCTGCCATCTTCATTTGATTGATGGGTCAGCATTTATTTTTCGCGCCTATCATGCTTTGCCCCCGCTGACGCGGAAATCAGACGGATTGCCGGTAGGCGCTGTCAGCGGTTTCGTGAACATGCTTCAGCGCTATGTCGAAGGGAACACCGGCCCGGACGCCGCGACCCATGTGGCTGTGATTTTCGACAAAGGCAGCCACACTTTCCGTAATGAACTCTACGACCAATACAAAGCCAACCGGGAGGCGATGCCGGAGGATTTGCGCCCTCAAATCCCGCTAACCCGCGACGCGACACGCGCCTTCAATATTGCTTGTGAAGAAATTGAAGGATTTGAAGCTGACGACATTATCGCGACTTTAGCCCATCAGGCGCGTGATGCGGGTGGGCGAGTGACGATCTTGTCATCGGACAAAGACCTGATGCAACTGGTCGGCGGCGGTGTTGAAATGCTCGACCCGATGAAAAATAAGCGCATTGATACCGATGGCGTGCATGAGAAATTTGGCGTCGGTCCCGAGCGGGTGGTTGATGTACAAGCGCTTGCTGGTGATAGCGTTGATAACGTTCCCGGAGCGCCGGGGATCGGTATTAAGACGGCTGCTTTGCTGATCAATGAATACGGCTCTTTGGAAGAGCTTTTGGATCGCGCGGAAGAAATCAAGCAGCCCAAACGGCGTCAGACCCTGATCGACAACCGAGGCCAAATCGAATTGTCGAAGAAGCTGGTGCAACTAGACTGCGACATGGAGTTGCCGTTGGATCTCGACAGTTTGGAGATCAAGGACGCCGATCCAGAAACTTTGATGGGGTTCCTTGCGGAAATGGAATTCCGCACCGTGACCAAACGGATTGCGGACAAGTTGGGGATCGAAGCGCCGGTTATTGCGGATGTTGCACCAACACCGGCAGAAACCTCTGCGCCGGAGGTTGTGCCATTCGATCAAGCAACCTATTCGAAGGTTGCCGATGCAGCGACCCTCGAAGATTGGATAGGTCGCATTCGAGAGCGTGGCTATGTTGCCGTTGACACCGAAACGACCGGCTTGAACGAGATGACGGCCGATCTGGTTGGCATCTGCTTGTGCGTGGAAGCAGGGGATGCTTGCTATATCCCGCTGACCCATAAGGCGTCTGCATCCGACGATCTCTTTGGGTCGGATGAGCTGGCTGAAGGGCAGATGGGTCTGGATAAGGCGCTCACACTCCTTAAGCCTGTTTTAGAGGACCCTTCGGTTCTAAAGATCGGTCAAAACATGAAATACGACGCGAAGATTTTCGCGCGTGTTGGGATCGAGGTTGCGCCCATCGATGACACGATGCTGATGTCTTACGCGATGAACGCTGGCCTCCACAATCATGGAATGGATGGGCTGTCTGAACGGTATCTCAACCACAAGCCAATTGAGATCAAATCGCTGTTGGGGACAGGAAAATCCGCTATCACTTTTGATCGTGTGCCAATCGAGGATGCTGTGAAATACGCGGCTGAGGATGCGGATATTACACTGCGTCTGTGGCAAATGTTCAAACCGCAGCTGCATGAAAAGCGCGTCACGACTGTCTATGAAACGTTGGAGCGGCCACTGGTGCCGGTGCTGGCTCAGATGGAGCGGACTGGTATCAAAGTTGACCGCGATACGCTGTCACGGATGTCGAATGCCTTTAGCCAGAAAATGGCGGGGTTAGAGGCCGAGCTTTACGAATTGGCGGGGCGCGAATTCAACGTTCAAAGCCCTGCGCAGGTTGGCACAATTCTGTTCGACGAAATGGCGTTGGAGGGGGGCAAGAAAACCAAAACTGGCCAATGGTCGACGCCCGCTGATGTGTTGGAAGACCTTGCCACCGAACATGATTTTCCGGCTCGCATTCTGGACTACCGCCAACTGGCCAAGCTGAAATCCACATATACGGATGCCCTTCAAACGCACATCAATTCGGAAACGGGTCGAGTACACACGTCCTATTCCATCGCTGGGGCCAACACTGGCCGCTTGGCCTCTAATGATCCGAACCTTCAGAACATTCCGGTACGTACGGAGGAGGGCCGGCGCATTCGCGAAGCATTCGTCGCGGAACCTGGTAAGACGCTCGTATCGCTCGATTATTCGCAGATTGAGCTTCGTATTCTTGCGCATATCGCGGGCATTGTTACGTTGAAACAAGCTTTCAAAGATGGCCACGACATTCATGCGATGACCGCTTCCGAAATGTTTGACGTTCCGCTTGATGAGATGACGCCGGATATCAGGCGTCAGGCGAAGGCCATCAACTTCGGTGTGATTTACGGGATCAGTGGGTTTGGACTTGCGCGCAACTTGCGTATCCCGCGGGCGGAGGCGCAGGGCTTCATCGATCGCTATTTCGAACGGTTCCCCGGCATTCGAACCTATATGGATGACACCGTCGCCTTCGCGAAAGAGCATGGCTACGTGGAAACCTTGTTCGGTCGCAAGATCAACACGCCAGAGATTAACGCCAAAGGCCCGCATGCTGGTTTCGCAAAGCGCGCGGCGATCAATGCTCCGATCCAAGGAACAGCAGCGGATGTGATCCGCCGCGCAATGATTAGGATGCCTAATGCTATCGCGGGCCAGCCTGCTAACATGCTTTTGCAAGTGCACGATGAATTGATTTTCGAGGTGGTGGATGAAGGCGTCGACCAGTTGATCGAGACGGCGCGCGAGGTCATGGAAGGTGCGAGCGATCCAGCGGTACGTTTGGACGTTAAGCTGGCGGTAGATGCCGGTCAGGGTGCCAACTGGGCAGAGGCGCATTGACCTTTGCGCACAAAAAACGCCGCCCATGTGGGCGGCGTCTGGTGACTTCGTTCAAGTCTGAGATCTAGTTCACTTTTTCAGCTTCGATAACGTTTGCATCGCTTGTCGGCGCTTTGCTGATTTCGATCTGACGTGGCTTCAGTGCTTCAGGCACTTCGCGCAGCAGGTCGATGTTCAACATGCCATCGACGTGGCTCGCACCGGTCACTTTAACGTGGTCAGCCAAGTGGAAGCGGCGCTCAAATGTGCGTGTCGCGATGCCGCGGTGCAGATATTTGCGGTCTTTGCCTTCGTCAGCCTTGCGGCCGGTGATCACGAGGGAGCGTTCCTTCACCTCAATCGCGAGGTCAGTGTCGGAGAAACCGGCAACGGCAATGGAAATTCTCCATCCGTCTTCTTCAGTTTTTTCGATATTGTATGGGGGGTAGCTGTTTTGGCCAACGTCACTGGCGAGGGCGCGATCCATGAGGTCTGCGATTTGGTCAAAGCCAACAGTGGCACGGTACAGGGGTGTCATATCAAAACGACGCATTTCGATTATCCTTCTCAAAGCGATAACTATGTTGCCCTCCATTCACGGACGGGCGATTGATTTTCGGGACCCATCATTGGCATCCCGATGACATCGATTTGGGAAAGCGTACGGCTTATTTCAAGAGCGTCAGTTGTTTGGGCGAACGAATTTCGCGCCTGTGTCGTTACGTTCCCCGACACGCATTACTCGTTGCGTGCCACCAGGGCGCGCTGGGCCGAGAGAGGCAAAATGCGATAAAAGCGTTTGCAATGGCTCACGAAGGGAGGTGCCAAGGCTCACTTTGTTCTCCCCCACCTGAGCAATGGCCGAAACCACTGAAACTATACGCGGGGCACCGTCGCCGAGTGTAAACACAGGCGATCCGCTGGAGCCTTGAACGACGTCGCAGGTCATTACGACCACACCTGTTTGACGACCAAGGACGGAACAGACCTCCTGAAGGCTAGGTGCCTCTGACCGGCCTCGACCGTAGGAGACCACGCCGATTTGATCGCCTTGAGAGGGTTGTTCATCCACACGGAACGGCTGGATACGTGAACGACGAATGGGTTGATCCAAGCGCAGCACGGCGATGTCGACCGCGACGTTTTTATCTTCGATAGAATTCGGCGAATGTTCGTATTGAGGGTGCGCGACAAGGCTATGCACACCTCGCGTTGCTTCGGCACGGCCGGAGCGCAAACCAGCGCTAAATGTGAACTCGCCAGCGTCGCGAATGCGCCCCGCATCGGTGTAAACACAATGCGCCGCTGTCAAAATCAAATTGTCACGGATCATTGCCGCGGTACAGAACCCATCGCGAAAATCCAATCGCCCAACCGCTTCCCAACCACGGACGTCGGCACCGGTTTCAAGCTTTCTTAAGTCTGTCTCTTGTGCTGAAACGACAGATGCCGCGCCAACCCAAGCCAAAATCGCAATCAAAACGTGTTTCATCATAAACCCCTTAAAGCCGGTTTAGTGATAAAATGATACGGCGAGATTAAGGCGTTATCGTAGTATTGGTATGAAGCCTGGACGTGTATTGTCTGGATCCATGGAACGAGGCTTTGGCCCTCCGGTTGCCCAATCGAGCAGTTCGACTGTGTGGACAATAGGTGTATCGGTCCAGCTGCCAATCTGCATCATGCAACCAATGTTGCCGGCAGAGATCACATCTGGCGTCAAGGCTTCCAGTGTCTGGACTTTGCGTTCCTTCAGCTGGCCAGAGATTTCGGGCTGCATCAGGTTGTATGTTCCAGCAGAGCCGCAACACAAATGCGGGTCGGCGGGTTCGAGGACCGTAAAGCCCGCTTTCTTCAGCAGGGTCTTCGGGTGCGTTTTGATTTGCTGACCGTGCTGCAAAGAACAGGCAGCATGGTAGGCGACCTTCATGTTTTTGGTCTCACCTTCCGGTAGGTCGAGCTTCATCAAGACTTCAGAGATGTCCGTTGCTAGCTTAGAAACTTCTGCAGCTTCCTCTGACAGAGGATCATTGCGGAACATATGCCCGTAGTCTTTGACGGTTGTGCCACAGCCTGACGTATTGATGACGATGGCGTCCAACCCGCCATTCTTAATCTCTTTTTGCCATGCGTTGATGTTGGCGGCCGCCGACGCGTGACTTTGATCTTCTTTGCCCATGTGGTGTGTCAGAGCACCGCAGCATCCGGCGCCTTCAGCGACGACGACCTCTGCGCCAAGCCGAGTGAGCAATCGTATTGTGGCGTCATTGATGTCGGTGTTCAGTGCTTTTTGCGCGCAGCCTGTCATCAACGCCACGCGCATCTTCTTATCAGGTGCTTCGAACACTTGAGGTTCGTCATTTGCGCTTACAGGTGGAATCTGCTTCGGCGCCATATCCAGCATCGCGCGCAGCCGCGGATCGGGCATCAGTCCCTTGAAAGGGCGGCCAATCTTCGCAGCAAGCAAGGCTAATCGGAAGCGATTGGGGTAGGGCAGGATTTGTGCAAGCGTCCACCGCAAGGCGCGATCCATGAAAGGGCGCCGATACCGCTCCTCAATGTAGGCTCGCGCATGATCGACAAGGTGCATGTAATGCACACCCGAGGGGCAGGTCGACATACACGCTAGGCAGGACAGGCAGCGGTCGATGTGTTTGACTGTTTTTGCGTCTGGCTCACGCTCGTTTTCGAGCATGTCTTTCATCAGGTAGATGCGCCCACGCGGACTATCCAGTTCGTCTCCCAAGACTTGATAAGTCGGGCATGTCGCCGTGCAGAACCCGCAGTGAACGCATGCGCGCAGCACCTCATTGGCGCGAGCCGTTCCGGGGTTTGTAAGCTGTTCTGGTGTAAAGTTGGTTTGCATTAGCTCATCAATCCCGGGTTCAGGATCCCGCGAGGATCGAATTTTGAGCGAAGCTCGTTTGAAATCAGGGCCAGTGGTTTCGGTTCGGGCTGGAACGTCGCGATTGCAGATCGAGTCGCAGCGGATGCCTTGATCAAAGTTGAATGGCCCGCGATGTCGGGAATCATCGAGCGTACATCGGTCCCCGCTGGTGTTTTCATCCAGATCAGCCCGCCGCCCCAATCCATCAGGTAGGCTGCCGGTTTCACTGAATTGATCACCGCTGGCCCATCGGATGGTTTGACTGAGACCCGCCAAATATCGCCTTCGGCACCGCTAAGCGCTTTTGCATCGCGGACATCTTGCCACAGGAGGTCGTGAGCGTCGCCGCTGATAATTTCAGCGGTTCCAAATGCGCTCAGATGTTGGGTAAGTTTTTCGGTGCGATAGGCGACCGACTTCTCGAAACCCTCGATCCGCACAACTGTATGCCCAGAGGCCGGAACATGCGCAGCACCCGTTACATCGTAAGGCGAGCCAAGTGCCGAAGACATGGCAGCAACGGCTTGTTCTGCATCCAAACCGTTTAGGATGAGTGTCGCAGCTGTTTCGTCAGCAGGCATCACTTTCAAGGACACCTCGGTCAGTATCCCCAACGTGCCATAAGACCCCGCCATGAGCTTCACGAGGTCATAGCCCGTCACGTTTTTCATAACGCGCCCGCCGTTCTTGATGATCCTGCCTTCACCATCCACAAAGCGAACACCCAAAAGAAAATCACGGGCAGCGCCGACCGAAATGCGGCGTGGGCCACTTACGTTGGCTGCGATAGCGCCGCCGATTGTCGGGTTCCCATCCTGACCAAGGATAGCGCGATGATCCATCGGCTCGAAAGCTAAACGCTGATTGTTCTTGGCGAGTTCGTTTTCGATGTCTGCGACCGGCGTTCCGGCTTGAGCGACGATCGTTAGCGCACCTGGTTCGTAGAGCGTGATCCCCGAAAGTTTGGACGTTGAAATCACCTCGCCCTGCACGGGGCGCCCATAATCGCGGGTTCCGCCGCCACGTATGCGCAATGGGGCGTTGGCGGACTTTACAGCTTCGGCCAGCTCGGCTTCTGTCTTGGGTTCTATCATTTTGACTTCTTACTTCTGAACGTCGAGATCTAAGCGGCCGCGCGACGCGATTCACTGACTTTGAGTGGGAAAACTTTTGCGGGGTTCAAAAGCCAATTCGGGTCGAAGACATCCTTGACCTGCATTTGAGCTTCCAAATCCGCGTCGGTATATTGCGCGTTCATCAGGTCGCGCTTTTCAATGCCAACACCATGTTCGCCGGTCAGACATCCACCCACTTCAACGCAAAGTTTCAGGATTTCCGCACCAAGTGCCTCGCATGTTTCCAACTGGCCCGGTGTATTCGCATCGAACAAGATCAGAGGATGCATGTTCCCGTCGCCTGCATGGAAAACGTTGCCGACGTCGAGCCCGTATTCTTTAGAAAGCTCACCAATCCGACGGAGGACGAACGGAAGCTCCGATACCGGTATCGTCCCATCCAAACACATGTAGTCATTGATTTGGCCCATCGCGCCAAAGGCCGATTTGCGCCCTAGCCAGATGCGAGCGGCTTCATCGGCATCATTGGCTTCTCGGAGCTCCACTGGGTTATGGGTTTGCGCAATCGCTTTGATCTTTGACAGCTGTTCTTCGATTTCCAGCTCTGACCCTTCAACCTCTACGATCAGCAGGGCTTCGCAGAGCGGGTATCCCGCTTTGGCAAAATCTTCGCAGACTTCGATGCAAAGCTTGTCCATGTACTCGATTGCGACTGGAAGAACGCCCGCCTTGATGATGTCAGATACGCACTCGCCCGCGACCTCTGCACTGTCGAACCCCATCAGTACGGGCAAAGCGCCTTCGGGTTTGTGCAGGATACGAAGCGTTGCCTCCGTCACGACGCCGAGCTGGCCCTCTGAGCCGCAGATTACGCCGAGCAGATCAAGCCCGCCTGCGTCCAAATGCGCGCCGCCTATATCTACGATAGTGCCGTCCATCATGACCATTTTGACGCCAAGCAGGTTGTTCGTCGTCACGCCGTATCTTAAACAATGCGCCCCGCCGGAGTTCATAGCGATATTGCCGGCAATAGCGCAGGCCAATTGGCTGGAGGGGTCTGGGGCGTAAAAGAAACCATCGGTTTCAACAGCGCCAGTCACGCTCAGGTTCGTGCGACCAGACTGAACTGTGATCGTGCGATCAGGATAATTCGTTTCGATCACTTGGTTAAGGCGCGCAACGCCAAGGATCACGCTATCCGCTGTTGGCATCGCACCGCCGGCAAGCGAAGTGCCAGAGCCGCGAGGCACAACTGGGATGCCTTCAGCATGGCATAACTTTAGTACAGCAGCCACTTCTTCGGTCGTCGCTGGAAGAACGGCGCAGAGTGGGGGGCATTTGTAGGCCGCCAAACCGTCGCATTCATAGGCGCGTGTTTCGGCGGGGTCGTGAATGACCGCATCGGCCGGTAAGGCCGATTGCAGTTTTTCAACGATCATGTCCTTGCGGTTTAGGATCGATTGGTCTGGCTGTGGCATCTCCATGAGAGACTCCTTTACTGTAATTGGTAAATAAATATAACCAATTTATCGGATTGGCAAGTTGGAATGCCGCGACATACTGTGCGGCATGGAACATTTCTCAGCGCTCGACCATCTCCCGATCATCGATTTCATAGCCGTTGCATTTGTTGTCGGCTCTTGGTTCTTGATTGGGTGGCGCATCGAGCACCCGTCACCAAAACGCAGTTCTGTGACAATGCTAATGGCGCAGTTCCATAGAGATTGGGCAAAGGTCTTTGTGGAGAGAGATCCGCGCATTTTTGATAGCCAAGTCCTTGGAATATTGAGGCAAGGTACAGCGTTTTTTGCGTCAACAAGCATTCTGGTTTTGGGTGGATTGCTCGCATTGATGGGCAACGTAGATCCTCTGCGTGGCGTGGTCGAGCAAGTTGGATTGGTCGAAATGTCTGTCCTGATCTGGCAGCTGAAATTTGCTTTGGTTGCGTTCTTTGTCACCAATGCTTTCCTAAAATTCGTCTGGGCCCATCGCGTTTTCGGATATGGCACGGTCATGATGGCCGCCGTCCCAAATGATCCGAATGCACCGGATGCAATTGACCGTGCAATGCAGGCCGCCGAATTGAACATCCGTGCGGTCATAAATTTTAACCGCGGGCTTAGAGCGTTGTACTACGCGCTAGGGTCACTTGGCTGGATCCTTGGCACACCGGCGCTTTTCCTGACGACCCTCATTGTGATCTGGGTGCTGTGGTCACGAGAATTTGCATCCGTTCCGCGCAGCATTCTGATAAATGGAAAAGCATGAAAATTCTTACTGCATCTTTATTTCTATGTGCCGGTGCTGCTGCTGCTGATCTGGTCGAAATCGTAGCTGTCGACGCCTCAAAATCTGGCGACACTTGGCGGTTTTCAGTGACTCTCCAACATCCAGATACGGGCTGGGATCACTATTCCGACGCTTGGGAAGTGTTGGACGCGGATGGCAACCGGCTCGGAATTCGTGAATTGGCGCATCCGCATGTGAATGAACAGCCGTTCACGCGGTCTCAGTCCGGAATTGTGATCCCCGAGGACATGGATGTCGTTTATATTCGAGCCCGCGAAAAAGTGGATGGCTGGAACGAAACTACAACAGAGTTCGTCTTGCCCAAGTAGCGCTAGCTGCGGCCTTCTCGAACCCACGCACCGATGATCAAACCACCAGCAAGCAGCAAAAACGCCCATGCAGGCAGCAATGGTGCTATGCTTATATCGGCGGTTTCGTAGGCCTCGCGAGGGGTAATCCCCAGCCAGCCGCGACCAGCCGCCGGGCGGCCAGGGCGAACGGTTCGCAAAGAAATATCGCCGTCAGACACCAAGGCCGCACCGCCTCCTGTGGCGTCGAGAGCCGGTAAGAGGAGTTCATCGGTCGCGATCGTTTGTTCGAATTCACGCGGTGCCGCTGGGCCCAGAGCGATAACAGCCTCTTCTTCGCCGTCAGTGAGCCGATAAAGCCCGATGCTTGGCGCGTCCCAAAGCGTCTCGAACCGGCCGGGGGAAACTTGATCGAGCGTCAATTCAGTTTCCGTGCCATCGGGGTGCGTCACAGTTACGGATCCTTGGCTCTCTTCCAGCGTCCGCCGGATGATGCGCATCGTTTGGCCGGATGGCTCAACCCAAAGCGCTTCTTCCTCCAGCTCGGGTTCTTTCATCATCCAGTGCGCCAGTCGCCTCAGCAATTCAGCCTGCGGGCCCCCACCTTCGTAACCACGGTCCCAAAGCCAAGAATGATCTGATGCAAGGAGGGCGACCCGACCGTTGCCGATCCTTTCGAGCGAAAGCAATGGGCGTTCGTCCAGCCCGCTCATCAGAGTTGTCGCCGAATTTGGCACCTCAACATCAACCAAGCGGAACCAGCGGCCCCAGCTTGGATTATCTTCTTCAATGACTGCTTGCGTATCCAAACCCTCGGTCACCGGATGTCGCTCGCCAATATCCGTGACGAGCGGCTTATATCCTCGCTCGAACACGCGTGCGGTTGGAGACCCCGGTATGATCGAGCCGAGGGGAGAGCGATAAATGCTTTCTGCGCCACCATACTCTGGCCCAGCGGCCACCAATACCGCGCCACCATCAGCAACGTAATTCACCACATTATCAAGGTATTGCGACGGAAGGATGCCGCGCCTGCGGTAGCGGTCAAAGATGATCAGATCGAAATCATCGATCTTTTCGAGGAACAATTCCCGCGTTGGGAAGGCGATCAAAGACAGTTCGTTCACCGGAACGCCGTCTTGTTTTTCTGGCGGCCTGAGAATGGTGAAGTGCACGAGATCGACAGAGGCGTCAGCTTTGAGCAGATTGCGCCAAGTGCGTTCGCCTGCGTGTGGCTCTCCCGACACCAACAATACCCGCAGTCGGTCGCGCACCCCGTTGATTTGAACCACTGCCGCGTTGTTTCGGCCAGTTAGCTCACCCTCTTCGGTTGGGATTTCAAACTGCAGCACGTTCATTCCGCCGTGCGGAAGATTGACTGGTAGTTCGATGTCTCGACCAATGGTCACATCAAACGTCAACGGCGCGCCTCCATCGATGCTGATGTTCAGTGGCACAACGCCTGAGTTTTCGGGAGCGGCACCTTGATCTTCGATACGAAGCGTTAGCGAAACCGACTCGCCCAAAATGGCGAAGGCCGGCGCATTTGAGATGACCAAACGTCGATCCCAATCTTCGAGCTGCCCCGTTATCAGGGCATGTAGTGGGGCGGGCATGTTGGGTGTTCGCTCTAAATCGTGCAAGCGTCCATCAGTCAGTAGGATTGCGCCAGCGATCCGCCCCTGTGGTTCTTCGGATATCGCATCAGATAATGCGGTCATCAGCTGAGTGCCCGCATCGCCTTCGCCATCAGCAACTGTCGATTTACGCAACTCGGTGTTGGGCAGACGCGAAACTTCTCGTTCGATGTTGGCGATGGCCGCAGCGTTTTGCGCGCTTCGGTCACTCACCGATTGGCTCGCCGTTTCATCGACAACCAACAGAATGATGTCGCTCAGCGGCGCGCGGTCTTCTTGTTGGAGGGACGGATTCAAAAGGGCGCCGATTAAGACAATCCCGGCAAGCCCTCGTAACCACCAGCCAGACAGGCGACGGTAAAGTGCCAAGGCAATTGAGATGCCTGTGAGGGCTGTGATCAGAGCGATCAATACGATCGGCAGCAGTGGATTTAGGATGATCTCGTTTGTCATTGCCCAAGCCTCTCCAAGAGGTCGGGAACATGAACCTGATCGGATTTATAGTTGCCGGTCAGCACGTGCATGATCAGATTCACACCAAACCGATACGCCAATTCCCTTTGGCGCTCGCCCGTCCTGCCGCGCCCAACTGGGAACATTCGATTTCCAACTTCATCGATTGCCCATGCACGGGCCCAATCATTGCCGCCGATGACGACAGGTGTCACGCCATCGTTGAGATTGCGGAAGGGCATCCCTTCGGCCAGTTCAGCGTCGGCTGGCGCGGCTTCAACCCAGATATCACGACTCGCGTATCGACCGGGGAAATCTTGAAGCAGGTAGAATGTACGGGTCAAAACATGATCCTGCGGGATAGGTTCCAATGCAGGTATGTCGAGCGTTCTCGCGATAGCGCGTAATGCGCGCCCCTCTGGGCTGCTTGACCCGAACGACGCGGTATCAGCGTCACCGGTATCAAAAAGGATCATACCGCCTGAGCGAAGGTAGCGATTGAGCTTTCCATAGGCTTCGCGGGAGGGAAGGCCCTGATCTGGTATAATGGGCCAGTAAAGGAACGGAAAAAACGCAAGTTCATCTGTCTCGATGTTCACACCAACAGGTACAGAGGGTTCGATCGTAGTGCGTTGGAACAGCGTCCGACTTAATCCGCGAAGGCCTGCTTCCGAGATTTCGTCGGTGCGTTGATCTCCAGTCAGCACATAGCCAAGAACCACGTTCGAGGTCGCATTCAAAGCGAACTCGTCTTCTTGAGCCTCTGCCCATTGAGGCGTGAGAAGAACCAACGCAAGCAGTGCTGCAGTTATGTCCGCACGCGGGCCTTTCAAACGCCCGCCAATCGCGAGCGAGGCGATGACATCAATGGACAACAGCAAAGTGGCGATGGCCAAGAACCATCCTTTGAGGTCGGTTTCTTCGATTAGATCCAGGCCTTCTACTGTTACGCTGTTTGGCCATTGGGCTGTCGCGAGGGCCGTTTCCGCATCAATTACGTTTACAGCAATCAACCTATCATTGCCGCTGTAAAGGCCTGGCTGTAGCTCTGGCCCCGGCGTTGGATTTTCGAGGAGGCTGCCATCGACACCGGCAAGCGTCCGGCCGTCATTGAGACGTCCAAAGGCATCCAGGACATCTTCCGGCAACCAAGTTGTACCTTCCAGTTCGCCATCTGAAATCTCGCTCGGGCGCGTTGAGATTGCGAGGCGTTCAAGCATCTGGACGAAAAGGCCAGACAACGGAAGGCTCGACCATTCAGCATTGGCCGTGACGTGGAACAAGATGACTGACCCCTCACCAACTTGCTTACGCGTCACAAGAGGCGTTCCGTCGGCAAGTTGCGCAATAACTCGGGACGCGAGTGTCGGATCAGGTTGTGCGACGACTTGAGCCGTGACTTCGACATCGTCTGGCACTTGCAACCCAAAGAACGGGGAGGTTTCTGCGAAAGGTGCAAGCGCTTTTGGCTCTCCCCAGCTCATAGTACCACCGATGCTCCTCCCGCCTTGGCGCAGGCGTACAGGCAATAGCGGGTCTTCGTCAGAGCGCCCAATTTCACTTGCGGCGAGCCTTGGTCCCGCGAACCGCACCAGTAGCCCACGCTTTTCGACCCATTCGAGCAGACCTTCTATTTCATCATTGGCGAGCGTCGCGACATCGGCCAGAATAATTGCATCTGGATTGGCCAGAAGCATATCTGACAAAGTGCCGTCGATCAGATCAGCGGTCGGTTCCAAAGCCTCGCGTAGGTAAAACAGAGGGTCGAGCAGATCGAGCTGTTCCTGATCGCCGGCACCGGATAGGAGGGCTACTTCGCGCCGCTTCAGAGCGTCGTCGGTCAAACTAACGGCAGCTGCCGAGCGCACGCCCTCGATCTCAAAACGGGTGATGCGATTGCGCAGTTCCGGCGGGACAACAATTGCTGTTTCTGCGACGGGTTCTCCGGCCGCGAAATCCAAGTCAACAGTCACCAATTGCCGCTCTACGCCCGCTGGATCGAGGCCAATGGCGACCACTGGGATCGTTGTGTCGTTACCGATTGGTGTTCGCGTGGCAGAAACGAGGATTTCGCCATCAACGAAGCGGGCAGGGCGCAAACCGAATGTTTGGCGCGGTGTTTGAAATACAGTCACGGTGCCGCGCGCTTCAAAGTCGGTCAAAAGCAAGTCCCGGCTTTCTCGCGCCAATCCATCTGACAACCAATACGTATCGAAATCATCCGGCAACGTGTTGACCCAGTCAAACAGCGCGTCTTCGGTGGGTTCCCAAGGGTTTGGTTGTAAGTTGGGAAGTGTCTGCGCCACGGCACTTGCGGATTGGAAGACAGTTGTTTCTGGTAGGTCGGTCAACGTCAGTAGGGCAACCGGCCGACCTTGGCGCTCTGCGTCGTTCAGCAGGGCGCCGATACGCTCAATCCGGGCGTTCCAATCACGGGCGTCGGCCCATGTCCCATCAGCGATAATCAAAAGCGGTCCATCGCCCGTTTCTTGATCTTGCGGGTTTAGGACGGCTCCGGCAAATCCAATGATCGCAGCAGCGACCGCCAACATGCGCAGTAAGAGAAGCCACCATGGCGTTCGATCGGTCTGGCTTTCATCGTCGGTCAAACCGATCAACAGCGCCACGCCGGGAAAACGACGGCGGATTGGGGCAGGGGGTACGGCGCGCAGCAAAATCCATAGGATTGGCAGCGCGAGCAGACCCAGCAGCAGCCACGGCGATAGAAAGCCAATTGGACCAATTGACCACATCAGGTTCGCCGCTCCATCGCTTGATAAAGCCATAAGAGGGCTGAGGTTGCCGGTCTATCGGTATTATGCGTCCGGAACTGCCAGCCGGTGACTTTTGCAAGGTGGTCCAGCCGGTCTTTGCGTTCCCTCAAGCGGTCTTCATACCTCGTTTTCAGTTCGCCTGCTTTGAGCGTTTCATGGTGCAGCGTCCCACCCATCGATTCAAACACGGTGCGCCCATCGAACGGAAACGCCTCTTCTTGCGGGTCAAGGATTTGTAGCAAAGCGCCTGAGACCCCCCGATCAGCAGCACGTATTAGCGCCTCTTCGATTGGGGCCATGTCTCCCAGAAAATCGCTGATGAAAATCGCACGCGAATGGGGCAACATACCTTGCGCTTCGGGTTCGCCATAGTCGACCTCTGCGTCTTCTGTCAGTTGCTCAGCCATTTGCCGAATTTGCGCCTCGCCCCTTTTTGGCGGGAGGCGAAGACCTGTTAGGCCGACGCGTTCACCGCCTCGCAGTAAGAGGATGGCGGCGGCAAGTGCTAAGACGCGCGCCGCGGTCGACTTTGATTGGATATTAGCGTCAGATTGAAACCGCATTGACGCGGATTGATCGACCCAGAACAACACTGATTGGGCGATCTGCCATTCTTTGTCCTGCACAAATGCTGCGTCTGACCGCGCCGAGCGACGCCAATCGATGGATCGCGCGGAATCGCTCGCTTGAGCAGGGCGATACTGCCAGAATGTATCCCCAACACCGGCACGCCTGCGCCCGTGCTCTCCTAGAATGACTGTTAATGCCAAATGCTCCGCTTGCGCCAGAAGCGCTGGCATTGGGGCAGCAAGTGCCTCCGCCTTTGATCTGAGCGCGAGCGGTTGGCTCATGCCGCAGCTGACCCGCTGGTTAAGTCAGCAGCGAGGGTTTCGATCAACGTGTCTAAGTTTTCGCCTCTTGCACGGGCAGCGAAGGACAAGGCCATGCGGTGCTTCAAGACAGGCACGGCCATGGATTGCACGTCTTCGGCGGATGGCGCCAAGCGGCCATCGAGAAGCGCCGCAGCGCGCACGGTCAGCATCAGTGCCTGAGCAGCACGAGGACCAGGACCCCAGCTTACCGAAGTACGAACAGCTTCGGGTGCATCAGCGTCAGGTCGACACTTGCGCACCAGATCGAGGATCATTTCGACGATGTTGTCGCCAACGGGCATCCGGCGCAAGAGAGTTTGTGCGGCAAGAAGTTCTTCGGCCGTGAATACCGCGGTTGATTCATTTTCAGTCGCGCCTGTCGTTGCAATTAGAATGTCGCGCTCTGTGCCACGATCTGGGTAGGGGACATCAATTTGAACTAAGAAGCGGTCCAATTGTGCTTCGGGCAGGGGATAGGTGCCTTCTTGTTCAATCGGGTTTTGCGTTGCGAGCACGTGGAATGGTGTTCCGAGCGGACGATGCGCGCCCGCGATTGTCACTTCTTTCTCCTGCATCGCTTGCAAAAGCGCCGATTGAGTTCGAGGAGAGGCGCGGTTGATTTCATCTGCCATAAGAAGTTGACAAAAGATCGGGCCTTCAACGAACCGGAAGGACCGAGACCCATCCGCATCTGTATCAAGGATCTCAGACCCCAAAATGTCAGCAGGCATAAGGTCAGGCGTAAATTGGATGCGGCTTCCTTCTAATCCCATCACTGTCGAAAGCGTATCGACAAGGCGTGTTTTACCGAGGCCGGGAAGGCCGATCAACACGGCATGGCCTCCGCAAATCAACGCAGCTAAAGTTAGGTCCACTACGCGTTGTTGTCCGATAAAACGCTCGGATATACTCGCGCGGGCCTCGCCGAGCTTTTCGCCGAGTGCTTCAATTTCTGCGACCAGATTTTCGGCGTCAGCCATGACAATGCTCCTCAAGGACTATATCAGTCATAACAACAGATATTCCAAATGACCCCAATGGCAAAAACAATGACAGGACAAAAGATCGTTACCCCATCGGCGGAAAGCCTCGCAGCCTCAGCACGATCCGCCAAAGGCAAAGGATTGCCGCCCGTTCACCTATGGAATCCGCCGTTTTGTGGGGATTTGGATATGCGCATCGCGCGGGACGGGACATGGTTCTACCTGGGTACTCCGATTGGGCGAAAAGAGTTGGTGAAACTTTTCTCGACAATCATTCGAAAGGATGGAGACGACTATTTTCTCGTAACGCCGGTCGAGAAGGTTGGGATCACCGTTGATGACGCGCCTTTTGTCGCTGTCGATTTCGATCCCGATGGCGATGCATTGGTGTTTGAAACCAACGTCGGTGACAAAGTTGTCGCGTCATCAGAAAACCCGATCCGCGTGGTTCGCGATGAAGAAACAGGCGAGCCGTCGCCTTACATCCTCGTGCGAGCCAATCTCGAAGCATTGATCGACCGAAAGAGCTTTTATCGGCTGGTCGACATTGGCGTCGAAGAAAACATCGATGGCATAGATTGGTTTGGCGTGACGTCTAAGGGGACGTTTTTCCCGATCATACCAGCTGCCGAACTGGCTTAACGCATTTCTTCTTCGTCCTCCTGAAAACCTCCTGACACAACGTTGTCAGGAGTGGTATGGTTATCTGACTCCATCAACATTTGAAGGAGATTGATATGACCACGTCACCCGTACTTGTTTGGTGCGAAATCCCAGTAACTGACTTGGATAAATCCGCGAAATTTTATGAAACAGTTTTTGGCTATTCCACCGTCCGCGATGACACTCAGGTGAACCCGATGGTGAACCTGACCACTGACATGCAGGCCATTGCGGGCCATCTTTACCCCGGCACATCAGCACCTGATGGGGGCAATACAGTACACCTAGCTCTTAGCGATAAGTTGGAAGATGGCATGAAACGCTGCGCTGATGCCGGTGGCGTAGTCGTGAGCCCAATCATCACCATTCCGCCCGGTCGCTTTGCTTATGCGAAGGATATCGACGGCAATTCTATTGGGCTCTTTGAGCCTGCGATGGCCTAGATGCGTCGGGCCGACCGCCTTTTCCAGATCTTGCAATATTTGCGAGGCGGGCGGCTTGTCACTGCGGCTCAACTTGCAGAGCGGCTCGAGGTGACGCCCCGTACGATCTACCGCGACATTGCGCATCTTATTGGTTCTGGCGTTCCAATAGATGGGGAAGCTGGCGTCGGGTATTTAATGCGCGATGGATACGGTCTTCCGCCGCTTATGTTCTCACATGATGAGATTGTGGCCTTGGTATCTGCGGCTCGGCTTCTTCAAGCTTGGGGTGGTTCAAAGATGGCTGCGGCGGCAGAAGAGGCGTTGGTCAAGATCGATGCTGTCTTACCTGAAGATGCGCGCGTGCGATCCGGCCAAGTGCACGTGCATGCCTTCGAAGTGCGGTATGGACGTCAAAATTGGCGCGATCACCTAGATCACATCGAAGACGCCGCGGAACGTAGTATCCGTCTGGACATGAGTTATGCCGACGCCGAAGGGCGTTCGACGCGCAGGATAATTCGACCGCTAGGCGTATGGTTTTGGGGGAAGGTATGGACAGCTATCGCGTGGTGCGAATTGCGTGAAGCGTTTCGGATGTTTCGCTTGGATAGGATCACCGACCTGCAAGATGCAGGCCGGTTCAAGCCAGAGAAGGGTAAAACCCTTAAAGATTTCTACGAAGCGGAAGCCTATCGCGACTTCCACCACTAGTTTTTATCGAGGCGTTACACGCTCGTGCAGATGTACTTCATTTCCATGTAGTCATCGATCCCGTGGTGGGAGCCTTCGCGCCCCAGACCAGACTGTTTGACGCCACCAAATGGTGCAACCTCTGTGGAGATGATCCCTGTGTTTACGCCAACGATGCCGTATTCCAACGCTTCGGCGACTTTCGTCACGCGGCTAAGGTCCTTGGCATAGAAATAGCTCGCCAAGCCAAAGATTGTGTCATTTGCCTGTGCGATCACGTCATCTTCGTCTTCGAATTTGAAGAGTGGGGCGAATGGGCCGAAGGTCTCATCCGTGCTGACAAGCATGTCTTTGGTTGCGTTGGTCACGATGGTCGGCTCAAAGAACAAACCGCCCAGGTCATGGGCGTTGCCACCGGTTAGAACCTCGCCACCTTTTGACAGCGCGTCGTCCAAATGTTCACGCACTTTGTCGACCGCTGCCGCTTCGATCAGAGGGCCCAAAGCGGTGCCGTCGGTCAGGCCGTCGCCAATCGGCAGAGCTTCGACAGCTGCCTTCAGTTTGGCCGCGAATTCATCGTAAACGCCGGCTTGAACGTAGATGCGATTTGCACACACGCAGGTTTGGCCATTGTTGCGGAATTTGCAGGCAATTGCGCCGACGACTGCATCGTCCAAATCGGCGTCGTCAAAAACGATAAAGGGAGCATTGCCGCCGAGTTCCATCGAACATTTCATCACCTGACCGGCAGCCTGACGGAGCAAGATACGGCCGACTTCGGTTGATCCGGTAAAGGTCAGTTTCTTCACATGTGGGTTCTCACAGAATTCTTTCCCAACTTCGGAAGACGACGTCGAGGTCACTACGGAGAAGACACCTTTCGGCACGCCTGCCTCTTCCGCAAGCTTGCCCATCGCGAGTGCGGACAGCGGGGTCAGAGTTGCCGGGCGGATGATGAAAGAACATCCCGCAGCCAACGCAGGCGCTGCTTTGCGCGTAATCATGGCATTTGGGAAATTCCAAGGCGTGATGCCAGCGGCCACGCCTATGGGTTGCTTGATGACCGTTATGCGCTTGTCGGGCATGTGGCCTGGGATCGTCTCGCCATAGATGCGTTTAGCTTCTTCGCCAAACCATTCAATGAACGACGCGCCGTAGGCAATCTCTCCGCGTGCTTCTAAAAGTGGTTTGCCCTGCTCAGCCGTCAAAATGATCGCCAAGTCTTCTTGGTTCTCCATCATGAGATCAAACCATTTACGCAAAATCTGCGCACGGGCCTTTCCCGTCATAGCAGCCCAGTCGTGACGCGCGTTTTCGGCCGTTTCGATCGCGGTGGAAATTTCAGCGCGGGAAAGATCGGCAACTTGCGCGATGACGTCACCGCGCGCTGGGTTCACAACATCAAATGTCTTGCCGCTTGAAGCGTTGACCCAGTCCCCATTAATGAAAGCTTGCTCACAGACAAGATCGGGGCGGGACAAAAGGGATTTCAGGTCGGTGGTTTGGTCAAGCATCGTGGGCCTCCGTCAATTCGATGTGCATCTGAGACAAATCACATCTTCGCGTCCAGTACTTTCGCGACTGGTCGCATCGTATTAGGGTAACTGGACTAATTATATTGTGACACCTAACCGCAACTATCGCTGAAGTAGAGCGTAGAGTGGGAAAAATGACGTTTTTTTGCCACGTTAGCAGCTGATAGGATCGGCTGGAAACCTTTAGGTATGATGATGATTTCAGATTCGCTTTCTCGCCGTTCATTCGGCGCCCTTATGTTATCTTTTGTTGCGGCTTGCGGCGGTATTCCGTCGTCTAATCCAGATGAAGAGCCTTTGCCGAGTTTTTTGGAAGGATATGGTCCGATTTTTGATGCGGGGTTCTCCCTACCGGGCATTCCCGAGCAATATACACAAGGGATCAATCGCCGCATGGAAGGCTTTTATACCGGAGAGGCTGAGCCAGGCACAATTGACGTCGACCCATACTCAAAATTTCTGTATTTGATTCAAGAAGATGGGCGAGCGATCCGCTATCCCGTCGGAGTAGGGCGCGCAGGAAGGAGCTTCAGCGGCTCGGGTACAATCCAGCTGAAAAAGAAGTGGCCCGGGTGGACCCCGACGCAAAACATGCTCCGAACCGAACCAGATGTGTATGGACCCTTCCGCCGTGGCATTCCCGGTGGGTTGCGCAGCCCACTCGGCGCGCGCGCACTTTATCTCTATCGTGGCGGGCGCGACACGTTCTACCGGATTCACGGAACAAACGATCTGGAAAGCATCGGCAACTCTGGATCGGCTGGCTGCATTCGAATGTTTAATCAAGACATCATCGACCTCTACAATCGCATCGACACGCCGATGAAGGTCAATGTGCGAAGCGAAGCAGAAAGCCTTCGTGTTGATCCTGAATATTTCAATCGAGGGATGGAGCTACCGCCCAAATTCCTTGACGCGGATGAAGTCTATAATGCGCTTGAAACGGACCCTGAGCCGAATTTTGACGCGATAGACCCATCGATCATTCCAGAAATTGTTGAGTTAGCAAACTAAGCCGTTAGACTTACGACATTCCGTCGTTTTACGGACACAAACCCTTGGTAACAGGGGTGTGGATACCTATATGTTAATAGGAAAAACATTAATACAGGGGGCTGCATATGGCAGATTTTGACGCGCAAATTGAACAATCTCAGGCTCAGGTCGCGGAAGCACAAAGTAAGATTGCAGAGTTGACCAGTCGGATAGAAACGGCGCGTCAGAAAATGGCAGAAGGGGCCGATATTGCCGTAGATATCGAGAATGCGACGCTCGAGGATGTGCACGCCCATACGGAGCTTATGAACGCCAATATTGCGGAGCTGATTATGGGCCTCGACGATGTCACGGCGGGTTTTTCGAAAGATTTTGATGAGATGCGGTCGAAAACCACTATGGAAAGCATCGTGGGTTGGTTCTCTGGCGCGAAGTCCGACAGCATGCGGGAAGAACGGATGCGCGAAAGCTCTGTCGATGACAAGCTGCAGGATCTGATTAGCAAGTCGGACACGATCGTTAAGTTGTTGCAGGGTCAGCTGGACATGCTGAACGAACAAAAGACGAGCGTTGAGACGAACCTTTCCGGCACTTTGGATGAGCGTGAGATGGTTGTGGCTGAGCTGGAAGGCGTGCGAGCCGAAATCGGCGGCATGGATCCAGCGATCATCACGTTGGAGAACAAGATCAGCGTGGAACAGGACGCGGCGGCGCGGACTAAGCTTGAAACTGAGCTTGCTGAGCTTAACACTAAATACAATGCGCTGGTGCAGGACGAGCAGGTGAAGCTTGCGAAGTCGCAGACGTTGGAGCGTTATATCGAAAAGGGCAAAACCTGGATCGACTCGCTGCAAAACCAAGCGGCGACGCAGATGGTGTTGATCAACAAGTTGCAAACAGACACAAAGCAGCGGGTCGTTCTTTATGATGCGCTATCGAAGTCCTTGAAAACGGCGCAGCAGCAGGACGTGGCGCACCGGATCAATGAGATTGGCGTGAAAACCGACCAAGAGGCGCAGACAGCGATGGCGGCGATTGGCTCCGCCACCAATGCAAAGATGGCGGATATGTTGGAAGCGCATGAGGACCACATGGTTTTTGCCCGCGAGGTCTTGGAGCAGAAGGCGAAAGCCGATGATCGGTTTATCCGTCGGTTCCAGAAGATCGTGGAGAAACACGATAGCAATCAGTATGGTGGGTAGTGCCTAGAAACGGTATTTTACATGCGCGGCGTTGCGGAGTTTCTGATAGAATTTGTTTTTGGCTTGCTACTTCACATGTTCAAATGGATAGCGATCGTTGCCCCTTCAATCACAACCGTAGGCGTTCTATTGCTGATCTGCTTAGCTGTACTTTATTGGCAAAGATCTGCAAAAGGAGCAAATGAAATAAAGAAAAACAGTGACCAAACCTGACCTCTACCAAGATCACTTCCAGCTTGAAGACACCCGCGTCACGCGTCGGTACTTTGGGAAGTTTGAGAAGATCACTGATCACCTGACCCGCGTCGCGGCCACGATGGAAGCGGAGCGGCGGTTGTCACGGCGGGATATTGAGGCGCTGGCAGGATATCTGGTTGGGCTAAATTACACGTTCAAAGCGCTGGCACATAAGTACCATTTCTCTGGCCGGTTCGCCCATGCTGGGCAATTGACCTTTGATAGGGTGGAAAGCGGGTTTCCTGTTTATCAAGAACTGCTCGAAATGGCGAATGATGCGCAGCAAGCGCAGACGCACCTTGCTTCGATGCCATCGGTTGAAGAACTCAAGGATCAAATGGTCCGTACGATAGTGGGCGATCAGGAGATACCGACAAAACTGCAGTTCGCCCTGTCGCAAAGGCTCTACTATGAGGAGCTTCTGAAAGGGAATCTTTTTTGGGCGCGTAACGATCCTAAAATTGTTTGGCAGGGCAATAAGCACGAACGTCGCCGGACATTTCAAGTGCATTGGGCGGTGTATGACAGTCAGGTCAATCTTCCGACGATCTACCTGATGGATATTGAGGATACGGGCCGAAAGGGCTTACCCAAGGACGAGAAGCGGTGGCCTGAAGTACAGGCGCATCTGATGGCGCAATCCGTCGGCGGGTTGAAATTGCTGACCATCGCTAAAGGCTTTGATGAAGATTTTGACGATCTGCACCCCGTGCGGTTGCGGCGGTTTCACATTGGGCCAATGTATAGCCATGCCTTTACGCGTCAGCGCGGGCCTTTGCGCGAGGTGTTAGAGCAGGCGAAATCCCCTGTTGGGGAGGATTGGGCGCTTGTCTGGACCGAAGAGGATTTGGTGTCGGAACGCGCTGAACGGGTGAAGTCAGGGTGGTTCGGAACGGTTGAACGCCAGATATTCACGCTCGATCCCTTTGCAGGGCAGGGTGCGGATACGGGTACGACACGGATGGAACGATCCTTGATCATGCCTGAGCGACCTTATCAGGCCTTGGCTGAGCGCAATCCTCCGGGATTTCGGGACGTGCGGAAATTTGTCGTGGGCGATGGGGGCCGCGTGTTGAGTTACCGATGACGGGCGCCACTTTTGCGCAGATGCGTAACGCGCCCCACCCGTCATCCCGGGAGATTAGACAGAAAGACGATTTGAGATGAGCCAGACAACCGATCAGATGGAACTTCGCGAAGAAGAAATCCGCAGCCACTATGCCGCTGCTTTGGATTTGCTCGACGGGTTCGATCACGCCCCGCGGATTGCAACCGCGACTGCACCAACGGTAGAGAAATCATCCGGCGTCGGAACACGTCGGGCATTTCGATCTACGACGCCCGGTCTGGCGACCCGGCGCGTGGCTCGCAAAGAAGGGATTCAGCTGACCTCTCGCATCGAAGCGGTTGAGGGGGGCGATGGTCTGGTCTCTCCTCTTCAAGCTACGGTGCAACAGTCCTTGCGCCGCTCCATCGCGATCGCTTTGGCGGTGGGTGAACAGTTTGCAGAACGCACCGCGTTGAAAAACCACAAACGTGCCAATTTGGAAGGCAGCCTTGCCGATGGCGCGCGGGCGGAGTTTTCTGAACTGCTTACCGCAGAGGCATTGGTCACGCTCTATGTCTTTGGCTCTGCCACGGCCTTTCTGCTCGCCCCGCACGCGGGTGAAGACACGGTTGAGGTTGGGGAGGTCGAGGAGTTTTTGACCGATAACGGTCAATTGGCGCTGCACGGCGCGTTGTGGGAACTCGACCAAGACATCGGCAAACATGCGGGTGATGAACCGAAACTGGTCGCAACGATCTTGGCCTTTGCTGAAAGTTTGTTGGATAAGACGGCGGCCCGCGCAAGTACGGCCGGCCGGTTGGAGCCGTTCAATACCGCCAGCTGGCGGGTTGAGGCGGATGACTTCCCCATCAACGGGTTCACACCTGCGCAGAAATCCAAAGGCTCTGTCCTGACGATGGCGTTCAAGAAACCGAACGAAGTGGTCGGCAACCACATCGCCAAATATCAGGCGTTGAAACTGTCCAAGATGTTGATGGCCTACGATTTTGAGCTGAAGTTGAACCCGTTTGCCGAGTTGGGCGGATTTATCTTTACCTTCATGGGCGACGGGAAACCGGGGACAGGTAAGACGACGCTGATCCAGATGATGGCTGGGTTGATCAACGATTACTGCCAAGTCGCGGGCTATCCTTTCCGGTATCAGAACCTATCGACCGACAATATTGATAGTTATCAGGGTAAGTCGGGTCAAAACGCCAAGGCATTTATCAACAACGTTGTTGATCCGGGCGTGATCGGGTTTGGCACGATTGACGATATTGATCAGTTGGCGGGCAAACGCGGGGATCGTCAGTCCTCTGCCGGTCAGTTGGAAATCACGGCTGTCCTGATGGAAAGTTTTGCAGGTGCCAATACGGTTGTGCGGGGCAATTGCACCTTTGGGATGTTCTCGAATTACCCAGAAAACGTTGATGACGCCTTGCGCCAACGCGCGGGTGCACGGTTCTTAGTGGACGGGCCGCAAACACGTGAAGACTATATCGATATTCTTTACCTGCTGATGGGTAAGAACCACGATATTCCCGTCGGTCACCACGAAGTTTTCTCGGCTCAGGAGATCAAAAAGGCTGTGGCCGCCAGTTTCGAAAGCCATGCGCGGCCTCATGAGGAGGGGCTGTTGAATGTATTTGATCGTGTGCAATCCGAGATTGGTGATCTTGATACGATTGCCAAGCTGGGGACCTATCTGAAGGGCATTCAGGAAGCGGACGAACGCTTTACGGGGCGCGCGATAAAGAACATCACAGATGCCGTTAAAGTGCGGGCGATGGATTTCGAACTGCCCGACGAATGGATGGAAAACCCCGAGCTGTTCCTTTTCAAAAACTACGACACCAAACGCGACATGATTGCCGAGCTCCGCCAGCCCATCACTGTCGAAATGGTCATTCAGGAGATCAACCGCTACGCCGATAGCGAATTCCGCTATGCTGACAAATCGGATGAAGTTGCAATTGAAAATGCCGTCCGAGATATGGGACGCATGGAAGAAGCCAAGCGCCGCTACCTGGAAGGAAAGGGAAGCTAAGATGCTGTTGGATGGCCTCTTTTTCCCTGCTGTGATCCTCGCGGTCTTGTCGTGGATGGTACCGAAGCTGCTTAGCTTCGTGATGCCCGAGGGTGTGAAACCTTTGCTTTTGTTGGCATTACTTTCAACGTTGATTTTGTTCCTTCTTTCTAGTGTGTTTTTCTTCGTTCTTTACCTCTGGCAAGGCGCGACACTCGCGCAATTGGCGGAAGGCGGACTTGCAACGAACATCCTATTGTTCGGGCGGTTGGGTATGATTGCTGGGATGATTTGGGCACCCATCATGGTTCTTTCTGTTGCAGCGCTGCCTCGCCATTGGAAAAAGGAGGTCTGGTAAATCATGGATCTTTTGATCGAAAAGGGCCTGATGTTCGGCAATCTGATCCGCATTGATAGCCCAGTCTTGGTGGAACGCTACAATCGGGCGCTCGATGCTTTGACGGGTAAGCGAACCGAACTGACCGAATTTCATATCGATATCGCTGGGTTCTCCCCAGAGATCGGGGATGAGTTGGCTGAACCGCTCTACCTTAACCATGAAGGTGTCAATCGGCAGTTCATCTTGTTGACCACTGATCAGAAACGCGCGCCACTTCTGTCGTCGAAATTCTCAACATCACGAAGTATTCTACGCCAGTTTATTGATGAAAACGAACGCGAGTTATTTGCCCTGACGGTGCGGGACGCTGTGGCGGGCGAGGTGGTGAACTCTGTTTTCCGGATTGAGACACCGGCCGATTTGTTCGAGATCAGAAAACTGCGGATCGAGGCAGACACAACCGACGGGACCGTCCGCGTGGCGAAACGACTTCGGGGCATGATCGGCGAATTTAAGACCCGTCCTGATGCGTGGTTCGACGACGTGTTGATCGGTGAGATGATTGGCCTTGCTAAAGAAACCGGAGACGTTACCCGCAATCCCGTTATTTTGCCTGAGATGGAGTTTGATCAGTCAAATTTTTGGACCTCTCATTTTGGCGGCCTCTATGTCTTTCGGGATATTGAGAATCCTGCCGTAATCAGTGTTGGGCCAAAGGAAAAAATCGGGAAGACACCGCTGCCGATTGTCTTTGATTTCGATGATCGCGCGCATATTGCGACCTTCTTGGATTTGAACGACTTGGTTGAGCCGATCATCAAGGCGCGCGGAATGGATGCAACCGCTGTCCTTCGGCAGAAGATGGATTTTATCGTTGCACGCGTTGCCGCCGACAGAGGAGAAGATCTTAGCCAGGCGACGCGACGTGATCTGCGCGCGTTGGGCCGCAAGTACGCAGTAAGTTTACCGGCTGAGTGGCAAGGTTTGGCGGCTTTGGTGCGCTGGGCTGAAGAGGGTGGAAGTTGGCCGCATATCACGTCAGACCATCCGGCCTATTTCTATTCCTTGAGAGCCAAACCGCACAAGTACGCAGATTTGGTCAACCGGTTGCTGGCCGAGCTGTCTCCGCTCGATTTCCGGCAATTGTTTATCTGTCATAAGGATGCGTTTTATGACGCTTATGCACAGTGGCCCGCAGCAAAGCAGGCTTATGTCGCCCGATTTCTGGAATCTGAGTATCAGGTGGATAAGGCGGGTGCTCGAGAAGCGCTTTTCGGTTCAGAGGCGGATATGAGCGAACCGGATCCGCAGGACGCTTCGCCGTGGAGCGCTGGACGCTCTCGTGATATGATCGATCGTGTTGGCCCTTGGGGTGCCATCAATAGGAGAATGTGATGGGATTTGTTCGTCTCGTTGTTTTTGGCTTTCTATTACTGAGTGTCATCTATCTTTCGCTGTCCTGGTTCACTCGGTCTCTGCGGCGCGAAAGCCTTGAAAATGAGTGGGATGAAGACCAGCCTGAAGGTATCAGCCGAGACGATTACGTGGCGGCGGGGATTAAAGATTACAACGACGGTTTGAGGCCTAAGCTATTGTTATTGGTTTACGTGATCCCCACCGTTTTGGTTGCCACCATTGTTTATCTAACCAATTCGAACTGAGGACCAGCAATGAACCGACTGCGTATGATTTTTAGGGTGACGGTTTTTGTGATCGTCGGTTTGCTCTTGCATTATGTTTTACCCCAACATGACATGGTGCGCATCACATCAACCGAAGTAATCCGGACGGATTTCAGCGGCTTTAATCGGTTTTTCTATGCGCAAGCGGACAGCGGAAACGTCGATCAGCCAACGCGTGATTTGCGGCTGATCAATACGGACAAGAGAGAGACATTCCTTCTAGGGTTCATCCCACGCGACTCAACCGAAGTGATGGTCTACCGCAATGAAGACACCGGTTGGATTTGGCCGCCGTACTTCAAGTTTGATAGCTCTGATTTACAAGCAGAGGCGGCAAGTGCGGCCAAGGAAGACGGGTGGCACGTGATGACACACTATGGCTGGCGTATTCGCTGGGCATCTATCTATCCCAATGCGATTGATATTCGGCCTGTTGAGGGGCCGGACGTACGGGTTATCCCGTGGTTTAACACCTTCTTCTTTACCTTCTTGATCATCGCGATTGTGACGATCCGTGCGATGTGGCGTCAGTTCAGAGAGCGGAAGGTTGATCCCCTGTTAGATCAAGCAGGTGACAAGTTTGATGAAGTTCAGGCAGGCGTCGCTGAGCGGCGGTCTGGGGTGCGCAAGTGGATGAACACTTGGCGAAAGCCTGAAAATAGGAAGTAGGGTGTTGGCGGGCCCGCCCGCCCACCCCATTTGGGGGCATTCTGCCCCCTCGGCCTTTCAGGCCTTCTCCCTGCAGGTATTTTTGGCAAGAGGAATGGCTATTCGCCGTAAGGGATCCAGATATTCTTGACCTCCGTGGCGGCGGCGAGAAGGTCTTTTGCTGACGGCGCGTGATCGTAGCCATGGTTGACCCAGGTGCGTTTCAGGTTTCCGGCCGCGGCTTTTTCGATGGTTCCTGAGATATCGGAGCCGGAGAAGGACCACACAGCGTCAATATCGGCGTGACCAGCCACGTGAGGTGCGAGGTCTTCGTGTGATCCAGTGAGGATATTGACCACACCGCCCGGTACATCCGAAGTTTCCAGTATCTGGTAGAGGTCTGTGGCAAGAAGCGGGAAAGGCTCTGAACCAATAAGCATAGTTCTGTTGCCCATCGACATTGCGGCTGCCATTGGGGCGACCGCGCCGAGCAGAGGGTAGTCATCCTCACAGAAGACTGCGATCTTTCCGACCGGTTCTTTCATGGCCAATGCGACACCGCGGATTGGGACCCCATGCGCTTGACCGTCGTATTTGTCGGCCCAAGCGGCAAAGGTGAAGAGGGTTTGAATTGCCTGGTCGACTTCGACCTTGCCCGCTTTGCCGGTCAGCGACTTGATCCGATTTGCAAGTTCATTGGCACGTGCTGAGAGGTTTTCAGCGATGTAGTAGAGGATTTGCGCACGCAGGTGGCCGGTCGTTTTGCCCCAACCTTTGGCCGCGTTCATGGCTTCCACAACGTTTCGCACATCCTTGCGATTGGCGAGACCAGCGTGTCCGACCAAGGCACCTTTTGGCCCGTAGATTGGTTTGCTGTAGCCACCGTCGGGCCGCGCTTGCTTGCCACCGATGTATAGTTTTGCCGTGCGATCTAGTGGATCGCTATGGGCACCATTGCCTGAGTAGGCTTGGATCGGTTTCAGTTTTGTCGGTTTCGCTTTGGGCTTGGTATAGGCTGATAACCCTTCCCAACCGCCTTCACGACCGAACCCGCTTTCACGAACGCCTCCAAATCCGGCGGTGGCGTCCATCATGTTTGTTCCGTTGATCCAAACGATGCCGGAGACAAGTTTCGGCGCAATATCAAGAGCGAGATTGATATTTTCCGACCAAACAGAAGCCGCCAAACCATAGCGAGTATTGTTGGCGATCTCGATGGCCTCCTCAGGTGTGCGGAAGGTTGTGGCGGCCAAGACGGGGCCGAAGATTTCTTCCTGCATCAGAGTTGATGCGGGATGAAGTCCGGTGATGAGCGTCGGCGGAAAAAAACAGCTAGATGGCGCGGTGATTTGGAAGGTTTCGCCCTCCGAGTTGTCGCTGACCATCTTGGTGATTTGTTCAAGCTGAACCGGATGCACGATGGCGCCAATGTCGATGCATTTATCAAGCGGATCACCGACCCGCAGACCCGCCATTCGGGTTTTGAGGCGCGCGTAGAAATCCTCTGCAATGCCCTCCTGCACCAGCAAACGTGATCCGGCGCAGCAGACCTGGCCCTGGTTAAACCAAATCGCGTCGATAAGCCCTTCGATGGCGCTGTCGATGTCGGCGTCTTCAAAAACGATATATGGGGATTTCCCGCCGAGTTCCAAGGTCAGCTCTTTACCTGTTCCGGCGGTGGCTTCGCGGATGATCCGACCAACTTCGGTCGAACCGGTGAACGCGATTTTGTCGACGTCGGAATTGACCACTGCGGCCCCTGTGGAACCATCGCCGGTGATGATGTTCACAACTCCGGGCGGTACACCTGCTTCGGTACAAATCTCAGCAAACACCATTGCGGTGAGGGGGGTGTATTCCGCCGGTTTCAAAACCACAGTGTTACCCATGGCCAAGGCGGGCGCAATTTTCCAAGCCAGCATGAGCAAGGGGAAATTCCAAGGAATGATTTGCCCACAGACCCCAATCGCCTTGCGATCCGACAGTTCGGTTTCCATAAGCTGTGCCATGCCGGCGTGATAGTAGAAATGCCTTTGTGCCAGTGGTACGTCAATGTCGCGGCTTTCACGGATGGGTTTACCGTTATCGAGCGTTTCCATCACAGCAAAAAGACGGCTGTGCTTTTGGAGGAGGCGTGCAATCGCGTAAAGAATGCGCGCGCGGCCATGACCGCCTAACTTCTCCCATTTAGGTTGCGCTTTTCGCGCGGCGGCAACGGCCTGTGCCACTTCCTCGTCGGTCCCGTTGGTGACACCGGCGAGTCGTTCGCCTGTAGCCGGGTTGGTGGTGGTAAAATCGTCTCTCAAAGGACCCCACGACCCGTTGATGTAGTGGCCAGCGATACCTCCGCGATCTGCCAGCCATTGCAGAGCCTCGGCGCTGCTTTCGGGGGCTGGGCCATAGTCCATCGTTTCGAAAATCTCTTTGACGGTCATATGTTTATCCAATCGGGTGGCGCCAGTTGGCGGAGTAGTTGCCGGTCACATAGTGTTCGAGTTGTCGTTCGATATCGCCTAATAGAGAAGAGGCACCAAAGCGGAAAAGGTCGGGCTGTAGCCAGCGGTCGCCCAGTTCGTCCTTGATCATTGCAAGATAGGTAATCGCGTCCTTTGCCTTTGAGATACCACCAGCTGGTTTATAGCCGACTTTTAGGCCAGTGCGCGCCTCATAGGCTCGGATAGCACGGATCATGGTGAGCGTGACCGGAAGGGTCGCATTCACTGGCTCTTTACCGGTCGATGTTTTGATAAAATCGGCTCCCGCCATCATGCAAACCAAACTTGCTTTGGCGACGTTGCGAAGGGTGCCAAGTTCGCCCGTCGCAAGGATGGCTTTGACATGTGCACGACCGCAGGCGGCGCGCATTTCTTTCATCTCGACGTAGAGCGCTTGCCAGTTTCCGGTGAGCACGTGCCGGCGCGAGATGACGATATCGATTTCTTCAGCGCCCGCTGCGACGCTTTCGCCGATCTCCGAGATGCGCAAATGAAAGGGTGACAAGCCAGCTGGAAAGCCAGTTGAAACCGCGGCTACAGGGATACCCGTGCCGCGCAGTGCATCCACAGCAGTTGGCACCATGTCGTGGTAGACACAAACCGCACCGGTTGTGAGGCCAGTCATGCCGATTTTATCAAGGATAGCTGGAGACACGGGCTGGCGCGCCTTTGCGCAAAGCCGTCTAACGCGCGCTTCAGTATCGTCGCCAGACAGTGTCGTTAGGTCCATGCAAGAGATTGCCTTGCACAGCCAAGCCGCTTGATGCGCCTTTTTGACTGATCTGCGCCCTGGCAGCGTTTTTGCCCGCCTTTCAATGGCAGATGTGTTCGCCTGTACCGATGCCACCCAATCCAAATCGAGAGGCATTCCATCGTTTCTCGGCTCTTGGATTTGCGGCAATTGCAGGGATTCGTCGATCGCGGTTTGCACGTCAGGACTCCTTCATGAACAGCAGTTTTGACACGGTTTAGACCTGCGAGGCAAGAGCCGTTGTTGCCAGGTTAGGCTAGGGTTGAATGACGTCGCGTTGGTATTTTTGGCGATATTTCAGAGGTGTAGTGCCGTGTCGCTCTCGGAAGAGTTTGTGGAAATGCGCCATATTCGGGATGCCGCATTGTTCGGCGATGGTCTGAACTGCTTCATCGTCCGTCACGAGTTGCCGCGCGGCGTAGGTCATTCGGATATCATTTATGAATTCAGAAGGGCTTTGCCCAAGTTGCGCGCGCATGGTGCGACTGACGTGCGCATGAGCCTTACCGGTCAAAGCAACAAGGCCTGCTGATCCGTTTTGGAAGATTTCAGGATTGCGTGCAGCTTCCATAGCGTCGACCAGCCAAGGTGGAATGTCTTTGGGGGCTTCCTTTTTTGCAAAGGCCAATAGAATGGGGAGGAGAAACGCCTCAGTCGCCAAATCGCCGCGATTGCTTCTTTCCAACCTGAGCGCCGCTCTGTTCAGGCTCGCTAGGTCGCGGCTGTCGCTTGTTGCGAATTGAAGGGTCGTAAGGTCGGGTAGCTCACCCTTATGACGCGCGACGAGTCGTTCGACGACATCAGGATGCAAAGAAACGGAGACCAAAAGGCTATGTTCGCCCTTGGCTTGGACGCCATGTTCTTGGCCTGGTGGGACAAGAACTAAGTCACCCTCGGCAAGGGTATCGGTACGATCCGGAAGGTGGTGCCGGACTTTGCCATTTTGCACCCAAAACAGCTCAAAGAAGTCATGTGAATGCAGCGGATTTGGGCGGGCCGTCGTCAATGCAGTGCGTGCAAAATGGACGCGTTCCCCTTTGGCGCAAATATCATGGAAGTTGAGTACGGACCCCATGTACTAATCCTTATCACAATGCAGTTGCAGCAAAAGCCCGATCTCTACGTGACAACGAAGTTTTTGCTCGGTAAGGGTCGCTCAAAGGCGATTTTTGGGGGAAAAGATGACGTTTGACAGGTCCGTAAAGATTGCGCCTTCGATATTGGCGGCTGATTTTGCAAATTTTGGTGCAGAATGCGAAGCCGTCGAAGCGCAGGGTGCCGATTGGATACACGTGGATGTCATGGACGGCCATTTCGTTCCAAACATCACTTTCGGTTCGGCCACTTGCAAAGCCATTAGGCCGCACATCAAAGGTGTGATGGACGTCCATCTGATGATCGCACCCGTTGATCCCTATATCCAAGACTTCGCTGATGCGGGCGCGGACGTGATCACGGCACATGTCGAAGCAGGACCGCACATCCATCGCACTTTGCAAGCTATTAGAGCTGCAGGCTGCAAGGCTGGCGTCGCCTTGAATCCTGGAACGTCCGCATCGGCTGTTGAAGAGTTGCTAGATGTTGTTGACCTAGTCTGTGTGATGACAGTGAACCCCGGGTTTGGCGGGCAAAGCTTCATCGATATGACGAGCAAAATCAGAAGCCTTCGCAGCATGATTGGCGATCGACCGGTTCACATTGAAATCGATGGCGGCGTTGACCCCAAGACTGCACCTCTAGTTGTTGAGGCGGGTGCAGACGTTCTTGTGGCCGGTTCCGCTGTCTTCAGAGGTGGCTCGGTTTCGAACCCCGCACCCTATGGCGAAAATATCAGAGCCATTCGTAACGCTATCTGATCTGCACAAAAACTGCACAAATCGGGCGTCAGCCTTTGCACGATTGATCCCTAGCTCCTAAGTTAATGAAGACTAAGGGGACTATGATGGACAGACATATCCTTGTGGCTGACGATGATGCACGCATCCGAGACGTACTGCGCATTGCGCTCGGACAAGCTGGGTTTGAGGTCAGCGAGGTTGCGGATGGCAAAGAAGCGTTACGAGCAGCGCAACGCACGCAGCCAGATTTGATCGTTTTAGATATAGGCATGCCGGAAATGGACGGGCTGGAGGTCTGTCGCGAGTTACGCAAGACCAGCCAGGTCCCGATCCTATTTTTGACGGCTCAGGGTGATGAAATTGATCGCGTCGTTGGATTGGAGATGGGTGCGGACGACTACGTCTCAAAGCCGTTTTCACCCCGTGAAATCATTGCCCGCATTCGTGCCATTTTGAAGCGGTCTGGTGTTGAAGCCGAAGAGTCTACCGTACTTCAACGCGGGGTTCTACGGATCGATCCGGAACGCCACTTGTGTGAGGTGGGGGATCGACCCGTGACACTGACGTCCCGCGAAATGGAATTGGTGATTCAGTTGATAAAACGGCCCAATCATGTTGTTGCACGCCCTCAGCTGGTCGATGCGATCTATGGCACGAATATTCACGTTAGCGATCGGACAATGGATAGCCACCTGCGGAACGTCAGGGCAAAATTTGCTGCTGTTGGATGCAAAGACGCCATCGAAACTGTTCACGGTGTTGGGGTGCGGATGGGGCCATGCAGCGCGACATAGAGGTCAAATGGCGCCCGCCACTTTGGCTTGTCATCGCCTGTACGATTGTGGCGATGCTGATGCTTCCTGTGTTTGCACTTTTTGTTCTCAGCAGACTGCTTGGTGTTTTTGATTTCGACACATCTTTTCAAATCGCATCGGCCGGTACCATTGCAGCCGCAACGATTGTGGGCTGGGTGCTCTGGCGCATTTTGTTGCGCCCGATAACTGAACTTGCTGGTAGAGCCGACGACATTAAAACAGGCGAGGCTGCTGCACTGGCGCCACTCGATCACTATGGCACGTCAGAAATGCAGGCCTTGGGCCGCGCGATGCGAGAGATGGGGCAGGTGCTCCAGGATCGGGAAACGGTTCTGAGAAGTTACGCAGACCATGTGACCCATGAACTCAAGTCGCCGTTGACTGTCATTCAAGGCGCAACGGAGTTGCTGGCCGACCCCGACCTGCCTGAATCAGACCGTCAAAAAATGTTGCGGAACGTGTCTGATGCGACCGACCATATGAAAAAGCTGCTCGACGCCCAGCGCGCGCTTGCTAGAGCCAAAGACCCTATGGCTTCAGGGTCTTGCCGATTGAGCGACGTCATCGATCAATCTGACGACATCGTATTGGTCCGAGATGGAACGGTCCCGCTCTCAATCGATGTTTTTGAACCCGTCGCCACGCAACTTATTGGAAACGCGCGAGCGCATGGCGCTAGTCGCATAGAAGTTGCGCTAGAAGACGATCGCCTAACGTTTTCAGACAATGGACCGGGTATTTCCAGCGGGAACAAGGATCGCATTTTTGATCCCTTCTTTACCACCAGACGCGATAACGGCGGAACAGGTATGGGGCTTTCCATCGTGAAGCGGATGCTAGAGGCTCAAGGCGCGTCAATCGAGCTCGCCGATGCCGAAAAAGCAAAGTTTGTTATCTCCTTCTAACCGCTAGTTTTTAAGGCTAGAACAACTCCAAGGATTTCTAAGGTTTCATCATGAAAGTATTGGTCACAGGCGGCGCGGGTTACATTGGCAGCCACACCCTAGTTGAACTGCTCGGTCAGGCGCACGAGGTGCAGGTTATTGATAATTTCGACAATAGCTCACCCGAGGTCTTGTCGCGTGTCCGAAAGTTGACGAATGGCGAGATCTCGTTCGCAGAGGGCGACGTGCGTGATGTTGGGTTTTTGCGGTCTGTCTTTGAGGATTTTCAACCTGATCAAGTTGTCCATTTTGCCGGCCTAAAGGCGGTCGGCGAAAGCATGGAACAGCCTCTCGAGTATTACGACGTCAATGTCAGAGGCACGATGGCAATCCTTCGCGCTATGGACAGCGTTGGGTGCCGCAAAATCGTATTCTCGTCTTCTGCAACGGTCTATGGAGAGCCGGTTTATTTGCCCTATGACGAAGATCATCCTGTTGCGCCAGAAAGTGTCTATGGCCGAACCAAGATGATTGCCGAGCACATCATCGGTGATTGGGCGCAGGCAAATAGCGGTACTGCTGTCCTATTGCGATACTTCAATCCCGTCGGTGCGCATTCTTCGGCGACGATAGGGGAGCATCCGCAGGGGGTGCCGAACAACCTTATGCCATTTGTCGCTCAGGTGGCTTCGGGAAAGCGCGAACGGCTTTCCATTTTCGGTGACGATTACGACACGCCGGATGGAACAGGACGGCGAGATTATATTCATGTCGTCGATCTGGCGCGTGCACATGTTGCGGCGGTCAACTATGCGCAAGGCAACACCGGTACCCGGCACTTCAACGTGGGTACTGGCCAATCCTATAGCGTTCGGGAGATGGTGGCCGCTTTTGAAAAGGCGTCTGGACGCGAGATTCCATGTGTCGTCACACCGCGTCGCAAGGGAGACATTGCTGAGATGAAGGCAGACGCCTCTCGCGCTAAACACGAGATGGGTTGGGAAGCGGAATTGGGGTTGGCTGATATGGCTGATAGTACTTGGGAATGGCAGTCAAATAATCCTGATGGCTACGAAAAGTAGATAAAAATCAATCTGTTGAAGGTGGGTGGGAAACAAAGCCGATTGTTCCCACTAAATCAACAATAACCCCATATCTATATTACTGTCGTAGTGAGTGAAGGTGTTACCTAGTCTCGAAGGGTAGCGAGTTAATTTGGTTTAGAACCGTCAGCTCGGCAAAAGACCAGCACTTCGGCCGAGGTGGCGGGACTACTTTTCCCCAATACTACAAGTACGAGTTGACCAAGTTCTCCAGTCGTTCTTGGCGGCCGGAACGAGGTTGCGGGTTGATGTCGTTGTCACGTACGAATTGCTCAACTCCTTCCAGATCGGACACAAGCAAATTCTGTGCCTGTTTGGTGTCCCAGCCAGAATAGCGAGCCGACCGAGCTTCCTCCAAAGCGCCATCTTCGATCATTGCCGCAGCTGCCTTGAGACCGGCGGCGCAAGCATCCATGCCGCCCACATGCGCCAAGATGAGGTCTTCAGGGTCGAGCGATTGGCGACGCAGTTTTGCGTCGAAATTGGTTCCGCCTGTGGTGAAGCCACCTGCGCGCAAGACTTCATAAAACGCCAATGCCATCTCCGGCACATTGTTGGGGAATTGATCTGTGTCCCAGCCGGATTGATAGTCATTTCGGTTCATGTCGATTGAGCCAAAGATGCCCAACTCACGCGCGGTTGCCAGTTCATGCTCAAACGTATGTCCAGCCAAGATGGCATGGCCCTGTTCGATGTTTACTTGGATTTCATTTTCTAAGCCAAAGTCTTTGAGAAACCCGTAAACCGTTGCGACATCGTAGTCATACTGGTGCTTTGTTGGTTCCTGCGGCTTAGGTTCAATTAGAATGGCACCCTTGAACCCGGTTTTGTGTTTGTAGTCGACAACCATCTCCAACATACGGCCCGCTTGTTTCCGCTCGCGGCCCATGTCGGTGTTGAGAAGCGTTTCATACCCCTCGCGGCCGCCCCACAGCACGTAATTTTCGCCACCAAGCCTTATCGTAGCGTCCATGCAGGTTTTGATCGTCGCGGCGGAGTAGGCGAAGACATCCGGATCAGGGTTGGTCGCCGCACCGGCCATAAAGCGGCGGTTAGTGAACAGGTTCGCCGTTCCCCAGAGGAGTTTCATACCGGTATCGTCCATCTTCTGGCCGAAGTAATCGACGATCTCTTCTAGGTTTCTTGTGTTCTCGTCAAAGTTTGCGCCTTCTGGACGCACGTCGGCATCGTGAAAGCAGAAGTAGGGAACGCCTAAGATCTCGAACATCTCAAAAGCAACGTCAGCTTTCAGTTTGGCCAATTCCATCGTCTCGCCGAACCAAGGACGTTCAAAGGTTTGTCCGCCGAATGGGTCTCCCCCAGGCCATGCGAAGCTGTGCCAATAAGCGCAAGAAAACCGAAGATGATCTTTGAGCGCCTTTCCCATGACAACTTCATCCGCATTGTAATGTCGGAATGCGAATTCGTTGGTGGTCTCAGGCCCCTCATAGGCGATCTTTGAAATACCTTTGAAAAAGTCAGTCATCTTACAGGTCCTTCAGAAGTGAATATGCGTGTTTGTAGGCCGCATGGCCGTCTTTCATGGCGTCAGTCAGGTCAGAATCAGGGGTGAATGTCTTTGCGATCGGCGGTTTGGATGCAACGTCTTGCCCAAAGTCGCCGCTTGCCATCATGCTCAAGCGGGCCGCCCCGAGTGCCGCGCCAAAATCACCGGCCTCGGGCAGCTCCAAATTGATCCCCAGCGTCGTTGCCAGCATGTTGAGCCAGTGCTCAGATTTGGTCCCACCGCCAAGCGCAAGCGCGCTTTCAATTGTGGTGCCCGTCGCGGCGAGGGCGTCTTGGCAATCCGCAAAGGCAAAGCTGACCCCTTGAAGGACTGCACGCGCCGCCTCTGTGGCGTCTGTGGCGTGATCAAGGTTTACGAACTGGCCTCGAATTGCAGCATCGTTGTGCGGGGTGCGTTCGCCGCCGAGATAGGGGAGAAACATCGCCTTAGTCGGAGCTCGCAAATCACCGAGGGGGGCTGTAAGCTCTGCAGCGGTCTGGCCAGTTAACCTGCTGAGCCATTCCAATGCGTCAGTCGCCGCGAGGATGACCCCCATTTGGTGCCAAGTATTTGGGGCCGCGTGGCAGAAGGTGTGAACGGCAGTCGCAGCGTCTGGTCGATAGCCGTCGTTCGCTGCGAAGAGAACGCCGGAGGTTCCTAAAGACAGGAAAGCTTCGCCATCTCGAACGACACCGGCTCCTATTGCGGCCGCCGCGTTGTCGCCTGCGCCGCCTGCAACCACTACCGAAGGAATGCTTAGCTGTTCGGCCAACCTCGCACGGAGGCGTCCAGATGCTTCTGAACCTTCAACAAGGGTAGGCATGTGGCTTCGGTCCAAATGACAGCGGCGCAAGAGGTCATCGGACCAATCGCGCTCTCCGGTGTCCAACCAAGTTGTCCCGGCGGCGTCAGACATTTCCGATGCGTATTCGCCTGTCAGGAACAGTCTCAGGAAATCTTTAGGAAGCAGAACTTTATGGATTTTCTGGAACACCTCGGGCTCGTTGATCCTTACCCATTCAACCTTCGGCGCCGTAAATCCCGAGAATACGATGTTGCCTGAAATTTCGCGAAACGCGGGTTCGGCGTCCATCTGTGCCGCTTCAAGGTGGCTCCGCGTATCGTTCCACAACATACAGGGCCGCAAAGGCTGATCGTTGTTGCCAATCAAAGTGGCGCCGTGCATGTGGCCCGACAAGCCGATGCCTCTTAGACCACTACAATCGGCTTGAGTAGACAGCGATGATAAAGCTTCGACAGCGGCTTCACACCAGGAAGATGGGTCTTGTTCGGACCAACCGTCATGCAGGCGCTGAACTGTCAGCGAAACAGAATGTTCCGCAAGAACATTCTGTTTGTCGTCGATTAGGATCGCCTTCAGTGACGAGGTTCCAAGGTCGAGGCCAATATAGGTCATGTGTTTCTCATTGTGGCATTTGGCGAGCACTCAAACTTAACTACTCGTCCGCCTCTCGAAAATGTGGATTGTCTGTCTTTAGCAGCCCGACTAGAGAACATTGTCGTTGATCTGTCTAGGCGGAGTAGCGCGGATGTTTCGTCCAAGTCTCTTCCAATGCCTTCTGCAAAGACATTAATTCACGTTCGAGATAGAGAGATACTTGAACCCAAACTTCATTTTGTATACATCGGTATACAAATAGCGAATGGCTTCCTAGATGAAGAAAGTCCTCCGCAAACATCTGAACAATTGAACCGACCACGAGAACGCCATGAGCCTGTACACAGCCTATCTTGAAGAGATCGAAGCCCGCAAAGAACAGGGCCTGAACCCGAAGCCGATCGATGACGCCGCTTTGACAAAAGAAATCATCGATCAGATCAAGGATACGGCGAACCCGCATCGGTCAGACTCACTGAATTTCTTCATCTACAACACGCTCCCCGGAACGACGAGCGCTGCAGGCGAAAAGGCGCAGTTCCTGAAAGAGATTATTCTTGGGCAACCGGCAGTTGAAGAAATCAACGCCGCATACGCATTCGAACTGCTTTCGCATATGAAAGGCGGGCCGTCTGTCGAAGTGCTGTTGGATTTAGCCTTGGGCGATGATCTGGCTATTGCTGAGCAGGCCGCCGAAGTCCTGAAGACACAAGTATTCCTGTATGAAGCGGATACGGATCGACTGAAAGGCGCTCACGAGGCTGGCAACGCGATCGCGAAGGATATCATCGAAAGCTATCTGGCCGCTGAATTCTTCACCAAACTGCCGGAGGTAGATGAAGAGGTCAAAGTTGTCACGTTTGTTGCCGCCGAAGGCGATATTTCAACAGACCTGCTTTCCCCCGGTAACCAAGCCCATTCGCGGGCCGACCGTGAATTGCACGGCAAGTGCTTGATCGATGAAAAGGCACAAAAGCACATCGAAGAATTGAAGCTTCAGCACCCAGACAAACGGGTCATGCTGATTGCCGAAAAAGGCACGATGGGCGTTGGCAGCTCTCGTATGTCGGGGGTTAACAACGTTGCTTTGTGGACTGGTAAGCAGGCCAGCCCATATGTGCCCTTCGTCAACATTGCACCGGTTGTTGCCGGAACTAACGGAATTTCCCCCATCTTCCTGACGACTGTTGGCGTAACCGGAGGCATCGGTGTCGATCTGAAAAACTGGGTCAAGAAAGTGGACGAGGACGGCAACCCAATCCTCAACAATGACGGTAACCCAATTCTGGAGCAGAAGTATTCCGTAGAGACCGGCACTGTTCTGACCATCAACACCAAAGATAAGAAACTCTACAGCGAGGATGGCTCAGAAGAGCTTGTCGATATGGCCTCTTCCTTCACGCCGCAGAAGATGGAGTTCATGAAGGCCGGTGGCTCTTACGCGATTGTTTTCGGTAAGAAACTTCAAAGCTTTGCTGCCGAAACACTTGGCAAAGAAGCACCGCAAGTTTTTGCGCCGGCAAAAGAGATTAGCCATGAGGGTCAAGGTCTGACCGCTGTTGAGAAAATCTTCAACGCAAACGCCCGCGGAGTGTCGTCTGATGCGCCACTGCATGCTGGCTCTGATGTCCGTGTCGGCGTCAATATTGTCGGATCTCAGGACACCACTGGATTGATGACAATGCAGGAGCTTGAGGCGATGGCGGCGACGGTTGTTTCTCCATCTGTGGATGGAGCCTATCAATCCGGCTGTCACACCGCCTCGGTTTGGGATGTGAAGGCGCAAGCAAACACCCCACGTTTGATGAAATTCATGAATGACTTTGGCCTTGTTACAGGTCGCGATCCCAAGGGCGTTTATCATTCAATGACCGATGTTATTCACAAGGTTCTGAATGACATCACCGTAAGCGATTGGGACATCATCATCGGCGGTGATAGTCATACGCGGATGTCCAAAGGCGTGGCCTTTGGAGCGGACTCCGGAACTGTGGCACTCGCTCTTGCAACGGGTGAGGCATCCATGCCGATCCCAGAGTCGGTAAAGGTGACCTTCAAAGGTCAGATGGCTGACCACATGGATTTCCGTGATGTCGTTCACGCGACCCAAGCGCAGATGTTGGAGCAGCATGGCGACAACGTGTTCCAAGGCCGCGTGATTGAAGTGCACATCGGGACCTTGCTTGCGGACCAGGCCTTCACCTTCACGGACTGGTCAGCGGAAATGAAGGCGAAAGCCTCTGTCTGTATTTCCAACAACGACACGCTGATCGGATCGTTGGAACTGGCGAAATCCCGCATCCAGATCATGATGGACAAGGGGATGGAGCACGACAACGGCATGTTGGCGAGCTTGCTTGCCAAAGCTGATCAGCGGATTGCAGAGATCAAGTCGGGCGAAAAGCCTGCGCTGCGCCCTGACGAGAATGCAAAATACTTCGCAGAAGTTGTGGTCGACCTCGATCAAATCGTAGAGCCAATGATCGCCGATCCAGATGTGAATAACGCCGACGTTTCAAAGCGTTATACACATGATACGATCCGCCCAATTTCATTCTACAACGCGCGAAAAGAGGTCGATCTTGGCTTTGTCGGATCATGCATGGTGCACAAGGGCGACATCAAAATTGTCGCACAGATGCTGCGCAACCTTGAGGCTGCAAATGGCAAGGTAGAATTCAAAGCGCCGTTGGTTGTAACTGCGCCGACCTACAACATCATCGAAGAGTTGAAAGAAGAAGGCGACTGGGAAATCTTGCAGAAATACTGCGGGTTCGAGTTCGACGATACGGCACCGAAGCAGGTCGCGCGTACCGAGTATGAGAATATTCTCTATCTGGAGCGTCCGGGCTGTAACCTCTGCATGGGCAATCAGGAAAAGGCGGCTAAGGGTGACACGGTTTTGGCAACGTCGACCCGTTTGTTCCAAGGACGTGTGGTTGCTGACTCTGAGACAAAGAAGGGTGAGTCCTTGCTTGGTTCCACGCCGGTCGTTGTGTTGTCCGCCATCTTGGGGCGCACACCGACATTGGAGGAATACAAGGAAGCGGTTGAAGGCATCGACCTGACAAAATTCGCGCCGCCTAAGAAGACGCCATTGGACGCGCTTTCCGTCCACTACTAAACATAAGTGAGCGGCCCAACGGGCCGCTCATTTTACGTTCTGGGGTTTGCGCGTGCCCTTATTTCTACCGCGCCAGTTCTGGATGCATGTACGCTTCGGGATAGTGCATCGGGCTCAACGGGCCGAGCGGCACCACACCATTCCATGACCTGCCAAAATACCCCTGTCTACAATGCACTAGCGACCCTGCCGCAGCCACTCCGTTTAAGGCGTAAACACGACAGAGCCAACGCCATAGGTTCGGGTAGTCGAGGATATGAGCCCCGTTCAGTTTCATGCGAACGTAATAGACCGGATCGTGCCGGTAGAGCGTTGGGAACAAACGTAAATCTGCTTCCGTAAAGGCGTCACCTGTCAGATAAGGCTGTCCGTCGGAGAGCAAGTTCTCAAGATAGTCCAAAGTCTCGAAGTAGGCTTCGAACGCGTCAGCGTAGACCGTTTGGTCGGACGAAAAACCGGCTTTGTAAGCGCCGTTGTTGATGGTTGTGTAGATACGTTCATTTAGGCTGGCGACGTCATCTCGTATCGCTTCGTCGTCAGGCAAAAGTCGTGGGCGATCCGCCAGAGTACTGCCCAAAGCCTCAGCATGGGCGTCGAGCATACGAATAATCTCGGCGCTTTCGTTGTTCACGATCCGACCTGACTGCTTGTCGTACAGTATGGGAACCGACTGTTCCTCCGATCCCTCACGTTGATAGATCTGCTTGGCCAAGCGTAGCCCTTCACCGGTGCCTGTTTCCAAGGTGCATTCGTCAAGGGTCTGTCCAGTTAAGCTCGCTACACGTTTGGGCGCAAACTCCCACAAATTGGGGTCAGCAGGATCTTCCTCCCCGGTGCGATTGGGGAATGCGACATCCAACGTGATGCTGTCCTCCAACCCTAAAACGGCCCGCGCCAGCGTGACCCGATGGCACCAAGGGCAATTCAAAGCAACGAACAGATGATACCGGCCCGGCTCCACTGGAAAATCAGGGTCCCCAATGGCACTTCTAAAACCACTTACGCCGCGCACGAATTCCCCTCGTGCGCGGCGTCCTTTTGCATCGGTCTGGTCTTCCTGTGTGGAAGCGTCTTTCGTCATTTTAGCCTCTCAAGCGGTGATGCAGAATGATTGGAACTGCCAGCTCTTCCTCATCGCTCAAATGCCGATTGAGAAAAGCTTCGATGGCCTCGGCAGCCGGAAGCACCTCATTCGCTTCTTCCAGCGATTGCGCCTCGTCCAACGTGGCCAATTTGATCACTCTATTCGCCTCGCGTGTTATGTCATCCAATACTTTATCTAGATCGGCATGATCCTGTTCCAACAAATCAAGTCCCTCATCAAAACGAGGATCCGCTGCGGACAGTTCTGGAAAGTAGCTATGATCTTCCCAACCGTGATGGCCGTGCAAGTTCGCAACGAGGTTTCCGCCGAAGTACGACAGGCGCCCGACATAATCTCCCAAGGCAAGTTCTTTGTTCAAAACCGCTTCGGTATCGAGGCGAACCCGTTCGGATACGCGACGAAACATCTGGTGGGCACCGAGCCAGTGACGAGTTTTCTCATGAAACCCTGGATGGGCGTCCCACTTGTCGCGTGGATATTTGTCCAGAAGAAACCGCATCTCTTCCGGCATGTCGCTTTCGCGAATTTTGTATGTATCGAGCATTGGTCATCTCCTTTCGAGAGATGATGTGGGGATGCGTTGACGCTACGCCAACCCCTGCAAGGCAATGCGGCTATGTTGGTGTTGCAATTCGATGATGCGCAAAAAAAGCGGAGGCGCTTTTCTGTGCGCCTCGGCTTTGAATACTCTATGGATTGAAGCTTAGATCAGGCGGCCACGCTTTCTTCAGAAATCTTCGGCAGAAGCTCCCGTGTCGAAGCCGCATTGTAGATCGCAAAGCCAACTTGCGGCTCGAACTTCATCAACAGCGCCGCAAAGCGCCCCGAAATGTGTTTGCGGCGAGAAATGCCGAACCGCTTCATGAACCCTTCGATCCCCATCACACAAAGTCCCCCACGGCGCGCATCTTCGACGGTGACATCGAGTGACTTACGACCTGACAAGAGTTCGGATTGCAGGGCTTCGAGCCCTGTCCAGTTCTGTTTGATCGCGCGACGCGTTGACCAGCAACGTTCTGCATCGGCAAACGCTTCTGTCGCAGTGGATGCCGGTGAGTGATACCCTTTCTTTTTGCCATCACGGCGCACATACCAAAGAAGCTCACCTTCATCCGTAATCGAGCGATAGGCGGTCGCACCCACGCGTTCTGACCGAACGCTGTTCTCCAGATCGACCCACATGGGAACCCAATCTGCGGTCTCCCTTTGCGTCTGCGCTTCGATGGCGAATTCTTGCTCCATCAAGGACAGGTCGCCGCGGACCTGAACCAGAGTTTTCAAAACATCGCGGTGTTCGAACTTATTCGTCGTTTTCATTTTGGAACCTCAAATTGGGGCCTGCATCGTCACTAAGGGTCATGCAGATCGGAAAAAGAAACGAAGCCCAGACCATCCTAACTTTCGCGCGTTCAAAGGGTGGGAGCGCTTGAAAAAGCCAACGAGATCGACAATCGAAAAACGGTTTCTGATCTCGTTGGCGGCTGAAAAGGTCATTTTTTGCTAACTGGTACTCCAATGGGTAGGACCATCGCTTACCTAAGGTCAGGAAAAATCCCCCATATGGGGTAAAAAGGTCTGATCAGCAGTATTTTTTTGCGGTTGCGACGACCTCGCGCCAATGACGGAAGAACAGTAGTTGGCCGCTATCCTCATAGATCCGGAAATCGATCCAAGGATAGTCTTGTGCATATTCCTTGATCGTATCGGGATGAACGCCAGGATCTTGGGTGCCGTTGAATGAAATGAACGGGAACCGCCCCTCGCTTTTCTTGACGAGTTCGGGTGGTTCTTTTCCATGTTCATAAAGCGATTGTCGTGCGAACGACTCATGCGCATTATGCTGTTCTGAAAGGCAAATTTCAGACCCCGTGATCATCGCTTCGAACACTTCTGGGTCTTCGAATGTCTCGATGTCCGCCTTTGAATCCCCGAAGACAGAATGCACAAAGGCCCGTTTTCCACCACGCTTTGCAAGATGGAATCCTGCTTTGACGAGGAAGGGGAGGACTTGAGGCGTGTAGCGCGCACCGGCTTGGATGAAGCGATGCCATTTATGCATGCGCTCGAACTGTTGTGGACGGGTGAAAGGAAAGACCCCACCAGCGGCGATGATCGCGGTGACTTGGCCGGGGCGCATCAAGTCCAATTCGATTGCAAAGAGATGATCCGCGCCCAGAGATATGACCGGGCAGGGTGGCACATTTCCGGCGTCTAATACCGTAATCAAATCTTGCGCGACGAGCTTTCCAAAATCGCCTTTTTTCGGCGGCGCAGAGGAATGCCCGAAACCTCCGCGCACGGGTGCGATGATTTTCAATCCCATTGCCTTGGCTTCCGCCTCGGCCGAGGCCGGCCAACGCATGAAACCGAAGTCCATGTGCAGATACAGGATTGGTGTTCCATTCGGATCGCCTAGGATCAAGTAATCCAACGATCGGTCATCGGGCGCATCAACCGTTTGAAAAGGCACTGGATCGAGGGCTTCAAACCCTTCGGAGATTACTCTGGGTCCGGGGTTCGTCTCCGTTGTTAGCGTCGCGATATCCATCATCGACATGGCCAGCCGGACAAGCTCGACCTGAGTACGGGTTTCTGTCTTCGACAGGATTGTTTTTAGCTGTCCTCGAACCGTCTCCAAAGACCGACCACGGGTTTCTGCAATTTCCTTGAGCGAACAGCATTCGACCAATAGCCTGACCACTTCGACTTCCGTCTTAGAAAGGCCAAAGGCTGAACTAAGAATATCGCCAAAGCCAACAGGCCAGCTGAGATCAGATGTAACGGCAATGACCACCGGCGCGCCGGTTGAAAGCATCACACGCTTCATGTGGAAAACGATGAAGTGTCCTTCGTCAGCGGCCCTCACACGGAAGACAGAAGTTTGAGGTCCGTCTCTCGGCATCATCCTCGCGCATTGGCGGGCAAGGGCGGCGCGGTCCATCTCTTCCAGAGCAATGCGCGATAAGCCCATCCCCTTAGAACTCCGCAAGACGCGCGCCGCGGCGTCGTTTAGTTCCAAAATACTGAGGTCACGGTCGATGATGACGGCCGCCATTGTGTCGAACTGAGACATGAGCCTCTCAATTTCGGAAGGACCTGTCGCGATGTCCCCGCGTTCTAGAAACTCTGCAGCGCGGTCAAAATGGCCTAAGATCGAGGCGTCGTCTAACGAGGGGGCTTCCAACCCATGTGACCGCATGGGGCCCAATGTGGTTTCCCACTTGTCCAACAGCGTCTCGTAGCGGGAAGGATCTAATGCCACATCGTAAACTCGGCTGATGATGTCATCCCAATCAGCGTCACTGGCCAAGGCGCGTCGGTCTTGTGGCTGAGGTTTTATCATTAGCTAAGATTTCCCAGTGGGCACGAATGGTTAATGTTTGGTTAATTCTGAAGCATTCTGACGTTGACGCAAGGTCAGGAATCTCTGACCAAATGAGATGAAACACTATCAGAGCGTGTATTTTTGGGGGAGTTTTGTGGGGGAACCGTCAAATTGCCCCGTTCCTCACCTGAAAAACGGGGCAATTTTGTTTCTAGCTGGCTTGCTGGAGAAGTTTGCCTGCTTTCGCCGATGCGGTATTGCGCCCAACGATGGCTGGGGCTTCATGGACCAAGCGGTCATCGCGAAGCGCGTGAACCATGAACAAGGCAAAATCGATGCGTTTGGTCATATTCGATGCCAAAACCGGATCGCCGACGTGTTCGGCCCAAACCGGCAAGCCATCGCTTTCGCCTTCTTCGAGGTCGGAACCGCGTACAACGGTCCAAAGCCGATCTGACGCAAAGATGCGGTCTGTCGCAACGACTTGATCGTTCAGGTCGACCAAGCGCAAGAGTGGGCCCAGCCATGAGAAAAGCCATACGATGCTGCGAATTTTGAAACCGTAAGTGTCCTTTCCGTCTTTGGTAATGTGCCAACCACATGAGAAGATCAGTCGTGCGTCCGGTTCAGCAAAATCCATAACAGCTTGGGCCGTGCCTGAGGCGTAGTCATTGACGCCCCACGGGGCCAAAACAGTCAGCACGCCGTCACATCCTTTGACCGCTTGTTGCACGACCGCTCTGTCATCTGTGCGCCCTGGAAAGACAGTGATCTGATCTTTGAATCGGTCCAGTTTCTGAACGCTTTGTGGGCGACACACACCTACAACTTCGTAACCGAGATCAAGGCAGTGCTGGGTCATGTACTGACCGAGTTTGCCGGAGATTCCGATGATACATACCTTTTTCATGCCATTGCTCCTTTCAAAGTGGCAGGGGCCTGCGGGGCGCGGATGAGCAGCCAAAGCGCAAAGCCAACTTCAGAGAGGGTAACGATCGCCAACAGGCCGATCCGTAGGGTTCCGAGCCATGCAACGTCTGAGAAGGCGAAGCCATACGCAGAGTCGAGCACATAACCCATCCCGCCGATCATCAAGCCGTAGCCAAAAAGCGAAGGGAACCGGCCAGAACGTAGGACCAAGTAGCCAAGCAGCAGCAAATGCATCGTGAAGAAAATTTGCCAAATCCAAACACCGGCGCGATGCATCTCAAGGAAAAGACCGGCAAGATCAGCGCGTTGTTCGGCGCTAAAGTTGGTCATCACCTGATCAGATTGGGCGAGCAGGTCTGCACCTGCATGGAAGAACAGCATGGCAGACATAACGCTGACCATGCTCAACCGTGCCATCGCGGCGGCGAAGGAAAGCGTTTTGGAAACATTTCTGAACATGAAGTAGAGCATCGCAACGGCGAAAAGCTCAAAGATCATGACCACCACGTCACCCGCGATCCCGAGATGATAGAGACTATTTTTGCCGACGATATTTGCGACGGTTGCGGCTGCGTCGTTTTGAACGACAATTTGTGTGGGTACATAAGCGATGGAAAATCCACCGGCGATGGCGATGCCAAGATAGAAAAAGCCTGTCCAGCGGGCGTAAGAGCTGGACATTGGGTCAGAAAAACTCTGCATGTTTTGTCCTTTCGATAGGGCGCACGGCTTGAGAAGCGACCGACAAATGATCGCTGCGCGTGCGTTGAGAATTGATTTGATTGAGCCGTTGTATTTTGGCTGTGGGTTGGTTTTAGCCGAAAGGTGTTCTCAACAAAATTGACGTATGTTCTAATTCTGGTATGCAATTTTGTATGGATTGGAATGCCGCTAAATTTGATTGGAACCGTGCCCGCGCATTCCTCGTCACGGCAGAAGAGGGATCTCTCTCTGCGGCGGCGCGCGCCTTAGGTTTGGCGCAGCCCACGCTTTCCAGGCAAGTCGAAGCCTTTCAAACTGAACTTGGGGTGGTTTTGTTTGAAAGGTTTGGACGAGGTTTAGAGCTTACTCCAGCAGGAGCCAGTTTACTGGAACATGCGCGCAAAATGGGAGAGGGGGCAGTTGCGCTGTCTATTGCCGCACAAGGACAGAGCGATGACCTTTCCGGTCCGGTGACGATCTCTGCATCCGATGCTTACGCTGGTCTATGGTTGCCGCCTATTTTGGCCCATCTTCGGGAGCAAGAGCCGGGCTTGGCCATAAAAATCGTCGCGGAGAACACGGCCTCAGATCTCATGCGACGAGAAGCCGACATCGCCATCCGAAACTTTCGACCAAAGGAACCGGAGCTCGTCGCAAAAAAAATTTCAGATACTCAGGCCGGCCTCTTTGCGAGCGAAGCTTATGTTGAACGACACGGGGTCATTGAAAAGGCCGAGGATTGGAATGATGCGAGCCTGATCGTGCCGGGAAATGTGGATGAGTACCTGAAAGCTCTTCAAGCATTTGGGCTGCCTGTGACCGACAAAGCTGTGACCTATGAATGTACGAGCTTTCTAACGATGTGGGAGATGGTTCGGCAGGGCCTGGGAATTGGAATACTCGACATCAGGTTAGGCCAGAAAGAAAAGGGCATCATTCCTGCCATCCGAGAAGAGCTACCGATGCAATTCCCCATCTGGCTTGTTGCGCACCGCGATATTCTATCGAACGCTCGTTTGCGGTTTGTATTTGATTTTTTGTCTGACGAGTTGCGCAAAGAAATCTAGGTTCCCCGTTTTCGACGACATTTTTGCAACCCGTTAAAATGGTTCCTCGGAATTCCGCCCGCAATCTAGAGTAGAATGGACGCCGTGAAGGAAATGAAAGCGGTTACATATTTATTTTTATTGAGCTTTTTTTTATACTTGGCTTTGAAAAATGAATGGCAGAAAACGCCGTTCAATTATGTAGTGATGGTTATGCCGGAGACAGAAGGTCCATTTGAAATCGCGCGCACTCTTTTGAGTGTGACGGAGCGATCTTACTGGGATCGAGATTTCGAAACATTCGCTAGCTGTTTTAGAATGCCCCACGTTATTGGCTCTTTAGAGGGCGATACGACGGTTGAAACACGAGCAGAACTACGCGCGATTTTCGATACGATGGGTGCGCATTACAACGCTCTTGGAGCTTTGGCGATGCGCCGAGAGGCGAATGAAGCCGTACTTGTAGATGAAAACAACTTAAGAGTTATGTTCGTATCTCAGCGGGTGTTGCCGGGTCAGGTTTTGACAAACAAGATCTATTTCTACAGCGAAGTCGAGCGCGTTGATGGAGATTGGAAGATCACGTTAACAAGGGCAGTTACAAGCGACGAAACGCTAGGGCCGTCTTTCAAACCTGATAGCTAGCATATTCCATCTTTGCTTGGGGCAGAATCGTCAAACTGGCACCGCGCGAGTTAGGATGGACCGGGCCGCATGCTTTGACTAACCTAACTCTTGAAGGTTGATCCTAGGCCAACATGGGGGAAGATATGAGCGAATGCTGCGGACCGGGCTATGCCAGCCCTGCGGAAGCAATCCAGTCGCCGCGAGAGCAGCTTCTCTATACCATCGCAATTTATACAGGGACCGGTATCCAGAAGCCTGATTACTTAGCCACCGTCGACGTCGATCCAGACAGCCCGACATACAGTCAGGTCATCCACCGCCTAGACATGCCAGGGATCGGAGACGAACTGCACCATATGGGTTGGAATGCTTGTTCGTCTTGCCATAACGACAGCTCAATGGCGCGGAAGTATCTAATACTGCCAGGTGTGCGGTCCAACAACCTTCACATCGTTGATACGGCTACGGATCCACGTGCACCACGCTTGCACAAGGTGATTGATGGGGCGGAGATCAAGGCAAAGGCAGATTTGTCAGGCCCTCACACAGTCCATTGTTTAGGCAGTGAAATTATCATTTCGTTTCTTGGAAATGCCAAAGGCGAAGCGCCTGGTGGGTATCTTCACCTCGACAAAGATTTCAATATCGTCGGTCGTTGGGAAAATTCGATGGGCGACATCAAATTCGGCTACGATTTTTGGTATCAGCCACGCCACAATATTATGGTCAGCTCTGAGTGGGCCGCACCTAATACGTTTATGCCGGGTTTCGATTTGGAAGAGGTCGGACACCTCAAATATGGTCGCGAACTACACTTCTGGGATTTCGAGAAACGAGAGCCTATCGAGAGTTTCTATCTCGGCGAAGACGGTCTTTTGCCGTTAGAGGTCAAATTTCACCATGATCCCGATAGTACACATGGGTTTTGCGGAGCTGCTTTATCATCAAACGTCATTCACTGGTGGAAAGGCGATGACGATAAATGGCAATGGGAAAAGATCATCGACGTTGAAAACGAGATGCATCCGGAGTGGCCGATCCCTTTGCCGGGTGTCATGTCCGCCATCCTCATTTCGATGGACGACAAATATCTCTATCTGAACAATTGGCTGCACGGCGATATGCGGCAGTACGACATCACAGACCCGCACAATCCGGTTTTGACGGGGCAGGTCTATATGGGCGGTTTGTTGGGAAAGGCCCCCAAGGTGAACGGCGTTGAGGTCGCAGGCGGGCCACAGATGTTTCAGCTTAGTCTAGACGGCAGACGGCTTTATGTAACGACGTCGCTATTTTCGACGTGGGATAACCAATTCTACCCAGAAATTCGCACGAGTGGTGGAGTTATGGTGAAGATTGATTGCGATCCTGAGAATGGTGGGATGTCCATAAATCCTGATTTCTTGGTGGACTTCGGGCAGGAGCCAAATGGCCCGAGCCGATGTCACGAATCGCGTTATCCAGGTGGTGATTGCACCAGCGAGATCTGGCTATGACGACGTTCACCGTTACGATCGCCAACCGCGCTGATGCAACTTATGAGGTAGAAGCGCGACGTCCACTGCTGGATACCCTGCGCGAGCAGGGGGTCGATTTACCATATGGCTGTAAATACGGCGGGTGCATCACATGCGCTGCGAAACTGACAGAAGGTTCAGTGGATCAGCGTCGTCAGGTCGCTTTGAATAACCGTCAAATTGACAAGGGCTATGTGGTCTTATGTGTGGCGCGAGCGACGTCAGATATCACGCTCGAAATCGGGGTTGAAAGTCATGACGCGCTCTACCGCAATCCCTTCCTCGATCCGTTGAAGCCGCATGAGTTGAAAGCGGACATCGCCACACCGAAGGAGGGGTAAATGCCTGAAGCCGATATAGATCGCCTCTATGACTATGATCCTCATTATTTGGCGGACATCCTTAAATCCGTAAAAACAATCGCGATGGTTGGGGCGAGCGCTGACAAGACGAAGTTTAGCTACGGCGTCCTGCGTCAGTTGAGCGAGATCGGCTATGATATTCTACCGGTGAACCCGAACCCCAATTTGCATGAAATTCGAGGTCTCAAGGTCTATCACTCTTTGGATGAGATCGAGAAACCGGTCGATATGGTCGACGTCTTCCGTCCAAAAGAAGAGCTCTATGCGATCACTGAAAAGGCCATTGAGATTGATGCAAAGGTGCTTTGGGGGCAAATCGGCGTCTATGATGACGAGGCCGCGAAACTGGCAGAGGACGCTGGTCTAAAGGTTGTTATGAACCGCTGTCCAAAGATCGAGTTGTTCCGACCGTTTTGGAAGCCGAGGTTGGATTTAAAGATCTAGCAGTTGGCTACTTCGCGTCCGCCGCGTTGCGATACCACGCGATGATGGTTTGCCTGTTCTCGGCGGTCATCGTCTCGATTGCGTTGGGCGGTGGCATGGCGTGGCTCACCCCTGCATGAAGATAAATGTCTCGCGCTTGACGGGCGACATCGGCCTCGGTTTCAAGAAGAACTCCTTTCGGCGCCCACAACATTGCATCGCTAAAGATTGGCTCACGGGCGTGGCACATCGAACAGTTCCCAAGAACAACCGTATAGGCGTCGTCGAAACCCGGCGCCTCCGCAAAGCGAGTCTCATAGGGCGTCAGATCACGTGAGGAGGCTTCCTCCCATGTCTCACCGCGCATCGATGCTGTAGATAGCCAAGCGATCACGATCATAAGAACAACTGTCACCGCCCACGTCCAATGAGGGCCGCTGCCTGTGGCGTGCATGGTGTTGAAATAGTGGCGGATCGTAACGCCGGTCAGGAAGATCAAAGAGGCGATGATCCATGCATTTTGCGTTCCAAAGGCCAAAGGATAATGGTTAGACAGCATCAGGAATACGACGGGTAGGGTGAGGTAGTTGTTATGCGTCGACCTCAGTTTTGCGATCTTCCCGTATTTCGCATCCGGAACACGCCCCGCTTTCAAATCGGCGACCACGATCCTTTGGTTCGGCATAATCACGAAAAATACGTTTGCCGTCATGATGGTTGCGGTGAAGGCTCCCAAGTGTAGCAAGGCTGCGCGGCCCGTGAAGACTTGGTTGAGCCCCCAGCTCATCGCGACGATGACGACAAACAGCGCCAACATCATCGCGTTGGGATAGTCCCCCAGCTTCGAGCGACACATCAGATCATAGATAATCCAACCGACGCTAATGGAGGCAGCACTTATCAAGATACCTTGCCATAAGGCCAAATCAGCTTTGGTTGGGTCGAGCAGATAAATCTCACCCCCAACCCAATAGATAATCGCGAGAAGAGCCGCACCGGACAGCCACGTCGTATAGCTTTGCCATTTGTGCCAGGTCAAATGTTCAGGAAGCCGCGCGGGCGCGACCAAGTATTTTGTGGTGTGATAGAAACCGCCACCGTGGACTTCCCATTCTTCGCCACTCACCCCCTCGGGCATGTCGTCTGCAGGCTTCAACATCAGATCCAAAGCGATGAAGTAGAAGGATGCGCCGATCCACGCCATCGCAGTGATGACATGCAGCCATCGGACTGAAAAACTTACCCAATCCCAAAGCACCAAAAGATCGAACATAAACCCTCGCTGACGTGGCTTGTAGCTGAATTAGCCAAGCACATAAGCCGCCGCTAGTCCATTCGTTTGGAAGCACTATTTGGTATAGATCTGCCACGGCCTCATTCGAACCGACGACTAGGACTATTGTTCAAGCAGCGAAACCAAAAACTCGCAATTTACGTTCTGGGGTTTCGCGGAATGCCGCGTTCCAATTCCGGTGTTATTGGTATGTGTTCCTGATCATCCCCTGGGGGCAAGCGAAACGGCCCCTTTTCCCAATCAGCGGCTTTCCAAGCTTCTTTGGCTTCTTCGATCCGATCCCGAGATGACGATACAAAATTCCACCAAATATAGCGGCATTCATTTATCGTCGCGCCGCCGAGTGTCATCAGCCGCGCGCCTTTTTCGCCCGCCGTTACTGTGATCTTGTCGCCGGGGCGAAACACCATCATTCGACCCGCTTCATATGTGTCGCCCGCAACGAGGATTGATCCTTCCGTGACATAGATGCCTCGATCTTCATGGTTATCGGGAAGCGGAAATGAAGTTCCTGCCTCTAAATTCACATCTAGATAGAATGTCTCAGATTGCATTGTCACAGGACTCGTCTCACCATAAGCAGAGCCCAAAATTAGCTTTGCTTTCAATCCGGTATCTTCGATCTCTGGGAGGGCGTCTTGCTTATGGTACTCAAAGTCAGGAGCCATTTCCTCTCGATCTTCGGGCAGAGCAATCCACGTCTGGATGCCAAAGAGCTTATGGAGCGTGGCACGGGTTTCTGCGCTGGTACGCTCTGAATGCGTAACGCCGCGACCGGCAACCATCCAGTTGACCTCACCAGGATAGATCATTTGATGAGTGCCAAGGCTATCGCGGTGCTCAAACTCGCCTTGGTAGAGGTACGTCACAGTGCCCAATCCGATATGCGGGTGTGGGCGGACGTCGATGCCGCCATCTGTGATAAATTCAGCTGGTCCCATTTGGTCGAAGAAAATAAATGGCCCAACCATTTGCCTCTTAGGGGCCGGAAGGGCGCGTCGTACTTCAAAGCCACCCAAATCCCGTGCGCGCGGAATGATGAGTGTTTCAATCCCGTTGTCGGGCTGAAAAGGACATTCGGGGTTCTGCGTGGGATTCCAACTCATTGGACGTCCTTTCCGGGCGGCAGGCTGCAAGTAACGGTTGAACTATTGAGATAAGGCATCGGTAAAGGGCTTCAATCACTGGGGGAGCAATGAAGTGTGGACTACCGCGCAGTAAATGTTCTTGAATTTAGTAATGGTGTTGCGACAGGAACTTGCCGGCTAAACACAACGATGTTCTGATTTGGTTACGGCGAATACGCGCTAACTTAGAGACAGGCCCGTCGTGCTCGAACGATTGAAAGGACAAAAGAATGGATTTTTCTGTGTCTCCGGAACAGGAAGCGTTGCGTTTGAAGACGCGCGAATTTGTTCGAGATGAAATTCAGCCTTTGGAAGACGATCGTGGAAACTACGATGCGCATGAGAACATTCGACTAGATGTGTTGGAGTCTCTACGCGCGAAAGCGAAGGCCGCTGGATTGTGGGCCCCTCAAGCTACGAAATCCCTCGGTGGCATGGGCTTGGGGGTCCAGGATTGGGCCATCATGTACGAAGAGGCCAACTATTCTATCTTCGGCCCTGCTGTCTTCAATTGTGCCGCGCCGGATGACGGCAACATCAATGTATTGTCCAAGATCGGTACGCCAGAACAACAGGAAAAATGGCTGCAACCGCTCATAGACGGACAGGTGAGGTCGGCTTTTGCTATGACAGAGCCCGCGCCGGGCAGCGGTTCTGATCCCGCTGGGATGATGCTGACGAAAGCAGAAAAGAAGGGTGATGTTTGGGTCGTCAACGGACGTAAATGGTTTATCACGGGCGCAGGTGAAGCCAAGCACTTCATTTTGGTCGCCCGAACCTCAGACGATCCGCGTAAAGGACTATCGGCGTTTCTTTATTATGCTGATCAGCCCGGTCAGCGGATTGATAGACGTATCCCGATCATGGGGCCGGAGGAACATGGTGGCCATTGCGAAATCGTCTACGAGGGATTGGAGATTCCCGAAGAAAACCTCCTTATGAATGTCGGTGACGGGCTGAAAGTCACGCAAATTCGATTGGGCCCTGCGCGCCTGACACACTGTATGCGGTGGCTGGGTCTGGCAAAACGTTCGATGGCGATCGCTGCGGATTACACAGCAAATCGGATCGGCTTTGGGGTTCGGCTTGCAGATCGGGAATCCGTTCAGATCAAAATGGGCGAACTGGCGCATGACATTCAGATCGGTAAGCTCTTGGTCATGCACGCGGCTTGGAAGCTGGATCAGGGCGATTTCGCACGCAAAGAAATTTCCTCGGCGAAGGTTCACGTCGCCAATACGTTGCACAAGGCTGTTGATACCGCGATCCAATTGAACGGGGCGCGGGGATATTCCAAAGATACCATTCTGGAGTGGATTTATCGTTATGCTCGGCAGGCGCGATTGGTCGACGGCGCAGATGAGGTGCACAAGATGATTTTATCGCAAACCTATCAGAATTCTGGAATTGAATTCTGGGATTGGGGCGTTTGACGTGTTGGCGGCGCCAGATTTAGAAGCATATCTGGTCAAAAAAATCGTAGGCTTCCAGGGGCCTACCGAGATTGAGGCCTTTGCCTCTGGTCAGTCAAATCCAACATATTTGATAACGACTCCTGACAAAAAATACGTTCTGCGGAAAAAGCCGGAAGGAGTTTTGTTAAAATCGGCCCATGCGGTGGATCGGGAGTATCGCGTTCAAAGGGCGCTTTGGGACAGCAATGTCCCGGTCGTGCGGATGCTCCACCTATGCGAAGACCCAAGCGTTTTGGGCACAGCATTCTATGTGATGGAACATGCCGAAGGGCGCATTTTCTGGGATCCAGCCCTTCCAGAGCTTGCGCCTGACGAGCGACAAGAAGTCTACGCGGAAATGGCCCGCGTCCTTGCGGAGATTCACTCAGTGGACTTGTACACTTCGGGGTTAGTGAGTTTTGGGCGCGCAGACGGATACTATTCCCGTCAGCTCAAGTTGTGGACCACTCAATACGAAGCTTCCCGAACCGAAGATTTGCCGGAAATGGACGGTCTTAGATATTGGCTGGAAGAGAATTTGCCATCGGACAGCGGGCAGGTTTCACTGGTGCACGGGGACTATCGTATCGATAACCTCATGTTTGCGCCGGACAGTCTAAAAATCATCGCGGTTTTCGATTGGGAGCTTTCGACACTGGGTGATCCTTTGGCCGACCTTGCCTACCAAGTCATGCAAAGAGCGATGGGACGAGATTGGTATCTGCGCGGTTTGGAAGGGTTAGATGTTGAGACGCTCGGTATTCCGTCCGAGGCGCGATATGTGGACGCCTATTGTAAATCTCGAGGTATCAATGAAATCGAACATTGGAACTTTGCTAAGGTTTTTGCTTTCTATCGGTTCGCGGCGATCTGCCAGGGTGTCAAAAAGCGAGGTCTCGACGGAAATGCAGCGAGCCCGGATGCGGCACGTGTTGGAGCCATGGCCGCACCGCTCGCGCGTTTGGGCTATCGATTGGTCTGCTAACCCAACGCGTTGATGTTGCTAGGTAAACGTAGGTCTCGCCAGTTCTCCATCATGCGAAGCTATCGGATTATCTTCCATTAACGTTCCCAAGGTCTGACTTAATTTCGCCATCAGATGGCCTTGAGTAGCTTCAATACTCCCCAGAGTTGCGGAAGTTAAAGCTGCTCAAAATGTCCGATATCACAGATGTGTTAGCGAGTTATAATAGTTTAGATACATCAGATTCATTGCATTTTAATGGCTGCGCATGCAGCGGGTGCATGGCTGCCAAAGACGATCTGGAACGCTCCGAAGAAGGCGGCAGCGGGTCAACAACGTCGCTTGCAGCAGAGGCTTCTCTTGGCGAGATGGCTGACTATCTTCAGTACGGGTATTGGAACAACTACGGTCGGCACCATAACGTCGGTTCGGCAGGCTATGACGCAAACGATGGCGTCTTGCTTTACAATGTATCCGGCTATGGGACCGATGCCGACGGCATCACCGAGGCGAGAGCAGAGCTAGTTCGTGATGCGTTTGATCTTTTCGAAGCTGTCCTGGGCATTGAGTTCCAAGAGACCACAAGCACCAACACCAGCGATGTGGATTTTTTCTTTCGTGACAACGACAGCGGCGCCTACGCGTGGAGTAGCCGCTACGGCGAAACGATTAGATATTCAGAAATTAACGTCGCGGCCAATTGGTCCGGTGGGTCGTCCAATTATGACGATTACACCCTTCAAACGATCATCCATGAAATTGGTCATGCCCTAGGACTTGGTCATCAGGGGCAATATAACGGAAGCGCAAATTACGGCTCAGATGCCATCTATGAGCTAGATAGCTGGCAGGCGACGATGATGTCGTATTTCTCGCAGACACAAAACTCTGCGGTCGACGCAAACTATGAATTTCTCCAAACACCTATGGCAGTCGATTGGATTGCTCTCGATAACATCTACGGCCAATACGGCTACGGTGTGTCAAACGCCTTTCAAGGTGACACGGTTTACGGGTTCAATACCAATATTTCTGAAGAAACCAGCCGAATCTGGCACGAGTTCTCGAACTACGCCAACCGGACCGCATCGACGATTGTCGATGGTGATGGGATCGATACGCTCGATGTTAGTGGATATTCCAACAACCAGAAAATTGATCTTACCATCCAAACGGCTGATCAAACCTATCAGAATTCATCCAATATCGGTGGGCGGACTGGAAACTTAACGCTCGCCGTAGGGACCGTGATTGAAAACGCAGTCGGTGGTAGTGGAAACGACGAAATTATCGGAAATTCCGCAGACAATATTCTCTCTGGTGGCGGCGGAAACGATACTCTGATCGGTCTTCTAGGAAACGATCAGTTTCACGGGAATGGAGGCACAGATACCGTCGTCTTTAGCTACGGTTTCGATGCCTATGACTTTTCAATATTTGGAGCAGCGATTGAAGTCGTCGGAGAAGGGATCGACTATGTCTTTGACACAATTGAGAATTTGCAATTCTCCGATGGCCTTTATTCTTTCGCCAGCCTGTTCCAGAACATCGACAACGCCAAGCCCGACGCCGTAAACGATGTGGTACGTCTCGATGAGGGGCAGAACTCAACAATATCAATCTTGTCCAATGACAACGACGCGGATGGCGATGCTCTGACAATCGTCGAAATCAACGGCATTTCCGTTAACGCCGGCGATGCATTGACGCTGAGCTCTGGTGCAGAAGTAACGCTCAATGCCAACGGCACACTGACCTATTCGCAAAACGGTGCATTCTCCGCTCTCAATAATGGTCAAACGGCCGTCGAAACTATTACCTACCGCGTTTCGGATGGAACCGCATTCGACGACGCCGAATTGACCATCAGAGTGTCCGGCAACAGTGCGCCAAATGCGCGTAATGACAGTCTCTCGGCCAAAGTTGGGGTGAGAAAGACCTTTGATGTCCTGAGCAATGATGGTGATGACGAAGGCGATACCATTCAGATTACCGCGATCAGTGGGGCCGCTATCGAGAAGGGCGGTTCGGTTACTCTTTCGTCTGGAGCGCGCGTCACGCTGACGCAAACTGGCAAACTTCAATACGACCAGTTGGGCGCATTCCTAGCGCTTGCGGCAGGCGCTTCTGAAACTGACACATTTACCTACACCATTTCAGATGGACTTGGCGCAGATACGGCTCGTGCGAATGTCGAGGTCACTGCAAACTCTGCCCCAATCGTCGTGGATGAAGACGTCCGGATTGGGGAAGGGCGTGTCTTTGCTTTGGACTTGCTCAAAAATGATCGGGACAAGGACAACGACACCCTCTCAATCGCTGAAATCAACGGGAAAGCGATATCTGTTGGCGGCAGTGTCGTCCTTGAGTCCGGCGCTCGGCTTATCTTGAATGCGGATGGGACTCTTACCTACGATCAAAGAGGTGCCTTTACAGGTCTCGACAATTGGGACAGTGCAGCAGACGAATTTGAGTACACGGTTTCCGATGGGTCAACCACGACCAAAGGTTCTGTCGATGTGAGTATCGACGGTTACAGCAAACTAAAGAGCGAGTATGACGACTGGCATGTCGGCAAGAGCAGCGCCGAATGGTTAGCCGTAGGTGTTGTCGGGAACAACAAAGTCTTTGCAGGCAACGGCAATGACGATGTTGTTGGATCTTCAAGTTCCAAGGGCGACGTTCTCTCTGGCGGCGGTGGACGTGATTGGCTTTGGGGCTTGGCAGGCGATGACATCTTGCTTGGCAATCAAGGGCAAGACAGGCTCTTTGGCGGCAGCGGAACCGACAGCCTGTTTGGTGGTACCGACAATGACCGATTGATGGGTGGCGCGGGCGCAGATCGATTTGTGTTCGAAAAGAACTCAGGCGCTGACGTGATTGTGGACTTCAATCCAAATCAGGATCAGATCGTAATAGATTTAGATAACTACGCGACCTTCGATGACATCAGCTCTCGCTTCGTGCGCAAAGGCGACGACCTGTTGATCCGTCTCAATAGTGACGACAGCATTAAGTTGCTCGACGTCTCGCTCCCAGATCTGGATGAGAGCCATTTCGTCTTTGTTTAAGTTGCTGTGGTTCTAGTCTTTGTCCGCCAAGACATTGACTGTGGACGTCAAACCGTTGCGCCCATCCAAGGTCGAGTTGGTAAATGTTCCTTGACCGACCAAGCTTGATGTTGGGTTTTGCAAGAGATCGCCGAAAAGTGTCCCACTACCGAGACGGAAGTCGGTTGAATCTCCAGTGAGCGTTCCTGAAACAGTGGAAATAAATTCGCTATCTTGCGAAACGCCGATTGACTGTCCGCGAACCGTCAGGCGACCATTTAAATGTTCTTCGTTTGATCCGCTGAGTCTGCGCGTAAATCCACGTAACGAACCGGATACCGTGCCACCTGCAATATCGACCGTAAGTGAAGCGTCGCCCAAGAAGGTGCTTGGCGCCCCACCGTCCAAAACCCGAACGACAGTGGTTCCACTATAAGACCCGCTAGCTGACGAGACCGACCCACTCGTCGAAAAATCTTGTCCTCGCGCTCTGGAAAAGTCAGCGTCAAAAGAGTCGACCTGTGCGGAGAAACTAGGGGCTTGAGTCGGTGCGACAGCACCACCGCCGCAGCCAGTGGCAAAGCCTAATGCTAAAAATAATCCGATTGTGCGAGCGCCCATTCCAACTGCCCCAGTTCATTTTCGCAAAGATTTCGAAAACCCATAGCTGGAAAAAGGTACGAATTTATGGCGCTATCGTGGTCGTGGAAGATTAGTTTTTCCAAAGTCTAAAGGTCGTCCATGACCAAAACTGTTCCGCAATTCGGTGGCGATGTGGGGGCAACCGGTACGGCCCAGATAATATCTATTTCCGACCTGTTCGGCGTTGGTGCATCCAAATCTGTCAGAACAATAATGGCTGATGGTGCGAGTGCCTCTGCTTCTTTGAGCATCGGACAAAAATCCGTCCCGCCGTCTCGCAATAGATTGACCCGATTTAGATCGCCAATCCCGTTGAGCTGATGTCGGCTGTGAACTTCCGTATCAAATCCAAATAAGTACGCTTCATGACCCGTGCGTCGAATGATCGAAATCGCTTCGCTGGCAAATAGGTCCAAAGTGGCATCGTCGATCGAACTCGATGTATCTATTGCAACGACAAGCGATGCGCGTTCGACTTTGCGCAAGATTGCAGGCTCAAACCCCGGTCCGTTTTCCTCTCGTTCACGCGAAAGGGCATCCTGCGCTAGCCATGATTTCGAGGGGCGTTTGTGGCTGTAAACAGGATGCCGCGACAAAGTCTTTGCCAATAGGCGGCGCAACCGGATTTCCCACGGAACCGTAGCGACTGGGAGGTCTCCAAACCGTGCCAGAGCAACACCAATGCCACTTCCTGCTCTGTTTCCAATCTGCAGGGCTTGTTCCACTCGCCCAGACCAAAACTCTGGCTTCTTAGAGCTTGGGGTCGTGTTCTCTAAATCCGGCTCAAAGTTGCGGGAGTTTGCATAGATTTCGACCGACCCACCGGCATCTTGACCTTGCCGTCCCGCTTGTACTGCGAGAACGGCATACAACTTGTCACTGTCCCATTCTGAAAGAATGTTGTTCGGCCGCTCACTTGCTGGAAGCAACTCCACAATTTCTGATGCGCGAACAGCGGGCCTTGGCAATGCGTGTTTCGCCTGTAGCAGCGCCTCATTGATAATCGCGTCGCAGGCTAGATCGTAAAGGTCAGCTTGAAACCTAGCCCCATACCTTTCCTGCGCGGATGCTCGGCGTGATGAATGCCTGAGCGCAACATGCAAAATATGGTGTGAAATCAGGCCTGTTTGTTCGGAGATAGGAAGCAGCGAAAACTCTGGTCCAACGAAGATGGTTTCCCCTTCCGTCGCGGTGGAGCCGTTTGTGTCGCGATACTGACACCACAGTGCAAGAGCCGCGATGGCCGGATCAATCTCGGGCAAGAGAGATAGGGCAGCACTCACGCGTTTGGAGTGTTCTCCAGACCAACTATGCACTGGCCTCTGCCCGCTCTTTCACGTAGTCTTGATAAGATTGAGAGGTACGGAAGGCTTCAGCGAGCCCCTCTGACATCGACTTGCGAATAAGTATCTCAAACCCAAAGTTGGTCACTTCGCCAAGCGGCAAAGTCGGAGCCTCGACATGTCTCAGATCAGCGATGATATCAATGGCGTCGCTGATCGTTTCTTCGTCAACTCTCGCAACTAGAGCATAGACCAACCCCACCAATCCGTTGATTGATTTCGGATAAAGGTCATACCGCTTCGATCTTGATGTTTCGAACAATTCCTCAAGTGACACGAGGGCGTCCAATTCTGTCGCGACTTGGGCGAACTCTGCTGCCGCAGCCGTACCAATGGTGCCCGCAACCATTGTATGTCTGATGCGTTTGTCAGGGATGCCATAGACAATATCGCTAACTTTTTCCCATGACCGAGGTGTGCACGCAATAACCTCGTCTCTCCGTATCGCTTGCTCGGTCGTGTCAAGAAGGTCAGGGCGAGAGCGTAAGAATGCTGTGACAAGCGGCGATAGGTTTTTGTCGACGGCGTATCGTTCAAGCCAGTCTTTGGCGTCCGCGTTCACCTGCAAATGAATAAGGCGATCCGACAATGCGGTTCCCATTTGATAGGCCACCGCGCCGTCATCAACGGTGTTGCCTGCCGCGACGACAAAAACTGACTTGGGCAAAATATGTTGTCCGACACGTCGTTCTTGCAGCAGGCCATAGACGGTCGGTTGCAGGTTCGGGGAAGCTGCGGTTAGCTCATCTAAAAATAGAACGGCCGGTTTTGTTTCGTCATCAGGTAAATCTTCCGGCCGATACCAGACAGTCTTCTTCGCATCATGATCATAATAAGGAAGCCCGCGCAGGTCTTGCGGTTCGATGGTCGTTAAGCGGATATCGTAGAGTTTCGCGCCGATTTCGCGTGCCAAATCCGTAATAACTTGAGTTTTCCCAACACCCGGTCGACCGTGCAGCATCCAAGACGATGTCAACTTGCCTTCGTTTTGAGCGCTCCACCCCGCCCGTAGAACTTCAAGCGCGTCGCCGGCGCTCACGATTTGGGCATTTACGCTCATTTGGCGGGCTCCATGGTGTCTTTGGTATTGTCGAGAAATGCTGCCAAGCGCGCGTGGGCCGATACGCCCCGCGCTTCGAAGTTAACTGACCTTAGAAATGTAGCTTCTCTTTGGTTGGCGAGGGCAAGATCTTGTTCGGTGAAGTCAGGGTCAAAAAGGCCAGTTCGGATCATTTCCCTCTCTTCCTTATTCAGCGCAACCAGACGCGACTTTCCCTCATCTTTTTGCAAACTGACGAAGGTGAGGAGGTTGAGACGTACCAGATCAGACTGCTCGACGACCAAAAACAAGTTGCCGGTTTGGATGCCTCGCTTTGCCGCAAGGCTTGAAAGGATCTTGCGACCTCGAAAGTTCAACGTGTCCAAAGCGCGCGCGCTTTCTGCTTCTCCAACTACATCTTTGCGTTTAGCCGCAGGCAGACGCAGAATTCTGAGTTCAACGAACCCTACAGCGATCAACATCAAGACCGGCGCCGACCCAAGTGGCAACGCAAGCTCAGGCCAAGTGATGCCTGCTGCAATGAACGGTACTAGTGTCAGAAAATATCGAACGAACTGGCTTTCTAGGATGATGCGAAATCGTAAACGTGCGGAGGCTTCTTTGCGCGGGAACACCATCCCGCGTTGTAGAATTTTCCTTGGAGCCGTTGAAAACTTCAAGATGCCCTGATTCCAAACTGTCTCTGGTGATAAAATCAGGACGCTCACGAAATCACCGCAATGTGGATCGCAAAATGTCCTCCTAGAACAAGAAGTATGCTGGTGGTCTTTTTCGCCATGTCCAAGAAGTAGAGTGCAGGTTCAAGCTGACCACTATGGGGCGCGAAAGGTTATATCACGGTCAAAGCTAATTGCCGACTTCTGGTAATGTCCTACGCCACAAAACGATTTTGACGTTTGCACCAGCAGGTTCTGACCACCGAAAAACCCTCACCTTTTCGGCATCCTACAACGTGACGTTGCAACTGAAATTTACAACTGACTTTATTTGCCAAACGACTGTTTTTTGGTCAATTTAGTTGCATGGAGTTCTTAGACGTCAATCACAACAGCTTTCTGGTCGTTATGTCCTGTATTGTTGCGTTTGCCGCGGGCTTTACAGGTCTTTCACTGACCCGAGACTTGGCATCCAAAAATGACTTCGAGAAGAAAATGCTAATTGCCTTGGCATCCGTGGCGCTGGGAGGTGGCATTTGGGCTATGCATTTTGTTGCGATGCTCGGCCTCCAGATGCCAATTCTGTTTTACTACGATGCCGCCATCACTCTGATCTCGGCGCTGACCGCGATCTTGATCGTGAGTGCTGCCTTGATCCTCTTGCATTTTACCGAACGCACCACGCGGACCATCGTGATTTCTGGTGCGATCGTCGGCAGTGGCATTTTGGCGATGCACTACATCGGAATGGCCGGACTAGAACTTTGCCGCGCCGTCTACACCACCGAAGGTATTGTGGTGTCCTTACTGGCGGCAATCGTCCTTTGTGTGGTTGCATTCGGGATCGCTTATGGTGAACGCACCAACAAGAATATTTTCTTAGGAACGATTGGTTTCGCCGCAGCAGTTGCGAGTGTTCATTTCCTCGCCATGGCTGGAACGAACTTTGTTGCGGTTCCCAGCGGGTCAGAGTTTGGCCCGTTGATGAGTAACGAAACGCTCGCCCTTGGCGTCATCTTCTTTAGCTTCATGATCTTTGGCGCCTGCCTTTGGGTCAGCATCACCTATCTTCCGGGTTCTTTGGAGGAACAGGATGCCGTCGAAGAACCACAAGAGGCCGAGGTTATTCAACCAATCCTTCAGATCCCGTGCGAACGTGAAGGCGCAAAGGTGTTTGTGGCCGCTGACGATGTTTTGTTCGTACGAGCAGATGGGCACTACACACAAGTCTACACACGCGCTGAGCGGTTGTTTTGCGCATGGCCCATCACCGAAGCGACAAAGCGTCTACTTCCCAAAGGCTTCCTTCAAACGCACCGCAGCTACCTTGTAAATCCAGCGAAAGTTGTGCGTTTTGAGCGGAGCAAGGACAAGGGTATTTGCATCTTTGATGATGACGGATCGCCATCCGCGCCGGTCAGCAGATCGAAACTCAAGATCGTACAAGACACGTTAGCGTAGCAGGTTGGTGCAATTGGTGCGGCCTAGCGCGCATTTCGTGCAATAAACCTGTTTTTCGTTGATTTTTTGAAGCCTCGACAATCCGTCGCATGCATTACTTCGCCGCAGCAAGATGAATCGTGTTGAGGAGGAGAGGCGATGATTCCAGCCGCTTTTGAATACTACAGACCCAAAGATATGGCCGGTGTGCTGTCGATCTTGGAGGAGCATGGCGACGATGCTCGCGTTATGGCTGGAGGTCACAGCCTCATTCCAATGATGAAACTGCGCATGGCTGACGTGCCGCATTTGATTGACCTTCAAGACGTCGGTGGGCTGTCCGATATCGAAATTTCTAACGACACAATCAGTATCGGTGCGATGGTGACGCAACATGCCATAATCGACCATGACGGCCTCGCAGAAGCGGCCCCCATTCTTCGCGAAGCATCGCTGCAAATCGCCGATCCACAGGTGCGCTACATGGGAACAGTCGGTGGAAACGTCGCGAACGGTGATCCTGGGAATGATATGCCTGGTCTGATGCAGTGCCTCGATGCGACGTTCACCGTAGTTGGCGCCGATGGCGAACGGCAGATCCCTGCGCGTGATTTTTACGAAGCGGCCTACATGACAGCGCGCGATGATGAAGAGGTGCTGACCTCTGTCACCATCCCACGCCCGAGTGGTGGCTACGCCTATGAAAAGCAAAAGCGCAAGATTGGGGACTACGCGACAGCTGCCGCTGCGGTTCAAATTGTGAAAGAAGGCGGTTCCTGCGCGTCTGCTGCAATCGCAATGACGAACCTAAGCGATACACCGATCTATTCAGAAAGCGCCGCTGCGGCTTTGGTTGGCTCTAGCGTGGATGATGCAGCAATCTCTGCCGCCATCGACGCGATGTTGGGAGACATCGACCCCACCGAAGATAACCGTGGCCCCGTTGCCTTCAAAAAGCACGTGGCTGGCGTGATCCTGCGCCGCGCCATCGAACGCGCTTGGTCGCGTGCGTGAGAGGAACAAACATGTCTAGCAAAAAACACTACTCAATCACCGTTAATGGCAAACAAGAGGAGTTCCTCGCAGAACCCCGAGAACTGCTGATTTACACCTTACGCGAACGCCTCAACATCACTGGTCCACATATTGGATGCGAGACGTCACATTGCGGCGCTTGCACAGTCACCATCGATGGGAAATCCGTGAAGGCGTGCACAATGTTCGTTGCCCAAGCGGACGGGAAAGACGTCACAACCATCGAAGGGATTGGTGGTCCGGACGATCTACACCCGCTTCAAAACGCGTTTAAGGAGCACCACGGCCTCCAGTGCGGATATTGCACGCCGGGGATGATCACACGGGCGACAAAATTGCTTGAAGAGAATCCTAACCCAACCGAAGAAGAGATCCGTTTTGGCATGGCAGGCAACATCTGCCGCTGTACCGGATACCAGAACATCGTGAAGTCGATTCAGGCGGCAGCTGCCGAAATGAATGCAGCAAAGGAGGCAGCAGAATGAAGGATGAAGTGATCACCCGCGAAGAACGGGTCGCAAATCTCAAAGGAATGGGCTGTTCCCGCAAGCGTGTGGAAGACGCGCGGTTCACGCAAGGAAAGGGCAATTATGTCGACGACATCAAACTTGATGGTATGTTGTTTGGCGACTTTGTGCGCTCCCCTTATGCACATGCCAAAATCACAAACATTGATACGGCAGCGGCCCTCGAGGTTCCCGGTGTTTTGGCAGTTTTGACCGCGAAAGACCTAGAGCCTCTGGGATTGCATTGGATGCCGACGCTCGCTGGCGACAAACAGATGGTCTTGGCGGACGGCAAGGTGCTGTTCCAAGGGCAAGAGGTCGCGTTTGTGGTTGCTGAAGATCGCTACGCAGCCGCAGATGGTATTGAGGCTGTTGAGGTTGAATACGAAGAACTCGAAGTTCTCGTCGATCCCTTCAAATCGATGCAATCTGATGTTGTTCTTAGGGAAGACACCGTTGATGAAAACGGCAAACCAATGGACGGCGCGCATGGACCTCGGACGCACCACAACCACATCTTCACTTGGGAGGCAGGCGATAAAGATCCGACATTCGAAGTGATTGATAGTGCAGAGGTCGTGGCCGAAGAGACCATGTATTACCATCGCACCCACCCTTGTCCGTTGGAGACATGTGGATGCGTGGCTTCCATGGATAAGGTGAACGGCAAGCTGACGCTTTGGGGAACCTTCCAGGCCCCTCATGCGATCCGTACTGTTGTCAGCCTGATTTCAGGAATCGAAGAACATAACATTCGTGTCATTTCGCCTGACATCGGCGGTGGCTTCGGCAACAAAGTGGGAGCTTATCCTGGATACGTCTGTTCCGTTGTGGCTTCTATTGTAACTGGCAAACCAGTTAAGTGGATCGAAGATCGAATGGACAATCTGATGACGACCGCATTCGCCCGCGACTATTGGATGAAAGGCCGGATCAGCGCGACGAAGGACGGTAAGATCACTGGTCTGCATTGCCATGTGACAGCGGATCACGGTGGCTTTGACGCTTGTGCGGACCCGACCAAATTTCCCGCAGGCTTTATGAACATCTGTACAGGGTCCTACGACATTCCGACGGCCTACCTAGAGGTCGACGGCGTCTATACCAACAAGGCCCCAGGTGGTGTAAGCTATCGGTGCTCGTTCCGTGTGACGGAGGCGGTGTATTTCATCGAACGTATGATTGAAGTGCTCGCCATTGAGCTTAACATGGATGCCGCAGAACTGCGCCGGATCAATTTCATCAAGAAAGAGCAGTTCCCATATACTGCCGCCTTGGGGTGGGAGTATGACAGCGGCGACTACCACACCGCTTGGGACAAAGCGCTCAAGGCAGTGGACTATGAAGGCCTTCGTGCAGAGCAAGCGCAACGCATTGAGGACTTCAAGGCCGGTAAGACGCGGTCTTTGATGGGGATTGGCTTGTCCTTCTTCACCGAAATCGTTGGGGCTGGACCTGTTAAGAACTGCGACATCTTAGGATTGGGCATGTTCGACAGCTGCGAAATCAGAATCCATCCAACGGGGTCTGCAATTGCGCGCCTCGGTACGATTTCTCAAGGTCAGGGTCACGCGACGACATTTGCGCAGATCTTGGCGTCAGAGATTGGCTTACCTGCGGACAGCATCACGATCGAAGAAGGTGACACCGATACTGCACCTTATGGCTTGGGAACTTATGGTTCTCGGTCCACACCAGTCGCTGGGGCTGCTACGGCCATGGCAGGGCGTAAAATTCGTGCCAAGGCACAGATGATCGCGGCGTACTTGCTTGAAGTCCATGACGACGACGTAGAGTTCGACGTTGATCGCTTCGTGGTGAAAGGCGCGCCAGAGCGTTTCAAGACCATGAAGGAAATCGCCTTCGCAGCTTACAACCAGGCGATCCCCGGCATTGAACCAGGATTGGAAGCGGTCAGTTACTACGATCCGCCTAACATGACCTATCCGTTTGGCGCTTATGTTTGCGTGATGGATATCGACGTGGACACAGGCGTGACGGACATTCGCCGCTTCTATGCGCTGGATGACTGTGGCACGCGGATCAATCCGATGGTCATCGAAGGTCAGGTGCACGGCGGTCTAACTGAAGCGCTCGCTGTCGCCTTGGGGCAAGAGATTGCCTACGATGAAATGGGTAACGTTAAGACCGGTACTCTCATGGACTTCTTCCTGCCAACCGCATGGGAAGTTCCAAACTATGAGACCGATCATACCGTGACACCGTCTCCGCATCATCCGATTGGTGCGAAGGGTGTTGGGGAAAGCCCACACGTCGGTGGTGTTCCATGCTTCTCCAACGCTGTTCAAGACGCGTTCCGCGCATTTGGTCTAAGGCACACGAATATGCCCCATGACCACTGGCGGATTTGGAAGACAGCAAACGAACTCGGCCTTCACGGCTAAGGACCGAAATCGGGGCGCTCTTTTTGAAGAAGAGCGCCCTGAAAATGGAGCGTTAAATGACCTGGACGACAGTTCAAACTGCGTTGGCTGAGCAGAACTACGTGGCTTCCGATGACTTATCTGTTGCTTTGCACCTCGCCTTAGCTCTTGAGCGACCGCTGTTGCTTGAAGGTGCCGCGGGCGTTGGAAAGACTGAGGTCGCGCGCACCTTGAGCTTGGCGCGGGACACAAAACTTATCCGGTTGCAATGCTATGAAGGGTTGGACGCGTCGCAGGCAATTTATGAATGGAATTACCAACGCCAGCTTTTGACCATTCGCTCCGCGGCGGAAGATGGTGAAACAGGGAAATCTGTTGAAGACAGAATTTTTTCCCGAGACTTTCTGCTTGAACGGCCCCTGCTTGCGGCTATCACTCACGACACACCACCTGTTCTTTTGATTGACGAGATTGATCGCGCTGACGAGGAATTTGAAGCATATTTGCTTGAGGTGCTGTCAGACTATCAAGTGTCCATTCCCGAGCTCGGGACCATCCAAGCGACCAGCAAACCAATTGTTATTTTGACATCAAACGGGACGAGAGATTTGTCCGACGCATTACGTCGTCGTTGTCTCTATGCCTATGTGGATTACCCCGACAGAACGACTGAACTCGCCATTCTGAAATCCCGTTGCCCGCAGGTAGATGATACTTTGGCTCGGCAGGTGATCGCATTTGTTCAGAAGTTGCGCCAAGAAGAATTGGAAAAGACGCCGGGTGTGGCTGAAATGCTGGATTTTGCGGCTGCGCTTATGGGCCTTGGGATCGCTGATCTCACTGAGAGCCCAGCCGTGCTCCAATCGACTTTGACGACACTTTTGAAAACCCAAAGCGATCAAGCGCATATCACCATGGATGTCGCTGCTCGCATTGCCGGGAAAGCCGCATGAGTCGTGTAACCCGTTTCTCTTCGCGCGATAGCGGCGCCTCTGCCCGTATGGTCGGCTTTATGGCCCATTTGCGAGAGAACGGATTGCGCCTAGGCGTCGCTGAAGCGAACATCAGTTTGCATGCGCTGACACACGTGAACGCGGCACGACCGGACGATTGCCGGAATGTCCTGCGTGCCATCTGTACCGGCTGCAAAGAAGAGGCCGAACGTTTTGATGATCTCTTCGATAGCTATTGGATGGACTCGGGGCGCGTAAAGCAGCGGGTCATTCCAAAATCACAACCAAGCCTGAATGAAGATGTTCATTCTTCGAAAGATAGAACCGGAGAAGATAGCGGAGCAGCTGGATCCGCGACCGCCCCGGATGAGGGGGAAGGCGACGCGGATAGCGACGGTTCAGGTAAGCTTATCGCAACCCAAAAGCAAAATCTAAGACGGCGCGACTTGCGAGACATCGTTCGCCCCGAAGAGATTGCTGAAGCGGAAGTCGTTGCGCGCCGTATCGGAGCGGCATTACGCGATCGTAGGTCTCGTAGGCGCTTAGCCGGGCATAAAGGCGACCGATTGCATTTCCGCAAAACCATTCGTCGCAGCCTTTCGACAGGCGGTGAGCCTCTGACCCTCCTAAAGCGCAAGCGCCCAGATCGGACACGGAAGATTGTGGCTTTGTGCGATGTCTCTGGATCGATGAGCATCTATGCGCAGGTCTTCCTCGCTTTCCTTGCCGGCCTAATGCGCGCGGATAAGGACGCCGATGCCTATCTGTTTCACACGCGTTTGGTCCGCATTACAGAGGCGTTGAGAGATAAAGATGCCATGCGCGCCATCGGGCGGCTTTCACTTATGGCGGACGGTTTTGGCGGCGGCTCAAAAATTGGTCGGTCGTTGCAGCGATTTGCAGACACTTACGCAAAGCGTTTTGTCGATGGTCGAAGCGTCGTACTGATATTGTCCGACGGTTACGATACTGAGCCACCCGAACACATTGCGACCGCCCTCGCTCAACTCAAGAAGCGAAACTGCAAAGTTATCTGGCTCAATCCGCTGAAGGGATGGCGCGATTACGAGCCGGTCGCTGGAGGGATGGCGGCGGCTTTGCCTCACCTCGACCTCTTTGCACCGGCCAATACCCTTGCCGACCTCGCCGCGCTCGAAACTGAATTGGGTGCACTATGAGCCCTGCCGAAGTCATGGATAGCGAACTTGCGGAAGCCGCTCAAACCCTGCGTGACAATGACGAGCCCTTTGCCTTCGCGACCATTGTTCGCACCGCGGGCGCGACGGCTGCAAAACCAGGTACCAAAGCGTTGCTCGCGGCCGACGGAACCATTCTGCACGGTTGGCTGGGTGGGGGTTGCACACGAGGCGCGGTTAGAAAGGCAGCACTTGAAGCGCTGAAAGAAGGGACACCTCAACTTGTTTCGGTAGCACCTGAAGACCTGTTGGAAGAAAAAGGTGTTGCATCCGGTGACACCTTCGAAGGAACCAAGTTTGCGCGAAATGGCTGCCCTTCGCGCGGCACCGTGGATATTTTCATCGAACCTTGCTTGCCTATGCCAGAGCTCGTCGTGCTGGGCGCATCGCCGGTTGCCAAGGCACTTACACAACTCGCGCCGCAGTTTTATTGGTCGATATCAACGGGTTTAGACGACGAAAACGCGACGAAACGCAGAAGATTTGTCGTGATTGCGACCCAAGGGCTTGGCGACATAGACGCATTGCAATCTGCGCTATCTGAGCCATGCGACTACGTTGCTTTCGTTGGCAGCGCTAAGAAGTTTGCCTCGCTTTCAGAAAAGTTACACAGCTTTGGTATTTCACAAGAGGCTACGGCCAAAGTCGACGCGCCCGCTGGCCTAGATATCGGTGCCGTGACACCAGAGGAAATCGCGCTTTCGATACTCGGGCAGTTGGTTCGAGTGAGACGCCTCAACACCGGTGACAAAACATGAAGGAGGTCTCGGCAATCCTTTTGGCCGCTGGGCTTTCGCGCCGTATGGGCCAAGAAAACAAATTGCTTCTACCCGTTGATGGAAAGCCGATGGTTCGTCATGTAGTGGAGACCTACATCAACGTTGTAGATGGCCCGCTCATTGTCGTTACCGGCTTTGAAGAAGGCCGCATACGTCGAGCACTTGAAGGGCTATCAGTCATCTTCGCAAAAAACGATGCCTTTTCAGCTGGGCAAGCAAGCTCTGTTGCGAAAGGTTTATCTGTCGCGCCCGAAGCCAAGGCGCTTCTGATTGGGCTGGCAGATCAGCCGCTTTTGAAAGCTAGCGATCTCCAAGACTTACTCGAAGCCCATCGCAAACACGCTGAGGTGAAAATTACGGTGCCAACAAAAAACGGGCAACGCGGCAATCCGATTGTCGTTCCCGCCGCGCTCCGGTCTCGACTATTGGAGAACCCAGATAAGCCCGGCTGCATGCACTTTACGCGGGAGCATCCAGAAACTGTTCAAAAGGTCGACTTCACGGCCGTCGGATTCTTTACTGATGTCGATACCCCCCAAGACTTTGCCAAAGTCCTACAGACGAAAGAGGAGGCTGTGATATGACTCTACTAAGACGCTGGATTAAGGCGGTACCAAGCAAACTACAAATGACTCCGAAACAGGCAGAGAATGTCCGTTTCCCTTGTTGCTAAGAAGGAAAATCACGAATGGAACTAAATGATGAGATCGTCATCAACGCTTCGAAAGAACGCGTATATGAGGCTTTGAACGATCCCGAGATACTCAAGCAGTGTATCCCCGGTTGTGAAGAGCTCATCAAGCATTCCGATACCGAATTGGAAGCAAAGGTTGTGCTTAAGATTGGTCCGGTAAAGGCTAAGTTCGGCGGAAATGTTGTTCTCGATCAAACCGGTGCGCCTGATGCGTTTTCTTTGTCCGGTCAAGGGAACGGTGGTGCAGCAGGGCACGCAAAGGGCGGCGCGGACGTTACTCTGACTGCAGACGGCGACTCCACTATTCTAAAGTATGCAGCAAAGGCGGAGATCGGCGGTAAACTCGCGCAGCTTGGAAGTCGACTTATCCAAAGCACATCAAAAAAGCTGGCAGCGAAGTTCTTCAAGTCCTTTGCTGACATCTTGAACGAGGATGTTTCCGCGTAGAGTTGGAAGAGTGTGAGCGCCAGCTGTGCTCTGCTGTCGGCGCCTAGACGCTCTTCTGTGAGGGCGCTTGTGCGTTGAGGCGCGACAACGACGTCGCTGGACGCAGGTTGAGTTATCGCATACGCTTATCGTGCTGCAGTAGAACTGTGCCGAACGCCCTCTCTAACCATTCATTCTCCGGAGCCCTCTATGTTTCGAAATACTCTTTGCGTTGCTGCGTGCTTGACCCTTGGACACACGTCTTTGTCTGCCCAAACTCTGGACTTGGACGCAGCTGTTGAAGCGGTCGAAGTCACAGCGGATGGAAACCTAACTATTCGCAATAGTGACAATCAATTTAGCTGCTCGGTGGTTTCTAAAGATGGCTCCATTGCGGTTGAAGAGTGCACCGCGATCAGCGCATCGGCCCTTGCGTCGCTAACGAACGATCAATGGAAAGATCGTATCCGAGACGCGATGTTAGACAACGACTGTAAACTGTCGACACTAGCCGCTGTTGCGGACGTCATCGAACAAGAGGCAATTGCCTCGGGCGTTCCCGCTGAGGATGTTGCGGCTGCCCGAGAGCAGATTGCGTCGCAAGTTGATGAGGTGATTGATCTTATGTTGTGGGAAGGCCAATTGACCGTCAGAGACGGGGAATTTGCATTGGATGCTTGTAAGTAGTTAATTCTGGCATCCACAAGAGTATGGAAGCCATGACACATTCAAACCTCCTTGACGTATCGCTACCGCTTGCGCTGCTCGGTCAGTGCCCCGTTTATATCGCGAGTCCACTGGACCAACAGATAATCGATGGACGTTCTATCCTCATCAAAGATGAAACCGACCGAATGGGTTTGGGGGCTTTCAAAGCACTTGGTGGCGTCTATGCGGTCGCTAAACTGATTGAGGCGCGCCACAGCGTTTCAGTTGAAGCCGCGGGACTTCAAAGTGCGGTCTTGCGGGAACTCGCGAGTGAAATGACCTTTGTTTGCGCGAGCGCTGGAAATCACGGGCTTGCGGTTGCCGCTGGAGCAAAGCTCTTTGGAGCGTGCGCCCGTATCTATTTGTCAAAAACTGTGCCGGAAGATTTCGCCTTACGCCTGAAAAACAAAGGTGCCGAAGTTGTTCGAGCGGGAGATGACTACGAAGCCAGTGTTGCCGCCGCGATAAAAGATGCGGAAAGGACTGGTGCCATTCACCTCGCCGATGGATCGTGGCCCGGATATACCGAGCCGCCCCGGCTGGTCATGGAAGGGTACACCGTCATCGCTGAGGAAATGAAACAGCAGTTTGAAGTAGACTCAAACTGGCCAAGCCATGTCTACCTTCAAGCCGGAGTTGGCGGGTTGGCAGCAGCGATTGCCTTTATGATCCGTCTCAATTGGGCGGTTCAGCCTCGCATAATTGTTGTTGAACCGGATGCTGCGCCCTGTCTGAAAGAAAGTGTAATAGCGGGGAGGATCGTGACGGTTGACGGGCCAGATTCAAATATGGGTCGTTTGGATTGCAAGACACCGTCGATGTTGGCTTACGACATCCTAAAAGAATGCGCTGACGAATGGGTCACAATCTCTGATGCACAAGCATTAGACGCGGTCAAATTTGCCGGAGACTTAGGGTATTCAACAACGCCTTCTGGTGTCGCTGGTTTTGCGGCTTGCCTGATGGACAATGCGGAATTGCCGCTTGTCATCTTGTCAGAACGGGGCTTGGAAACCGCGGCTTCTCTCTAAACTATAGCCCCGATTGTGTAAGCGATCATCAAGAAACCATTGGATCATTGTTCAAAAAACGTTGCCAAGGTTCCACAGCCACATGTTTTGTTAACTTCCGACAGAACAAACTTATTAGGATTGGGCCAAGACCGCCTAACAGAGACTGGATAAAGTCGTAGATCGGTGCAGAAAATGGCGAGTATTCCTGAGTATCAAGTAGAAAACGTACCTGACGACCTTGCCCCGTTCTTTACCCGTTTTCTTAAACTCGACTTTCAAACTGAAGGGTCTGTGACCATCCCCGCCCGTTCGACGGGTCACATCTACCTTGGCATGATCGCAAAGGGGAAAACGCGCGCGAGTGCCGAAGGCAATTCCTTTCATGCTCATAGTGGTCAAATCCATCTTTCCGGTCAGCTCACAACATTCGATGCAGAATATGAACTGATAGGTTCAACGGAACACTATCTTGCGGAGTTTACAGCCACCGGTGCTTATCGCTTTTTTGAAAGAGACCTCGGGGCTTTGGTCAATCAAATGGAGATTTCTGATGAGTTGGACGTCGGGGGAGATAGGTTCGATACGTTTCTCGCGCACCTTCGGGGCTTGGCATCAGCTGCGGGTCCAGAACAGCCGCGGGTTGTGTCAGCTGTTGAAGAGATTGAAAAAGCACGTGGAAATATCCGAGTCATAGAATTAGCCGAAGACCTTGGATTGAGCGAACGTCAACTCCGGCGTGATTTTACGCGCATTGTTGGAATGGCACCGAAACCATTTGCGATGGTTCAGCGTGTTTTATCAGCACTTCAGATGCTGTCGGCGAACCCGGAAATCGATATGGCTGACCTTGTTTATGAGGCTGGGTTCTCTGACCAACCACATCTCATTCGCGTGTTCCAGCTTTACATGCGGGCGACGCCGTCTAATCTAAAACTGGATGATGACGGTGTGCTGCGAAGCATCGTCGCAGGAGCCTAGATGTCCGATTTGTTCAATCGCACGAGATTGGACTAAGCTACGTTCACCGAAACGATTTAAGGTGAATTCATGCATCTAAAAACTTTAGCAGTTTCAATAAGCTGCTTGTTAGCGACAGCAACAGCAATTCTCGCTGAAAGCTGTCAAATTGATGGACCAGACATCTTCGACGGCTTTACCCTTAAAGATATATCCCAACTAATAGATTTGCCTGATCCCGAAACGGTCCGCGCGGTTCAATTGCTCGAACGCCCGTGGGTGGATCGTATCATTTCGGGCGAACTCCAGTCCTTTTCGAAATCGTGGTGCGACATTGGAATCCAAGACATGATCGTGGAGCTTCGTATTCCGGTTGAAGACGACGCAATTCGAGCGATTGAACAGAGGGCGCTGTACGTTTGGGATTCTTCTGGTGAGCCGGTCGGGTGGCGGATCGAAGCGCTTGGTGAGCGTTTCCAATGCGCGAGAGGAGATGATCCCTACGCAGAGCTTTGCCCATAGTCCCAAACTTCCCATCCAAGTTCCACCCAAAGGTTCGCTCAATGATAGCATATAAATCAACAGTGTTAGCAACCGTTCTGTTTGCGGCCACAACACTTCAACCCGCCGCCCAGACGTTGGATGCAGAAGAACTGCTGAACTTATCGAAGGCCGACTTCTTGGATGTCTACGCAGACATCTATCGCCAAAACCTCGAGATCACGAATACCTTAGTGACCCGTATGGGGGATGAGTTCGCAGGCACCGTTGACGTAGAAACGCCGCTCTCTGAGGAAGAATTGGCGTCTTTCGAATGCGCCTATGACATCATGGCTGAGGCAGGTGAGTTGGATGCCATGGTGATGCAGTTGAAAATGATCGATCCCATTCGGCAGCGAATGGAAGAAGATCCAGAATTTTCTTACATCAATTTGGCGTTGGACATGGAGATTATAGAGGAAATGACGCCGCCAGAGTCAGAAGCCTTTGACCGCAGTTTTTCTGCATGCAGGTCCGCTTACGTCATTTCCGACCGTTTGAACTTTGGAGAAGGTTTTTGGGAAAAGGTATCAGAAGCAGCAGCTGAAAAAGGGTTGGTGGACGAATGAAGACTTTGATCACGGGGTTTTCTCCGATAGCGCTTATCTTATCCCTTTTTGTAACCAGCGCTGTGCCGACACTTACAATGGCGCAGGACGGGTTATCAGACGTTTGCGAAGCAGAGACGCGAAACGGCAACGGCTGGGATAACGCAGCCCTCAGACCGATGATTGAAGGGTCATGGGAGATGTCCGCGACTGGTACTGGCCGTACTCAGGGTACATGGGTCGAAACAGTGCAGATTCGATATGATCTTGCTAGTCGGGCCTTTGTTGCGGCGGGCCTTAGGTTAAAGCCGCTTGCATCCTTGCCGGCCGATAGCCCGTTGCGGCGCGTGAACATTATGGACACAGTGATCGATGTGACCAAAAATAAAGATGGGCCAGGCAATACCGTTGCAGATGTTGCGCTACTGCAGGGGTGCACTGATACAACCCAACTGCCAATTTATTGGTGGAGCAGAGGCAGCGGTGATCGCAAATCCTGGGGCATGATCATGTTCATGTCATCGGAAATGGCCGTGGGATATATGAGTAATAGCGCTTTCGGGTCGCGAACCACTGTGATGGTACGGTGAGGCGGGACATGGCTATTTTCCGTCTCTCGACATTCACTGTGGCTATCCTGATATCCACCCAAGGTTATGCGGAAGCGCAAGAGACACGTCCAATATTCTCGGAAAGCTACTCTGTCGCCGATGCGATGGCTGCTTACGCAGAGATAGATCTCCGCTGGGATGAGGCGCAAGCAGAGCAGCAAAGCCGGTTTATGGCTTTTGAAGGTGATCAGGCTGATTTCTTTCGATCTGACCCGATCCTCCAAGATGTCGAGTGGCCGTATGAAGAGTGCACATCTGAGGTTTCTCTGATCCCGCCACCGATGCAGGGCTGGGGCATTTCCAGTGACGCGTCTTATGTTCAGATACCTGTTTCGGACGAATACGCCGAAGTGACCTACATTCGGTTTGATCCGAGCCTGACATCGGCTGACCCCGAGTTTTATCAAACGGAAGAATACGTGAGCATCCGCGTGGTCAAATCGGCGGAAACTCAGCAATTCTTCGAAATGATGTACGCCCAAGAGGCCATGCGTTCGGCTATGTTCGATCTTGGACCGTTCAATTACCCAATAATGAAGCAAACCGATGGCGTCGTCTTGGGTGACGTCGGCGTGGCCGTGACAGCGACAAATCCTGAAACTCAAAACGCATATCTGGAGTTGATAGTTGGCTGTGCGATCAAAAGCGGGTTCATCTCTGACTTGGTCGACCCTGCCAGCCTTTTGCCGGTGCCTTAGCTCAAGCAGCTTAAATCGCAGATCGCTTGCGCCCAAGCAGCCACACAAAGAACACGCCACCGATCAGGCCAGTCACGATGCCAATTGGCATGTCTTCAGGCGCCATGATCGTGCGCGCGATGACGTCGGCCCAAAGCAAAAAGATAGCTCCGATCAAGGCCGAACCGGGCAAAACCCTGCGGTAGTCGCCTCCCACAATCATTCGGGTGACATGCGGGATCATGAGACCGACAAAGCCGATGATGCCAGAAAAGGCTACCATAACACCCGTGATCAATGCGCCTGCGACAAAGACTGACAATCGAAAACGGGCCACGGGGATGCCGAGTGTTGACGCCGTTTCATCGCCCACGGTCATGGCATTCAAATCTGTGATGCGGGTCATGAGCCATGCGGTGCATACCGCGAGAACCACCAGCGGGTAGATCAACTGGCTCCATTGAGCGAGGCCAAGGCCGCCCAGCATCCAGAAGATAACCACATGCGTAGCGCGTGGATCGCCGAGAAAAATTAAGATGTTCGCGGCGGCCATGATGATGAAGGACACGGCGACACCTGCAAGTACCAAACGATCTGCGCTGGTCGCGTCAGCAAACCTAGACACGCCCAACACGATAGCCGTTGCCGCAAGGGAACCCAGAAACGCAAGAAGTGGGACGGTCAGAAGACCAAGAAACAACCCCGTGTGGAGCAGGGCGAGAATGGCGCCAAAGGCTCCGCCGGACGAAATGCCTAACAGATGAGGGTCTGCCAAAGGATTGCGCGTCACCGCTTGAAGGCTCGCCCCGACAATAGCCAAACCGGCACCAACCATCATGGCAAGCAAGGCCCTCGGAAACCGGATTTCCCAAACGATGGCTTCGCGCCCTTGGGACCAGGTTTCTTCGATCAGGCCGGGAAAGAGTTTGTTGAGGAAGACACCCCAAACGGTGCTCAGCGGGACGGGAACCGCCCCAACTGAAATCGCAACGGAGAGCGAAACCAAAAGCGCAGCCAACCCGCCAACCACGAAAGCAGAGGTTCTGCTCAATCGGCGAGGCGCGATGCTGGTTTGGGTGGTTTCGCTCATGGGTCTTACTCGGCCCAGAACGCTTCGGCCAAGGTTTTGATCGCCTGAATATTGCGTGGCCCCGGTGTGGCTTCGACATATTCCAGCGTCACAAATCGATCATTCTTCACGGCATCCAAATCAGCAAAGGCAGGGTTGGACATCATGAATTCGCGCTTTTGTTCCGCGGTCACGTCCCCGTAGTTGACGATCATCACGACCTCTGGGTTCCGTTCCACTACCTCTTCCCAAGTAACGGTGGCCCAGCTTTTCTCGAAATCATCCATGATGTTCACACCGCCAGCCGCTTCGATCAGGGCCGTTGGCATGGCGTAGCGGCCTGCCGTGAAGGGCGTGTCTTCGCCGCTGTCATAGACAAACACGCGCAATGGTTCGCCAGTTTCAAGACCTTCGGTGAAGGACGCAAGCTCTGCGCGGTAGCCGTCGATCAATACGGTTGCGCGGTCTTCCACATCGAAGATGTCACCAAGGTTGGCCAGATCGTTGTACATATCTTCGATGCTGGCTTTGTCTTTTTCCATGATGTGGGTACAGGATTCTGTCAGTTCGTAAACCTGAACGCCAAATGGCTCCAAAGTCTCCGGCGTTACCTCGCCGCCCACTTTCATACCGTAGTTCCAACCAGCGAAGAAGAAATCGGCATCGGCGCCGACAATCACTTCTTTGGATGGGTATTTAGCGGAAAGCTCTGGCAGTTCCTCGACGCCAGCGCGCATTTCCTCATCGAGCGTTTTCCAGCCCGAGATACCGGTGTAGCCAACCATGCGGTCCGCAAGGCCAAGTACCAGCATCATTTCGGTGAGGTTCACGTCATTGGATACAGCGCGCTCTGGCGGAGCGTCAAATGTCACGGTCCGGTCACAGCTTTGAACCGTTGCATCTGCGGCAGCGACATTTGCCAAAAGGATCAGCGCTGTCGAGGTGAGGAGCGTCTTCGTCATCAGTTAAGTTCCTAGGTTTGAAGATGAAATGTGAGGTGTTCGTTGCCAGAATGGGAAAGTTGTTCCTGTCTGGCGTTCACTTGAAATGCGTGTGCGATGCTTTTTTCGGTGAGCACGTCGGAAGGGGTGCCAAATCCAATAGGGCGGCCTGAATGCAAAAGCAGGATGTTGTCGCACACACCGGCGGCAAGATTGAGGTCATGCAGCGAAGTGACGATGGTCAGGGGTAGGTTTCGGATCAGCTCTAGAACCTCCAACTGATGCCGGATGTCGAGGTGGTTTGTCGGTTCATCCAAGATCAACAGCCTGGGTTCTTGCGCCAAGGCGCGCGCGACCATCACTCGCTGACGTTCCCCGCCAGACAGGGTGGCAAGATGGCGGTCGGCCAGACCGTGTAGGTCCAGTTGATCCAAAGCATGGTTGATAATGTCGAGATCGCGCGCACCAGCCGAGCCAACAAAGCCGCGCCTATGCGGTGTGCGGCCCAAGGCGACGATTTCTCCAACGGTCAGAGCAAAATCGCTGGGCTGTTCTTGCAAAACAGCCGCAACACGCTGAGCCACGGCACGCGCGGGCATCGACCAAATATCATCGCCATCAACGCGCACAGTCCCGCCGGTCGGGCGATGATAACGGTAGAGCAGGCGAAGCAACGTCGTTTTGCCCGCGCCATTGGGGCCTACGATGCCCAGCACCCGACCTGCGTCTAACTCAAAACTGGTCGGGAGCAAAAGCAGATCAGCGTTTTTCGCCGGAGCCCACGCAAGGTCTCGAACTGAAAGTGTCGCCGCGGTCACGAGGCCAGAACCTCGCTTTCCTCAATCGCAATCATCGCTGCGGGAATGCGGGCCAAGGTCGATTTGCGCAGTTTCCCAGGGCGGTCAACTGATGAACACCAGCCATCATGCAAATAGGCGTATCGCTTGGCGAAGCCGACCAGATCGTCGATGTCGACGTCGGGGTCCATATCCCCGAACAGATAGGTTGCCTTCTTTGTCCCGTGATAAGCCACGGTACAAGGACGATCACATCCTGCCATGCAAGCTACGCCGGAGACTTCAAACTCTTCCGGTATGGCGTCACCAGCTTGCGCAATCGCTTTGCGCAGACGCTCAATAAGCTCATATCCGGGGCGACAGTCCGTCCCTTTGTGCCGACATGATGTGCAAACAGTAATTCGATGTTCCATTTGGCCCTCCGCCTCTCAAACGGGGGAGGGAACAAGAACGATTTCTTAGGCAGCTTAATCGCTGTGCCATCATAATCTCCTGACCAGGCGCCCCGCCTGCATCGAGTTGAAATTCCGACGCATCCTATACGCCGGTGATGGCAGGTCTCCTGACTTGCGGGTCTTTGCTCCTCCGAACCTTCCCGGACGTATTGTCCAGTGGTTTCATCGGGGTCGCTCACCGCTCACAGTTGCGGGGGCAGTCACGGATTAGGTGCCTACTGGCTACGCCTCACCGTGTTCCCTTTTCATCTCTTGGCCTTTGGCCCTCGAGAACCATCATCAGCGATAAAACAGGAAGAAATTAACCTGGTCAATAGCAAGAAGGCCCCCTAACCATGTCAAAGCGACGAATTACGTTGGGAACTCTAACAATATTGCTTTGGTCGGCAGATACATATTAGTTCTAAGGATTTTACGACTAGATGTTTGCTATAATTCTAACTAGTATTTGAAACGTAATTTTATACACGTTTTCCTGCTCTGACACAGTGACTTAGTTTAGAATTTAGGTAAAAAGCGTGGTTACTTTATGTGTTTATAGCAATTGTCAGCAAGCTACCTTAGAGCCAGCCAAAAACGTATCGGTTTTTCGTTGTCTGTAACAATTTTCCGTCCAAACTAGATCTACATGTTTGAATGACTAAGAGCTCCAATACAGCTTATTTGAAACGCCTATATTTGCGATTGTGTCTGGAATACATTCTTTGCCGTACTTCCCTAGTGGATCAGAAAAGGTGAATCTGGCCTTCTGTTGAGGTCAATTATGATACTTTTATCTCAGTCAGTTGTGACACTACGTTAGTAGGTCTGTGGATTGGTCAGGATTAGGCAAAGATTCTTGCAAAACTGCAGGCGGCTTATGATCAGTCGCTGTTGTCAGACGACATGTCGTATCCTGTTACAGCGCTAATCCAGTCGCGCAGTTTATTTGCGTCTGTGTATCTAATATTTTCGGTTTCTTCTATCCCAGTAGCGTTAGCCTTTACGCCTCCTTTGACGATACCGGCGACTTGGTATTCTGTGCCCGACGGTCCACCCTGGATAAACAAGGGGCCACCGGAGTCTCCATAACCTGCTCTCTGCGTAGACTCAGGTATTCCAACGCAAAAATCATGAAGTTCATCGAAATCGACACGTGGTGATTCACACAATGCGGATTCTGTCACCACAGATTCGTAGTAGAGCAGCGGTTCGCCTTCTAGGCCCTGTCCAAGACCAACAGTGGTTGTTTCTGTGCCGTTTGTCAGATTTCCATCAAAAATATTCGCGACAATTGCCCCATGTTCGGTAGCGTCTTCTGCCAACTCGAGCAACGCAGCATCTACCCGTTCATGACCAATCTTGGCAGGTGCAAGGATATAGTCAACAATTTGAATTTTCTGTTCGAAGAAGCCATCGGTACCAATGTTTACACCAACAAAAACCGGCTCTCCGCCATTGGACACAGCTTCATATGCTGGCCAGCAATGGTTTGCGGTCAGTACCCATCTGGGTGCAATCAAAGTGCCGCCACAAGCATTAATTTCTTTGCCTTCATGGCTTGGAAAAGGACTCTCTGCACGTATCGACACGTAGGAACGGAAGTCCTCTACCTCTGCCTCAATACCATTGATTATAGCCATAGCAGGTGAGCACCAGCATAGAAATATGCAATAAAATAGATTTCGTAAGATCACTTTTTTGTCCTCCTCGCTGTCTTAGATATTGGGTCTGGATCCTCGTTTGCAATCGATGTTGACGCCTAGTCATATCCAAAGCTTTCTCTGAAAGCATCCATTTAAGCCATCATAAGCTGGGCCATGAACAAAAATAGGTTCTCGTTCTTTTGAAGACCCTACTTTCCGGCAGCTTTGAATTTGAACTTCAATCATCACCTTCTACTCGCTCTCCTCGCCTAGGGATGAACGCCTACTTCTAGTGACACATCAAGTTTTAGATTTTGTAATCTAGGATCGTGGAGACGCTTTAAGCAGTCCACTCACAACCATTGAGTATTAAATCGATTTCGCTGTATTTCAATTAGTTTTGGTTCGCGCCTACCTATTGAATTTAAAAAGTCTCTTGAGTGAATTGGAACGTTCCAGTAAAAACATGGAACGTTCCAATTTTTTGAGATTCTCTCAACATCCTTTAAGTGCAGGTGGCGTGATGACAAAGGTGATGGCGGTCAGTGATGCAGTAGCTCAAATTCCAGATGGTGCAACTGTATCGGTTTCTTCTTCATCCACGCTTGGCTGCCCTGATCTGGTTCTGAAAGCGATTGGCGACCGTTTTGAAGCGAAAGGCCATCCGCGCGAAATTACGTCCCTACATCCCATCGCGGCAGGCGATGTCTATGGTGTGAAGGGCATGGACTACATCGCAAAGGATGGGTTGCTCAAACGCGTCCTCGCTGGGTCTTACCCGTCAGGCCCTTCGAGCGTTGAAATGCCCGAGATATGGAAGATGATCGTCGAGGATCGCGTCGCCGCGTACAATGTCCCGTCCGGAATTATGTTCGACATGCACCGCGAAGCGGCTGCACATCGACCGGGCGTCTTGACCCATGTTGGCTTAGAAACCTTCGTCGATCCGATCCGCCAAGGATGCGCGATGAACGACAAAGGTGCTGCAGAACCAATTGTCGATCGTGTTGAATTTGGCGGCGAGACTTGGCTGCATTTCCCAAATATCATTCCCAACGTGGCCGTGATCCGTGCGACGACGGCGGATGAACATGGCAACCTCACCTATGAACACGAAGGCGCGTATCTTGGTGGGCTGGAACAGGCCATTTGTGTACGGAACAATGGTGGCCTTGTCATTGCTCAAGTGAAGCGTGTCACCGCGCGAGGTAGCTTGCGCCCCCATGACGTACGTGTACCTGGGCACCTAGTAGATTGCATCGTGGTCGATCCGGACCAAAAGCAGACAACAGAAACCCTCTACGATCCGGCGATCTCGGGCGAAGTTATGCGGCCGTGGGACAGTTTTGCGTTGGCGGATCATGGAGTTGAAAAGGTCATCGCACGCCGCGCGGCGAGCGAATTGAGATGCGGAATGACCGCCAACTTGGGCTTTGGCATCAGTGCCATGGTCCCTCGCGTTCTGCTTGAAGAAGGCCATCCGGATGCCGTCACTTGGGCAATTGAACAAGGCGCGGTTGGTGGTGTCCCCCTGACGGGTTTCGCTTTTGGCTGCGCTTCTAACGCCGACGCTTTCGTTCCGTCCCCGCAGCAGTTCATCTACTTCCAAGGGGCCGGTTTCGACATGTCGTTCTTATCGTTCCTCGAGGTTGATGTGGAAGGGAACGTGAATGTCTCCAAGCTTGGCAAAAAGCCTTACCTCACAGCTGGCTGTGGCGGCTTTGTCGACATTACGGCGAAGGCAAAAAACATCGTCTTCTCAGGCTGGTTTGAAGCGGGTGCGCAGATCGAATTGGCGGAAGACGGGATTGATATCAAGGCGCCCGGCAAGTTCACCAAAATGGTTGATGAGGTGGAGCATGTCACCTTCTCTGGCAAGCGCGCGCGAGAACAGGGCCAGAACGTTCTTTACGTTACGGAACGCTGTGTGATCCAACTGACGGAGATGGGTCTGGTCGCGACCGAGATCATGCTGGGTGTTGATCCGCAAGAGCATATTGTCGGCCCATCGCAGGGTCGGGTGCAAGTTGCGGAAAACGCAACATTGATGTCGAAATCGCTTTTGACGGACGGACCAATGGGGTTGGAACTATGAGCCAGATTGCACTTACTGAACGCGGCAACGCAGCCGTCCTGACCCTTCACAATGAAGCGAAGCTAAATGCGCTGACGGTCATCATGCTGAAAGAGCTTGAGGGACACTTGAGCGATATCGAAAGCCGGTCTGATATTCGCGCGCTCATTGTCACGGGTGCTGGCCCGAAGGCGTTCTGCTGCGGGGCCGACATCGCTGAATGGGGCGAGCTGCGGCCAGAAGAATTTGCGCGGTTTTGGGTGCACGGCGGGCATCGCATTTTTGATCGCTTGGCGCGGTTTTCTAAACCTACGATTGGCGCTTTGAATGGCCATGCCTTTGGTGGCGGGCTAGAGCTTGCAGCCTGTTGCGATATTCGGGTTATGACCCCTAAAGCGACGCTGGCGTTGCCTGAGGCGAAGGTTGGCATCGTTCCGGGGTGGTCGGGCACGCAACGCCTTGCGCGGCTTTTGCCCGAACCCGTTCTGAAAGAGATGGCCCTTTTTGCGCGTCGCTTGACCGCCGAACGGGCGATGAATCTGGGCTTCGTTGCTGAAATCGATGACAATCCGCTTGCTGCTGCACTTGGAATTGTCGAAGACCTGGCCGACGTTTCACGACGCGCCAACGAGCTGGCGAAGGCCATGATCCACGGTGCGGTTGGCGAAGATACCGGAGCGGTGATTGAAGCGCTTGGTAGTGCCGCGGCGGCTGCAAGCGCAGATCGATATGAGGGCGTCCATGCGTTCCTCGACAAACGCAAACCATCCTTCGAAGGACGTTGAAATGAAAGACCTGACTGTACAGCCTTCGATTGGCTTTGAGCTCCCGGAGTTTTTTCAGGGAAAACACTTGATCGCGGGTGAATGGGTTTCAGAAGGCGATACTTTTGATCGCATTTCCCCTTCGCATGGTGTGGTTGTTAGCCGCTCCGCGAAGGGCGATGAGGCAATGACAGAGCGCGCGATCGCCGCGGCACGCGAAACTTTCGATTCTGGCGCCTGGAGCCGGATTTCCGGCAAGGAACGCGCCGCTGTTTTGTTGAAGGTCGCAGACCTAATCGAAGCCAATGTGGACCGCATCGCAGTTCAGGAATCCTTGGAAAGTGGAAAGCCCATCAGCCAAGCAAGGGGCGAGGTTGGGGGAGCCGCTGACCTTTGGCGCTATGCCGCGTCCCTCGCGCGGACCACGCACGGTGACAGCCACAACACCTTGGGTGAGGACATGTTGGGCGTTGTGGTCAAAGACCCCATCGGCGTCGTTTCGATTATCACCCCGTGGAATTTCCCGTTCTGGATCCTATCCCAGAAACTACCCTTTGCATTGGCAGCGGGTTGTACTGTTGTTGTGAAACCGTCCGAAATGACTCCCTCTTCGACCGTGATGATGGGAGAGCTGTTAGTAGAAGCCGGTCTCCCTGCCGGCGTGTGCAACATCGTGCTTGGATATGGGCAACCCGTTGGCAACGTCATGTCTACACACAAGGATGTGGACATGGTGACTTTCACCGGCTCAACTGCCGTTGGCAAGTTGATCACCGAAGCCTCGGCTGGGACTTTGAAGAAAGTCGCCTTGGAACTTGGCGGTAAGAACCCACAAGTGATTTTCCCCGACGCCGATTTGGATAACGCCACAGATGCCGTAACTTTTGGCGTCTATTTCAACGTGGGTCAGTGTTGTAACTCGTCGAGCCGTATCATCGTTCACGAAGGCATCGCCGAGGATTTCGTTGCGCGGGTCGTCGCACTCTCTCGAAAGGTCAAATTCGGTGATCCGATGGACCCAGAAACTCAAGTTGGTGCGATTGTCACGGCGGAGCATAACGCGAAGATCGACGGCTATGTGCAGAAGGCCGTTCAAGCTGGTGCAAGAGTGGAAATCGGCGGAGCGACTTTGGCTGTCGACGGTCTAGGCGAACAGTTCTATCAGCCAACTGTTGTGAGTGGAGTCACCGCCGATATGGCGATTGCGCGCGAGGAGGTTTTTGGGCCGGTTTTGACGGTCCTCACTTTCCACACCTTGGACGAAGCCATAGCGTTAACAAATGACAGCGACTATGGTCTTTCGGCTGGTGTTTGGAGCGACGATATTCACACCTGCCTTGAGTTTGCCCGCCGCGCTGATGCGGGAACGGTTTGGACGAATACGTGGATGGATGGGTATCCTGAACTCGCCTTTGGAGGCATGAAGCAATCCGGCCAAGGTCGGGAAATCGGGCGTTACGGATTTGAAGAATTTCTTGAAGTGAAGTCGCTTGTGATGCGGGTGGGCCGAGATAGCCGTGCGCCGTGGGTCAATTCAGGCGATTGATCTGAACGGATGGATGCGGATGTCATCATAATCGGGTCCGGCATGGGGGGTGCGACACTGGCAGCGTCACTCGCCCCCACGGGTCGGCGCATTCTCATTCTGGAGCGAGGCGAAAGGCTTCAGCCGTCGGCTCAGGATCGTGACCCAAACGCGATCTTTGGGGAAGGTACTTTCCGGCCTAATGAAACTTGGCTAGATGGCACCGACAAACCCTTCAATCCGGGTAACTACTACTACGTCGGTGGCAATTCGAAGATTTACGGTGCAGTCCTTATCCGCTATCGCGCCGAGGATTTTGAGCCAATTGAACACTTTGGCGGCTCAACACCCGGTTGGCCGATCAGTTACGCTGATTTAGAGACAGATTATCAAGCCGCGGAGGATTTGTACGCTGTCCGTGGGACGACTACCGAAGACCCGACAGAACCACCTCATTCGGGGGGCTATGCTCATCAACCGGTCCCAGATGAACCAGATATCACCGAACTGCGCCGCCGTCTGAAAAGGGCAGGCCTGACCCCGTGCAGCCTACCTTTAGGCGTTGACATCGACGAATGGCTCGACGGCGGGCAGACCACGTGGGACGCTTTCCCGAACACTGGCGAAGGCAAAATGGACGCTGAGACAGGCGGGCTAAAGGCCGCGCTACGACATGATAACGTCAAGCTTAAGACAGGCTGCCGCGTCGCCAGTTTGAAGACGGACACTGACGGCAAGATTTCAGCGGTAATTTGTGAAACCACAAATGGAACCGAAACACTGCGAGCACCGATAGTTGTTTTGGCAGCGGGGGCGGTCCAATCGGCGGCTTTGCTGCTGGCATCTGCAAATGAAGGTAATCCAAACGGTCTGGCCAATTCCTCCGATCAGGTCGGTCGGAACTTTATGAACCACAACTGTTCTGCTGTCCTTGCAATGCATCCCCTGCGAAAGAACAGGTCGGTCTACCAAAAGACCCTGATGGTGAACGATTTCTATCTGAAGGACGGGAACAAACCTCCGCTCGGCAACATCCAGATGCTGGGCAAAATCACGGGGTCTATTTTGGCGGCAAGTTCGAAATTGCCTAAACCGCTGGCTAATCTCATTGCGGCGCGGAGTTTCGACTTCTATGCGATGTCAGAGGACTTGCCGAACCCCGAAAGCCGCGTCACCCTGAAAGACGGTCTAATCAAACTGGATTGGCAACGTTCTAATTGGGAAGCACATGAGCGATTGGTCAAAGAACTAAAGCGTAAGTTGAAAGCGGCTGGATTTCCGATCGTTCTCTCGCAACCCTTTGATCGCCGAACGCCGTCGCACCAATGCGGGACGGCTCGCATGGGAGATGATCCAACTTCGAGCATCGTAGATAGCTTCTGTCGCAGCCATGACCATGAAAACCTGTTCATTGTTGACGCATCGGTCTTGCCGACGTCTGCTGCTGTGAACCCAGCCCTTACAATCGCAGCACTTGCGCTTCGCGCTGGGCGGCACATGACCGAGACGGAGTTTGTATCGTGAGCGACAAAGGATACGATTTCATTGTGATCGGTGGCGGGTCTGCCGGATCTGTCGTTGCATCGCGCCTGTCCGAAAATCCCGATGTGACCGTGCTTTTGTTGGAAGCAGGTGGCAGTGACCGGCATCCGTTTTTCCACCTTCCCGCTGGCTTTGCCAAGATGACCAAGGGCATCGGTTCCTGGGGTTGGTCGACAGTTCCCCAGCGGTCGATGCAGAACAAAGTATTCAACTACACACAGGCCAAAGTGATTGGCGGCGGGTCCGCTATCAATGCACAGATCTACACGCGTGGCGCCGTTCAGGACTATGATGAATGGCGTCAGCTCGGCTGTGAAGGGTGGAGCTATCAGGATGTTCTTCCCTACTTCAAGAAATCCGAAGACAATGACACCTATGAGGGCGAATTCCACGGCAAGGGCGGCCCGCTCGGTGTCTCTATGCCCTCAGCCCCTTTGCCGATTTGTGATGCTTTCATTGAAGCCGCAGGGCAGTTGGGTATTCCCAAAACCACGGATGTGAACGGTGCGCGACAGGATGGCGCGGGCTATTACCAGCTTACCCAACGCAACGCCCGCCGGTCCTCCGCTGCTATGGCTTTCCTCGCGCCCGCGCGGTCGCGGCCAAACTTAACCGTGCAGATGCAAGCGCAGGGCCGCCGTATCAAGGTTGAGGGCGGCAAGGTGGTTGGTGTCGAAATGGCAGATGGCACCATGATCCATGCGGACCGGGAGGTCATTTTGTCGTCAGGTGCGATCGGCTCTCCTCGATTGCTGCAATTGTCGGGAATTGGTCCTGCTGATCACCTCAAGAGTATCGGGATAGATGTTGTCTTTGACCAACCGGAAGTGGGATTGAACCTGCAAGATCACCTCGACCTCTACGCGATCTGCGAGGTGACGGGACCGCATACATATGACCGTTACGCCAAACTGCACCTCTCTGCCTTCGCTGGCCTGCAATATCTGTTCACGCGAAAAGGTCCTGTCGCATCTAGCCTCTTTGAAACAGGCGGCTTTTGGTACGCGGATGAAAACGCGCGGTCTCCTGATATTCAAATGCACCTTGGCCTAGGGACGGGGATCGAGGCGGGCGTTGAAGCCATGCCGAATGGCGGTGTGACGCTGAATGCATGCCACCTGCGTCCAAGGTCGCGCGGGTCCGTGCGTCTGAAGAGTGACAACCCAGCGGATATGCCGTTGATCGACCCCAACTACCTTTCCGACCCTTATGATCGGGAAATGTCGATCCGTGGTCTGAAGCTGGTTCAGAACATTCTGAGCCAAGACGCGTTGAAGCCTTACATCCTCGCTGAACGTCTGCCAGGGCCCGATGTGCAAACCGATAAAGACTATTTCAACTTCATCTGCGTTCACTCGAAAACGTCGCACCACTGCGCTGGTACCTGCCGTATGGGGAGTGATGACGCAGCTGTATTGGACCCACGTTTGCGGTTCAAAGGGATCGACGGTTTGCGCGTTGCCGATGCCTCGATCATGCCGCAGGTCAATTCCTCTAACACCAATGCGCCTTCGATTATGATCGGCGAAAAGGCCGCCGATATGATCAAACAAGACCAAGGGATGATGCCATGATCCGCCATATTGTGCTGACGAGATTTAAGCCGGATACCTCAGACGAAAAGATTGCCGAAATCTATGCTGGGCTGGCCGGTGTCGCCAAGCGACTAGAAGGCGCACAAGACTTTCGGGGCGGGCGTTCCGAAAGCCCAGAGCAGATTGAGCGCGGGTATATGCACGGTTTCACCATCGATTTTGACGATTGGGCCGCGCTGCAAAGATACAGCGATGACGAAGAACACAAATCATACGGTGCGCAGTTGGTTGTGAATGCTGTCGGCGGGATCGACGGTATCCTGGTTTTGGATTTAGATGTCTAAGGCAAGAGTTGGAAAGCGGAGCTAAACCACTGATGCGTCACCGCCCCACTATATTGGATGTCGCCAAACAGGCCGGTGTCTCAAAATCGACGGTGAGCCTCGTTCTGCAAGGCAATGCCGCCGTCAAAGATTCTACGCGCGTGGCTGTGCGTAAGGCCATGGCGGACATTGGTTATGTCTACAACCGCTCTGCCGCGACGTTGCGATCTGCCTCCTCTGGTTTGATCGGGTTGGTGATCAACGATCTGCGAAATCCGTTCTTTACCGAATTCGCTGCCCTGTTTCAGATGGAACTCGCACGGCACGGCTTTGCGACCGTTCTTGCCAATTCTGACGAAGATCCTGCGCTGCAGGCGCAGATGATCTCATCCTTGGTCGAGCATGGTGTCTCTGGTTTCATCATCTCACCCAGCTATGGCGGCGATGAGGAGGCGTTGGCGATTTTGAATGCAGCCCAAACGCCGACAATGCAAGTTTTCCGATCTTTGGCTGGGCCCGAGTGCCACCACCCGTTCATCGCACCCGACTATCAGCATGGCAGTCGGTTAGCGGCCGAGCATCTGTTTGCTAAAGGCCGCAAGCAAGTGGCCTTCCTTGGAGGCCTAGAAGGGCGCCCCGTGACAGAAGAAAGGATGAGTGGTTACCTTCAGGTTCTAAAGAAACGTGGTGACGAACCAATTATTCTTACCGGCCAAGCCACACGCACCTTTGGTAAAGAGACCATCAGCAAGCTAAGGCAAGACCACCCAGATGTAGACGGTGTCATCTGCTTCAATGACCTCGTGGCTCTTGGTGTTTTGTCAGCCTGTGCAGAAGAAGGCATCGCGGTCGGCGCCGACCTTAAAGTTGTTGGTTTTGACGATATCGAAGACTGTCAGGACAGCTATCCGCCCTTGTCTTCGATTAGCAGTAACATTCCGGAATTTGCAAAAGCGACGGCGCAGCAAATTTTGGGGTGGATCAAAGAGGATGAAAAGCCAAAGCCGTTGGTGCGGTCACCTGTTGAATTGATTGAGCGGGCATCAAGCCGATGAGGCGTTTACGGAGGTTCACACAATGAAAGAGGTTCGCGTTGCAGTGCTCGGGGCTGCCGGCTGGATGGGCCGCGTTCACACGATGGCCTATCAGACGTTCCCGCATTTCTTCGGTGAAAGCGGAGGAACCGCGCGTGTGACCGCTTTGGTCGGCAATGACCCCAATACGATGGATGATCTTGCGTTTCGGGCGCCGGGCGCTAAGCTTCTGACGGACTGGAAAGTGGCGGTGAACGACCCCGAGGTCGATCTTGTCGACATCTGCCTGCCTGACAGCCTCCACTATGAGGTGGCCAAAGCCGCATTATTGGCTGGCAAACACGTATTCTGCGAAAAACCTCTTGCCGACACAGCCGAGCAGGCCAGAGAACTGGCCGACATCGCCAAAGAGAAAGGCATCATCACGCGCGTCGGGCACGCCTTCCCGCGCAACCCCGTGCATGATCTGGCGAAAGAGATCATCGATGCAGGCGAAATCGGTGAGATCAAGCTCTTCAAAGCTTGCCAGCACATCGACATCTACGGTGACCCCTTGGCCCCTTACATGTGGCGGGCGGATGGGGATTTGGCACCAACTGGCATCATTGGCGACACCGGCAGCCATGTGTTCAGCCTCATGGATTTTCTGGTTGGCCGCGTTTCGTCGCTGATTGCGGACTCTTACGTTGTCACCGACAAACGCCCCAAACTCGATGGGTTGGGTTACGGCGATGGCGTTTCGGAAATTCCGGATGGCACCGAATGGGGCAATATCACCAATCCCGATGGCACCAACATCATGTGCACGTTTGAAGGCGGCGCGAAAGGGTTGATCGATTTCAGTCGTGTCGCGACAGGCCGCAAGTTCATCCAGACCTATGAGGTCTATGGCACCAAAGGTAGCCTTGTTTATGACTATGACGAAGTAAACCGCATTCGGTTTTATTCGAATGATGACAAGGCGGGCCGTCGCGGCTTTCGCGAAATCGATGTCGGGCCAGAGCATGAAACTTTTGCCAAGTTCCTGCCGCTTCCGAATTTTGCGCTGGGCTACAACGAAAGCAAAATCATCGAAGTGGCGGAAGTCATAAAATCGATCGCCACCAACCAACCCATGTGGCCGACCTTTGAGAATGGCCATCACATTTGCCAAATCGTTGATGCTTGCATGACATCGTCCGAGCAAAAACGCTGGGTCGATATTCTCTAGTTTGAAAGGACACTCTGTGGCTCTTGCCCTGTCACAAGACATTCTGGATGCGCTCACCGATGTGCAAATGCCGCGGTTGGAGGCGGAGCCTGGTGCACTCGAAACGTTGACGGTGGGCGAACATACAATGCCCGTCTACCGCGCTCAGGCCGTTGTCATTGGCAGCGGCGCGGCAGGTTTGCGGGCGGCGGTGGAAATGAAACGGCGCGGTTTAGACGTCACCATCATCAGCCAAAGCGCATGGGGCGGGACGTCGGCCTGTTCGGGGTCTGATAAGCAAACATTGCACACAGCAAACACCAAAGATCAGGGCGACGATTTTCAGGACATGGCGAAGTCCATTCGAGCCGGTGGCGCAATGGATGAAGACACTGCTTATATCGAGGCCGTCGGGTCCATCCGCGCTATGGCCTCCTTGCAATATCTTGGCCTCCCCTTGCCGCAAGATGATCTTGGCGGAACCTTGCGCTATCAAACCGACCATGATGAGGTTGGTCGCGCGACTTCCTGCGGGCCACGTACCTCTCGACTGATGGTGAAGGTGCTCGCGGAAGAGGCCATTCGGCTCGGCATTCCGTTCTACAACCACACGACTGCGATCAAAGTTCTTAAGAGCGACGGCCATGTCTGCGGCGTGCTTGCCATGCGTCCAAAGCAGATGGATGACGCCAACCCGCTGGGTTTGGCAGTTTACACGTGCGACAAGCTTGTCATCGCTGCCGGCGGCCCAGGCGAGCTCTATCGTGATAGTGTTTTTCCGAATGGGTGTTTCGGCACGTTGGGACTTGCTCTGGAAGCGGGGCTCGAACTCACAAACATCACTGAAAGCCAATTCGGCATCGGAACACGGCGCGAAGGCTTCCCTTGGAACCTTTCGGGGACGTATGTGCAAGTGATCCCGCACATTTATTCGGTTGATGAAGAAGGCGTCGAGCACCATTTCCTCGCAGATTACTACCGAACTACACAGGAAATGGCGTCCAACGTGTTCCGCAAAGGATACCAATGGCCGTTCCACGCCAGCCGAATGCTCAATTTCCAGTCGAGCTTGGTGGACCTCGCGATCTTTCGCGAAGGGGAAAAGGGGCGCAAAGTCTATATGGATTTCAACCGAAATCCCCTTCCCATACCGGGCGATCTAGAATTTGGCGTCGACCGGTTAGACGATGATGTGTCCACTTATCTCAAGACGGCGGGTGCAGATCATGACCTCCCAATTGACCGCTTGAAGCACATGAACCCGCTCGCGATCGAACTCTATAAACGGTACAAAGTCGACATCACCAAAGACCCGTTGGAGTTCGCGGTCAACAATCAGCATATGAACGGTGGCATTGCGGTCGACACCTGGGGGCGTACCAATGTGCCCGGTATCTACGCTGTCGGAGAAGCATCCGGCACCCATGGCGCGACCCGGCCGGGCGGCTCGGCCTTGAACGCAGGGCAGGTGTTCGGCACGCGAGTTGCCGAACATGCGGCGGCGAACACCGCAATGGTTTCAAATGAGACGGACATGGCGAAAGCCGTCCTACACGCGGTCGAAGACTTTAACTCTGCCGCTAGTGAAGACGTTGCCCTCTCGATCAAATCGGTCCGCGATGAGGTGCAGGCCCGAATGAGCGATCATGCCGGTATTTTGTGCACCCCAACCGCCGTCAGCACAGCATTGGGCGACGCCAGAAAACTCAATGCGAAAATTCGCAAAGATGGCATTGCGACATCGCGCAAAAATGAAACCGTTAGAGCCGTGCAATGGCAGCAAATGGCCTTGGCGTCTGAGGCAGTTCTGACGGCTCTGGATGAGTATATTTCTGCCGGAGGCGGAAGTCGCGGAGCCCGCGCGATCTGCGATCCGAATGGGGACTCGCTTCCTGAGTCTGTGCGCGGTCTACTCCATGATCTGCGGTTCCGAGCTGAACGAGATGAAGATAAAGGTGAGCAGATTACCGTTCGATTGACCGGAGATAGCTTTGTCATTGGTCGTCGGGCAAATAGACCCTTTGACGAAAGCGCGAAGTCGTTCTTTGAACGAGACTGGCCAGCATGGTTGACGGGCGCAATTTTTAAATAAGTTCAGAAATTAGGTTTTTGGCGGACTAAGTGAATCCCGCATAACTACTTCGGTGTCTAACTGAATGATTGATGCCGAACCTCTATCTTCAATCAAGTCAACCAAAAGATCTGCCGCACGCCGTCCCATTTCGCGATGAGGCACATGCACGGTGGTCAGAGCAGGGTAGACGTGCTTGGCCAATTCAATATCGTCAAATCCTGTGATCGACACATCTTCGGGAACCTTGATTCCCATTTCGCGAGCCTTGGCGATTGCACCTGCAGCCAAGACATCATTGCCGCACATAACTGCGGTTGGTGTCGGTACCTTCTGCATGAGTTGTTCGAATGCGATAGACCCGTTGTCCAAATCATAGAAGGTTTCAATGATCATATCTGGGTCGACGGTCAGGCCGTGCGCGGTCATACTGTCTTTGATTGCTTCGAGACGAGATTGAGCCCTGTCGTTTCCCTCGACTATCCCAGAAATCACGCCGATATGCCGATGACCTAATTCTATGACCTTGTCGGCCAGAGGGTGCATTGAAGCGCGGTTGTCAAACCCGACACAGGTATGTGTCTGACCGGGTTGCATAGACCACGCTAGAACCGATGGGATGCCCCGTCGTTCCAGATACTGGTATGTTTCTGAGTCGCGCGAATGCCCGATCAATAGGAGGCCATCAGCCCCGCGCGATACCAGCGATTTGATTAATTCTGTTTCAAGTTCCGGACGATAAACATTGCTTGAGACGAGCAAGTTATAACCCTTCTCGTGCAGCGCGACCTGAAAGGCCTGTATCCCGCGTGCAAAAATTGCGTTCTCCATGGTTGGAATGATTGCGCCAATGGTATTGCTGCGGCGCGCTGCCATAGCTCGCGCGTTGAAATTTGGTGTATATCCAAGGTTTTCAACAGCTTCCATGACCTTGGACAAGGTGCTTTTGGAGACTTTTTCTTTCTCGTTGAGACATCTTGAAACCGTGGCCGTCGATACGCCTGCTGCCCGCGCAACGTCTTCAAGAGTTGGTATGGAAGGCTGTCTGTTCATGGTTCCAAAAAACAACTTCGGCTGCTTCGTAAATACTCCAATTATCGAATTATCGCACATCAAAAAATGTAAACGCTTGCAAAAAACAATTGTAAGCGCTTACAGTGATGTCAGAACCAAGGTCATTGGGAGGTGCCCGTGTTTCTATATGGCTCGCTAATTGTATTCATCATCTTCTTCACAAATGTCGCTTTAGGTGCGTTCGCAGATAGCGCGTTCCTCGGGGACGTGGGGGAGATGTTGGTTCTGTTTGTCGCATCGCTTCTGTTTGTCGTTGCGATTTTGCGAAAGGAAGCTGAACGCGCCGAGAGCGAAGACAGCGAATGAACCCTAAGGGAGGAAAACGAAAAATGGATAAACAAGATCGTATGGAGTTGGAGTCGACAGAACGTCGCAACTTCCTAAAGGTCGCATCAACTGCTGGCTTCACAGCCGCTCTTGTCGCTGGTGCGTCTGGTGCGCTTTGGTCGACAGAAGCCGCTGCACAGTCTGCGAATGAAGAGCGTGAGCGCGAATCTGCTGCTGAGCACATCATGACAATCGCTACGGCTTACGTGCTTGGCGCGTCCCGCAGCTACCCAATCATGCAGCTCGACCTGAAAGAAAACATCCAGAACGCAACAAACGGCAAAGTCTACGTAAAGCTTGCTCCAGGTGGCCAGCTCGGCGCCGGCGGCGCGCTTGTTCAGGCAGTTCAGGGTGGTACAATTCAGGCGGCTCAGCACTCGCTGTCCAACTTCGCACCATTTGCGAGCACAGTTGACCTGATCAACATGCCGTACCTTTGTGGCTCCAACCAGCGCTTCACCAACTTGGTGACATCTGATTTCTGGACCTCCAACGTCACGCCGAAGATCGAAGAAAACGGCTTTAAGCCGCTGTTCTACGTCAACATCGACCCACGGGTTGTTGCGGTGCGTAAGGGTGGTGACGCGGTTATTACACCAGCTGATATGGAAGGCATCAAGTTCCGCGTTCCGGGTTCTGCGATGCTGCAGCAGTACTACCGCCTCGTCGGCGCAAACCCAACGCCAGTGGCTTGGGGCGAAACACCTTCAGCGATCCAGCAGGGTGTTGCTGACGCGCTTGACCCATCTGTTGGTGCGCTCTTCGTGTTCGGTTTCAAGGACATCCTGTCCCACGTAACCTTCACACAAGCTGTTCCAGACAGTCAGGTTTACTCCTGTAACCTCGAATGGTTCAACTCGATGCCAGCTGACGTCCAAGAGGGCATCATGTGGGGCTCCGAGATGACAGCTCACCAAAACCTTGCCAAGGTTCCATCCGCACGCACTTACGCAATGGCGGAGCTGGTCAAAGCAGGCGTGGAGTTCCATTCCTTGTCCGATGACCAACTGGCCGAATGGCAGGATGCCGGTGGCTACCAGCGGTCCGAATGGGACGAGTTTAAAGTCGAACTCGCAGGTTCAATGGATAACTTTGAACAAATGGTCGAGGCCGCAGGTACTCAAGGCAAGTACTACGTCCACGACGCATAAGACAGATTGGGCGCCCGCTCGGGGCGCCCAACTTTTCCCATTTTAGCATGTCCTGACAGCCGCACCATTTTGTGTGGGCTCGGTACGTGCATCGAGACGGGGTCCAAAGATGGAAATCCTTCGTAAAATCGACCAAAACGCCGAACGTTGGCTGCTCTTGCTGTTCTACGTGATGCTCGTCATCACAATGGCAATTGAAGTGCTGCGTCGCGAAATCTTCGCCTATTCCTCCATTTGGGGGGAAGAGATCGTGCGCTACTCCTTTATCTACCTCGCGTGGATCGGAGCCGCCGCCGCGGTGAAAGAACGTGCACACATCCGCATCGATGTGATCATGCACTACATTCCGCCGACGCCGAAAACCCTGCTCTACATCTTCGGTGACTTGGTGATGTTGGTTGTCGCGGTCATCGCGCTCTACTGGTCTTACGAAGCCGTGCACGTTTCTTACAAGTTTGGCTCGGTGACGGATGGTCTTCGGATCTCAAAGGTCTGGTTCCTAATGGCTGTTCCATCTGGCTTCTTCCTACTCATTTGGCGTTTGCTTCAATCCTTGCGGCGCGACTTCCATTCGCTTCGGACAGGGGAACCTGTCTACGAAGGCGACACATTGTTTGATTGAGGTGATCTGAATGCTCTGGAATACTGTAAATCAAACGGTCGAACTGGGATGGGACTTCTATGTCCCGGTTCTCCTCTTCGTCGCACTGATCGCTCTGGCGGTGCCGGTTTGGGCTGCTATCGGTTCTGCGGCGATCCTGATGCTTTTGATGTCTGGCGACCTGCCGCTGAGCCTTGTGGGCGAGCGTCTGTTCACCGGCATTGATGCCTTCGCACTTACCGCGATCCCGCTCTTCATCCTCACCGGTGACGTGCTTGTTCGAACCGGGCTCAGTCGAAAGTTCCTCGATGTCGCCGAAGCGCTGACCTGCTTTACCAAAGGCGGCTTCGGCTCTGCGACAGTCCTCGTCTGTGGTATGTTCGCGGCGATCTCCGGCTCCGACGCGGCGGGTGCCGCAGCAGTGGGTCGTATGACAATCGCACGACTGGTAGAGGCGGGTTATCCAAGGCCCTATGCCTGTGCACTGGTTGCTGCGGGTGCTTGTACCGGCATCCTGATCCCACCATCGATCGCCTACATCATCATCGGTCTCGTTCTGGGTATATCGGCGTCCACGCTGTTCCTTGCGGCGTTGATCCCAGGCCTTTGCATCCTTTTTGCGATCTTGATCACAAACCTGATCGTAAACCGCATCTATGCCTACGAAGGCGGTGGAAACCTAACGTTTGGTGAATGGCTCTCCAACTTGGGTCGTGCGCTCAAATCTGGTTGGTATGCGTTCATCGTGCCGGGTATCATCTTCTACGGCATCTTCTCGGGTCGTTTGACCCCAACCGAAGCTGGTGCAACGGCGGTTATCGTCACAATCCTGATGGGTTTCATCCTAGGCACGCTTAAATTTGCGGATTTCCCATCAATGCTCGTCAGTTCCGCTAAGGTGAACGGCGTGATCCTCCCGATCATTGCTTTCTCCGCACCGTTGGCCGAAGCACTGGCGATCATGGGCGTTCCGCAAGGTTTCGTGACCTCTGCGACAAGCCTGACCAACGAACCTTGGCTCTTGATCCTTCTGATGATCGGTATCCTGATCGCATCCGGTTGTGTAATGGAAACCACGCCAAATATTGTGATCTTGGCACCAATCCTCATGCCTCTAGCTGAAAACATTGGTATGAACGAAATTCAGTTTTGCGTTATGATGATTACGGCACTCGGCGTCGGGTTCATTACGCCTCCTCTTGGGCTAAACCTCTTCGTGGTGTCGGGCATAACAGGTGAATCTATCCTCAAAATCGCGGCGCGTGCAGTACCTTTCGTCCTCTGCATGTTTGTAGTGGTGTTGTTCATTTCTTATGTTCCAGCAGTGTCCACAACACTTCTGCCAGATATCTATAAGTAGGGAGGCTTCGCGATGCCAATTGAATTTTTGAAAAAAGCGGAATTGACGTCATCGAGTGGCGCGTCTGATGTGCATGACACAGTTGTATCGATCCTGTCTGAGATTGAGGCAGGGGGGGATGCGGCGGCTCTGGAG